>JADHEF010000326.1_pt1 | contig 54781 bp, 57 predicted proteins | sample 8952391 | NCBI WGS metagenome assembly JADHEF01 (sample SAMN16124439, study PRJNA663245) | bioreactor sludge metagenome | isolation source: sludge (nitrite) | place: India:Bengaluru | collected 2019-02-28 | reverse complement strand
TCAGAAAAGCTTGACCGCCAACAGAGTATCTACGTTTGTTTCGGGCCAGTAACCCATGTGCCAGGTGCGCGCGACCGCCTTGTTTGTCCGGCACAATATTGAGGCATGCGCCAAAGCGTTCGCGCGCCAATCCCCCAGGCATAATTGGCCCGAAACAAACGTAGGAGCGAGCAAAGCTCGCGATGCGCCGCGCGGGCGGCGCTCGATCTCCCAGGCGCTGCATATCGCCTGGCAACCACCTGTCAGCCCTGATGCAATCCCTGTGCGCCTTGCCGGCAATATGCCCCGCAGCCATCAGCCACGGTTCACCGGGAAAGCCGTGGTGTACTTCATCTGCTCCATGGCAAAACTGGAGGTAATGTTCGACAACCCCTCGGTGCTGGTAATCAGCTTTTTGTAAAACCGGTCATACGCCGCAATATCCCCCACAACCACCCGCAACATGTAGTCCCAGTCGCCAGACATTCGGTAGCACTCCATCACCTCCTCGAACCCGGTGACGGTCGCGGCAAACTGCGCCAGCCAGGCGCTGTCGTGGCGCTGGGTCTTGAGCTGGACGAACACCGTCAGCCCCAGCCCTAGCCGTTCGGGGGCCAGCAGGGCGACACGGCCGAGTATGTAGCCTTCTTCTTCCAGGCGCTTGACTCGCTTCCAGCACGGGGTGGTGGACAGGTTGACGGCTTCGGCCAGGTCCTTGAGCGACATCGAGGCGTCGCGCTGAAGCAGGGTAAGAATGTGCTGGTCGAAGCTGTCCATATCGCGCGCTGGCCGTGCCGGAAAATATTTCACAGGTTACCCCAAGGCCAGGCGATTTGGCTTGTGCCATAGTGGCAGCTTTCATTCTGCCAATGGGCCTGACCATGTCCGACAAGCCGCGCAATTTCGCCACCCGTGCCATTCACGCTGGCGAGCAGTTCAGTGTTGCCGACAATGCCATTTTCCCGGCCATCGTCACCGCCAGCTCGTTCACCAAACGCAGCCTCGACGACAAGCCGGAGTACTCCTACAGCCGCGTGGGCAACCCCACCCGGCATGCCTACGAAACCTGCGTAGCCGCGCTGGAAGAGGGCGTGGGTGCCGTGGCCTGCGCCTCGGGGGTGAATGCCACCGCCACGGTCCTGGAGCTGCTGCCCAAGGATGCCCACGTGGTCGTGATGAACGGCGTGTACGGGGGCACCTTCCGTATCCTCGAAGACTACCGCAGCCGTACTTCAGGCCTGACCACCACCTATGTCGACCTCAACGACCTGGGCGCGGTGGCCGCGGCGATCAAGCCCGAAACCCAATTGATCTGGATCGAGTCGCCGACCAACCCGTTGTTGCACCTGGTCGACATCAAGGCGGTGTGCGACCTGGCGCGGGCCAAGGGCATCCTCACCTGCATCGACAACACCTTCTGCTCGCCGTGGAACCAGCGCCCGATCAACCTGGGGGTGGACCTGGTGATGCACTCGGCCAGTAAATACATTGGTGGCCACTCCGACCTGACTGGCGGGGTGGTGGTCGCGGCCAATGACGCGCTGCTGGCGCGCCTGCGCCGCATCAGCATGGCCATCGGCGCGGTGCAGGGGCCGTTCGACTGCTACCTGGCCCTGCGTGGCCTGAAGACCCTGGATGTGCGCATGGAGCGCCAGTGCGCCAATGCCTTGCAGGTGGCGCGCTTTCTGGAAAACCACGCGCAGGTGGAGCAGGTGTATTACCCCGGGCTGGAAAGCCACCCGCAGCATGAACTGTGCAAGCGCCAGATGCGCAGTGGCGGGGCGGTGGTGGCGATGAAGGTCAAGGGCGACCGCGCCGCGCTCAACCGCCTGGTCGAGGCGCTGCAGATCTTTGTATTGGCCGACTCGCTGGGCGGGGTGGAGAGCATGATCAACCACTCGTGGAGCATGTCCCACTGCTCGCTGAGCCCGGAGCAGAAGGGCGTGATGGGCATCAGCGAGAACCTGCTGCGGCTGTCGGTGGGGATCGAGGATTACCGCGACCTGATCGAGGACCTGGATGGGGCGTTGAAAGCGCTGGTTGCTGTGTGAGGGCTTGCGGCCCTATCGCCGGCAAGCCGGCTCCCACAGGTGCATCACAAGTTCGCAGTACTGTGGGACCCCTGTGGGAGCCGGCTTGCCGGCGATAGGGCCGGTGAATTCAAAGAAAATGCTCGGTCAGGATTTGGGCGAATGAATGATCCGTTCGATCTTGTCCTTGATCAGCAACCGCTCCTTGCGCAGGCGGTTGACGGCGTCGTCGTTGGTGCCGTTGCCTTCGGCGGCCACCACCTCCTTGTCCTTGGCGTTGTATTCCTTGTGCAGTGCATGCAGCGCCTGGTCGTTGTCCATCAGTGCCTGGAACTTCTCAGCGGTAATGTGCAGGTCAGCGAGCAGATCATGCGGAACTGGCATTTCTTCACCTCTGTCAGGTTTGTCGATTGGGTCCTGACCACTGAGGATAGCCGTCTTTGCGCAAGCCGTTCACGGGCTGCAGGCTGAACGGCAGCTGAAGAAAACCGCATTAACGGGCAAAAGCCTCGCCATCACTAAATTGTTACCGACTTTTTCACAAAAAATTGATGGTGCGCTTTCTAGAGTTCGCCCAACTTTCCCACAGTGCCGTCGGGCCGTGGGGTTGATAACCACTCTTGATTGCGAACACTGATGCTCAATTTCAAATCCCTGCGGACTGAATGGGTCACGCTGCTGGCCAGCCTGTACCTGCTGATCGGCTTCAACATGTTCCTTTGGGAGCATCTGCAAGCGGTCGTGCCCCCCGGCCTGTCGGGGTTGTGGCTGATTCTGGCGTTCGCCGTGCTGATGCTGTTCGCGTTCAACCTGGTACTCACTTTATTTGCCTTCCGTTATGTGTTGAAGCCGTTACTTGTGGTCTTGTTCATCAGTGGCGCCGGCGTGGCTTACTTCATGAACCAGTACGGCGTACTTATTGATGCGGGCATGTTCCGCAACATGGCCGAAACCAATGTGGCGGAAGTGCGCGACCTGATGTCGTTCAAGTTTGCCGCTTACATCCTGCTGCTGGGGGTGTTGCCTTCGGTGCTGGTGTGCAAGGCGCAGATCGCCTACCGCCGCTGGCAGCGCGAACTGCTTGGCAAGCTGCTGGTGAGTGGTGCCTGCGTGGTGGCGCTGGGTTCGGTGGCGCTGGTCAACTACCAAGGGCTGTCGTCGCTGTTTCGCAACCACCACGAACTGCGCCTGATGCTGACCCCAAGCAATATCGTGGGCGCCTCCATTGGTTATGTCGGCGAACGGGTTGGTACCGCAGCGCGGCCGTTCCAGCCTTACGGCGAAGATGCCAAGCGTGATGTGGCCTGGCAGAAACATGAGCGCAAATCGCTGACCGTGCTGGTGGTCGGGGAAAGTGCCCGGGCAGACCACTTCGGTGTCTTGGGCTATGGCCGCGATACCACGCCGAACCTGGCCAAGGAGCAGGGCCTGCTGGCGTTCTCCGACGTGCATTCGTGCGGCACGGAAACGGCGGTTTCGGTACCGTGCATGTTCTCTGGCATGCAGCGCAAGGACTACGACGCCAGTGTCGCCAAGAACCGCGAAGGGCTGCTGGACATCCTCCAGCGTGCCGGCCTTGCCGTGCAGTGGCGGGACAACCAGTCGGGTTGCAAGGGCACTTGCGATCGCGTGCAGTTCATCGATGTCAGCAACCTCAAGGACCCGCAACTGTGCGCCGGCGGTGAATGCCATGACCAGATCCTGCTGCAAGGCCTGGATGCGCTGATCGACAACCTCGACAAGGACACCGTGCTGGTGCTGCACCAGATGGGCAGCCATGGCCCCGAGTACTTCAAGCGCTACCCCGAAGGCGGCGAGCGTTTCAGCCCGGTGTGCCAGAGCAACGCCCTGAACCAGTGCAGCGAACAGCAAATCATCAACGGCTACGACAACACCCTGGCCTACACCGACAAGGTCCTGGCCTCGTTGATCGACACCCTGCGCAGCAAGCAGGACAAGGTGGACACGGCGATGATCTACCTGTCCGACCATGGCGAGTCGCTGGGTGAGTACAACCTGTTCCTGCACGGCACACCGTACGCCATCGCCCCCGAGCAGCAGAAGCACGTTCCGCTGCTGACCTGGTTCTCCGACAGCTACAAGGAGGACTTCGGCCTCGATACCGACTGCCTGGCCAAGCTCAGCGACGCCCCGCTGTCGCAAGACAACCTGTTCCACTCGATGCTTGGCCTGCTGCAGGTACACACCGAGGTCTACCAACGGTCGCTGGACATGTTCGCCAGTTGCCGCCCGTGGCTGACGGCCAAGCGCTGACGCCTACACCCTGTGTGCAAACGCACCATTGATCGATATCAAGGATGGCCCGGGTTTCACCAGCAGTGCCCGCGCCGTATATACTGCGCGCCAATGTTAGTGGGAGAGCCTTGTGGCCATCGAAATTCACTGGATATGTGACGACCAGAGCCTGGCTGAACACTGCCGCGACTGGCAGCAACTGCCGTTTGTCGCCGTCGATACCGAGTTCATGCGGGTCGACACCTTTTACCCGAAGGCCGGGCTGATCCAGATTGGCGACGGCCAACGGGCTTTCCTGATCGACCCGCTGCTGATCGGCAACTGGCAACCCCTGGCCGAGCTGCTGGAAAACAGTGGTGTGGTCAAGGTGCTGCATGCCTGCAGCGAAGACCTCGAGGTGCTGTTGCGCCTGACCGGCAAGTTGCCACAACCGTTGTTCGACACCCAGCTGGCCGCCGGTTACCTGAACCTTGGCTTTTCCATGGGCTACTCGCGCCTGGTGCAGGAAGTGCTGGGCATCGACCTGCCCAAGGGCGAAACCCGCTCCGACTGGCTGCAGCGCCCGCTGTCGGACACCCAGGTCAGCTACGCGGCCGAAGATGCCGTGCACCTGGCCGAGCTGTTTACCGTGCTGCGCCCGCGCCTTAGCGACGACAAATACGCCTGGGTGCTGGAGGATGGCGCCGAGCTGGTCGCCGCCTTGCGTCGCGAAGTCGAGCCAGCCACCTTGTACCGCGACGTCAAGCTGGCCTGGAAGCTGGCGCCCCAGCAGTTGGCCGTGCTGCGTGAGCTGTGCGCCTGGCGCGAGCGTACTGCCCGCAGCCGCGATGTACCCCGCAACCGCGTGCTCAAGGAACACTCGCTGTGGCCCATTGCCAAGAACCAGCCGAGCAACCTGTCGGCACTGGCCAAGGTTGAAGAGATGCACCCGCGCACCATTCGTCAGGACGGTGAGTTTCTTATCCAGCTGATCAAGCGCGCCGCCAGCCTGCCTGCCGAGCAGTGGCCAGCGCCCTTGCCCGAACCGCTGCCGATCGAAGCCAGCGGCATCCTCAAGCAGCTGCGCGCCATCGGCCAGGCCGAAGGCGAGCGCCTGGGCATTGCCCCTGAGCTGATGCTGCGTAAAAAAGCCCTGGAGGCACTGCTCAAGAGCGGTTACCCCAATGGCCCTTATCAATTGCCCGATTCGCTGCGCGGCTGGCGCCGTGAGCGTATGGGCCAGGCCCTGCTGGACAGCCTTGCAGGCGCCGGAGAGACCCGATGAAACGCATTTGCTCCATCTACAAGAGCCCCCGCAAGAACGAAATGTACCTGTACGTGCTCAAGGCTGACGGCCTTGAGCGCGTGCCAGAAGGCCTGCTGCCGTTCTTCGGCACCCCCGTGCATGCCTTCGACCTGGTGCTCAGCCCGGAACGCAAGCTGGCCCGCGAAGACATCACCAAGGTGTTGGAGAACCTCGATAACCAGGGCTACCACCTGCAGATGCCACCGCCGGATGACGAGTACATCGAGCACCTGCCCGAAGAGCTGCTGCGCCGCAACGACCCGGCCTGAACATGCGCGTACTGATTGCCGAGCATGACCATGCCCGCTACGCCGCGCTTTTGCGCGCAGCCGCGCCTGAACTGGAAATCCTGACCAGTGGCGACTCGGCCGAACTGGCCCGCCAGGCGCCGCGTTGCCCGGTGTGGCTGGGGCAGCCCGACCTGCTGGCGAGCTTGCTGCGCCAGGGCCACCAACCGCGCTGGCTGCAGTCGACCTGGGCCGGCATCACACCGTTGCTGGCCGACGGCTTGCCGCGTGACTATCGCCTGACCCGAGCGGTGGGCATTTTCGGCCAGGTAATGGCCGAGTACATGCTCACCTACATGCTTGGCCATGAGCGCGAGGTGCTGTCGCGCCTGGTCAGCCAGGTCGAGCGGCGCTGGGACGACCGCCCGGGGCGCACGCTGGAAGGGCGCAGGGTGCTGATCGTGGGCACCGGCGACATCGGCCAGCGCGTGGCCGAGTTCCTGCAGCCGTTTGGCGTGGTGCTGTACGGCGTTGCCAGCAGCGCCCGCGAGCAGGCACCGTTCGTTGAAGTGGCGGCGCTGGCCGACCTGCCGCGCATGGTTGGCCAGGTCGACTACGTGCTCAACCTGCTGCCGGATACCACGGCTACCCACGACCTGTACAACGCCGCACTGTTCAAGTGCTTCCAGCCCACGGCGCTGTTCATCAATGCCGGGCGGGGTGCGGCGGTGGTCGATGCCGACCTGGTAGCGGCGTTGAAGGAGGGGCATCTGGCCGGGGCGGTGATCGATGTGTGCCGCCAGGAGCCGTTGCCCAGGCAGCACCCGTTCTGGACGGCCTGGGGCTTGCTGCTGACCGGGCACAGCTCGGCGCCCACCTCGCCGGCGGCGATGGTGCGGTTGTTTGTCGAGAATATGCGGGCGTATGAAGCCGGGCAGGGGTTGCGCGGTGAAGTGGACTTCGCCAGGGGCTATTGACTGCTTTGGCTTGTGCCGGCCTGTTCGCCGGTGAACCTGCTCCTACAATGGGTGGCGTAGGAGCGGGTTTACCCGCGAATGGGCCAGTACTGCCAACCCAAAACTTACAGGCTGAAATCCCCCTCAGCCGCCAGCTCGCTCAGCGGCTTGCGCGGGCTGGGCACTTCACGCGCCTGCAGCGCTTCGTCCAGGCTGGCCTTGTCGCCGAGCTTGCCGATCGCCACCATGGCATGCAGCTCGTAGCCTTCAGGGATCTTCAGCTCCTGACGCGCCAGCGCCTGGTCGAAACCGGCCATGCCATGGGTATGCCAACCACTGATGCTGGCCTGCAGGGCCAGGTGGCCCCAGGCGGAGCCGGTGTCGAAGGTGTGCCACAGCGCCGGTTTTTCTTCGGTGGCACCCGGGGCGGCGAAGGTGGTCTTGGACATCACCAGCACCAGCGCCGACGCCTGTTGCGCCCAGCTACGGTTGAACGGTACCAGCAGGCTCAGGTAGCGCTCCCAGTTCGGGGTGTCACGGCGGGCATACAGGAAGCGCCAAGGCTGCGAGTTGTACGCCGACGGTGCCCAGCGGGCAGCTTCGAGGAAACTCAGCAGGGTCTCTTCGCTGATCGGTTCGGCGGTGAAGGCGCGGGGCGACCAGCGGTTGATGAACTGCTCGTTGATGGCGTAATCGGCAACGCGGGGGTTGGCGCTCATGTCGGCTCCTGCAAACGGACGGAAAACGCGCACGCTACTGCTTCGCGTAGCGACTGACAAGCGGCCTGGCTTTGCTCAAGGCCAGGCTCTAGACTGGCGCCGCTGCGCGCCGCGACCACAAGATGAATGCAGGTAACCGTGTAATGATCGCTGACAACGCGCCGTTCTGGCGGCGCAAGACCCTCGAACAACTCAATGCCCAGGAGTGGGAGTCGCTGTGCGACGGGTGCGGCCTGTGCTGCCTGCAAAAGCTCGAGGACGAGGACGACAACAGCGTCTATTACACGCGCATCGCGTGCAAGCTGCTGGACCTGCAAACCTGCCAGTGCAGCGACTACCCCAACCGCTTCGCCCAGGTGCCGGATTGCATCCAGCTCACCCCGGGCAAGGCCGACCAGTTCACCTGGCTGCCCAGTACCTGTGGTTACCGCCTGGTCAGCGAGGGCAAGGACTTGCCCGCCTGGCACCACCTGGTCTGTGGCGACCGCCAACAGGTCCATGAACAGCGCATTTCCCAGGCGGGGCGTATGCTCAGGGAGCAGGATGTGCACGAAGACGACTGGGAAGACCACCTGATTTTCCGCGCCAGCTGAGCAGCGCGGCCCGCTGCCACGGGGAACAAGGAGTTTCTGTATGCGTTGCCAGCTGTTGTTGCTGTTGGGCCTGATGGCCAGTGCGCCCGCCTGGGCGAAAAAGGTCAATCTCGATTACGAAGTGCGCCTGTTGCCCGCCAGCGGCCAGGCAGAAGTTCGCCTGACCCTGGCGGACGGCAGCGCGGTGCGCAGCCTTGACTTCGACCTGGGCAAGGCCGGGGCCTACAGCGGCTTCCAGGCCGATGGCCAATGGCAACTGAACGGGCAGCGGGGGGTATGGCAGCCTGCGGCCGGCAAGACCAGCCTCAGCTACCGGGTGCTGCTGGACCAGAAGCTTGCCAGTGGCGCGTTTTCGTCGCGTATCACCCCGCACTGGGCGCTGTTCCTGGGCGACCAGCTGGTGCCGCCAGCGCGCCTGGACCAGCAGGATGGAACAGAGCTGGTGGCGCGCCTGGCCTTCGACCTGCCAGCGGGCTGGAAGAGCATCGAAACGCCCTGGCCGCGCGTCGGCCAGGACAAGTTCCGCATCGACAATGTATCGCGCCTGTTCGACCGCCCCACTGGCTGGATGCTCGCCGGTGACCTGGGCAGCCGCCGCGCCCGTCTGGGCGATACCGACGTGACCGTGGCCGCGCCGGTGGGGCAGGGCATGCGGCGTATGGACAGCCTGACCTTGCTCACCTTCGTCTGGCCGCAACTGCAGGCAGTGTTCCCGCGCAACCCGCCGAAGCTGTTGCTGGTGGGCGCGCGTGACGGGATGTGGCGTGGGGCGATGGCGGCGCAGGGGTCGGTGTACCTGCACAGTGGCAGGCCGATGGTCAGCGAGAACGGCAGCAGCCCGTTATTGCGTGAGGTGGTGCAGTTGTTTGCCCAGATCCGCGCCGGTGATGGCAATGACTGGTTGGTGGAAAGCCTGACCGATTACTACGCCAGCGAGTTGCTGCGCCGCTCTGGCGGGGTGAGCGACGACCGCTACCAGGCCTGGCAGGCGCGCCTGAGCAAGCAGGGCGCGAAGGTGACCCGGCTGCGTGGCGAACAGGCCACCCCTGCGCAGGTCGCCCGTGGGGTAATGCTGCTGCAGGCGCTGGACAAGGAAATCCGCATCCATACCCAGGCCAAGCGTTCGCTGGATGATGTGGTGCGCGGGTTGATGCGCTTGCCGAGCGTAAGTACCGAAGAGTTCGTGCAGATCAGCGAGAATGTGCTGGGGCGGCGGTCTGAGGTGTTGCAGAGCAAGGCGTTGCGCTAGAAATTCTTCTTGCCTGTGCTGGCCTCTTCGCGGGCTTGCCTGCTCCTACAAGTTGAGGCATGCGCAACACCTGTGGGAGCGGGCAAGCCCGCGAAGAGGCCGGCACAGGCAATGCATCAATCAACCGCCAGCCAACGGATCCTTCCCGGTCACCGTCACCCCGCGCGTCGCCGCCTCGGCGCTGGCCTTCAACGCCTCCAGGTCCGCCGCGCTACGCTCGATATCCGAGCGCAAGCGCTGATACTCCTGCCGGTGCCGCTGCCACCAGGCCTTGGTGGCGCAGTGCCCGCTGACCCCACGCGCCACGGCCAGGCCGCCCACCGCCATCTGCAGCAAGCCAACCAGGCCGCCACGGCGCAGCCCTTTGCTGAACATCAGCGCCCCACCGGCCAGTGAGCTGGCACGTTCCAGGCCATGAACATTGTGCTGCGATGACGCAGCGGAATGGCTATCGAGCATGGCAAACCCTCCTTGTGGAATGTAAGCAGCTGACCTGCACGGCAACGCCAGCGTTCAGTTGCATCGCCCGGCGGCGAGCCCTGGGTGGGGTTTAAACGGTGAAAAGCAGCTGGCTGTGTCGTATATGGCGAATACCCTGTTCGGTTTGGCAATGCAGCTTCAAGGGTGTTTAATCACCGCTGTCGAAACCGCTGGAGGCCTTGAAAACAAAGGCTCAGACAGATTCAGCCGTTCAGCCCCTCGAAGCGCAAGTGCCACCGGACCGCAAGGCGGTGTTGGCCGAGGCGCTGCGCCGCCGGATCCTGAGCATGGAACTGGCCCCGGGGGCGGTAGTGGACGAACTGGCTCTGTGCGACGAATTCGGCCTGTCGCGCCCACCCGTGCGCGAACTGCTGCGCCAGATCGCCGCCGAGGGCTACATCGAACTGCGCTGCGCCTGTCGCGTGAAATCCGCGCCGGGGTGGTCACGGTCAACTGCTTCGGCGAAGGTGACGTGACCACGCCGTTCGGTGGCTACAAGGAGTCTGGCTTTGGTGGGCCCGACAAGTCCATCTGGGCCCATGACCAATACATGGAGCTGAAGACCATCTGGATCAACGCTTCGTGAGCTGAGCAAGGGCGGCTTTTTACTTGAATTTGGGCCCCGACCGGGTATTCAGCCCCTTGGCCATACGGTCGTACAGCACCACATTCACCGTCGCCGCCAGGTTCATGCAGCCATCGGTCGGGATGTAGATGGTCTCTTCACACCAACCGCGCACTTCTTCGCTCAGCGACCCGTCCTCTGGGCCGAAGATGTAGATGGCGCGGTCCGGGTGGGTGTATTCCGGCAGGGGCCGGGCGCCGTCCACCAGCTCTACCGCCACCGGGGTGCAGCCCAGCGGAATGATGCGTTGCAGGTCATCGATGCCGATCAGCGGGATGTCGTAGTGCACGCGCTTGGTGTCGGTGACGAAGTCACGGGCGCGCTCATACCGTTTGCCGGTGTAGAACACCGAGTTGACGCCGTAGCAGCCCGCGGCGCGCATCACCGAGCCGACGTTTTCCGGCGACTTGGGGTTGAACAGGCCGATGCAGCTGTATCGTTTGTTTGCCACGTACCGGGGCCCTTCGCGAAAAAAGCGCGATTATACGGGCTGCCCGGTAGCAGCGGGGGGCGAATCGATGGTCAGTCTTTCTTCAGCAAGCCAGCCAGGCCGGCAAACGGGTTGTGCGTGGCCTTGGCGATGCTCGGGGTGCTGGTGGAGCCTTCGCTGAAGTACTGCTGGTCGGTGTAGCGCGAATGCTCGTTGTCGTGGCAGTACAGGCACAGCAGCTCCCAGTTCGAGCCGTCCTGGGGGTTGTTGTCGTGGTTGTGGTCGCGGTGGTGCACGGTCAGCTCGCTCAGGCGCTTGCCGGCGAACTCGCGGGCGCAGCGGCCGCACACGTGCGGGTACATTCTCAGGGCCTTGTCGCGGTAGCCCATTTCCTTGTCACGCTTGGCGTCGGCGAGAATGCGGTCCAGGCGCGCGGTGGCGGCAGCGGAAGAGGAGGCGCTCATGGTGTTTCCTTTGTTCTGATCAGGCAGGTGACGGTTATGCCATTGAGTCTAGCGCGCTTGCAGGGCGGGCGGACAGGCGAAAGCGTTGATTTAGGCGTAGCCTGTAGGAAGGTTCCCGACAGGAGGTTACTGATGTTGCGCGCGATCCTAGCCGTGCTGTGGCTGGCGGGCCTGCCCATGGCCGATGCCGCCAGTACGCCGCCCCGGCTGGCGACCCCGGTGCCCGGTGCGCCGGGTACGCCAACGCCCACGCCTTACCCGCAGATCACCCCGAGCACGCCGCCCAAGGCTTATGACAGCCAGCCGGGTGCGCCTTTGCTGCCACCGATGCCGGTGCCCGGGCCGCCGAAGGATCAGCCCTTGCCGGGGTTGCGGCCGGAGCCGGCGAAGCCGGCGCAGGATGATGACTGACTGCAGCGGTGCGTTGGCGGTGGGACTACTAGGGGGGCCAGTGCCCTGTGGGAGATAACACAGCCCTATGGGCTGCGCTGTCGCGCAGAGAACTCAATTCGTAACCGCGACGCGGCCTGTGTGGGAGCGGGCATGCCCGCGAAGAATCCAGCGCGGTGGCTGGCACCGGCTACGCCGGTGTTCGCGGGCACGCCCGCTCCCACAAAGACCCCGCTAAATCAATAAGTTATGTACTGTTCTATGAGAGCGGCCTTGAGTCGCGAAAGGGGCGCAAAGCGCCCCAGGCAATCTCAAGCGATACCCAATTCGCCAAACACGAACGCATACTCCAGCGCCACATCCTTGAGCCCCTGATACCGCCCGCTCATCCCGCCGTGCCCGGCGCCCATCTCGGTCTTGAACAACAGCAGGTTGTCATCGGTCTTGCGCGTGCGCAGCCGCGCCACCCACTTGGCCGCCTCCCAGTATTGCACACGGCTGTCGTTGTAGCCCGCCACCACCAGCATCGCCGGGTAGGCCTGGGCCTTCACGTTCTCGTAGGGCGCATAAGCCTTGATCCGTGCGTACACCTCCGGCTCCTCAGGGTTGCCCCACTCGTCGTACTCGGTCACGGTCAACGGCAGGTCGGGGTCGAGCATGGTGTTGAGCACGTCGACGAACGGCACCTCGGCGACCGCACAGCGGAACAGTTCGGGGCGCAGGTTGAGCACCGCGCCGATCAACAGGCCACCGGCACTGCCACCACTGATGGCCAGCCGGTCGGGCGCCGTCACGCCCTGGGCGACCAGGTGTTCGGCACAGGCGATGAAGTCGCTGAAGGTGTTGTGCTTGTGCGCCTGCTTGCCGGCACGGTACCAGGCTTCGCCCAGCTCGCCACCTCCGCGTACATGGGCGATGGCGAAGGCCACGCCGCGCTGCAGCAGGCTCAGGCGTGCATGGGAGAACCACGGGTCGAGGCTTTCGCCATAGGCGCCGTAGCCGTACAGGTACAGCGGCACGGTCTGGCCCAGGTCCTGGCGGCGACGCACCAGGCTGATCGGCACCTGGGTGCCGTCGGCGGCAGTCGCCCACAAGCGTTCGCTGACATAGTCGTCGGCATCGAACGCGCCCAGTACCGGTGTTTGCTTGAGCACCACCTGGGCGCCGCTGGCCAGCTCCAGCTGGCGCACCTGGGCCGGGCGGTTGAGTGCTTCGTAGCGCAGGCGCAGGCGGGGGCTGGCGAACTCCAGGCTGTCTTGCACGTACAGGCTGTAGGCGGCATCCGGCAGCTCGACACGGTAGGCCGCCAGACCTTGCGGGCGCACTTCGATGATCGGCAGGCCGCCTTCGCGCAGGCTCAGGGTCAGGGCGCCGGCATTCAGGCTCAGCCCTTCAAGCATGACTGCCTCGCGGTGCGGCACCAGTGCCTGCCATTGCTCGCGGCCCGGTACCTCGGTAGCCGGGGCGTAATACAGGGCGAAGTTGATGCCGTCCTGGTTAGTGCGGATAAACCAGCACCACGCGCCGTCGAGCTGGCCGTGGTCGGGGAAGTATTCATGGCCCTCGACACGTGGCGCCAGGCAAACGAATGGTGCCTGTGGGGTTTCGGCGTTCAGCACCCAGGCTTCGCTGGTGGTCTTGCTGTTCAGCAGCAGCACCAGCTGGCGCTCGGAACTGGTGCGGTAGCAATGCAGGAAGAAGCGCCCGTCGGGCTCCTCGAACACGCGCTCGGCACCGGGGCTGCCCAGCGTATGGCGGCACAGGCGCCATGGCCGATGGGTGTCGTCCAGCTCGGCGAAGAACAGTGTCTGGCTGTCGTTGGCCCAGGTCATGCTGCCGTCGCAGTCTTCAAAGGGCAGGGCGGTGATCGCGCCGCTGGCGAGGTCTTTCACGTACAGGCTGTAGACCTCGTCGCCACTGGTATCCAGGCTGTAGGCCAGCAGCCGGTGGTCGGGGCTGACACTGAACGCGCCCAGCGACAGGAAGCCGCCGTTGGCCAGTGCGTTGGGGTCGAGCAACAGCTGTTCCTGGCTTTCATCGACGGTGTTGCTGTCGTCGGCCGGGCGTGGGCAGCGGTAGTGGCGCGGATATTCGTCGCCAGCAGTGGTGCGGGTGTAGTACAGGTACGGCCCCCAGGGTGAAGGCAGCGACAGGTCGGTCTCCTGGATGCGGCCCTTGATCTCTTCGAACAATTGCTCGCGCAGGGGCGCCTGGTCGGCCAGGCAGGCTTGCTGGTAGGCGTTTTCGGCCTGCAGGTAGGCGAGCACCTCGGGGGTGTCGCGCTGTTGCAGCCAGGCATACGGGTCGGCGGCCTGGTCGGCATGGGCAATCGGCGGTTGGGGCTTGGTCGGCATCGAGGATCTCTTGGTTGGGGTGGCCTGGGCCCGGCTGCGAAGCGGCCGGCGCAGGCAAACACTGTGTGCGCCCGGAAAAGTGTTTATCATAGGCACCTCTTTGCCTGGCTTGCACGAACACCATGATCGAGAACGACTACACCTTGGCCTGGGGCCTGTACGCGGTTGCCGCTTTGGGCTGCCTGCTGGTGGGCTTCAAACTGACCGGCTGGATGTGGCGCTGGTTGCGCGAGCCCTTGCGGGTGGTGCTGGCGGTGCTGTTGCTGACGCCGACCGTGGTTGACCCGGTCAAGGACAGCTTCGCCCCGGCCATCGCCATCACCACCCTGGATGTGGCGTTCAAGGTTGGCAACAATGCCTGGCGCGCAGTTTCCGATTTTGCCATGTACGGCATGATCGCCTTTGCCTTGTATGCCCTCTTCGTATTGCTGCGCTGGCCGCTGGAAAAGCGCGCCCGCGAGCGGCGGGCCCAGGCTGAGGCCGCGGCCCAGCGCGAGCAGGCCGAAGATGACCGGCTCGGCGCCCAGGCCCCTTTAGCCGCCGAGCGCAGCGACCGTTACCGTGACCTCCCGCCACCTGCGGCACCCCGGGGAAATGGCCGGGTCGAGCCCCGTCTGTAAGCGGAGACACAGCCATGTGCGAACTGTTGGGCATGAGTGCCAACGTCCCTACCGACATTGTCTTCAGCTTTACCGGCCTGATGCAGCGCGGTGGCCGCACCGGCCCGCACCGCGATGGCTGGGGCATCGGCTTCTATGAAGGGCGCGGCCTGCGCCTGTTCCAGGACCCGGCTGCCAGCAGCGAGTCGGAGGTAGCCAGCCTGGTGCAGCGCTACCCGATCAAGAGCGAAGTGGTCATTGGTCATATCCGCCAGGCCAACGTCGGCAAGGTCTGCCTGGCCAACACCCACCCGTTCATGCGCGAAATGTGGGGCCGTAACTGGTGCTTTGCGCACAACGGCCAGTTGGGCGCCTTCAAGGGCTTGGGCAGTTTCTATCGGCCGGTAGGCGATACCGACAGCGAAGCGGCCTTTTGCGACCTGCTCAACCGCATTCGCAGCGCCTTCCCCGAGCCGGTGCCGGTGGAACAGCTGTTGCCGGTGCTGGTCGAAGCCTGTGCCGGTTACCGCGGGCAGGGCGTGTTCAACTGCATGCTCAGCGACGGTGACTGGCTGTTCTGCTTCTGTTCGACCAAGCTGGTGCACATTACCCGGCGTGCGCCGTTTGGTGCGGCACGCTTGAAGGATGTCGACCTGATCGTCGACTTCCATACGCAAACCACCCCCAACGACGTGGTCACGGTGATTGCCACCGAGGCCCTGACCGAGAACGAGACCTGGCAGCGCTACGAGCCGGGTCAATGGGCCCTGTGGCGGCACGGTGAATGTGTGGCGCACGGCCAGAGCTAAGGACGCTGCATGTTCAGAAGTTACCTGCGGTTGCTGCTGTTCACCTTCGGCTTGTTGGCCGGTATTCAGGTGCCGGGGCTGGTGAAAGACTACAGCCAGCGGGTGGAGGCGCACCTGTACGAGTCGCGCGAGGCGCTGGACGGCTTCAAGCAGACGGCCGAGCGCTTTTTCAATGGCGACCTGCAGGCCTTGCTACGGCACTACCGCAGCAGTGATGACCCGGTGTTCAACAGTGACGCCAACAGCATCGAAAGCCTGATGATCCGCAACCAGTTGCTGGAGAACGAGTGGCAGGCCCTGCAAGGGCCTTGGGCCGCACGCACCTGGCATGTGCTGGTGCAGGCCGACCCGCAGCTGCGTGAAGAAACCCTCAACGGCTATAGCTACCAGATTCTGCTGGTGCCCGAGGCCATCGGCTGGGGTGTTGGCGCAGGGTTCGTGCTGGCGTTCTTGGTCGAAAGCCTGTTGCTGGGGCTTGGCTGGGTGATCCTCGGGGGGCGGCGCCGGGTGGTGAAAGAGAGCTGGCGCTGAGGGTGATCGCCAGCACAGGCACTGCGTTCTCAACGCCAACCCCCTAGGAAACCAGCACGATCCGCTGCCCACCCATGTCCCGTGCATACCCCTCCAGCACCTGTCGGCACAGCCCGACTACCTCATCCACCAGCGCCACGCCGGTCTGCCAGGCCACCACCAGCTCCAGGCTCGGCGGCGGTTGCAGCCCCGCCAGCAACACCAGCTCGCCGCGGTCCAGCTCGGCATCCACCAATGCCGGTGGCAACGCGCCGATGCCGAAGCCGTCGCGTAGCAGCCGGGTAATGGCCGCCACCGAGTTCACGCAGTTCAGCCGCGGTGCGTCAGCCCCGGCACCCTGCAGCAGGCTCAGCACCTCCTGGTGCGGCCGTGAATTCTTCGAGAAGGTGATGATCCGCTCCCGACCAAGCTCGGCCAGCGAGCCGAAAGCGCGGTGCTGGGGCGAGCCGGCGGCAACCACCCAGCCCATCGGGTAGCGCGCCAGATCCAGGCTGCGGATCGACTGCTCGCGCAGCAGGTCGGTCTGCAGGATCACGTCGAGAAACCCCTTTTGCAGTTGCTCGCGCAGGTTCAGTGCAGTGTCCGCCACCAGCTCGATTTCTACCTGTGGGTAGCGCTCGGTCAGTTCCGCCACCAGCGCACTCATCCAGGTGTGGATGACCGTGTCCATCACCCCGATGCGAATTCGCCCGACCTTGGCCCGGTCGCTGTCCAGCGATTGCTTCATGGCCTTGGCGGTGTCCAGCATGCGTTCGGCGTATTCCAGCACCTTGCCGCCTTCCGGGGTCAGGCTGACGCCGCGCGAGTCGCGCAGCAGCAGCTTCACGCCAAGGTCGGCCTCCAGCGCGGCAATACGGCTGGAGACCGAGGCCTGGGTGGTGAACAGCTTGTCTGCGGTCAGGCGGAAGCTCTTGAGGCGGGCGACCCAGACAAAGGTTTCGAGAAAGCGAAGGTTCATGATCAGTTTTTCTTGTTCCAGACCGGCGGTTTTTCTCGTTGGACGCAGCGCGCGCGGGCTCCGAACATTGGCCCAGGCCGCGACAGTACAGGTCGCCTATACAACAATACCAACAAGCCGAGGCAAGCATGAACCCCACCGGCGTGCAGCAGCAGGTCAGTTCTTCCCCTTCGTCCGGGCCGTTCGCCTGGTACCGCGACATCGACTCACAGCAACGGCGCACCTTCTGGAGCTGCAAGATTGGCTACGGCCTGGATGGCATGGACACCCAGATGCTCAGCTTCGTCATCCCCACGCTGATCATGCTGTGGGGGATCACCACCACCGAAGCCGGGCTGATCCACACCAGCACGCTGATCGCCTCGGCGGTGGGCGGCTGGATAGCCGGTATCCTCTCCGACCGCATCGGCCGCGTACGTACCCTGCAACTGACGGTACTGTGGTTTGCGTTTTTCACTTTTCTCTGCGGGTTCGCCCAGAACTACCAGCAGTTGCTGATCGCCCGAACCTTGATGGGCTTCGGCTTCGGCGGCGAGTGGACCGCCGGCGCAGTGCTGATCGGCGAAGTGATCCGCGCCCAGGACCGTGGCAAGGCGGTCGGCATGGTGCAGTCCGGGTGGGCCATTGGCTGGGGCCTCACCGCCATCCTCTATGCACTGCTGTTCTCCTGGCTGCCGCCTGAGCAGGCCTGGCGGGCACTGTTCCTGTTGGGCCTGGTGCCGGCCATCTTCGTGATCTTCGTGCGCCGCCTGGTCAAGGACCCGGAGGTCTACCGCCAGGCCAAGGCGACGCCAGCGGCCGAGGCACCGTCGCACTTCTACGAGATTTTCGCCCCAGGCATGCTCTGGACCACCGTGCGCGCCTCGTTGTTGACCACAGGCGCGCTGGGCGGTTACTACGCCATCACGTCCTGGTTGCCGACCTTCCTCAAGAATGAACGCGGCCTGAGCGTGCTGGGAACCGGTGGCTATCTGGCGATGGTGATCGTTGGTTCGTATGTGGGCTACGTCGTCAGTGCGTACCTGTCCGACCTGCTGGGGCGTAAGAAGAACTTCATCCTGTTCGCCGTGGGCTCGTTCGTCATCGTGCTGCTGTACACGCAGATGCCCGTCAGCGATGGCGTGATGCTGTGGCTGGGCTTCCCGCTGGGCTTCTTCGCCTCGGGGATCTTCAGTGGCATGGGCGCGTTCCTGACAGAGCTGTTCCCAACACGTATCCGCGGTTCGGGGCAGGGCTTCTGCTACAACATCGGCAAAGTCGTTGCGGCGCTGTTCCCGTTGCTGATTGGCTTGCTCGGCCAGCAGGTGCCGCTGGGCCTGGGTATCGGTGTGTTTTCTGCCGTGTCCTATGGCGTGGTGATCGTTGCAGCGCTGAGCCTGCCGGAAACACGCGGCAAACAGTTGCAAGCGCGGTAAGGTAGGCACATGCACGACAACAACGGAGGCCGCGTGGTGGAACGCCTGCTACTCAATTGCGACATGGGTGAAAGTTTCGGCAGCTGGCGCATGGGCCTGGATGCCGAGGTCATGCCCTACATCGACTGCGCCAACATCGCCTGCGGTTACCATGCCGGTGACCCTGGCATCATGCGCCGCACCGTGGCCCTGGCACTGGAGCACGGGGTGGCGATCGGTGCCCACCCGGCCTACCCGGACCTGGTCGGCTTCGGGCGCCGGTCCATGGCCTGCAGCCCCGAGGAAATTCGCGATTTGCTGCACTACCAGATCGGCGCACTGGAGGGCATCTGCAAGGTGCTCGGCGGCCGTGTGGCCTATATCAAGCCGCATGGCGCGCTGTACAACGACATGATGGCCGACCCGCTCAAGCTGCGCACCGTGCTGGAAGCTGTGGCGGCTTACGGCAGCGATCTGCCGCTGATGCTGATGGCCACCGCCGACAACCGTACGGCCCAGGCGCTGGGCGATGAAATCGGCGTGCCGCTGTGGTTCGAGGCATTCGCCGACCGGGCCTATACCGCCAGCGGCCACCTGGTCTCGCGGCGCCTGCCCGGCGCCGTGCATCACGACCCGGCGCGTGTGGTGGAGCAGGCCGAGCGCCTGGCCCGTGGCGATACGCTGGTGGCGAACGATGGCAGTGCCTTGAAGCTGGCGGCCAGCACACTGTGTGTGCATGGCGACAACGACAGTTCGGTAGCAGCGGTGCGGCAGATTCGCCAAGCCCTCGATGCCATGGAGCGATGATGAAGCTGCGTATCGAAGTGGTCGCGGTCGACAGCCTGATGGTGCGCCTGTTCGAGCGTATCGACGAGGCCAACATGCCGTGGATGCTTGCTGCCAGCCAGTGCTTGCGCGCAGCGTTCGGCCAGCACCTGCTGGACTTGGTGCCGTCGTACACCACGCTGATGGTGCACTTCGACCTGCCGCCGGCCGAGGCGAGGGCGCTGATCGCCCAGGCCCTGGACGGTTTGCAGCCTGACGCCGGCAGTGGTGGCCGGCGTCACGAGATCCCGGTGTGGTACCACGCCAGCGTCGGCCCGGAGCTGCCTGTACTGGCTGCCCGCAGCGGCTTGACCGAGGGTGAAGTGGCCCGCTTGCACAGCGAGCGCGAGTACCCGGTTTTCGCCTTGGGCTTCGCCCCCGGGTTCGGCTTCATGGGCCTGGTCGATGAACGCCTGGCCAGCCCCCGCCTGAGCACCCCGCGCAAGCGCGTGGCGGCGGGCAGCGTGGGTATTGCCGAGCGCCAGACGGCAGCGTACCCGGCGGTGTCGCCGGGGGGCTGGAACCTGATCGGGCGAACACCGGTGCGTTTGTTCGACCATGAACGTGAGGGCTATAGCCTGTTGCAACCCGGTGACCGGGTGCGCTTCGTGGCGGTTACGCGTGATGAGTTTCTGGCCCTGGGCGGCGATGTGGAGGCGCAAGGATGAAGCAGTTGACGATCGAGGCCAGCAACGCCTTGTGCCAGTTGCAGGACGCCGGGCGCTTCGGCGTACGGCACCTGGGCGTGACCCAGGGCGGGGCGCTGGACTGGGTGGCGATGTACTGGGCCAACTGGCTGTTGGGCAATTCGCTGGCCGCACCTGTGGTGGAGGTCGCGCTGGGTGGCTTCTGTGTGGTGGCGCAGCAGGATTGTGTGCTGGCGCTGGCCGGTGCCGACCTGGATGCGCGAGTTGATGATCAGCCGGTAGCGCCCTGGCGCAGCTTTGCTCTGGGCAAGGGGCAGCGCTTGGCCCTGAAGCAGCCCAAGCAGGGCGTTCGGGCGTACCTGGCGGCGCCTGGCGGGTTTCGCGGCGAGGCGGTGCTGGGCAGCTGTGCCACCGTGGTGCGCGAAGCGCTGGGCGGTACAGACGGCCAGGGCGCTGCGCTTGGTAAAGGCCAGCGGCTGGCTTTTGCGGGTACGCCGGCAAGCCTTCGTGAAGTGCCGGATGCGTTGCGCCCGCGCTATCACCACAAGCCTGTGCTCGACCTGGTGGTGGGCGCGCAGCTCGGCGATTTCAGCGGTACCAGCCTGTACCAGGCATTCAACACGGACTGGACCCTGGACAGCCGGGCCGACCGCATGGGCATCCGCTTGCTGGGGCCGCAGCTGGTCTACCAGGGCGCGCCGATGATTTCCGAGGGCATTCCCCTGGGGGCGGTGCAGGTGCCGCCGGACGGGCAACCGATCGTGTTGCTCAATGACCGGCAGACCATTGGCGGTTACCCGCGCCTGGGGGCGTTGACGCCGCTGGCGCTGGCGCAACTGGCGCAGTGCATGCCGGGGGCGCAGGTGAAGTTCAGGGCGGTGGTGCAGGATGAGGCGTGGCGGGAGCAGCAGCAATACTTGGGCCGGTGGTTGTAAGGCTGCGGGCCCTTTCGCGGGCACGCCCGCTCCCACACAGGCCTGCGCCATACCTGTAGGAGCGGGCGCGCCCGCGAAGAGGCCAGACCGCTGGCAAGTGGCAGCCCGTTCTATCTCACTTTGAGAGATACCGCATCCCTTCCTCCAACCCCTGCAAGGTCAGCGGATACATCTTGTCCTCGATCAACTCCCGCACCAGGTGGGTCGAGGCGGTGTAGTCCCAAGCCTGCCGGGGATAGGGGTTGATCCAGATGATCTTCCTGAATTTCTCCATGAAACGCTGCAGCCACACATACCCGGCTTCTTCGTTCCAATGCTCCACGCTGCCACCGGGCTGGGTAATTTCGTAAGGCGCCATGGCCGCATCGCCAACGAAGATCACTTTGTAGTCGTCGCCATACTTGTGCAGCAGATCGAACGTGGAAAACCGCTCCGAGGTGCGGCGCAGGTTGTTCTTCCAAACCGACTCGTACACGCAGTTGTGGAAGTAGTAGTACTCCAGGTGCTTGAACTCGGTCTTGCAGGCCGAGAACAGTTCTTCGCACACCTTGACGTGGGCGTCCATGGAACCACCGATGTCGAACAGCAACAGCAGCTTCACGGTGTTGCGCCGCTCCGGGCGCATCTGGATGTTCAGCAACCCGGCATCGCGCGCGGTGTGGTCGATGGTGCCGTCGATGTCGAGCTCTTCGGCGGCGCCTTCACGGGCGAACTTGCGCAGCCGGCGCAGGGCCAGCTTGATGTTGCGCGTGCCCAGTTCCACCTGGTCGTCGAGGTTCTTGTACTCGCGCTGGTCCCAGACCTTCACCGCCTTGCCCTGGCGTTTGCCGGCCTCGCCCACGCGGATGCCCTCGGGGTTGTAGCCGCCCGAGCCGAACGGGCTGGTGCCGCCGGTGCCGATCCACTTGTTGCCGCCGGCGTGGCGCTCCTTCTGCTCTTCCAGGCGCTGCTTGAAGGCCTCGATGAGCTTGTCCAGGCCACCCAGCGACTGGATTTGCGCGCGTTCTTCGTCGCTGAGCGAGCGCTCGAACTCCTTGCGCAGCCAGTCTTCCGGGATCAGCGCCTCGATGTGCTGGTCGAGGTTTTCCAGGCCTTTGAAGTAAGCGGCGAAGGCGCGGTCGAACTTGTCGAAGTGGCGTTCGTCTTTCACCAGAATGGCGCGGGCAAGGTAATAGAATTCGTCCATGTCGGCGAACACCACGTGCTTTTGCAAGGCCTGGTGCAGGTCGAGCAGTTCACGCACCGACACCGGCACCTTGGCCGCACGCATTTCATTGAACAGGTTGAGCAGCATGGCCCGGCTCCTGTCAGCGGTTGCCGCGCCGGCTCATGAAGGCCAGGCGCTCGAGCAGTTGCACGTCCTGCTCGTTCTTCACCAGCGCACCGGCCAGCGGCGGGATCGCCTTGGTCGGGTCGCGTTCACGCAGCACCGCTTCACCGATGTTGTCGGCCATCAGCAGCTTGAGCCAGTCGACCAGCTCGGAGGTGGAAGGCTTTTTCTTCAGGCCAGGTACCTTGCGTACGTCGAAGAACACGTCCAGCGCCTCGCTGACCAGCGCCTGGCTGATGTTCGGGTAGTGCACGTCGACGATCTGCTGCAGGGTGCTGCGGTCGGGGAAGGCGATGTAGTGGAAGAAGCAGCGGCGCAGGAAGGCGTCGGGCAGCTCCTTTTCGTTGTTCGAGGTAATGATGATGATCGGGCGCTGCCGGGCCTTGATGGTCTCGTCGATTTCGTAAACGTAGAACTCCATCTTGTCCAGTTCCTGCAACAGGTCGTTGGGGAACTCGATGTCGGCCTTGTCAATTTCGTCGATCAGCAGGATGACCCGCTCCTCGGCCTCGAAGGCCTCCCACAGCTTGCCCTTCTTCAGGTAGTTGCGCACGTCATGGACCTTGTCCACGCCCAGCTGCGAGTCGCGCAGGCGGCTGACCGCGTCGTACTCGTAGAGGCCCTGGTGGGCCTTGGTGGTGGACTTGATGTGCCAGGTGATCAGGCGCGCGCCGAACGAAGCTGCCAGCTGTTCGGCGAGCATGGTCTTGCCGGTGCCGGGTTCGCCCTTGACCAACAGCGGGCGTTCGAGGGTGATGGCCGCGTTTACTGCCAGTTTCAGGTCGTCTGTGGCGACGTAGTCGCGGGTGCCTTCGAACTTCATGGGGCTGTCCTCTGTTGTAAGCCTGTGCCGGCCTCTTCGCGGGCACGCCCGCTCCCACAGGAATTGCACAAACTTCTGAATCTGCGGAAGTACCTGTGGGAGCGGGCGTGCCCGCGAATGGCCCAACACCTGTTTTCGATTTGTTACCGACTATAACGCGGGCCCGGGCAGCTGAAAACGCGGACCGGGTATTCAGTCCCTGAATGCCCCGTCACACTGTTTCAGTCGGACTTCGGCGCCGGTTGCTCATAGCGTGCATTGAACGCCTGGATGAAGCCGTTGCGCAGGATCTGCAGGAAGGCCTCGAAGGCGCTGATGTTCTGCTTGTGCACGCTGCCACTGAGCTCCACCCGGGTGGCGAACTGGTTTTTCGGTTGGTTCTTCAGCACCGTCTCGGAGGCGCCCACCAGGGCCTCCCACACCGAGCGGAAGAAGCCTTTGTCCTTGTTTTCGACATCTTGCTGCCAGTCGAACACGTCCACGTCACGCAGCAGGGGTTTGATGTAGCCATTGAGGCGGCCGTTTTCCGCCTGCGCCTCGATGACCACGTCACCATGCCCTGCGCTGAAGTCGAACTTGCCGTAGGCACTGGCGAAGTCATTCAGGTTGCGCAGTTCTATGCCGGTGGCACGCAGGCGGAACTCGAAGTCATCGAAGTCACTGAACGGGTCGAAGGTGGCGCGGCTTTCGACCTTGGCATTGCCGGCGATCAGCGCCGTGCCCTCGAAGCTGGCGTCGCGCCGGCCTTGCTTGTCGCGCACGTTGGTCAGGTTGCTGATGGTGGCGTCCAGCCGGGTTGCCTTGAGGTTGACCGGGGGGTTGGAGTTGAAATTGCGAAAGGTCAGGGTGCCATTGTCGATATGCACTTCATCGAGGGTAATCGGCAGCAGCTTTTCCAGTTGTTGCCGCCAATCGGTGCCCTGGCCGGTCTGCGAGGCCTGCTTGTTGCCGCCGTCGACGAAGTTCAGTTCGGGCTGCTCGAAGATCACTTTCGCCACCACGGCCTTGTCGTAGATCAGCGAGTGCCAGCTGACCGACAGGTCGATAACCGGTGCATCCAGCAGCGGCACTGGCACCTTGCCGCTGGTCTTGACGATCCGCAGGCCGTTGATCCGGTAGGCCCCGCGCCACCAGGCCAGGTCCACGTCGGCCACGTGGCCACGGTAGTCGCCCATGTCGGCCAGCTTGTCGTTGAGGTAGTCGCGTACCAGGTAGGGCAGGGCCAGGTGCAACGCCACCAGCAGCGCCACCAGGCTGGCCAGGCCGATCAGCGGCCAGCGATAACGGGCTTTCATCGGGGTGTCTCCCAGGAGGATGTGCGGTGGACCGCAATGCGCCCGGTTGAGTTCGAACAGGCTTTACGGGCCTACGGCCGGGGCTTACCCTTGAGGTCTTTTCCTGCTCGCTTTCATGCCAAGGACCCCTGCCATGAGCCGTATCTTTGCAGACAACGCCCATTCCATCGGCAACACGCCGCTGGTGCAGATCAACCGGATCGCCCCGCGTGGCGTGACCATCCTGGCCAAGATCGAGGGGCGCAACCCGGGCTACTCGGTCAAGTGCCGCATTGGCGCGAACATGGTCTGGGATGCCGAAAGCAGCGGCCGGCTCAAGCCGGGCATGACCATAGTCGAGCCCACCTCGGGCAACACCGGTATCGGCCTGGCCTTCGTTGCCGCCGCGCGTGGCTACAAGCTGATGCTGACCATGCCCGCTTCGATGAGCCTCGAACGGCGCAAGGTACTGAAGGCGCTGGGCGCCGAACTGGTGCTGACCGAGCCGGCCAAAGGCATGAAGGGCGCCATCGACAAGGCCAACGAAATCGTGGCCTCAGACCCGGCGCAGTACTTCCTGCCAGGCCAGTTCGAGAACCCGGCCAACCCCGCCATTCACGAAAAAACCACAGGCCCGGAAATCTGGAACGACACCGACGGTGCGGTGGACGTGCTGGTGGCGGGGGTGGGCACGGGCGGCACCATCACCGGTGTGTCGCGCTACATCAAGCATACCCAGGGCAAGGCGATCCTGTCGGTGGCCGTGGAGCCCGAGGCTTCGCCACTGATCACCCAGACCCTGGCCGGCGAAGAGCTCAAGCCCAGCCCACACAAGATCCAGGGCATCGGGGCTGGCTTCGTACCGAAAAACCTCGACCTGTCGATTGTCGACCAGGTGCTGACGGTGGCCGACGAAGAGGCCAAGGCCATGGCCATTCGCCTGATGCAGGAAGAGGGCATTCTCTGCGGCATTTCTTGCGGCGCAGCCATGGCGGCGGCCGTGCGCCTGGCGGAAAAACCGGAAATGCAGGGCAAGACCATCGTCGTGGTGCTGCCCGATTCCGGCGAGCGTTATTTGTCGAGCATGCTGTTCAGCGACATGTTCAGCGACCAGGAAAACCAGCAGTAACCGGCCATGCCGCTGACCGGGCTCAATGTTCGGCAGCCTGGTTGACTGCACAATCTTCATCGACACGATCCCGCCCGGGTGGTTTGTACCGCGGCGGGATCGGTTTATGATGGCAGGATGATTTTCAGGAGAGCAGGCCGCGCAGCCCTGTTTCTTCACCTAGGAGTGATGCATGACCTTATCCTTTGCAGCCAAGGCGGGTGTCTTGCTGGTGTTCTTCGGCAGTGTGCTGTTCGTGCACCTGCGCGGCAAAGCCCGCCTGCCGGTGTTGCGCCAGTTCGTCAACCATTCGGCGCTGTTCGCCCCCTACAACGCCTTGATGTACCTGTTTTCCGGGGTGCCGTCCAAACCCTACCTGGACCGCCAGCGCTTCCCGGAACTGGATGTGCTCAAAGACAACTGGCAGGAAATCCGCGAAGAGGCCATGCGCCTGTTCGACGAGGGCTATATCCGCGCCGCCGAAAAGGACAACGACGCCGGCTTCGGTTCGTTCTTCAAGAAGGGCTGGAAGCGGTTTTACCTGAAGTGGTATGACAAGCCGCTGCCATCGGCCGAGGCGCTGTGCCCGAAAACCGTAGAACTGGTCAGCAGCATTCCCAACGTCAAGGGCGCGATGTTCGCCCTGCTGCCTGGCGGTAGCCACCTGAACCCGCACCGCGACCCATTCGCCGGTTCGTTGCGTTACCACCTGGGCCTGTCCACGCCGAACTCCGACGCCTGCCGCATCTACGTCGATGGGCAGGAGTACGCCTGGCGGGACGGCGAAGACGTGATGTTCGATGAAACCTACGTGCACTGGGTGAAAAACGAGACCGATGTGACCCGGGTGATCCTGTTCTGCGACATCGAGCGGCCGTTGAGCAGCCCGCTGATGACCCGCATCAACCGCAAGGTCAGTGCCTTCCTGGGCCGCGCCACCGCGCCGCAGAACACCGACGACGAGCGGGTGGGCGGCATCAACCAGGCGTATGCCTGGAGCAAGCGCTTCTCCAACAAGCTCAGCACCCACGTGAAGCAGTTCAAACGGGCCAACCCCAAGGCCTACCGGGTCTTGCGCCCGGTGCTGGCGGTGGTCGTGGCTTATCTGCTTTACCGCTGGTTGTTCTGAGCGCAGGCTGGCCTGTGCGCGGGTTCACCCGCGCACAGGCCAGCTCACCTCACACTGGCGCCCGCTATTGCCCGATCGTGGGTTCACCGCTATTCTCCACAACACTTCCTTCCCTGAAGCCTGAATCATGCCCGCCAAGCCCTCCACCACCAGCTTTGCCATCGCGCCAGTCGCGGGCATGGTCGTGCGTGGCAGCCAGCAGCCGGCCATGGTCAGTCATTACCCACCACCTGTCAGTGGCGCCGTAGGCGGCGTAGCTCCGCCATGCTGCGTGGTCGTGTTGGGCTGATCGGCTTCGGCCGAGTCCCTTCGCACACGCAACCCACTGAACCCGGCCGGCTACTTAGTGCGCTTTAGCGCAGGCCGTCCGCTTGGCTTATCTGCCTATCATCAGGTGGCAATACATGTCCTTTTTCAACAAAGCATCCGTGGCCTCGGCGGCCACTACCAGCCTGTTCGTCCTGCTGTGGAGCAGCGGGGCGATCGTTTCCAAACTTGGCCTGGCGCATGCCAGCCCGTTCGCGTTCCTGCTGCTGCGCTCTGCCTTGGCCCTGGCGGGCCTGTTGCTGATCGGGCCGTTGCTGGGGCTGCGCTGGCCACGCCGTAAGGGCGCCATGCTGCGTGCCCTGGGCACTGGCTGCGTGTTGCTCGGGGCTTACCAGATATTCTATCTGCTGGCCCTCGACACCCACGTCACGCCAGGCATCATGGCCACGGTCATGGGCGTGCAACCGATCCTCACCGTCGTGCTGATGGAGCGCCAGCGTTCGATCAGCCGCCTGTTCGGCCTGGGGCTGGGCTTGAGCGGCTTGATCATGGTGGTGTACCAGGGGCTCAACCTGGGTGGGGTGTCGCTGGCGGGCATGCTGTTCGCCCTGCTGGCGCTGGCCAGCATGACTTGCGGTTCGATCCTGCAAAAACGCATCACCGAAAACCCCATGGGCACGCTGCCGCTGCAGTACCTGGCCGGCTTTGCCCTGTGCGCGCTGTTCGCACCCTTGCAACCCTTGCAGGTGCAGTGGACCGGGGGTTTCGTGGCTGCCTTGCTGTGGATGGGCCTGGTGGTTTCGCTGCTGGCCACCTTGCTGCTGTATCGGCTGATCGCCAAGGGTAACCTGGTCAACGTCACCAGCCTGTTCTACCTGGTGCCGGCGGTGACCGCGGTGATGGACTTGCTGATCTTCGGCAACCGCCTGGCGCCGCTCAGCCTGCTGGGCATGGGGTTGATCGTGGTCGGCCTGCTGTTCGTGTTCCGCAAGCCTGCCAAGCGCCTGGCCGAGGCCTGAGCCCTAGCGGAACTCGGCGGGGATGGCGTGCCGGAGTACGCCTTCCTCGAAGTCCAGCAGCCCGGCTTCGCGCTGGGTGAGCAGGTAGTAGAGCAGGGTGTCGATCGAGCGCTGTTGCGGTAGTGCCACGGCCAGCAGTCTTACCGAATGCTCGGTTTCACAGGCGCAGCCGAAATCCTGCAAGGCAGCGCGAACCTGATCGAGGGTTTCCGGGGGCTTGACCAGCACCCGGAACACCGAGGTGCCGCTGCTTTGGCGCAGTTCGGCGAACCAGGTCTGGCCGTCTTCTTCATAGGTGCCGATAAGGTCACCCGGCGCGATGCCGTACACATGAAAGGGGATGTTGTCCACGGCATGGCCGCCTTCCACAGCCTTGGCCCAAAGGCCTTCGACCGAGGCCGGTGGGTAGCCGTTGGCGTCCTGTTCCAGGCGGAACAGCACCTTCTTGCAGGTCGGGTTCATGCCGTTCTCCCGGTCAATTGCGCGCCGGGCGCAGTACCAGCCACAAGGCCACAGCAATCAGCAGGCCGCCATACAGGTGCGCCATCGACAGCGGCTCGTCCAGCAGCCATGCGCCCCACAGCACGCCGAACACCGGGATCAGGAAGGTCACGGTGCTGGCCTTGACCGGGCCTATTTCTGCCAGCAGACGGAAGTACAGGATATAGGCGAATGCCGTGCACAGCAGGCCCAGGCCGAGCAGCGACAGCCAGACCTGCCAGCCGCCCCAGCTGGCGGGCGGCTGGCTGAGGGCGCTCCAGGCGAACAGCGGGCTCAGCATCAGCGTAGCGCCGAGCATGCTGCCCAGCGCCGACAGGCGGCTGTCCAGGCCACTGATCCAACGCCGCGCGAGGAACCCGGCAAAGCCGTAGCAGGTGGTAGCTGCCAGGCACGCCAGGGCGCCTTGCAGCAGGGCCATGTCCAGGGCCACCGGCCCGGCCCCGCTGAGGATGCCGACACCGAGCAGGCCAAGGAAGATGCCGCAGAGCTTGGCCAACGTCATGGGTTCACGGAAGCACAGCACGCCGATCAGCACGCCCATCAGTGGCGTGGTGGCGTTGAAGATCGCCGAGTAACCGGCTGGCAGCACCTGGGCAGCTACGGAATAGAAGGTTGCCGGGATGCCGGAGTTGATCATGCCCAGTACCAGGCAGGCCCCGAGCTTGCCCTGGAAGTCCCAGCGCACGCGGCTGGCGGCGACGATGGCGACCAGGCCCAGGCAGGCGATCGAGACGCGAAAGAACGCGGTCGGCACAGTGCCCAGCTCGGGGGCGATGATGCGCATGAACAGGAAACTCGCCCCCCAGACGGCAGCAAGGGTCAGCAGGCGGGTTAGGGCAATCGGGCTCACAACGGTCTCCGGAGGGCAGGGCAGGGGCGCGAGTGTACGCGAGGGGGCGGGGCGATACTTGTGCTTTCTTGCGCAGTGAACCTGGCCCGCATTTGCGTCAGGCCGACTAAGCTGTGTAACTCATTCACCCATGAGGTGCCCGGCATGCCCCAACCCTGGCCCGCTGTCGAAATCGCCCGCACCATCCTGGCGGGCTTCGACGATTACCGTGACCACTTCCAGCGCATTACCCTCGGCGCCCGCCAGCGCTTCGAACAGGCGCGCTGGCAGGAAATCCAGCAGGCCGCGGCTGCGCGCATCAGCCTGTATGAAGAAAAAGTCGCCGAGGTCAACGGCTGGCTGCGCCAGGCCTTCCCCGCGCCGGTGTTGCTGGACGTGGCGCAGTGGCCGCTGGCCAAACACGCCTACATTCAGCAGATCGACCCCCGGCTGGACGATGAGTTGGCCGAGACCTGGTACAACTCGCTGTTCTGCAGCCTGTTCAGCCACGACCAGATCAGCGATGGTTGCATGTTCATCCACACCACCCGGCCGTCGCTGCGCGGGCGCGAGCGCGCCGCGCAAACCCGTACCTATGCGCTGGGCGGTAGCCTTAAGGGAATGCTGCAGGCGATCTTCGCCGACTACCCGTTCGATGTCGCCTACGGTGACCTGGAGGGTGACCTGGCACGGCTGGAAGCGCAGGTGCGCGAATGCCTGCCCGACTGGGTTTGCAAGGACCCGGAGCTTGCGGTGGAGCTGTTCGTGCCCGTGCTGTACCGCAACAAAGGTGCCTACCTGGTCGGCCGCCTGTACAACCGCGATGAGCAATGGCCCTTGGTGATTCCCTTGCTGCACCGCGAGGGCCATGGCATCGAGGTGGACGGGGTGATCACCGACGAAGCCGAGGTGTCGATCATCTTCTCGTTCACCCGCTCCTACTTCATGGCCGATGTGCCGGTGCCGGCCGAGTTCGTGCATTTTCTCAAGCGCATTCTGCCGGGCAAGCACATTGCCGAGCTGTACACGTCGATCGGTTTCTACAAGCAAGGCAAGTCGGAGTTCTACCGGGCCCTGATCAACCACCTGGCCAACAGCGACGACCGCTTCGTCATGGCGCCGGGGGTGCGCGGCATGGTCATGAGCGTGTTCACCCTGCCCGGTTTCAACACCGTGTTCAAGGTCATCAAAGACCGCTTTTCACCGTCGAAAACCGTTGACCGCGCTACGGTGATCGACAAGTACCGGTTGGTGAAAAGCGTGGACCGGGTAGGGCGCATGGCCGATACCCAGGAGTTCGCCGATTTTCGTTTCCCACGCAGCAAGTTCGAGCCCGATTGCCTGGCCGAGTTGCTCGAAGTGGCGCCCTCGACCGTGGCCCTGGAGGGCGACACGGTGCTGGTGCGCCACTGCTGGACCGAGCGGCGCATGACCCCGCTGAACCTGTACCTGGAGCGCGCGGGCGAAGGCCAGGTGCTGGCGGCGCTGGAAGACTACGGCCTGGCCATCAAGCAACTGGCGGCAGCGAACATTTTTCCTGGTGACATGCTGTTGAAGAACTTTGGTGTCACCCGGCATGGGCGGGTGGTGTTCTATGACTATGACGAAATCTGCTTTCTGACCGAGGTGAATTTCCGCCACATACCGCCACCGCGGTATCCGGAAGACGAGCTGTCGGGCGAGCCGTGGTATTCGATCGGGCCGCACGATGTGTTCCCCGAAGAGTTTCCGCCGTTTCTGTTTGCCGACATGGGCCAGCGGCGCTTGTTCAGCCGCTTGCACGGCGAGCTGTATGACGCGGATTACTGGAAGGGCCTGCAGGCGGCCATTGGCGAGGGGAAGGTGATCGACGTGTTCCCGTATCGGCGCAAGGGGCGCTGAGGGCGGTGTTGCAGGCCAGGCCCCTCACTCCTTCAGGCACTTCAGCTCACTGAAGTGGCCGCGCACCTTGGCCAACCGCGCTTGCAGCAACTGCCGCTGCTGCACGCTACTTTGCTGCACCAGGTCTACCAACAGGCTGCGCGCCTGTTGCTCGGTGTTCTGGAAGGCCGCGCGGTATTCCGGCGTCCACAGGCTTTCCTTGTGTTGCAACAAGGTCGCCAGGCGCGGCTCGAAGCTGGCGTCGTTGCGTTGGTTCATCGCCAGCAGCAGCTGTTGCTGCCAGTGGGCGCGGTTGGCGATCCATTCGCGGTTCTGGTCGCCCAGCGCTGCTGACCAGGCTTGTACGCGTTGCTTCTGCACCGCGGACAGTGGGCCAAACCAGGCGGTCAGGCGTTTTTCCATACGTGCCCTGCGCTCGCTGACCTGCTCGGCCAGCGGGGTATCGACGTACTCTTTTTGCCGCTCGGCGATGTCGTCGCGGAACGCTTCACGCATTTCGGCCACCTGGCGGTCGCTCATGCCGCGCAACAACTCGGTCGCCGAAGGGGTGATTTCCTCGGCCACACGGCCAATCGCCTGGCGCGCTTCGCGGGTGCGTTGCTGCAGCGCCTGGTCGGTCACCTGGTTGTCGGCGACCATGGCGCGGACCCGCTCCAGCCAGTCGAGGTAGCCCGGTAACTGGGTCTTGCAGTGCCAGGCCAGGTGTTGCTTGAGGCGGTCGTCGAGCAAGGCCTTTTGCGTGCCGTTCATGTCCAGGTAGTCGCCCAGCGACCACGGCACCAGGCGATCGAGGTTGCGGTAGGCCAGGTCCATGCGGCTGCAGGCGCCAAGGGCCAGGGCGAATCCAAGGGCAATGAGCAGGGCTTTGGACAGGCGTGAAGGCATGGGCTGTTCCTTGCAGTGGCTGGCCAGACGGTAGACGCGAGGGGGGCACGGCGGTTCCACTGCATCAGCGGTCGGGCGGCGCGCTGGCTTCAGGTGTAGAATAGCCGCCTTGTTATGAGGATCATCGGAAATGGCTCTGCTTGGGCGTTACAACAGTTTGCAAATCGTGAAACACGTGGACTTCGGTCTGTACCTGGACGGCGGCGCCGATGGCGAGATCCTGCTGCCTGGGCGCTATATCCCGAAAAACGCCGAAACCGAAGTCGATGACTGGTTGAACGTGTTCATCTACCTGGACAGCGAAGACCAGCTGATTGCGACCACCGAGAAGCCCAAGGTGCAGGTCGGTGAGTTTGCCAGCCTCAAGGTCAAGGACATCAACGGTGCCGGCATCTTCCTCGACTGGGGCTTGTCCAAGGACCTGTTGATGCCGTACTCGGAAGAGGCGCGGCCGTTGAAGATCGGCGACTACTGCGTGGTGCACGTGTACCTCGACAAGCGCACCCGCCGCATCACCGCCACTTCCCGCCTGGACCGCTACCTCGACGTGGCCCCGGCCGATTACAAGGTCGGGCAGCCGGTCGAGCTGTTGGTGGCTGGCGAAACGCCGATGGGCTTCAAGGCCATCATCAACAACCGCCACTGGGGCTTGATCCACAAGAACGAAGTGTTCAAGTTCCTGCGCTCGGGCATGCACGAGAAGGGTTTCATCAAGGAACTGCGCCACGACGGCAAGATCGCCCTCAGCCTGCAGCCGGTGGGCGCCGCCCTGGCCGACAGCCTGCAGGAGCAGATCATGGCGCGCCTGGAGGCCGAAGGCGGGGTGCTGGGGGTGTGTGACAAGAGCGACCCGGCGTTGATCAGCAAGCTGTTCAATGTCAGCAAGGGCAACTTCAAGAAAGCCATTGGCGGCTTGTTCAAGCAGGGCTTGATCGTCATCCATGACGACCGGATCGAAAAGGCCTGATCAGGCCTGAACGAAGTTGCGGAAGTCCAGCTGCTCGCCACCTGGGCGGGTGTCGCGCAGCAGCGAGTCGCGGTCGGCGCTCAGCGCCAGGCTGATGGTCGAGCGGCGCTTGCCAGGCTTGCGCACTTCCATCTGCTCCAGGTGGGCCTTGAGGAAGTTGGTCGGCACTTTCAGGTGCTGCAGCTTGTCGGTTTGCGGGGTATGCAGCAGCAGGTTGACCCAGTCGGCCTGGCCCTTGCCCAGCAGCGCCACCGGCACTTCGAACCACCACAGGTTGCGTTTGTTGTCCAGAATGGCGAACAGCGTGTTGCTGCTGTTCAGCACCGGGCGGGCCAGTGCTTGGTTGCGCCGGGCGATGGCGGCGGGTTTGTCGAGTTTCATGCAGGTTCCTGCGGGTTGACGCTATGAAGGCCTGCATTGTGAGGGGTGCCACGGGGCGGGGCAAGGTTTGATGGTTGTGCCTGCTGCGGGCGCGCCAGGTGGGGGGCGCGGGCGCTGCCTTGGGTTGCGCCCCACACCCGCCATCAGCCGGCCCTGGCGGTGCGTCAGCGACGAAGCGGCAGGCTCAGCTCGGAGGTTGCCCCGTCAGCGGTGGTCACGGTCGCGGTGAAGCTGCGCAACCCGGCGATGTCGTCCAGCGCCTGGGCAAACCGTGCCTGCCCTTGTACGTCACTGTTCACCTGCACTTCGCCAAGGTAGTGCTCGGCCTCGGTGGCGTCGGCCTGGGCATTGCCGAAGAACTCAACGCGCAGCAGGCTCGATGCCGGCCCCTGTACTTCACCGCGCAGCACATTGCCTTCCAGCGCCAGCAGCCGTGGTGCCGGCTGATTGTGGTTGGGCAGCGGCTGGCACGGCTTGGGCTCGCCCTTGGCGTTGCAGATAAGTGCCTGGTCCTGCTTCGGCAGGTCGGCGCCAATCCCGCGTGAGCCCACATACAAGGCGTGTGCCTGGGCTGGCACGCCAAACACGATGGCCCCGGTGCGCTGCCCGGGTACGCATGAGCCGCCCGCCTGGCAGCGGCGGATATCCTGGCTGTTGGCCCAGATACGGTTCCCGCTGAGGCGCGTGGTAGTCACCTCAGGCTCCGGGCGCAGGGCGACGCCGATGCGGTTGCCGTGGATCAGGTTGCCGTCGAGGATGTTGCCCTCACCGGTGACGCTGACCCCGATCCGGGCAGGGCGCCGGGGCAGGTGCGAACACCCTGGTCCTTGATGTAGGCGGAGCCGTCGATGGCAATGTAATGACCCTCGCGTGCCCAGGCCAGCCCGGTGATGCTGACCGGGCCTTTGATTTCCGGCAGCGCGTGGCTGGGGCGGATCACATAAGGTGGCTTGCCCACGGCGGCGATGTCGATACGGTAATGGCCGGGGTTCCGGTTACTGGTTTCAATGGCCCAGCGCAGGGTTTCAGGGCTGGCGGCAGCGGTGGCCAGGGTGGACAGGGGCAGCAGTGGCAGCAAGGCCAGCAGTGCGGGCATCAGACGCATGGGCCGGGTATGGTGCGGTATTCGCCCGTAGATTGACCGCTTGGCTTGCGGGGTGAAAATTCGTTGAAACTCTTGCGCTGGGTGCTGGGTCCACCTTTTGTCGACACTGTACACGTGTCTCCATTTGCAGGAGTTTTGCCATGAGCGGTACTAAAGACAAAGTCAAAGGCCTGGCCAATGAGGCGATGGGCAACGTGAAACAAGGTGTCGGCAAGGTGACCGACAACGACAAGCTGCGTGCCGAGGGCAAGGCGCAAGAGCTCAAAGGCGAGGCGCAGCAAGTGAAGGGCGATGTGAAAGACGCGGTAAAAAAACCGTGATCTGAGCAAGCCTGTGTCGGCCTCTTCGCACGCGTGCGAAGAGGCCGTTACTTTTGCCGCCAATTTCTTCAATCGCGACTGGGAGCAGCACAGCATCGGCACGGTCTATTAGACTTGTGTGTTGATTCGATCAAGCGGCGAAAGGAGACGCTATGATTTTTTCCGCCCTGCAGGGCCTGCCTTTGCACCGCGTGCTGGCGCGCACCGTCAAGGAATTTCTCGATGACGAGATGTCCACCTATGCGTCGGCGCTGGCCTACCAGGCGCTGTTCTCGCTATTCCCATTCTTGCTGTTCCTGATTGCCCTGATCGGCTTTTTGCACCTGCCCGACTTTTTCTCCTGGTTGCGCCTGCAATCGGAGCTGGTATTGCCACCCCAGGCCCTGGAGCAGGTGAACCCGGTAATCGACCAGTTACAGCAATCCAAGGGCGGGCTGTTGTCGGTTGGTATCGTGATCGCCTTGTGGACCGCATCGGCCGGTGTGCGCCTGATGATGAGCGCCATGAACGCCGCCTATGATGTGCCCGAGGGCCGGCCGGTTTGGAAGCGCATCCCGTTATCCATTTTCTACACCGTGGGCTTGGCCGGCATGCTGCTGGCAGCCGCCGCGCTGATGGTGCTGGGCCCGCAAGTCATGGAGTGGATCGCCGCCCAGATCGGCATGCAGGAGTTCATCGTCACCTTGTGGACGGTGTTGCGCTGGCCGGTGATCGTCTTTCTGCTGATGGTGGCGGTCGCGTTGATCTACTACGTAATGCCTGATGTGAAACAGAAGTTCCGCTTCATCACGCCGGGCTCGGTGCTGGCGGTGGTGGTGTGGATCATCGCGTCGCTGGGCTTTGCCTACTACGTGAAAACCTTCGCTGACTACAACGCCATGTACGGCAGCATTGGTGCAATCATCGTGCTGTTGCTGTATTTCTACATCTCGGCTGCCGTGCTGTTGCTGGGCGCCGAAATGAATGCGGTGATCGAGCACATGTCGGCCGAGGGCAAAAACCCCGGTGAAAAGGATTTCGACGAGCACGCGCCCGCGCAGACCATCAGTGTTCTGGGCCATGAGCACCCCACTTCGGGCCAGGCGCAGACTTCCGAGCCTAACCCCCGATGATCCGTGACATTCTCAAGATGGGCGACGAGCGCCTGCTGCGCGTCGCCGCGCCAGTGCCCGCGCAGCTGCTGGGCAGCGGCGAGCTGCAGCAACTGATCGACGACATGTTTGAAACCATGCGCCATGTCGGCGGCGTGGGCCTGGCCGCGCCGCAGGTGGGCATCGAACTGCAACTGGTGATTTTCGGCTTCGAACGCAGCGAGCGTTACCCGGACGCCGAAGCGGTGCCGCAGACCATCCTGCTGAACCCGGTCATCACCCCGACCTCCACTGAACTGGAAGACGGTTGGGAAGGCTGCCTTTCGGTGCCCGGCTTGCGCGGCGTGGTACCACGCTTCAAGCACATTTGCTATGAGGGCATCGACCCACAGGGCAATGCGATCCGCCGCTTTGCCGAAGGCTTCCACGCGCGGGTGGTGCAGCATGAGTGCGACCACCTGATCGGGCGTTTGTATCCATCGCGGATCCAGGACTTTACCAAGTTCGGCTACACCGACGTGCTGTTCCCAGGGCTGGAAGCAGGCGACGACTGACCCTGCTGCAGGGCCACCAGGCGTTTGCTGCGCTGGTAGCGTTGCAAGCGGCCATGCAGGGTGTCTGGCAGGCACTGCGCCAGTTCGAAACCCAGGCGTTGATAGAACGGCAGCAGGTCGGGGTGGCAAAACAGCCAGGTTGGCCCGTCAGCCTGGGCCAGCGCCGCCTTCACCAGTTTGCCGGCTATCCCTTGCTGGCGCCGTTGCGGGTCGACGAACAGGCCGGTCAGCCAGAAGCCCCCGGTTACCCTGGCCAGGCTCAGCCCGGCAATGATCCCCGGCCCCCTGGCTACCCACAACTGCGCATCGCTTGCCGCGCGCATGCGCGAGCCTTGTTGCCGGTAAAAGTGGTCCAGCAGCCGGCGTTCTGTATCTGCAAGTGTCGAGCAGGTTAATTGTTCAGAAATGGCGAATTTCCCCTGAGTACAGAGCAGAGGCTCTGGCGTAATGCTTTGCGGGTATTTTGTCGCAGATTGTTGCAAATTCGGCAAGACTGAATATCCGAGTTCGGGGTTCAACTATTAACGGCCAGGCGTAGAATTTCAGGCATCCCCCCTGCAGTACGAAGCGGGATCGGTACTTCGTGCCATCTCCACCGTAGATGGCAACTTCTCCGCGCCGGAAACGGCATTAGAAGTCAATCGATCAGCTTGAATGCTCAAAAGGCAAAACACCATGAAACCATTACTGATTCTTGCATTGGTCGGTATGTCCTCGTTCGCCCTCGCCGATGAGGCCAAGCCCGTCTCCACCCAGCCAGTGGCCCAGCAGTACGACTACTCGATGAACCTGGATATCAAGCGGGTAATCGACCTGTCGACCATTCCCAATGTTTGCGAAGTGGTGCCTGCCACCATGACCTATGAAGACCATCACGGCCAGGTGCATACCATCCAGTACCGTGCCATGGGCGAGGGCTGCCAGCAGGGTTGACCGGCTACAGGAGGTTCGAGCGCCCCCGCGCGGCGCTCGAACGCCGTGGGCCGTTATCGCCAAACGCACTGAGCCGCTGCTCGGCGGGCCACCCTCGTGGGGCGGGCCTGGTCTATCGTGGACGTGGGGAATTCGCACAGCCTTGCTGTGTGAACTGCCACCCTGACTGCCACGGAGACAACACCCGATGAGCCTTGCCCCTGCTGCGCAAGCGCAACATGAGTTGTTGATCAGTCGCCTGATCGACGCCCCACCGGCCAAAGTGTTCCGCGCCTGGACCGAGCCCGAGTGGCTAAGGCAATGGTGGGGGCCGCATGGCATGAGCACCCCGGAATGCGAGATGCAATTGTGGCCCGGCGGCCTGTTCCGCACCTTGATGCGGGCGCCGGATGGCAGCGAGTACCCCACCCAGGGCGTGTTCCTGGAGATCGCGGCGCCGCGGCGCCTGGTGTTCACCGATGCGTTTGGCCCCGGCTGGGTACCGTCGAACAAGGCGTTCATGACCGCCGTGATCAGCCTGGACGAGGAACGGGGCAAAACCCGTTATACCGCCCGGGCCTGGCACTGGAATGCTGCCGATTGCAAGGCCCACGAGGACATGGGGTTCTACCAGGGCTGGGGTGAAAGCCTGGACCGCCTGGTGGAGTTGGTCACCCAGCGGATGCCAGACTGATGGTTGCCTGGGGGCGGGCATTCGCCCGCCGCAGGGCCGGTAGTGCCAGCGCTATGCTCAGCTGGCAACGAAATTCGGTGGCGATACCAGTTCCACGGTCTGCTGCTTGCGTGGCGCCAGGATTTCCGCTTCGCCCTGCACCACCAGCTCATCGTTCTGGTTGTACACATTGGTCGCGATGCGCACTTTGAACTTGGGCAGTTTTTCCAGAATTTCCAGGCGTACGGTGAGCGTGTCGCCAATCTTCACCGGCTTCTGGAAGCTCATCTGCTGGCCCAGGTAGATGGTGCCAGGGCCTGGCAGGGTGCAGGCCACTGCCGCACTGATCAACGCGCCGCTGAACATGCCGTGGGCAATGCGTTCGCGGAACATGCTCTTGGCCGCAAACTCGGCGTCCAGGTGCACCGGGTTGTGGTCACCGGACATCGCCGCGAACAGCTGGATGTCGCGCTCTTCGACGGACTTCTGGTATTGCGCCTTCTGGCCTACTTCGAGGGCTTCGTAAGGCGTGTTGGTGACCTGGGACATCGGGGTTTCCTTGAGCGGTAGGCGAGGGTGGCTGTCATTCACTGCGCACAGGCCGATCAATGGCCAGTGCCTGTTCAAGCCAGCCGACAATGTCGGCAGTGACCTCGTTACGGTTGGTTTCGTTGAGTACTTCATGCCGCGCTTCAGGATAGACGCGTAGCTGTACATGTCGATTGCCGGTGGCGCGCAGGGCGTCGGCCAGATGGGTGAGACGCTTGCCGGCACTGACCGGATCACATTCCCCACCCATTATCAGTATCGGCAGGTTCGGATCGATCTGTGCGAGGTTACCCGGCTGGCTGATCTGCGCCAAGCCTTGCAGCAGGTCCAGCCACAGCTGGTTGCTGCACCGAAAGCCGCACAGCGGGTCGTTGACGTAGCGGTCGACCTCGGCCGGGTCGCGGCTGAGCCAGTCAAATGCCGTGCGGTTGGGCTTGAAGGCCTTGTTGAACGCGCCGAAGGAGAGCCATTCGATCACCGCACTCTTGCCCAGCGGCCCCTGGCGCCAGGCCTCCAGCCGCGCCACCAGCCGGGCCATGCGGTACAGCGCGGCAGGCTGGTAGTTGGAACCGCTCAGGATCGCCCCGTGCAGGCTGGCACTGTGGTGCAGCAGGTAAGCCTGGGCGATTTAGCTGCCCATGCTGTGGCCGAACAGGAACAGCGGGGTGCCCGGGTAGTGTTGGCCAATGTACTGGGCCAGCCGGCCGAGGTCGTCGACCACGGCATTCCAGCCATGATGGCGGCTGAACAGGCCCAGGCTGCCGTGCTCGGCGCTACGTCCGTGGCCACGCTGGTCAGCGGCGAACACGGCAAAGCCAGCCGCGGCCAGGGCCAGGCCCAGGCGCTGGTAGCGCCCGGCATGCTCGGCCATGCCATGGGCCAGCAGGACTACGGCTTTCACTGGCGAGGCTGGCAGCCATTGATGCACGTACAGGCGGCAGTGCTCGCTGACGGGCAGCCAGAAGGCGTCGTGGGGCATGGCGGCTCCTTGTGCGCATGGGGTACCGGAACAGTGTATGCACAACCGGCCCGATTGCAGGAAGGGCACAAATAAGATTCACAATGTTAATGGCGGCACTTGGCGTATAGGCCACCCCGGGCTTACCTGCTAACGTCGAAGCAACGCCTGTTTGCCGGTTGGCGACCAGGTCAAGGATCCAAGGACGCAGTGCAGGTCCAGGCAGAGGAACAATAATAAATGCAAGCCGACTTCTGGAATGACAAGCGCCCGGCGGGCGTGCCTTCCACCATCGACATCAATGCCTATGCCTCGGTGGTCGAGGTGTTCGAGCGCTCTTGCAAGCGCTTTGCCGACCGCCCGGCATTCAGCAACCTGGGCGTGACCCTGACCTATGCGCAACTGGAGCGACATTCAGCCGCGTTTGCCGCCTGGTTGCAGCAGCACACCGACCTGCAGCCGGGCGACCGTATCGCGGTGCAGATGCCCAACGTGCTGCAGTACCCGATCGCCGTGTTCGGGGCCATGCGTGCCGGGCTGATCGTGGTCAATACCAACCCGCTGTACACCGAGCGCGAGATGCGCCACCAGTTCAATGACAGCGGGGCGCGGGCGTTGGTCTACCTGAACATGTTCGGCAAGCGGGTGCAGGCCGTGTTGCCCGACACCGGCATCGAGTACCTGATCGAAGCGAAAATGGGCGACCTGCTGCCCACTGCCAAGGGCTGGTTGATCAACACGGTGGTCGACAAGCTGAAAAAGATGGTGCCGGCCTACCACTTGCCCCAGGCACTCCCGTTCAAGCAGGTGCTGCGCCAGGGGCGCGGCCTGTCGCCGCAACCGGTGCCGCAGAGCCTGGACGACATCGCCGTGCTGCAGTACACCGGCGGCACCACCGGGCTGGCCAAAGGCGCCATGCTTACTCACGGCAACCTGGTGGCCAACATGCTGCAGGTGCTGGCGTGCTTTTCGCAGCACGGCCCGGACGGGCAGAAGCTGCTCAAGGATGGCCAGGAGGTCATGATCGCGCCGCTGCCGCTGTACCACATCTACGCGTTCACCGCGAACTGCATGTGCATGATGGTCACCGGCAACCACAACGTGCTGATCACCAACCCGCGGGATATTCCCGGCTTCATCAAGGAGCTGGGCAAGTGGCGTTTCTCTGCATTGCTCGGGCTCAACACCCTGTTCGTGGCGCTGATGGATCACCCGGGTTTTCGCCGGCTGGATTTCTCGGCACTGAAAGTCACCAACTCCGGTGGCACGGCGCTGGTCAAGGCCACTGCCGAACGCTGGGAGGCGCTTACCGGCTGCCGCATTGTCGAAGGCTATGGCCTGACCGAAACCTCGCCGGTGGCCAGCACCAACCCCTACGGCCAGTTGGCCCGGCTGGGTACGGTGGGCATCCCGGTGGCCGGTACCGCCTTCAAGGTCATCGATGATGACGGCAACGAGCTGCCGTTGGGCGAGCGTGGCGAGTTGTGCATCAAGGGGCCGCAGGTGATGAAGGGCTACTGGCAGCAACCTGAGGCCACCGCCCAGGCCCTGGATGCGGACGGTTGGTTCAAAACCGGTGATATCGCCGTGATCGACGTGGACGGCTTCACGCGGATCGTCGACCGCAAGAAGGACATGATCATCGTCTCGGGTTTCAACGTGTACCCCAATGAGATCGAAGACGTGGTGATGGGCCACCCGCAGGTCGCCAACTGTGCGGCCATCGGTGTGCCCGACGAGCGTTCCGGCGAGGCGGTGAAGCTGTTCGTGGTGCCGCGCGAGGGGGGGCTGAGCGTGGATGAGCTCAAGGCCTACTGCAAGGCCAACTTCACCGGTTACAAGGTGCCCAAGCACATCGTGCTGCGCGAGTCCCTGCCGATGACGCCGGTGGGCAAGATTCTGCGCCGGGAGCTGCGGGATATCGCTTGAGTCAGCTGCAAGCTGCAAGCTGCAAGCTGCAAGCTACAAGCTACAAGCTACAAGCTACAAGCTACAAGCTGTAAGCGTTGAATCAGAGCCTTTGGCATGCTCTATCTTGCTGCTTGAAGCTTGTAGCTTGCCACTTTAAGCTAAATACTCTAAAAATGACCTAAAACGTTCATTGAGTCATTTTTGTGACCGTAAGGCCCGTTTTGGCCTCTAGGCGACCCCAGGCAAAGCTGTTACTCTCGGCCCGCTTTCAGATGATCCGGTTTGCAACGAACCGTCATCTCATATCAATAATAAGCGCATCGACGCGTGAATCGAACTTCGCTGTTGCTGAAGGAGTGGGCTTCCATGATCGAACATTTTTGGAAGGATAAGTACCCAGCCGGGATTACGGCGGAAATCAATCCTGACGAATTCCCCAATATCCAGGCAGTACTCAAGCAATCCTGCCAACGCTTTGCCGACAAACCGGCCTTTAGCAACCTGGGCAAGACTATCACTTATGGCGAGTTGTATGCGCTGTCGGGGGCATTTGCCGCCTGGTTGCAGCAGCATACCGACCTCAAGCCGGGTGATCGCATTGCCGTGCAACTGCCCAATGTCCTGCAATACCCGGTCGCGGTGTTCGGTGCCATACGCGCCGGGCTGATCGTGGTCAACACCAACCCGCTGTACACCGCGCGGGAAATGGAACACCAGTTCAACGACTCTGGCGCCAAGGCCTTGGTGTGCCTGGCCAACATGGCCCACCTGGCTGAGAAAGTGGTGCCCAAGACCCAGGTCCGGCACGTCATCGTCACCGAGGTGGCCGACCTGTTGCCGCCGGTCAAGCGCTTGCTGATCAACAGCGTGATCAAGTACGTGAAGAAGATGGTGCCGGCCTACCACCTGCCGCAGGCCGTGCGTTTCAACGCTGCGCTGGCACTGGGCAAGGGCCAGCCGGTAACCGAGGCCAACCCGCAGGCCAACGATGTGGCGGTGCTGCAGTACACCGGCGGCACCACCGGCGTGGCCAAGGGTGCCATGCTGACCCACCGCAACCTGGTGGCCAACATGCTGCAGTGCCGGGCGCTGATGGGCTCGAACCTGCACGAAGGCTGTGAAATTCTCATCACCCCGCTGCCGCTGTACCACATCTACGCGTTCACCTTCCATTGCATGGCGATGATGCTGATCGGCAACCACAACGTGTTGATCAGCAACCCGCGTGACCTGCCGGCGATGGTCAAGGAACTGGGCAAGTGGAAGTTCACCGGCTTTGTCGGCCTGAACACCCTGTTCGTTGCCCTGTGCAACAACGATGGGTTCCGTGCCCTGGACTTCTCGGCGCTGAAAATCACCTTGTCGGGCGGCATGGCCCTGCAGTTGAGCGTGGCCGAGCGCTGGAAGGCGGTGACCGGTTGCGCCATCTGCGAGGGCTACGGCATGACGGAAACCAGCCCGGTGGCCACGGTCAACCCTGCCGAAGCGAACCAGGTCGGCACCATTGGTATTCCGGTGCCGTCGACCCTGTGCAAGGTAATCGACGAGGCTGGTAACGAGTTGCCGTTGGGCGAAGTTGGCGAACTGTGCATCAAGGGCCCGCAGGTCATGAAGGGCTATTGGCAGCGTGAAGAGGCCACTGCCGAGATCCTCGACAACCAGGGTTGGCTCAAGACCGGCGACATCGCCTTGATCCAGCCAGACGGCTACATGCGTATCGTCGACCGCAAGAAGGACATGATCCTGGTCTCCGGCTTCAATGTGTACCCCAACGAGCTGGAGGATGTGCTTGCCGGCTTGCCTGGCGTGTTGCAGTGCGCGGCCATCGGGGTGCCGGACGAGAAGTCGGGCGAAGTGATCAAGGTGTTCATCGTGGTCAAGCCGGGCATGACCGTGACCAAGGAGCAGGTGATGGAGCACATGCGTGCCAACGTGACCGGCTACAAGGTGCCGCGCCATATCGAGTTCCGCGATGCGCTGCCGACCACCAACGTAGGCAAGATCCTGCGCCGCGAACTGCGTGATGAAGAGCTGAAGAAGCAGGGCTTGAAGAAGATCGCCTGACCCTGCGCACCCCTGTAGGAGCGGCCTTGTGTCGCGATGGGCCGCAAAGCGGCCCCGTCCATTTCAGCACCCATGCCAAGATCCAGGGGCCGCTTTGCGGCCCATCGCGACACAAGGCCGCTCCTACAGCGAAGGCATGGGTTTTGGGCTCAGCGCAGTTTTTCCAGCATCTGGTAATACCACATGCCGGCCGCCAGCAGCGGGTTGCCCAGCAAGTCACCCATCGGCACCCGCACATGCTTGCACTGGGCGAAAGTGTCGAACTGCTCGAGCGTACCGGTCAACGCCTCGGCCATGATCTCGCCCATGATGTGGCTGGTGGCAATGCCGTGCCCGGAATACCCCTGGCAATACCAAACGTTGTCCGACAGCTTGCCCAGCTGTGGAATGCGGTTGACCACGATGCCCATGGCGCAGCTCCACTGGAACTCGATCGGCACGCCCTTCAATGCCGGGAACGTGCGTTCGATGCATGGCCGCAGCTCGCCTTCGATATCCCGCGAGTCACGGCCGGAGTAGTTGGCGCCGCCACCGAACAGCAGGCGCTTGTCGGCTGTCAGGCGGTAATAGTCGAGCACGAAGCGGCAGTCGTACACCGCCAGGTCGTGGGGGTTGATCTGCTCGGCCAGTTCGCCCAGTGGCGCGGTGGTGACGATCCCGCCCATGGCCGGGAATATCTTGCCCTTGAGTTGGCGCTTTTCCAGCTTGTGGTACACATCGCCGGCCAGCATCACCTGGCGTGCCTCGACCCGGCCGTGGGCGGTAACCACCGCCGGGCGCGGGCCATGCACGATGTCCAGCACTTCGGAATTCTCGAACACCAGTGCGCCCAGGCCATGTGCGGCGCGGGCCTCACCCAGGCACAGGTTGAGCGGGTGCAGGTGCAGGTTGCGCAGGTTCTTCAAGGCGCCCATGTACAGTGGGCTCTGCAGGTGCTCAGCCACTGCCGCGCGGTCGAGCATTTGAACCTGCTCGCCCATGCCCCGGCGTTGCGCTTCGGCCTCGAACGCGCGCAGCTCGTTCATGTGCGAGGGTTTCATGGCGGCATGCAGATGGCCACGCTTGAGGTCACAGTCGATGCCGTAGCGCGCTACGCGCTGCTCGATTACCTGGTGGCCACGCCAGCGCAGGTGCCAGATGAAGTCATCGACCTCGGCGCCCAGGTGGTTGCGCATCTGTGAGCGCATGGCTTCGTCGCCCGACAGGCTGCCAGTGACTTGGCCACCGTTACGGCCGCTGGCACCCCAGCCTATACGGTTGGTTTCGACGATGGCCACCTTGAGGCCGCGCTCGGCCAGCTCGACTGCCGTGGCCACGCCGGTGAAGCCGCCGCCGATGATTGCCACATCCACCTGCACCGTGCCCTTGAGTTGCGGGTACTCGGTAGGGTCGTTGAGGGTGGCGCTGTAGTAGGACGGCGCGCGCTGCGCCGGGCCTTTGTGCAATGCTGCGTTCATGGGTGTTCCTTGAATGTTGAGGGGCTCAGGCCTGGTGCAGGTACCAGCGCCAGTCCTGTTCGCTGACTTCGGCCATGAACTGGCGGTACTCGGCGCGCTTGACCTTCAGGTACACGCCGAGGAAGTCCTCGCCCAATGCTTCGCGGGCCCAAGCCGACTGCTGCAGGGCGTCGAGCGCCGTCAGCCAGTCGGTGGGCAGGTGTTCGGTAGCCTGGGCATAACCGTTGCCTTGCACCGGTGCCCCTGGGTCCAGCTGTTCGCGAATGCCACGGTGGCTGGCTGCCAGGATCGCCGCCGCCGCCAGGTAGGGGTTGGCATCGGCGCCGCAGATGCGGTGCTCCACATGCCGGCTGTTGGCCGGGCCACCGGGTACGCGCAGGCTCACGGTGCGGTTGTCCACGCCCCAGGTGGGTGCCAGTGGTGCATAACTGTTGGCCTGGAAGCGGCGGAACGAATTGGCGTTGGGGCAGAACAGCAGCAGTGATTCGCGCAGGTGGCGCAGCATGCCGGCGACTGCCTGGCGCAGCAGCGGCGTGCCAGCCTTGTCGTCGCTGGCGAACAGATTGGTGCCGGCGTGGTCAGCCAGGCTCAGGTGCATGTGCATGCCAGTACCCGCCAGGTGCGCGAATGGCTTGGCCATGAAGCAGGCCTGCATGCCGTGGGCATGGGCCACGCCCTTGACCAGGCGCTTGTAGCGTACTGCCTGGTCCATGGCCTGCAGTGCGTCACCGTGCTCCAGGGTGATTTCCACCTGGCCGGGGGCGTATTCGGAAATGGCCGTGCGGGCCGGGATGCCCTGGGCTTTGCAGGCGGCATACAGATCGGCGAGAAACGGCTCGATCTGTTCCAGTTCGCGCAGGCCGTACACCTGGGTGCTGCGCGGGCGCCCGCCATCGTTGTCCAGTGCCGGTTGCGGGCGGCCTTGGGCGTCGCGCTGCTGGTCAAGCAGGTAGAACTCCAGTTCGCAGGCCATCACCGGGTGGTAGCCGTCGGCTTGCAGCGCCTCGATGGTGCGCAGCAGCACGTGGCGCGGGTCGGCGATGCTGGCAGGCAACCCCTCACTCGGGTGCATGCTCACCTGCACCGCGGCGGTCGGCACCCGGCGCCAGGGCAACCTTGTCAGGCTGCCCTCGAGCGGGTAGGCGCGGCAGTCGATATCACCCACATCCCAGACCAACCCGGAGTTTTCCACATCGTCGCCGTTCAGGGTCAGGCCGAGAATGGTACTGGGTAGCGGCCGGCCGCTCTGGTACACGGCCAGCAATTCGTCGCGGTGCAGCAGCTTGCCGCGGGGTACGCCGTTGGCGTCGAGAATGAACAGCTCGAACAACTCGATATCAGGGTTGTCGGCCAGAAAACGGGCGGCGTGCTCTACGGGGGCAAAATGCATGTTGGGTTCGCTCACGGCTGCGCAGGGCCACCGCACTGGCGGGCGGCCCGGCTGGGGCAAACGGCCAGAGGCTGGCCGGGTTTGGTCACAACGGCGTGAGGGCGGTATCCGGTGGGCGGGCGTGGCGGCAGTGCCACAAGGCCCAGAAGGCGAGGATGATGTGCACCAGCGGGTTTTCCCCGGCACGGCTGCGGGCCTTCGGTAGCGAAGGGCGCGGCAACGGTGGGGCGATGGGCTGGGCGGGCGTCATGGTTTTGATACTCACATGCGGCGTAAGGGTGATTAAAGTCGTGAATGGCAACGTTTACATAAGGACTTGCTAAACTTTCAGCCACTGTGCGATCCCTTGTGGGAGCGGCCTTGCGTCGCGATGGGCTGCGGTAGCAGCCCCAAATCTGCGCCCCGGCACAAATCCACGGGGCTGCTGCGCAGCCCATCGCGACGCAAGGCCGCTCCTACACGGTGCGCGCCAGCCTGGACAGCAAAACAGGCGCAAATCTGCGACAATCGCGCATCCTCAGAATGCCGATCATGAAAAAGCAGGCTCACCTGCATCATTAAAAAGCCCCATGACTGACCACGCCATCGACAAATTGCTGCACAACCTCGACCACGCCATGATTGCCGACCGCCACCGCTTGCGGCGGCAATTGCATGAGCTGCGCAAGCGCCCAGACGAGGCCAAGCTGGCGCAGTGGGTGGACAAGGTCCAGGCCTCTTGTGCCCAGGTTACCGCGCGCCAGCAGAGCGTGCCGGTCGTACGCTACGACGACAACCTGCCGATCGCCGCCAAACGCGACGAAATCAAGAAGGCCCTCGCCGAACACCAGGTGCTGGTGATCGCCGGTGAAACCGGTTCGGGCAAGACCACGCAGTTGCCGAAGATCTGCCTGGAACTGGGCCGTGGCAGCCATGGCCTGATTGCCCACACCCAGCCACGGCGCATTGCCGCGCGCAGCGTGGCGGCGCGGGTGGCCGAAGAGCTGGGTACGCCGCTGGGTGGGTTGGTCGGCTACCAAGTCCGTTTCGAAGACCAGAGCGACGCCAACACCCTGGTCAAGCTGATGACCGACGGCATCCTGCTGGCCGAAACCCAGCATGACCGCTTTCTCGAACGCTACGACACGATCATCGTCGACGAAGCCCACGAGCGCAGCCTGAACATCGACTTCCTGCTCGGCTACCTGAAGACCTTGCTGCACCGCCGGCCCGAACTGAAGCTGATCATCACCTCGGCGACCATCGACCTGGAGCGCTTCTCCAAACACTTCGACAATGCGCCGATCATCGAGGTGTCTGGCCGCACCTTCCCGGTGGAAACCTGGTACCGCCCGCTGACCAGCGAGCAGGACGAAGAGGGCAACCAGATCGAGGACGACCTGACGGTCGACCAGGCGATTCTCGCCACCCTCGACGAGCTGGCCCAGCATGAGCGCAGCCAAGGCAAAGGCCCTGGCGACGTGTTGATCTTCCTGCCGGGCGAGCGGGAAATCCGCGATGCCGCCGAGATCCTGCGCAAGGCGCAACTGCGCCATACCGAGATTCTGCCGCTTTACGCGCGCCTGTCGCCGGCCGAGCAGCAGCGCATCTTCCAGCCGCACACCGGGCGCCGGGTGGTGCTGGCCACCAACGTCGCCGAAACCTCGCTGACCGTGCCGGGCATTCGCTATGTGATCGACACCGGTACTGCGCGCATCAGCCGCTACAGCTACCGCGCCAAGGTTCAGCGCCTGCCCATCGAGGCGGTGTCGCAGGCCAGTGCCAACCAGCGTAAAGGCCGTTGCGGCCGGGTTGAGCCGGGCATTTGCGTGCGCTTGTACAGCGAAGAGGATTTCAACAGCCGGCCGGCGTTCACCGACCCGGAAATCCTGCGTACCAACCTGGCGGCGGTGATTCTGCAAATGCTGCACCTGCGCCTGGGTGCCATTGACGCGTTCCCGTTCATCGAGCCGCCAGATGGCAAGGCCATCAGCGACGGCTTCAACCTGTTGCAGGAACTGTCGGCGGTCAACCGCGAGAACCAGCTGACGCCTATCGGCCGCCAGTTGGCGCGCCTGCCCATCGACCCGCGGCTGGGCCGCATGCTGCTGGAGGGCGCACGCCAGGGTAGCTTGCAGGAAGTGTTGATCGTCACCAGTGCGTTGTCGGTGCAGGACCCGCGCGAACGCCCGCCCGAGCGCCAGCAGGCGGCGGACCAGGCGCACGCGCAATGGAAGGATGTGGACTCCGACTTCGCTGCGTTGGTGAATTTGTGGCGCGGCTTTGAAGAACAGCGCCAGGCGCTGACCGCCAACCCGTTGCGCAACTGGTGCCGCAAGCACTTTCTCAATTACCTGCGCCTGCGCGAATGGCGCGATGCCCATCGCCAGCTGGCATTGATTTGCCGTGACCTGCAACTGACGGTGAACAAAGAACCGTCCGACTACCAGAAGTTTCACAAGGCCCTCCTCAGCGGCCTGCTCAGCCAGATCGGCCACAAGACCGAAGAGGGCGACTACCAGGGAGCTCGCCAGCGGCGCTTCTGGGTACACCCGTCGTCGGGCCTGGGGCGTAAGCGCCCGCAGTGGGTGATGGCTGCCGAGTTGGTCGAAACCACCAAGTTGTATGCACGCGTGGTGGCCCGGATCGAACCGGACTGGATCGAGCCGCTGGCCGGCCACCTGGTCAAGAAGAACCACTTCGAGCCGCACTGGGAGAAAAAGCGCGGGCAGGTCGTGGCCTATGAGCAGATCACCTTGTACGGCCTGATTCTGGTCGGGCGGCGCCCGGTGCATTTTGGCCCGATCGACCCGGCCACCTCGCGGGAGCTGTTCATCCGCGAGGGCCTGGTAGGCGGCGAGATCCAGTCGCGGGCCAAATGCCTGGCGGCCAACAAGCGCCTGCTGGAGCAGCTTGATGAACTGGAGGCCAAAGCGCGTCGGCGCGATATTCTCGCCGATGAAGAAACGCTGTATGCGTTCTACGAAGCGCGCCTGCCCGAAGAAATTCACCAGACCGCCACCTTCGATGCCTGGTACCGCATGGGCAGCCAGAAGGATGCCAACCTGCTGATCATGCGCGAAGAGGACGTGCTGGCGCGTGAGGCCAGCGAGGTCACGGCGGCCCAGTACCCCGACAGCCTGCAAGTGGGCGAACTGCGCCTGCCGCTGACCTATCACTTTGAACCGGGGCACCCGCGCGATGGCGTGACTGTGCGCGTGCCTGCGCCGTTGTTGCCGAACCTGCCGGGTGAACGCCTCGAGTGGCTGGTGCCGGGCCTGCTCGAAGCCAAGTGCGTGGCGCTGGTACGCAACCTGCCCAAGGCCCTGCGCAAGAACTTCGTGCCGGTGCCCGACTTCGTCAAGGCGTCGCTGGCGCGCATGCCGTTCGCCCAGGGGGCCTTGCCCCAGGCCCTGGGCCAGGAATTGCTGCGCATGACCGGTGTGCGTGTAGCCGACGAGGCCTGGGCCGAGTCGGTGAGCCTGGTCGAGGGCCACCTGCGCATGAATATCGAGGTGGTCGACGGCCAGGGCAAGTTCCTGGGCGAGGGCCGCGACCTGGCCGAGCTGACTGCCCGTTTTGCCGCCGCCAGCCAGGCCGCGTTGGCCGTACCGCGCACGGCTGACGCCGAAAAGCCGGTGCAGGCCAAGGCCTTCAGCCCCGTGGCGCAGACCACCCAGCAAAAGATCGCCGGCTTGTCGATGACGGTCTACCCGGCATTGGTGGACGAAAACGGCACGGTGCGCGAAGGCCGCTTCTCGACCCAGGCCGAAGCCGAGTTCCAGCACCGCCGTGCCTTGCAGCGGCTGCTGCTGCAGCAACAGGCCGAGCCGGCCAAGTTCCTGCGGGGCAAGCTGCCGGGGCTGACCGAACTGGGCCTGCTGTACCGCGAGCTGGGGCGTGTCGAAGCGCTGGTCGAGGACATTTTGCTGGCCAGCCTGGACAGCTGCATCCTCGAGGGTGAACACCCCTTGCCACGCGAGGGTGCGGCCTTGGCCGGGCTGGCCGAACGCAAGCGCGGCAGTTGGGCCGAGCACGCCGAGCGCCTGGCCAGGCAGGCGCTGGAAGTGTTGAAGCTGTGGCACGGCCTGCAGAAGCGCTTCAAGGGCAAGATCGACCTCAGCCAGGCCGTGGCGCTGAATGACATCAAGCAGCAGTTGGGCAACCTGGTGTACCCAGGGTTCGTGCGTGAAACCCCGGCCACCTGGTTCAAGGAACTGCCGCGTTACCTCAAGGCAGTGGAACTGCGCCTGGAGAAACTCGGTGCGCAGGTGCAGAAGGACCGGGTATGGAGCGGCGAGCTGGCCAACCTGTGGGCGCAGTACAAGGCCCGCGCCGACAAGCATGCCCAGGAGGGCAAGCGCGATGAGCAACTGACCCTGTACCGTTGGTGGCTGGAGGAATACCGGGTGTCGCTGTTCGCTCAGCAACTGGGCACCAAAGTGCCGATTTCTGACAAAAGATTGAGCAAGCAGTGGGGCCAGGTGGAAGGCTAAACTTCCACAGTTGTGGCAGTATTGATGCAATTTGGGGCCGCCTGGCGGCCCTTCTCGGGTGAGCCCCTCGCCCCTAACTTGGCACTAAAGTGCCACTAGGCTGTCCTATTCCCGCCAGCGCCCCCGTGGCGATGGCCTTCGAACAGAGGAACGACCGTGCATAACGTCGTGATCAGCGGCACCGGCCTGTACACCCCGGCCCAGAGTATTTCCAACGAAGAACTGGTGGCCTCCTTCAACGCCTGGTCCCAGCAGTTCAACCAGGACAACGCCGCCGCCATCGAGCGTGGCGAAGTCGAAGCGGCGCCCTTGTCGGATGCCGCGTTCATCGAAAAGGCCTCGGGCATCAAGAGCCGCTTCGTCATGGACAAGGCCGGCATCCTCGACCCGCAGCGCATGAAGCCGCGCCTGCCGGAGCGTTCCAACGACGAACCCTCGGTGCTTTGCGAAATGGCCGTGGCCGCTGCTCACCAGGCCTTGCAGCGTGCGGGCCGCACGGCTGCCGATATCGACGGCGTGATCGTCGCCTGCTCCAACCTGCAGCGCCCGTACCCGGCCATTGCCATCGAAGTGCAGCAGGCGCTGGGCATTCAGGGCTTTGCCTTCGACATGAACGTAGCCTGTTCCTCGGCCACGTTCGGCATCCAGACCGCAGCCAACAGCGTGGCCCTGGGCCAGGCGCGTGCAGTACTGATGGTCAACCCCGAGGTGTGCACCGGGCACTTGAACTTCCGTGACCGCGACAGCCACTTCATCTTCGGTGATGCGGCCACCGCAGTGGTGCTCGAGCGCGCTGACAAGGCCAGCTCGGCGCACCAGTTCGATATCGTCAGCAGCAAGCTGTGGACCGAATTCTCCAACAATATCCGCAACAATTTCGGCTTCCTCAACCGTGCGGCGGAAGAGGGGCAGGGCGCTGCGGACAAGCTGTTCATCCAGGAAGGCCGCAAGGTGTTCCGCGAGGTGTGCCCGAAAGTGGCCGAACTGATCGGTGAGCACCTGCAGGAAAACGGCCTGAACCCTAGCGATGTGAAGCGCTTCTGGCTGCACCAGGCCAACCTCAGCATGAACCACCTGATCGTCAAGAAGCTGCTGGGGCGAGAAGTGGCCGAGGAAGACGCCCCGGTGATTCTGGACCGTTACGCCAATACCAGCTCGGCAGGCTCGGTCATTGCCTTCCACCTGTACCAGGATGACCTGGCCAAGGGCGCCTTGGGGGTATTGAGCTCGTTCGGTGCGGGGTATTCGATTGGCAGTGTGATCCTGCGCAAGCGCTGATTACCTGGTCTGATCCGAGATAGCCGGGGCCGACCTGCAAAGGGCGCATTCCCCTGTAGGAGCGGCCTTGTGTCGCGATGGGCTGCAAAGCAGCCCCAGCTATTTCACAGGCAAAAAAAAGCGGGAAACGCCGGATGGGGTCGGCATTCCCCGCTATTGCGTGTTTAGAACTTGGCTTCCAGGTCCAACTGCAGGGTATCCACGTCCGCATTGCTGTTGGGCAGGTTGGAGTAGTCGGTCTTGGCCATCAGGTAGGTTGCACCTACGCCGAAGTTCTTGTCGATTTCATAACCGACCTTGAACTTGTGGCCACGCGAACCTGTGAAGCCGGCACCGAAGTCAGAGTCGGTGAACAGGCTGACCACACCGTTACGCTGCACGTCGCGGTAGTTGTAGTCCAGGCTCCAGGCGCCGATCTTGCTCTTCAGACCGGCCAGCCAGGCTTTGTCCTTGCCGTCGGTGCTTTCGGTATTCTTGACGAACTGGCCGTAGGCAGACAGCGGGATGGCAAAGCCGGTGAAGTCGACCTGACCGAAGCCTTCCACCAGGTTGAACTCGTTGGTGGTGTTGCCCAGCGAGGCCAGGGCGGCCGAAGCCTTGTCGTTGTCGTAGCCGTAGATGCTGCCGCCCACGGTCACCTTGACGGTGTCGGCTGCGTTGAACCTGGTGCCCAGCTGGCCTGCGTACAGCTGCGCGTCATGCTTGAACTGCACGCCGTCGCCATCGACGTTGTCTTTCAGGTTGTAGTGACCAAGGCTGCCGAAGACTTCAGCCGGGCCAACGTTCATCTTGTAGGTAGCTGCCACACCTTCCGGGTTGATGTCGCTGTCCCAGATGATGTCGCCCATGCTGACCCACGGCTGGTTCATCTTGCCGCCGATCAGGTGCAGGTTGGGCACGGCAGTCGGGTGCCAGTCGAGGTAGGCCAGGTCGACCCACAGCGATTTCTTCTCGAAGTAGTTGTCCAGGCTCTGGTTGGTCGAGCGGGCATCGGCGCTGCTGCCGGTGGCCACACGCACGCCGGCGTCGACTTGCGGGTTGATCTCGCTGTAGAAGCCGACACGGGCACGTACGCGCTCACGGTCCTGGTTGCCACTGCGGGAGATCGGGTTGTCGACGTTGACGTCTTCGTAACGCAGGCGCACATCGCCCTTGATCTGGGTCTTGGCGGCCCATGCCACTTTTTGTTCAAAGGCGCTCATACGTTCGGACTGAGCTTTCTGGTCGGCCTTTTCCTTGGTTTCTTTTGCCAGATCGCCTTGCAGTTCATTGTACTGCGCCTGGTTGATCGAGCCGTTGGCGCGCAGCATTTCGAGCAGCTTGGCGTCGACAGCAGCACTGGCCGGGGCGCTCAGGGCCAGCATCATGCCGGTGAGGCTCATTCCGGTAAGTGTAGAAACAAGACGCATAAGGTTCTCCCTACTGAAAAAATGGGGGAGGCTCAAGCGCCTGCCCCTGTGTTGGCATGTCTTCGGAAAGGGCCTGAATAGACAGGTTCTGGTGTTCCGGAAAACAGGCGCAAGTATTGCGAGGGGCAGTGACAGATTAATGTCTGATTAGTGGCACTGTTGTTAAGTAAGTGAGAAGAAAAGGGGCAGCCTGACGTTCATCATTTGAGTGACGCGCCTGGGTTGGGGATACTGAACGCCTCCCGACTGCGAGCCAAAACCGTGACCAGCCTGTACAGCCTTGCCCATTTGCGTGATCTTCCGGCGGCCACCTGGGATGCCTTGGTGCCTGCCGGCCAACCCTTCCTGCGCCACGGCTTTCTCAGCGCCATGGAGGACAGCGCCAGCGTTGCACCCCAGACGGGCTGGGCTGCCGAGCATCTGGTGCTGGAGCGTGACGGGCAGGTGCGGGCGCTGTTGCCGGCCTACCGCAAGTGGCATTCGTTTGGCGAGTACGTGTTCGACCACGGTTGGGCCGATGCCTGTGAGCGGGCCGGCATTGCCTATTACCCCAAGTTGCTGGGGGCGGTCCCGTTCAGCCCGGTCAGCGGCCCGCGTTTGCTGGCCGACGACCCGGCCGATGGGCTGCTGTTGCTGCAGGCGTTACCTGAGTACCTGGGCAAGGGCGGGCTGTCGGGTGCCCACATCAATTTCACCGATGCGGCGCTGGACCAGCAGTTGGCCGGCCTGCCGGGCTGGCTGGAGCGCCTAGGGTGCCAGTTTCACTGGCAAAACCGCGGCTACCGCGACTTCCAGGACTTTCTCGACAGCCTCAGCTCGCGCAAGCGTAAGCAGATGCGCAAGGAGCGCGAGCAGGTGGCGGGGCAGGGCATCGATTTTCGGTGGTACCAGGGCAATGAACTGGACGAGGCGCAATGGGACTTCGTGTTCCGCTGCTACGCCAACACCTATGCCGTACGGCGCCGTGCGCCCTACCTGACCCGTGCGTTCTTCAGCCTGCTTGCCGAGCGCATGCCCGAGGCGCTACGGGTAGTGATGGCTCGCCAGGGCGGGCGGGATGTGGCCATGGCCTTGAGCCTGGTGGGGGGTGACAGCTTGTTTGGCCGCTATTGGGGTTGCCTGGACGAATTCGACCGGCTGCATTTCGAAACCTGTTTCTACCAGGGCATGGACTTCGCCATTGCCGAAGGTTTGCAGCGCTTCGATGCCGGTGCGCAAGGTGAACACAAGCTGATTCGCGGGTTTGAGCCGGTGCTGACGCGGTCGTGGCATTACCTGCTGCACCCTGGGTTGCGGCGGGCGGTGGGGGATTTTCTGGTGCAGGAGCGGGAAGGGGTGAAGGGGTATGCCGAGGAGGCGCGGGGGATGTTGCCTTACCGGCGGGACTGAGAGACTTGTATTGCTTGTAACGGCCCTATCGCTGGCAAGCCAGCTCCCACAGAGATCGCCTCAGGGCTGACAGGTGTTTGCCACAAGGTATGGCAGCGCCTGTTAGAGCGAGCGCCG
>JADHEF010000323.1_pt1 | contig 55129 bp, 56 predicted proteins | sample 8952391 | NCBI WGS metagenome assembly JADHEF01 (sample SAMN16124439, study PRJNA663245) | bioreactor sludge metagenome | isolation source: sludge (nitrite) | place: India:Bengaluru | collected 2019-02-28 | reverse complement strand
GCACCTTGAGCGTCAGCATGCGGGTGTCCACTCCGCAAAGCCCCGGTCTGCCCTCTTCTTTCAGGAACTGGCTCAGGGTTTTTTTGTGCTGGTAGTGAGTGGGCCGGTCCCAGTACTCCCGGCTGACCATGGCCTGGGGCCACATCCGTTCCGACTGAAAATCATCGCCGCTTATGCCGTAGTTTCCCTGCAGAGGATAGGTGAACATGAGCATCTGTCCATGATATGACGGATCGGTCAGCGCTTCCTCATATCCGGACATGACTGTGGTGAAGACCAGCTCGCCCAGGGCCACACCGCTTGCCCCAAAACCGGTACCTTCCACCCTTGTCCCGTCTTCTAGCCCTAAGACCCCGATCATAGTATCGGCATGACAAGCAGCTAAGTCACCTAAATACATTGCGATGAAAGATTATGAACTGCGAGCCGCTGCTCCGGCAATGATATTTGCCAGAAGCATCACCATCTTTTTTAATATAGAGGCCCATGGACGGAGGCATGGAAGTCAAAGTCCAGACCATCAAGAGCCCTGATTTCAAGCAGATCTATGCCATAGGTGCAATCGGAGGACATAGCCCCTATGACTTTCGCATCGCCTTCTACAACGACTCCCCCAAGGCCTCTATAGAGGAGGGCAAGAGCATGACGGTAATGGAGAGGAAAATCGACGCCGAGATCATCCTCTCTCCCCTGGCGGCCAAGGAGCTGGCCAAATGGCTGGGCGAGCACGTCAATGACTATGAGAAGCTCTTTGGAGAGATCAAGAGGCCGGGATCAGCTGGCTCGGCATCTGCCGGCAATGGCAAAAGCAGTGAGCCGGCTGCCATTCAAGGATATATGTGAGGCGGGAGATGAACAGCAAAGAGAAAGCCTTGCTTCATCGCGGCATGGACCATGTCCGACAGAGGAGATTCGAGCAGGCCCTGGAGGTCTTCGATAAGATAACTGCCGCCAATCCGGATATACCGGAGGCCTGGAATAACCGCGGTGTAGCCTTATTCAGCATGGGACGCCTGGATGAAGCCCTTGAAAGCTATGATCGCAGCCTGGCCCTGGAGGGCGATAACCTGGATGCTCTCCGGAACAAGGCTTTTGTCCTGCGCAGCCTGCGGCGGCTGGATGAGGCTCTGGCGGCTTACGATATTGTACTCCAGAAGGGAGGCGACGGCTATGACCTGGAATCGGCAGCTGTGGTTCTCACCGGCCTGGGACGGCTGGAGGAGGCCTTGAGTTGTCTATACCTGGCCAGAGAACAGCTCTCCTTCGAGCGCCTGGAGGAGGAGATAGCAGCGGTGAAGGCACTGATGGAAGAGAGGGGCCTTCCCGTCCCGGAAAGAACGCCGGAGAAAGCTCAGGGGAAAGAGTGATAATATCCAAAGGACAAAAGGATAATACAGATGACCAGTTGTCCTGTTAACCCCAGAATTGATTATGGTGGGATCAGATCTTGAAGGGCTTCATAATGATCAATGTTGAGCCGGGGACGGAAAAAGCGGTCCACGACGAGCTTGCTGTCATAAAGGGTATCCGGGAGGTGGTTCCGGTCTATGGGGAGCATGATTTCATAGCCATAGCCGATGTGGAGAGCATCTCCGACCTGAACCGGGCCGTGCTCAATATCCGAGAGATAGCGGGCATAAGCTATACCCAGACCATACTAGGCATGGAGCTAAGGCTATAGAATCAATGCCTTCCCGGCCAGGATCTCTTTTACCCTTATATCTAGCCGTCTTTGTGGCTGTGCTGGGCTTCTCCCTCATCGCCCCCTTCTTTCCTCAATTTGTCATGGGCCTGGGAGCGTCCTACTCGTGGCTGGGCATCATCGTCTCCGTCTATGGCGCAGTACAGCTCTTAACCCAGATTCCCATGGGACGGCTGTCCGACCGGACCGGCAGAAGGAAGATCATGCTTTTCGGCCTGGCCAGCTTTGCTTTCATGCCCCTGCTCTATATCTGGGCTGATAGCACATCATCCCTCCTTCTGATCCGGGCTCTGGGCGGCCTGGGGGCCTCAGCGGTCTGGCCCATAGCCATGGCCTTGATCGTGGACCGGGCCGATGCGGCAGGCAGGGGGGAGGCCATGGGCTGGTACAATGCCTCCTTTTTCTCCGCCCTGGCTCTGGGGCCGTGGATGGGGGGAGTGCTCTACGATTGGTTTGGCCAGAATGCTCCCTTTTTGCTCTGGGCTATCCTGGGAGCGGCATCTTTTCTGGTGGTGCTTTTCCGGGTAGCCGAGCCGGAGAAGATCAAGCTCAAGATTGGAGAGGTGCCGGCGCGGCAGCAGGGGGCCCTCATCTCTACAGGCTATAAGATGACCTTTCTCTCCTGCTCCTCAGTGGTCCTCTGGTCCGGCATAGTGGGGGGCTTCAACTTCACCATGCTCCCCGGCTATGCTGCAGGCCTGGGCCTCGGCGCGGCAGATATCGGCATGATCTATCTGGCCTATGGAAGCAGCACTGCGCTCTTCAACATCTACTTCGGCCGCCAGGCAGACCGGGGCGGCAGAAAGAGGCTTATCTTCGTAGGCTGCTTGGCCGGTGCAGCAGGCTTTGCTCTTCTGCCCCTGGTGGGAGGGCTGGTCCAGGCGGCATTCCTCTTCTCTCTCCTGGGAATGGGCCTGGGCATGGCCGGCCCGGCGGCAGCAGCCCTGATCGCCGATACCACCTCGCCCTCCCGGCGGGGGGAGGTCTACGGCATATTCAATACCGCCAGAATGGCCGGGGTGGTCATAGGCCCCCTAATAGCCGGCTTTGCCGCCGATATGCACGGCATCAACGGAGCAGTGTATGCCTTTATCGTTCTGGCTATAGCCATAACCCTGGCCAGCCTGACCATAAGGGAGGCCGGGGCGGACTTCAATTGATAATAAAAAAGGATCTCTTTCCGTCCCAGAATTATCTCAGTTCAATCCCTGTGCGCTGAGGCTGCTCCAGGAGCTCTCTCCTCCTATGCGCAGAGATGAGCGGCCCTGGGCATAGCGGAGGTTGTCCTCCAGATGCCCTCCGAAGGTTACAGGGATGGGTCCCAGAGCGCCTGCTCCTTTGCTTCCGATCCTGATAGTGTTACTGCTGTTGGTGAGGTTGACCGGAAGGGCATTGGAGTAGAAGCTCTGGCCCAGGAGGGGGAAATAGGGAGATTTCACTATCTCCAGAAGGGATAGATCCGCCGGCCTGGCGGATGGATTGGGGTAGCCCGCCTGGAAGATCATAGGGTCGTGGTAGGTCCACATGGTCGCTATTGCGCTCGTCGATAGCATTAGCAGCACTGCCAATGCAGTTATATGTTTTGCCATAGTCTCCCCCCTGACGGAAGCCTGATTTAAACCTGATCCCTGAGATCCCTCTCCAATGTTCAGACCGTCTGCCACCCGCCCGGGGAATAGACCCTGATCGAGGAGCCATACCGGGCTATCTGCATAGTCTTTCCCAGATCCCAGTGCTCGCCAATCCACCAGGGAGAGGTGGGATATCTCCAAGCAAGGTAGGTAGGATAATAATAGGCGGGCTGTACTCTGGGCCAGGCATAGCTGTAAGTGGGGTAATAATTGGGAGAGAGAAGACCATTATAGCTGTAGACGGGATAGACGGCCATCCAGTCCCAGGCCGGCCCGTTTTCCGGCTTTTTTCCTGGACTATTTGATTCACTCTGTGCAGCGCCGGCATAGCAGCCTAGGCATAAGACGAGGATGATCAGGACTGCTGTAATTCTGGACATAGCCTATAATTTGCAGGCGACGACGATATAAATCTAATGCAGCAAGCCCTAGCCGCAGGCGGGTGAGCCTTTCCTATTTTAGATCTGATTGATGCACCGTCCCGTAAACGCCGCCGGCAGCAGGTCGGACAGCTTTGCCACCATCGCCTCGCCTCCAGCGTTGGACATGATCACTGTCATATCCTCCCCGAACTCTATCAGGCTCTGGCGGCACAGGCCGCAGGGGGAGACCGGCTCATCGGATGTGCCCACCACCACAACCGCCTCAAACTCCTTCTCACCTGAGGCCACCGCCCGGGCCAGGGCCGCCCTCTCGGCACAGATACCCGCTCCGGAGGCGGCGTTCTCTATGTTCCCGGAGCAGTAGATCCTGCCGCTCCTGCCCAGCAGGGCGGCTCCCACCTTGAATCCGGAGTAGGGGGCATAGGCCTCCTTCATCGCCTCTTTAGCCCGCTCGATGAGCGCATCGTAGCCCCCGGCGTAAGGCCGTGGGGAAGAGCCGCAGCCGAGAGCACCCATGTACATGCAATCCTGAGGAGGGATGCTGGGTATGGGCTCCGCAGATTCGGACAGCCGGAGCGGCGCATCTCTGATGATCGCTGCCGGTATGCCCTCGTCACCCTCTCCCATAACGATCTGGGCCGCTGAGACCAGATTGTCCGCCACCGCCTTGCGGGTGATCTTCAGCTCCCGGCCGAATAGGTCCTTCTGCCCCCTGGCATCTTCCACTGCATCGAGACCGGCGCAGGCCAGGGCCACGCCGACGCAGCCCAGTCGGAGGGGATGAGTGCGGCTGTCGCCTATTATAACTGCGATGCTCCGGCCTTTGGCCAGTTGCTCTCGAATCTGGCAGGCCGAGGCCAGGGGATCGGATGGGAATAGCACCACGCTGCCGGGAGGGGCATTGGAGTTGTCTATGCCGGCATTGGGATAGAGAAATCCTTCTCTCAGTGTGAGCACCACGCCTGGAATGCCCCCCACAATCTGGTCCGACTCCTCCAGAATAAGCTGCATCTCTCTGGGGTCCTTCTCATACCTATCGGCCATAAGCCGGGCCAGGGGAGATGGTTCAACATTTTCCAGGTAGACCAGCCTGCCCTCCGCCGTAGCCAGGGTGCTCTCGGAGACGACCAGGATATCGCCATCCTGGAGAGCCAGATCCGCATCGTTCATGGCCTTTTCCAGTTTGTCTGCCAGATCGTCGCCCGGCTTTATCAGATCGGTCTTTATCCCCAAAACCTGCAAATCATTCCCACCTGTATCGCTCTGGACTGTCTATCAGATCAAGGGCTTCATCAATCAATCGGGCCAGGCGGGCCAGCCGGAATGGCTGGGATCCCAGGTTCCTGACCAGGCCGGCGATCTGGTGGACGCTGCCCATAATTATGACCTCCTCCGGCCGGGGATCGCAGCGCAAAGCCAGCTTGGGAACGGCGGCGTCTCCCCCCCGGGCCAGCATCTCCTGCTTGATGATTATGGCCTCCATGCTGGACAGGCCCCGCAGGGAGAGCAGCCGGAAAGAGCCCTTCCGGCTCAAGGCGGCAAAACCCCGTTCATCCACCCCGGTCCGGCAGAGGATCTGGGCCAGATCTTCTTTGCCGCCCATATAATCCAGTGCTTCCACCACAAGATCGCCGTCCACCGCCAGGACAGGAGAGCCCCGTACCGCCCGGGCCATTGAAACGGTCTGCCGGCTGGCGGCGATGTCATGGGTGCGGACTACATGGGCCCCTAGATAGACGGCTATGGCCGTGGCAGCCAGGCTTCCCTCCAGCCTCTGGAAGGGATCGGGCTGGTGGAGACATTCGCCGATGAAGGTCTTTCGGGACAGGGCAGCCATCACCGGTCGCCCCAGGCAGCGCAGCCGGCTGAAGCCGTCCAGTATGGCCAGGTCATGGGCTGCCGTCTTCTCCGGTATCCATCTGCCTATTCCCGGATCAAGGATGATCTTCTCGGTGGATACGCCTGCCGACTCGGCTACCCTCATCCGCTCTCCGAGCAGGGTGATGATCTCATCCAGGCTCAGCAGATCGCCTGCTTTCTTTCGGGAGGCCATGATGATGAGGGAGGCATCGTGCTCGGCCACAACTGCGGCCATTTCAGGCTGGGCCAGGCCGGAGACATCATTGATGCAATGAGCGCCGCGGGCCAGGGCATCTGCGGCTATGGCTGGCATCTGGGTGTCCACGGAGACGGTGATATCCAGGCTGTCCAGAATATCAGAGAGAGCGGGAGTGAGCCTCTGCCTTTCCAGCTCCTCGCTTATGGGCGGAGAGCCGGGAGCGGTGGAGACGGCTCCCACATCGATGATCTCCGCCCCCTGCTCCTGCATGGATCGGGCCAGGGACAGGGCTTCCTCCGGACCGGCTACCGATCCCTGATAAAATGACTCCCGGCTGAGGTTGATGACTCCCATCAGCCGTACCGGTTGGCCATCCCCCACAGCAATCGGGCCTATGAAACCCTCTATCAATGCTCTCACACCATCCGTCGCATCTTCTCTTCTACTCCGAGAGCCGCAGCAATATGCCCGTCCTCCTGGCCCGTTCTATGGCCAGGTCCAGCAGGATCAGCCCTAGGGTGAGGTAGAATGAGGCCAGAGCGGCACCCCATACCAGATGGTGCGGCCCGGGAATAAATACTGACCTGTAGTACTCCAGAAAATAGGTCAGAGGTATGGCCCTGGCCAGGGCCTGCAGCAGGGGAGGCAGCACATCCACCGGATAGTAGATTCCGCTTACCAGCAAGATCAAGCCGCTCAAACTCCAGGCGGCCACATCCGCCTTCTGGCCGAAGGTGAGTATGGATATGCACACAGTTATGCCTATGGTGGCAGCCATGGCGAATATGCCGGCCAGGAAGGCCAGAACGGGAAAGATGCCGCCGGCTAAAAAGTCGAATCCGAAGAGCTGCCCGCTCACGGCGACCAGAATGAAGAAGACCACGCTTCCCCGCAATATCCCGAAGAGCAGAGCTCCGAACACCAGATGATAGCTTCTCACCGGGGCGATGAAGGTGTTCTTGATGCTCTTGGACCACATGTCGAATAAAAGGACATAGGCCACATCTATCTGGGCCACCTGGAGGATGGTGAGAGCAATGGCTCCTACCAGAAGAAAGGATACCATGGAGCCCTCCACAGCCAGAAAGCGGGTGAGAAGGCCGATGGAGAGCAGGCTGATCATGGGCCAGAAGAATAGCTCGAAGACGGTGAATATGTTCCTTCTGGAGATGATCCAGTTCTTGTAGGCCGAGGCCAAAAATCGGTTAAGTTCACCTTGCCAGCTCAATGAAAACATCCTCCAGATCCGGCTCTTTAATATCAATATCGGTTATCTTCGCACCGGAAAAGAGCTTGATTATACCGTCCAGGCTCTCCTCGCCCCGCTCCACAGCAATCTCCATCCTACCGTTCTCCGCTTTAAGGCCCAGGACGCCCGGCTGGCCCTGCAAGGCGGATACATTCGCCTCCCCCTTATAGGTGATGCATATTCTCTCTCCCAGCTTCAGGTGCCTCTTGAGGTTTTGGGGGGTGTCAAGGGCCACTATGGAGCCATGGCGCAGAAAAGCGATTCTGTCGCAGAGCATCTCCGCCTCGGGCATATAGTGGGTGGACATGACCACGGATATGCCATCCTCATCATGAATTCTTCTGATCAGCTGTCTGGTCTTCAATGAGATGTCCGGATCAAGGCCGGTGGTGGGCTCATCCAGGAATATGAGGCGGGGGTGGTTTATCATGGCCTTGGCCAGGGAGAGCCTCTGCTTGAGGCCGGTGGATAGATCCTCGAATTTGCGATCTTGAAATTCGGAGAGCTCAAAGGCCTCCATCTGATCCTGAACTGTCCCGGAGAGAGCAGCGCCGTGAAGGCCATAGAGCATGCCGTAGTGGCGCAGGTTCTCTTTCACCGTCAGGCTCCAGGGAAAGTTGGGCTTGGCTGTGCTGATATTGATGCACCTGCGAATGGCATCCCTATTCCGCCGCGCATCCATTCCCAGGATAGAGAGGCTGCCCGCCTCGGGGTAGATCAGGGTGGAGAAGATGGATATGAGGGTGGTCTTTCCCGAGCCGTTGGGACCCAAGAGCCCGAAGATCTCTGCGGCGTCGATATCCAGTGAGATGTTCTTTAGAATGGTGGCTGATCGGCCAAAGAAGCTCTTGTATCTCTTGCATATGCCCCTGGCCTGCACCGATTTCTCTGTAATCTGCATCACCTCATCACTCAATTCTGCTCCTGGGACCTCGCCTTCTCTTATCCCGGCGCAGTAGATCGGTTTTTTTCAGGATAATTGCCCCCAGGCCGGCCAGGCCCAGAATAGCCAGAGCTGGCAGGCCCTTTCCTTCCCACAGGCCTGGCACCAGGGATACGGTCATGGGCAGGCTGGAGCATCTCTCCCTGCAGCAGATCTGGCAGCCCATCTGGTAGTCCTGCCTCTTTGCCTCTCCATCTATCTGCAAGTTGAAATCCGCCAGGCCCAGGGATCCGGCAGGCAGATCCCCCAGGGAAATCTCTGGGCCAGTAGCGCTGAAGGGAGGGGCTGTCAGCAGCCGGGCGGAGCAGTTATAAAGATCCTCCGGCCCATCGTTGCTGATGACCGCTCTCAGCTTTTCGCCTGACAATAAACTCGAACTAAGGGACGAGCCCAGGACCCGGAGCATATCGCCCTCTCCGGATAAGAATACCTCCAGGCTGAGATTATCTCTGGCCGCCTCATAGAGGGGATATATCTCTCCATTTTTCACGCTCACATCTGCCTGTTGCTGGTAGGAAATATCCAGAGTCAGCCTGCTCCAGCCTGAGCCATTCTCCATAACATTGACCGTGTAATTCAGCAGCGCCCTTTCCCCGGGAGCAATAAGATCGACCATTACCGGCCCCGAGACAACCTGAATGGGACCGGATCCCATGAGGGCGGCGCTTATGTCCAGAGCGTGGCCGCCTTTCATCTCCTCCTTCATCTCCGCCAGGATGTCCCGGGGGGGGCCGTTCTGGTCTATGGGCAACAGCTCCTCCAGCCTTCCCAGGTTGGCCAGGTTTATGTAGAGGATGCTCTCGCCGGGCGGCAGGGACGGGTTGGCGACAGAGGTGGCCAGGATTGGCCGGCCCAGGGACTTGTAGTAGTCGTCGGCGAAGAACATGATATCTTCCGCCTGGGCACCGGAGAGGAGAAGCAGAACGCAGCAGAGGGATAGAAGCCTCATCTGCTGGCAATTAACCTCTCCCCCCTTAAGCATATCTGCTCTTTAGCCTCAGCGGGAGAGCAGGGTGGAGAGGAAAAAGGCCACTGCTGCGGTCAAAATTATTGCCGCTCCCGAGGGCACATCCAGATCATAGGATATTAAGAGCCCGATGATCACGAATAGGACTCCCAGGATGATGGATCCGGCCATGATGGAGGGCAGGCTCTTCATATGCCTCCTGCTTATGGCTCCGGGAATGGTGAGGAGAGCAATAACCATGATTATCCCCACCACCTTGATCAGGACCACCACGCTGAAGGCCACCATAGCCAATAGCATCAGTCGCAGGCTGGAGACGGGAAGGCCGATGGCCTGGGCATATTGCGGATCGAAGCTCAAGAGCAAAAGCTCCTTGTAGAAAAGGAAGACCAGGGCCAGGATGACCGATGTGAGAATGAGGATGAGCAGCACATCGCTCTCTGTCACCGCCAGGATGTTTCCGAAGAGGTAGCCGTAGAGGTCGCGGGCGTAGCCCTGGGACAATGTGAGCAGCATTATCCCCAGAGCCATTCCCGTTGCCATGAATACCCCAATGGCCGTATCCTCTGAGACACGGGCCCGGGAGCTGGTAAGGCCTATTCCTATGGCGGTAAGGACCGCCGATCCTATGCCGAAGGCCAGGGGATCATAGCCCAAAAAGTAGCCCAGGCCAATGCCCCCGAAGGCAGCATGAGCTATGCCGTCGCTGATGAATACAATCCTATTCAGGATCACATAAATTCCGATTATGCCGCAAAGAGCCGCAGCCGCGAGGCCGGCCAGCAGGGCATTTCTCATGAACTCATAGGATAAAAAGTTCAGATCAATCATGTTCCCTCAAAACCCGATGGGGCGTGCCATGGGCTATCATCTCCACCGGGCAGCCGTAGGCCTTCTCTATGTCCTCATTGGATAGCTCCCGGGAGCCGTGGTAATAAAGTCGCTGATTGAGGCAGGCGATCTTGCTTACATAGGTGGAGACGGCTGTAAGATCATGAGAGACCATAATTATGGCTTTGCCCAGATGGCAGTTGAGATGGCTGAGCAGCTCATAAAACTCCGTCTGCTGGGCGGAGTCTATCCCCGCCGTGGGCTCATCCAAAAGGAGAAGATCGGGATCGGAGACCAGGGAGCGGGCTACAAAGACCCTCTGCTGCTCGCCGCCGGACAGCTCTCCGATCTCCCTCTCTGCCCGATCCTCCATTCCCACCGCCTTCAGTGCCTTTAGAGCCAAGTTGCGATCCTCTTTTCCGTAGCGGTGCAGCAGACCTACACGGCTGTACCTTCCCATGAGCACCACATCCTGAGCCTTCACCGGAAAGCTGCGGTCAAAGACTGTCTTCTGAGGAACATATCCTATCCTGCTGAGGGCTTTAGCCGGGGGCAGGCCGAAGACGGCGATCTCCCCCCGGTCGGGATTGATCAGGCCCAGGATGGCTTTGAGCAGAGTGGATTTGCCGCCGCCGTTGGGGCCAATGATCCCCAAAAAGTCGCCGGCATAGATCTCCAAATTTATGCTCTCCAGCACCACATGACCGCCCTGGCGAACCCAGAGGTCTGTAATGGACAGTATCTTCTCTTTCGTCTCCGGCATTCTTTCCATCATCCTGGGGCCGTGCTCAACATGCTCTGGGCAATCTCTCTTCCCGCGTATCTCATGTTCTCCAAATAGTCCGGAGCCAGGGGGTCCAGGCTGATCAGACGGGCGGACATCTCCCGAGCTATGACCTCAGCTATCTTGGGGTTGAACTGGGGCTCGACGAAGACTGTGGTGATATTCCTCTCTCTGGCCAGGTCTATCACCTGGCTCAAGTACCTGGGCCCCGGCTCCTTCTCCTCCTCCAGAAGAGGGATCTGCTCAAGGCGGTAGTCGCGGGCGAAGTAGCTCCAGGCAGGGTGGTGGACTATGAAGACGCGAGTACTGATATTGGAAAAGCTGCGATTGAACTCCTCATCCAGAGCATGGAGCTTCTGGAGATAATTGTCTCGGTTCTGGATATAATAATCCCTGCTATCCGGATCGAGGTCAGAGAGCCCGGAGCAGATATTTTCCACCTGGATGGCGGCATTTCGCAGGGAAAGCCAGATATGAGGATTGGTTTCTTTGCCATCCTCCTGGAGCAATTCGATGCCGAGTGAGGAGTCCACAATCCTGATATCCTGATTGGACTGTAGCAGCTGTTCCATCCAGAATTCAAGGCCTGCTCCATTCATGACATAGAGATCGGCTTGGGAGAGCTTCACCATCAGGGAGGGTGTGGGCTCGAATGTATGGGGCTCGGCTCCGGGGGGGACCACCACTGTGACATCCACCCGATCTCCGCCCACCGCTTTCACCAGGTCGGCCAGAGGGGCGATGGTGGCTGCCACTTGTATCCGGTCGCTGGAGGAGCCGGAGTGGTTCTGGGAGACGGCGGCAGGGGGCTCCTCCGGGGAGATGCAGCCTGAAAGGGCGGCAGACAGGAGAACGGAGATCAGAATCAATTTAAGGTCAAAATAGCCGGGCATTCTGTGGCACCTTTCCTTCTTTTTACATTAGAATTTTCTTTATTCCAGGACATCGCACCCGGCCTTACGCATGATGCAAGCCTTTCCGGCGGGTGGGCAGAGAGCTTCTGCCCATCTTTCAACATGAATGAAATTATCAATGTCTGCTCCATATAGGAGGCTTGAAATAAAGATGTCGATTGCCTATTAACTGGTAGTCTTCCCTTCTATTAAACCCACCATGCAAGCAGGATATTTGCATTGCGATATTAGAATCAAACCGAGGGCGCAGAAGGGCTCCGGAAGCCAGCATCTCATCAAGGAAAACGTGCGGCTGCCGGGATTCGAACCCGGGTTACGGGCTTGGGAAGCCCATGTCATAACCGCTGGACCACAGCCGCGCCAAGGCCTTGATAGCAGGCTTTTACTCTGCCACTTTCTGCTCACCATATTTAAATGTATTAGCTTTAGTAATTTAGTCTTTCTTATTCAGGTATTCAGGGCAAGGTTGATATGCTGCACGGGCCGAATATGAGAATTGAATAACAGCTATTTGGCTGAGGCTGGAAAATGGCTCGGAAATTCTCTGATCTATCGTCCAAGGATTTATCTGCCCTTCCAGCTCTGACCTTTGATCACTCCTGCATCGGGCAGGAGGTGATATTTATGCATCTTTATAATAATAAAGGCATGAATTGGTACCTGGCTGAATACGGTCCCATCAGCAAAAGGTTTTTTGGATTTTTTGAGAACAAGGCCGATGGCCTGAGCTCGGGGCAGTGCCGCTATGAGGATATTTCCAGTTGGGGAAAAAAGGGGCCTGATTGGGAGCCTCTGGTGGATGAAAGCTGGAAGCCGGTGGCAGCCAGAGAGATCCCCATTCTGGTAGAATATGTAAAATTGATGATCCTCCAACCGGATCTGACTTGATGGAGCAGCATCTCCTTTTGGGGGTCTGAGAGAAGATGATAGGCAGAAGATTGATCGGAGCGGCTTTAGCGCTTCTGGTGCTGCTGGCAGCAGACTGTTGTGCCATACTGGATGGCGGCCTGGGGCTGTCGGCGGATCAGCTCATAGATCAGAGCAGAGGGGTTTACAGTCCGCCTCTGGGCATGCCTGCCAGTCCCCAGGAATCCAGAGAGCTTTGGAGCCAGAGAAGCGGCATTGATTTCAGCCAGATCGGCGAGCGGCTGGAAAATAACAGCTCGATCATCTCCCCGGAGAGCCCGCCCGGAGCTGCTCCCTCTCAGATTGAGGTCAAGCCGGCCCCGTCCAGTAAGATGATCTCAACTGCAGAGAGCATGGAAGGAAACTGGTCTTTGCAGCTTTCCGACAGCAAGAACAGGTTCATGGCTTTGAGGCTTTATGCCACCGGAGATGCCATATTTGGAACGGGGAGCATAAACGACGGGATAAAGACCCAGAGGGTCTCCGCTTCCGGCTACCTCTCGGGGGAAAATGTAATCCTGGATGCGGTCACCTCAGGAGAGGTAAGCCTGTACCGGTTCAATCTGGAAAAGGATGGCAATTCTCTATTCGGGCAGTACAGGGCATTCCCGGCGGAAGGAGAGGCATGGAGTGGTATGGTCCAGGCTGAGAGGGAAGAGTAAAGAAAAAAAGGATTGGAAGGCGGGCTAAGAGAAGCTCTTCAAATTGGCAGAGCCGCCGTCTATCTCCAAATACCTGTACTCGGTGCAGGGAGATTTTTTCCATGAGCCGGTGTTTATGGCTCCATTATCCAGAGGAAATGGCTCATGGGTATGGCCGAAGACCAGCGTCTCATCTTTGTCCATTCCCAGATAAAAGGATCTGGCGCTGGATGTGGCTATCTGATCTATCTTGGAACGGGCTCTGACCAATCGGTTTGCCGGCGGATTGAACATGGAATCTATGGCTCCTTTAATGTCCGCCGGAAGCCTCTTCAGGCCTTCAAGTGCTGATTGGGACCTTCCGTATGTTTCCCAGAGCTTGTCTGCCGCATTTCCGGTCTCATCTCCCGCCAGGCAGAGGCCCTCGGCAAAGGTTTCGTAAGCGCTCATGGATTTATAATAAGGATTGGCCAGGACCTCCAATTGGTAGCCGTGGATGAACATATATCTCCTTCCCGCCTCGGTGAGGCGCAGCTCCTTGGCCACACGGAAAGGGTAATTGTTGCCGTAGATCTCACTCATCCTGAGAATATGAAAATCATGGTTTCCGGCCAGATAATGGATCTTTACTTTCTCTTTCATCTCCATGAGCTTGGAGATGATCGGCTTGCTCTCCATTATGGCATTGACATAGTCCCGCCGCCATAGATCCAGAATATCACCTAAAAGGACCAACTCTCCTCCATCCTGCAATTTGTTGTCTGAGATATAGCTCAAGAACTCCAAGAACTTGCTGTCATCCTTCTTTGTCTTTCGGTCATCTCTCTCCGCCAAATGCACATCTGATACAACAATAATCATAATAGCTTATTTGAGCCATCAGGTAATAAATTTTTCCGGAGACGGCAAGCCAACAACAGCACGAAATCTATAACTGCTTATCGGAAGAGACTGATTTTGTGGACTGGCTTTCTCTCTCCTTTATCGGAGCCGCTGCTTTTGCTGCTACCGGAATCATCGATAAGCTCTTTTTGGGCCGATTTGTTAGAGAACCTCTGGCTTATCTGGCCGCTCTGGTGATCATGCAGCAGGCATTGGTTTTAGCTATTCCCTTCTATCTGGGCTGGGGGTGGATCTATCCTCAGACGCTCTATGCCCTGGCCACCGGCAGCTTTCAGGTAATCCTCTGGGCGGCTTATTTGCGGGCTCTACAGCAGGAGGAGACCAGCAGAATAGCCGCTTTGGTTTATGTCTTTCCCGTGTTCGTCTTTCTGGGTTCATTTCTCTTTTTGGGGGAGTCTCTGCAGGCAGAAGATTATGCGGGAGGAGCTCTGCTGGTCATTGGCGCGGTGCTCGTATCCTACCGTTCCGGTCGGCAGGCCAGTCAATCCATCTCCCCCGCTCTAAAATATATGGCAGTCTTCTGGATTTTCAGTGCCGCCTATGCCCTGGCCGCCAAATACCTTCTGGGATTCATGACCGAGTGGCATCTACTTCTCTGGTCTTCTCTGGGAAGCTTTCTGGCCATACTGCCCGTCTTATGGCCAAAAAAGATGAGAAGAGAGGGGACGGCCTATTTCCATGGAGGGGCATTTATTCTCCTGGCGCTCTTGGCCAATGAGATCCTGGATTTTCTGGGCAGGGCAGCTTTCATCTTCGCCTATGGCCATGGATCTGTGGCTCTCGTCTCCAGCCTGGCGGCATTGCAGCCTTTCATAACCCTGTTTTATATCCTTCTGCTGAGCATTTTCTATCCCGGGCTCCTGGCAGAGCAGATGGACGGCAAGTCTCTGGCCTTAAAGGCGGCAGCATTCTTTCTCATAGTGGCCGGGGTTTATCTGGTCTCTTGATCTCAGTTTTTAAAATTATATGATTTAATCTTTTTTTTCATCTATCCATCTACAGGTAAGCTTATAGCTGCTGGATGCTCTAATTGGGTTTAATGGATCCCGGTGAGGCGATAAAAACCCATCCTCAAGGGTGTGTCATCTCTTTTGAGATAGTCCCCGGCTGCAGCCGGCTGTCGGTCCCCTCCGGTTACAATCCCTGGAGGCGGTCTCTTGAGGCCCGTCTCACAGAGGAGCCGATAAAAGGGCGGGCCAATAGGCAACTGCTGGAGGAGCTGGCCAGGACACTGGGGGTATCGGAGCAGAATGTAGTGGTGATGAGCGGCCAGAAGATCTCCAAGAAGAGCATTCTGGTCCAGGGGATTACCAGAGATCAGGCCCAGGCAGTTCTGGCCCGGAAGCTGGCCATGACTTATATCCAGAAGAAGGCGGAGAAGGATGATCGGGGCGAGAGAGAATAAAGAGAGCCGTTTCAAGGGAACTTATGATCTAAAGGCATTGGAGGAGCTGATCGCTTCTCTTCTCCAGGCCTCCGAGGAGGGTGCAGCGGTGATAGTGGAAGGAAGGAGGGACCTACTAGCCCTGCGCTCTCTGGGCCTCTCCGGTCCGGTGATCATGGCCTCCCGCCGCTCTGCCCTGGATCTGGCCGAGGAAACGGCCAGGAAATATTCTCAGGTCATACTTCTTACGGACTGGGACGGCAAGGGCGATGAGATGTGCCAGACCATAGGGCGCTACCTACGTTCTCTCGGAATCAGGCCGGACGGCCTGATAAGGAGCCGGCTGAAAATGCTGGTCAAGAAAGAGATCAAAGACGTGGAGAGCCTGGGCCGTTACACAGAGAAGATGAGAGAGCTATATGGCTAATAGAATAGCAGTAACCGGGCCGCCAGGGGTGGGAAAGTCCACTCTGGTGGTAAAGGTGGTAGAGGCTTCTTGTCTTCAGGCAGGGGGCGTCCTGGCCCGGGAGAGGCGCTATAAGGACCGGCGGGTCGGATTTGAGCTGCTCGATTTATGCAGCGGAGCGATAGGGATTTTGGCTGACGAGGCCGGCAGCGGGCCGCAGCTGGGCAAATACCGGGTCCATCCGGAGGACCTGGATGGAGTGGGGGCCCGGGCCATAGAAGCGGCACTGAAAAGCGATCTGATAGTGGTGGATGAGGTGGGTCCCATGGAGCTGACCAGCCATAGGTTTGTCTTGGCAGTGGAGATGGCCATAGCCTCATCCAAGCCCATGCTGGTGGTGCTGCACCAGTGGTCCAACCACCGCCTGGCAAAGAAGATACGCAGCACCTTCAAGGTTTATACAGTAACCAGGGAAAACCGAGAGGCTTTGGCGGAGGAGATCGCGGCTGTTTTCTCGGCTAAGAGGAGCGCCTAAAGGCCCAACTCCCTGGCTCTGGACAGCGCCTCTTCCGCCTCTTGCTCGCGATCTAAAGCCCTGTAGGCCAGGCCGAGGTTCTTCCAGGCGGTGGCATAGAGCGGCTCAATCTCTATGGCCTTTTGAAAGCAGCGCACAGCTTCCTCGTGCCGGGATAGTATTCCCAGAGCTACGCCCTTGTTGTTCCAGGGATAGATATCGAAAGGATCTATCATCAGCGCCTCATCGTAGCTCTCAATGGCCTCTTCATGGCGGTGCAGATTGTCCAGGGCAGCACCCCGGTTGTTCCAGGCTCTTCTGCCGTCTGATCCCATGGGGCACAGTTCAATGGCCCTGGCGTAGCTCTCCACCGCCCGCTCAAACTTTCCGATGCGGTGCAGGGCAAAGCCCCTTACAATCCAGGTCCTGGCATTGGCGGGATCAATGGCCAGGGATCTCTCTGCGGATGATAAAGCTATTTCATCTCTCTCTATCTGGCTGCAGCAGAAGGCATGAGCCCTCCAAGCATCAGCATTCTTGGGCTCGACCTCTAGAGCCTTTTCCAGAGAGGCCGCTGCCTCTTCATATCTTCCCAGTCGGCGCAGTGATTGGGCTTTTTTATAGAAGATGGAAAAGCCATATGCTCCTCTTCTCTCCGCCCTCTCCCAGGCGGCAATTGCCTCTTCATACTCTCTCTGGGCATAAAGGTCATCTGCTATGGCCAGATCGCTTTCCCCATTCTCATCTCTCATTTTGTTATCCATATCTTCCATCGGATTTGTATTTCCCATCGGATTTGTATTTCCCATCGGATTTGTATTTCCCATCGGATTTGTATTTCCCATCGGACTTGTATCTCCCATCGGAACCATATGTTAAGTCCACCCTTCCTCAGTAAATCGCTTTCTATTCAGATGGATTGAGCAGCTGCCCAAAAGCCGGGATTATTCGTAGCCTTCCGCACTTCTGATCTAATAAAATCTGTAGATATATAAAATTAAGCGCAGCATATGCATTGATTTAAATATCATCCTATTCTGTATCCCTTCATGGGATCAGAAAACAAAGAGAGATACCAACTGGTGGAAGCGGATCTCAAAATGTTCAGCCGCTCTGGTGTCAGATCCAAGATCATGCTTATTTTATTAGAGGGCGGCAAGACGGTGGGGGAGCTTGAAAAGATCACCAATACCCGGTCCACAACACTCCTCCACTCAATCAAGGATTTAATAGATTTGGATCTGGTCGAAAAAAAGCATCAAGCATACAGCCTTACCAATATCGGCAGGATCCAGGCCGTTGCCCTGGAAGATTTATTAAATACTATAATTACTATAAATCGGCATCATAAGTTTTGGCGCTATCACGACCTGAGCAGCATTCCCCTGGAGCTGCAAAAGAGCATAGGAATGCTGGGCAGTGGGGAAATCATAGAGGATGCTCCCGAGACCCCCTTAAAAATATGGGAAGACTTTATCAATTCACTTATAACAGCAAAAGTGATAAGGAGCGTAACCTCCATCATGATCAAAGGCTTTATTACAGCTATTCCGAAGGCTATCGAAAGCGGAGCAGATGTGGAGATCATTGTCACAAATGAAGTTTTAGAGGCGATCTCTATGTGGAAGGATTATATTAATAAAGATCTTAGAAAAGAGAACTTCAAATTGTTTGTGATAGATGATGATGTCAAGATTTCATTCACCATGACGGAGTCATTTCTCAAGATGGGATTGGCTAATATTGACGGCAGCTTCGACCTGGGAGCAGATGTAATGTACAGAGGTGAAAAACCGGTTATGTGGGGAACAATGTTTTATGATTATTATAAAAGACAATCAAAAAGAATATTTGATTTAGAATAGGTATTTTAATATAATAATCAATTTATATAATCGAAACACTTATTAAGTAGCATCTATTTTGCACGTGGCTTATGGCCCTGGGCGGCTTTTTTATGCCATCTACCCTCCTTTGCCTTTTGCCGCCTTGGACCTACCAGTTCCAGAGCCCCCCCCACTTACCATTCTACTTTTGATGATGGTGCTAAACTCGGTAGCCCCCAGGGGGATTCCCCCTATTCTGCTTGCTGTTCTCAGAATCCGAGTCCCAAGAGGTGCAATATGATTACCAGAACTGCCCCCAGAACTCCTCCAATGCCGCAAATCAGTATAGTCAGCCAGCCATAGCCTATGCCGAGGCCAGCCACTGCATTGGCCAGAAAGAGTATGATCAGCCCCATCACCGCATTAATGGCAAAGTTCTTGATCGATCTTAAGATCAGAAAGCCGGCAAAGACCACCATTGCCAGCAACAATAAAAACCCCATCTCAATCATGATCTTCAATATTAAAGTCAAATATTAAAAGCATTTTGGAGATATCAGTCCTGGAACGGCTCCATCTCGCTCCCCAGGCGGTGCAGCTCCTTGGTGTCCAAAGAGAGAGGATCGATATGAACCAGCATGATTGCCCCCCTTAAAGCGATCTCATCCCTCTGGGATTGAACAAAGCGCAACACAGTCTCATAATTGCTCTGGGTGATTAAATAGCCCATTCCCTCCAGCAAGATCAAGGGGTAATTAGCTCTCTCCAGGAAATCGGAGATGATACTGGAGAGGCGGGGGAAGTTGCTCGGATCCACCGTCCTGTATCCGGGCTCGCTCTTCTGAGTCAGCCATATGACGCTTTCCAGGGGCACATTGTATCTCTCGGCCAGGGTCCTGGGGTTGTAGCGGCTCAGGCACAGGCCCTCCATGCCGTGCCTGACCAGCTCGCTATAGAGCTCCAGGCTCCGATGTGGCTTCTCCTCGGAGATGATGTAGGTCGTGCCGGGGATGAGGGTGATCTCGTAAGGGCTTCGACCATAGCTTTTCATAAGCTCGGAGAGGCTGGCTACAAGATCGAAGGACGGCTGGTGATCTTTGATGATCCTGGCCAGCTTTCGAACAGCAGTAAAGAAGCTGCGCCTGTTCAGCTTTAGGTCTTTTGGAAGGTTGAGTACCAGGCCTTGCCCAACCGCTTTTTGCATCTCAGGCTCGCATGCTGCAGTTTCATCGTCAGAGAGCGGCTTATTCCCTGCCTCAAAGAATCCACCCGAGGCTATGGCCTCATTGGCTTCTGCCACCACCACTCTTCTCGTTCCCTCCTCAAGCTGAGAGAGCATGGCATCTGAGAACACCTGGAACAGATATCTAGAAAGAGGTCCCAGGGTGAATATCAGCTCTTTGATCTCATTTATGGCTGCGGTAATCTCATCCCGTACGAACTCCTGCCGCTCAGAAAGTATCAGATGAGTTCTATGCCCCAAAAGCTCCATCTGATAGACGAAGTCGAGAACCTCCCTGGGAGAGGTCCTGGCCTCATTCTCATCGATGATCTGCTCGATGCTGTCTATAAGAACGATGCTGTTCTTGCTTGAATCTACAAATGACTTTATGGTCATATAGAGCAGCGGCAGATTTCGGGGCGAGATGTATCTGTCGCTTCCCCTCTCCTCGGAGAGCTTGATGATGGGCGTCTCCTTAAAGCCCCAGCGCCGTCTCACCTCATCGGGAGAGGTGTGGGTGATGCAAAGCCCTTCTACACCATGAGTGATCTGGTCTGTGAAGACCTCATAAGCCATCTCCGGCGCAACATAGATCTTGCCCCGTACCAGATCATAGGCGGGCATGGTCTCTTTAGCCGCTTCCATCACCGGCTTGACTGTAATCTGGTCGTCCACTATCATCTTTGTGGCGGATGAGCCCATCAGGCCGGTGAGAATTTTCTCGAACTGCTGCCAGAGCAGTCGAAGCTGGCCGGGGGTAATTGTATCCCTTCCGGCTCCCATCATCTCTAGATACTGGTCTACCTGCTCTCGAGCCGCTGTCTCTCCCAGGTAATGGGCCAGGGCAGACTGCAGGTCGTCCACGGTTCCCTGAGCCGGACCCTTTTCTGCCTCTGATTCGTCCAGTCCTTCCTTCTTTTCTGCAAAGGCATCAACAAAGCTGCTGGCCGACCTCTCCTCATCCGGGCCAACCCTGCTGGATAGGGAGACCAGGGCGTAAAGGCTGCAGTTGATGAGAAGGGTCCAGAAGGCGGAGTTGGTCCAGATATCCAGGTCCAGACCCAGTAGATTGGTGGGAATGAGGAGTCTCATGCCCCAAGGCCCTTCCCGGACTATATCGCCGAGCCAAGGATATCCCTTGGCCAGGGTGGGCAGAAGGGCGGTATAAGCCCAGAGCAAAAGGCCGAAGAGCAGTCCGGCCATTGCTCCCTGGCGGTTGCCCCTCTTCCAGTACAGGCCACCCAGGGCAGCAGGAGCCAGCTGGCTTGCGGCCAGAAAGGAGACCACTCCTATATCCGCCAGGGTCTGGTAGGCCAGGGCAAGGGAGAACAGGTATCCGAGCAATACCACCAGAAGGATATTCAGCCTCCTGGTATTGAGGATGATCCGGGCCAGATTCTTCTCTTTGTTGATATGGCTTATAAGATAAGGCATCTCCAGATCGTTGAGCAGCATGGTTCCAACCGCTACCGATTCCACCAGTATCATCGCCGTGGCTGCGGACACTCCTCCAATGAATACCAATACAGAGAGCCATTCTGCTCCTAAGGAGTAGGGTATATTCAATATGAATGCATCCTTGAGCCCCTCCACACCCAGAAGCAGACCGCCCCAGGCTATGGCGGGAACGAAGATGTTTATCAGCAGCAGATATATCGGGAACAGCCACATGGCTTTGCGAAGATGCCTCTCGGAGGAGTTCTCCACCACCATGACATGGAACTGCCGGGGCAGGAATAATATGGCGAAAAAGGAGACCAGGGTCAGGGTGAACCACATTGTTGGCTCCAGATCGATGAGCGTGGCATAAGCCGGATCCAGATCAGCCAGGTTCACAATCCGGCTGGTGATATTTTCGTATCCACCAAAGACGCCGTAAGCGACATAGAACCCCACCAGCAGGAAAGCCAGGATCTTGACCAGAGACTCGAAGGCTACCACGGCGATCAATCCCTCATGGCGCTCCATGGGATCGAGGTGGCGGGCACCGAATATGACTGCAAAGGCCCCCAGCAGGACTGCCACCAAGAGCTTGCTCTCCACATCGATCCCGAATAGAATGATCTCCTCTCCGCTCAGGACCTCCAGGGAAGTAGATATGGCTATCAGCTGCAGGGCCACATAGGGTGTGACCATAATCAGGCTGAAGGCGGCCACCACTGCGCCTATGGTGTAGCTGCGGCCGTATCGAAAGCTGATGAAATCGCTTATAGAAGTAAGTCGATGCTCTTTGGACACCCGGATCATTTTTCTGATCACTATCCAACCTACAGTCATGGCCAGGACCGGTCCCAGGTATATTGGCAGAAACTCCAGGCCATCCGATGCTGCCCTGCCGATGGAGCCGTAAAAGGTCCAGGCGGAGACATAGACGCAAAGGGAGAGGGCATATACGTAGGGATTGGCCACGATGCTCCTCCCCAGAAGCTTCTGCCTGTCGGCGAAGCGGGCTATGGCAAAGAGAAGCAGCAGATAAAGGAGCATGAAGGCTAAAGCCAGGTGTGGTCCGATCACTCCTTCACCTCTCTCTCGAATAGATACATGGCCAGGGTGAGAACAAGCCAGACCGATGCGATATAGATCAGTATGGCCGGCACGCCTCTCCAGATCAGTCCTTCCGCCAGATTGATCAGCGGCCAGTTCAGCAGCACCCAGCCTGCGGCGAATACAAAGATCCAGAATTCACTCTGGCCCAGGAGATCCCGCAAGGAGTGCGTCATGGCTAAAGACCCGGATAGACAGTTAATCCCTTAGCAGATATATCTACTGCATGCTTTCCTATATTATGAGATGTGCCGCTCATCTTAATCACCTCCAGGGACCTTCTCCGGGTGAAGTTCATCTCTTCATTCTGCAGCAGTATTATTCCGTCCGCAACCTGAGCGATGTGAGTGAGATATGCCGCACCCGGCAGTGCATCTTCTGCCAGCAGGGCAACTATAGCATTATCCTTGATCAGATGAGAGAGCTTGAGAAGAAAACGCCAGTATTCATCTTTAAGAATCTCCTCTAATAGGGAGATGTCTTCCATGACCATTCGAGCCGGATGAATGGACTCGATCTTGCTTTTCAGAAGGTCCAGGAAGTCCTGCCACTGGCAGGCTCTCTCCATCATCTCCTCGAGCTCCATATAGCAGATCTCCTGGCCGAAGTAAGTGCTTTTAACAAATTCGTAACAGGATGCGTAGTTTATCAGCAGGTCCGGCGGGCCGCCAAAGGCTCTCAGATAAAGACCGCGCTGGCCGAGTTCAGCGCCTTTGCAGAGAAACTGGGTGCAGAATGTGGTCTTGCCTGCACCGGCTTCGCCAGCCAGCAGGGTGAGCGATGGCCTGGGTAGACCTCCTTCGATCATTTTATCGAGGCCCGGAATCCCCGTGGGCATTCTTTCCATCAATCTCAATCTATCACCCCTCTGTAATCCTGATAAGCTCGGAGAAAGCGGCGAAGAAGGCCTGTGAGCCTGTGCAGATCTCTAGGAAAATATTGCGCTTCATCTATTTGTCTCTATCTTCCGCTATGATTTTGGCTGTCCAGTCGTCTTTTATATCTGAAGTTCATTGTCGCTTCCGTGAGACGACTTGATCCTCAGAACTCATTATTCCGGAGATATTAATCCAGAGATGGATGGCAAAGAGGTCACTTTGGCTGGATTTGCCCATGAGACGCGCGATCTGGGAGGCATAGCCTTCCTGGTGCTGCGGGACAGAAAGGGCCTGGCTCAGATAACCCTGGTCAAGAAGCTTCTTGGAAAGGAGGCCTTCAAGAGCGCCCGCTCCATCAGCCGGGAGAGCGTGGTCCTGGTCAAGGGCACTGTCAAGGCCGAGCCCAAGGCCCCGCGCGGATTTGAGATACTTCCGGGCGAAGTCCAGGTGCTCAATCCTGCCCAGGTGCCTCTTCCCCTCGATCCCACAGAGAAGGTGGAGTGCGAGCTGGACACCCGCCTCGACGCCAGGTTCATGGATATTAGAAGGCCATGCGTTCTGGCTGCCTTCGAGATAGAGAGCGCCGTCCTCGAGAGCCTGAGAGGCTTCTTCCGCGAAAATGCCGTGACCGAGGTCTTCACCCCCAAGATCGTGGCTGCCGCTACCGAGGGCGGAACGGATCTCTTTCCCATCAGCTACTTCGAGAAGGAGGCCTTCCTCAATCAGAGCCCCCAGCTCTACAAGCAGATGCTGATGGGGGCAGGCATGGACCGGGTCTTTGAGATCGGCCCCATCTTCCGGGCCGAGGAGCACGACACCCGCCGCCACCTCAATGAGGCCGTATCCATCGACCTGGAGGTCAGCTTTGCCGATGATAAGGCGGTGATGGAGATCCTGGAGCAGGCGGTGGCCGGAGCCTACAGGCATGTAGCCGAGAACTGCCGCTATCAGCTCGAGGTCTTGGGCCTTGATCTGAAGGTGCCGAGCCTGCCTTTCCGGAGAATCACCTATAGCGAGGCACTAGATTTGGCGGCGGACAAGGCCGGGGCAAAGATGCAGTGGGGCGACGACCTGGACACGGAGACGGAGAAGTTTTTAGGCCAGAGCATCGGCGAGCACTACTTCCTCACCGACTGGCCCTCATCAATCAAGCCCTATTACACCCTGCCCTATGAGGACCATCCCGAGGTCTGCCGGGGATTCGACCTGATGCATCCGCGCATGGAACTGGCCTCGGGAGCCCAGAGGGTGCATGACTATGAACAGCTCGTGGGGCGGATAAAGGAGAAGGGATTGGACCCGGACGGCTTCGAGTTCTATCTCAAGGCCTTCCGCTACGGCATGCCTCCACATGCCGGCTGGGGACTGGGCCTTTCCCGGCTGGTCATGACCATGCTCAATCTGGAGAACATTCGCGATGCGGTGATCTTTCCCAGGGATCGAAGGCGGCTGGTGCCCTAGAGCAGAGCAGCCTCTAGATCTCCTTTTGTTTTTCATTTATCTTCACAGTGCTTCTTCGGTTCAGCTCCCACTTCCTTTTAATATTTTAGAATAATAATATTTAAATTAAAAGATTAAGAACGACATTGGTCATTGATAGGCTCTATCCTAATTTGCATTGTCATTGAGTGAAAAAATATATATTCTTTGTCTACAAATTATCAACAGAAAGGTGATCTCATGGTTAAGAACGAATTTCTACAGAAGAGGCTGATAATTGCAGCAGTGACTGCAATTCTGATGCTGATGATCGCAGGCTCCTGCGTTGCCCAGAGCCATCTGGAGCTGCCCGGAGAGGGAAGCTGCAGGAGTTGCAGCAAGAGCCTTCCTGCCGATCAGACGGCAACGGAGGCTTCCAGCCTCGAGATAGCCGATAATGGAATGCAGGGGATGAATTCATCAAGCGCACTCAAAATGCAGCCGGGCAATTCCAGTCCCCTGTTCCCAGCGGGTCTCATATCCGATCCCAGACCGAGGTTTAACTGGACGGCAGCTTATAATGCTACGAAATATAATTTGCAGGTTTACAATAACAATTCCTTCGCCGCAAACGACTCCTTTGATGCCGGAGAATTCCTTGCGGCGAATGAGGAATTCCTCGTGGCAAATGAGTGGTTCGATGCCAAGAATGTGACTCGTGGCGGCTTCTGCTCAGAATTTCTTTCCGTAAACCTGCTGGATGGAGTCTACTTCTGGCATGTGCAGGCCTGCAATGCCGAAAGCTGCGGAAATTGGAGTCAATGGCAGTATTTTGAGAATATCTGCGCCCTTAAGCCGGAGGAATCTGCTGGGATGATGGATGCCGTTGTTGATGGGATGATGCCAGAGAAAAAGGCAATCCAATCAATGATTGAGGATCATAGAGGGATGATCAAGGCAAAGGTGATTGCTGCAGAGGAAAAGAGGATTGCTCTCATGGGTGGAGACAGGAGTGCCTGCAATTGCGGCGGCGCAGATTAGATCGAATGTTTGCGGGCCATAAGATACTTTTTCATCCTGAAGAAGAGAGTGGCCGTGCTCCGGCCTAAAGCAAAGAAATGGGATTATTAGGGCGGTCGCGGGCCTGCCCTATAATTTTTAAATAGCTTTGCCGCCTGGCTCACTCCAGCTTCTCTATCCCTTCCTTCTTCACCTTGGGCTTCCAGATCTTATCCGGCATCCAGGCCGGTGCTCCGGCGGGTTTGTCCACCTGCACCCTCTCTCCGGAGAAGATATGCACCTTCTTGGTACCGCGCTCGCGCAGCTTGATGTCTGTATAGCCCCGGTTGGCCGCCTTGAGTGCAGCCTGTCTGGGCGACTTTCCGGTAAATACTCCAATCTCGTTTCCCTCAGCGTCTCGCAGAGCAAAATTTCTCATCTCAGCCATAGTCTTCCCTCCATCTTGGATATGAATATGGCTTTCTGATTCGGTATATTAATTTAATCCAGGAGCAGGCGAAAAAGCGAAGTCAGGGTGCTGGAAAACCATCGCTTAATGCTGGTCGAAATTGCCGGAAAATCCCTGCAAAAATTTAACAAAAAGAAAGATGGATTTGGCAAAGAGGAGACGCTATCCGCTATCGTCCGCTCTTATGAGCATTTCTGCTTTTGTCAGGCAATATGCTCCCCCTGGGCTGTCCCATCGCCAAGCTTCCCAGCCAGTAGGCAGCTGTGCCGCAGACAAGGCCGATGAAGACGGGATGAATCAGTGGATTGCCGTAGAAGTTCCAGGCCACCACAGAGAGGAAGGAGGCGATCAGGCTGGCCACAAAGCCGTTCTGGTTGCCCCTCTCCCAATACAGCCCGAACATAAGGGGAACGAATACACAGCAGGCTATGACCCCCATGCTCACCGATACCAATGGCACAATCTGCTGGGGTACATCTACCGCCGATGCTGCCGCAATCAAGAGAATGCTGACTCCCACCAGCCGGGTAAGCAGCAGCAGCCTTTTGTCTGAGATCTCCGGGTGGAAGTAGCGCAGGATATCGGAGGTGAGGGCGGTGGTGGTGACCAGCACAATAGCGCTCATGGTGGACATGGCGGCAGATATGGCGGCCAGGAGGATCAGCCCGTCAAATCCAGGCGGAAGTAGGGTCATGGCCAGGAAGGGCACCAATCCGTCCGGATTCTTGAGGAAAGGAGCCAACTGATCCGCGCTTAGGGCTCCATAGGCCAGTATCCCCAGAGAGAATATGCACAGAGCATAAATGGCGATGGAGATCGGCCCCCAGATGCCGGCAAAGCGCACCACTCTCCTGTCCTTGGCAGAGAATATCATGATCAAGAGGTCCGGCAGAGCAATAAGCCCCAGGCTGATGGAAAAGGCCTGGCCGAGCGTCTTTTGCCAGGGAATGTTAAGCCCCTGCATGGAGAGAACCTCTGGCGGTATCCTCTGCCAGATATCCATTCCTCCCCCGGCGGAAAATAGCCCGGTGTAGAGCAGCACCGCTCCGACCAGCATGAGCAGGCCCTGAAGGAAGCCTATCCAGATGATGGCCGGCAGTCCCCCGATGGCATAATAAACTGCCACAATGGCCAGGGCAATGATCAGGCCCTGTAGATAGGAGACGCCGATCAGGCCCTGGAATACGGTTGCGCATCCCTTGAATATGGGCACAAGATAGACGGTGTAAAGGATGAGCATGATGGCTGCCAGAATCACTTTTCCGGTAGGCGAATTGTACCTCTTCTCCAGGAGTTGGGGCACGGTCTTGGCGTCATATCTCTTGGCCATGGCCCAGATCCTTCCCGCCACCAGCCAGGCAATGCAGGCGAAGGCCACGTGAAGGAAGGTGCAGAAGACCACCCAGGGCATGCCCGCAGCGAGGCCGTACCCTCCCCCTCCCAGGAAGGATGCGGCACTGAAGTAGGCGGCGGTGAAGGCTATGCCTATTACCGCCGGATAGGCGATATTCCTGTCGGAGATAACGAATCCGGAGAATGTGCCCTGGCGCAGCTTGAAGGAGAGGATGACGATGAGAGCCACATAGGCCACCAGCAGCAGTTCATTGATCATGATATCTCCTCATCAAGACGAAGATGGTAATTGAGATCATAATTATGATGGAGACCAGCAGGGCGGCATAGGGAAGGGGCATCATGTTCTTCCCTCCCCGGAATCCCGGCCAAATTCGGGCACGCAAATGCAGAAATCTTCCATGTCCATTATCATACCTCTTGCAATGTACTAAGTTGTACTTCAATGCGCTTTGAAGTGCAATATGATTTAAAAACATTTCCCCAGGCCCAGGCCGCGCTAGCAGTCTTGCCGGAGGAGATCTAATTGCTGATAATGCTGATAATCGATCTTCCTAATAAAGAAAATCAAGATCCACCACAAGGATTATAAGAGCAAAATCCGCATCGCCTCCTGAAATCTCTGATGTATATGATTGCGCATAAACGAACAGCAATCAACAACCAGAATTCAGCAGGATATTTCAGGAGAATAAGGCATTGAGACGACTATTGTCCGGCAATGAGGCCATAGCCCGGGGGGCCTTTGAGGCCGGTGTGACTGTGGGAGTGGGCTATCCGGGAACCCCCTCAACGGAGATTTTGGAGAGCCTGGCCAGGTATAAGCCCGATGTTTATTGCGAGTGGTCGCCCAATGAGAAGGTGGCCTTTGAGGTCGCCGCCGGGGCCTCCCTGGCCGGGGCTCGCAGCATTGTTACCATGAAGCATGTGGGGCTGAATGTGGCTGCGGATCCCCTTATGACCTTGAGCTATATCGGGGTAGAGGGAGGCTTTGTGGCCTGCGTGGCCGACGATCCGGGGATGTACTCCTCGCAAAACGAGCAGGATTCCCGCAATTACGCCCGGTTTGCCAAGGTTGCCCTTTTCGAGCCATCCGACAGCCAGGAGGCCAGAGACTTTACCATCCTGGCCTTGCAGATATCGGAAGATTTCAGGACCCCGGTCATTTTGCGCACCACCACCAGAGTCAGCCACTCCCGCAGCCTGGTAGAGCTGGGAGAGCGAACGCTGCCGCAGCAGAAGGTGGGACTGGTCAAGAATCCGCCCCGCTATGTGCCCATACCGGTCTGGGGCCGGCCCATGCGCCGGAAGGTGGAGGAGAGGCTCGCCGCCCTGCAGAAAATAGCAGAGAGCTCCCCGGCCAACCGGATGGAGTGGCGGGACAAAAGCCTGGGGATCATCACCTCCTCCATAGCCTATCAGTATGTCCGGGAGGTCTGGCCTGAGGCGTCCGTGCTCAAATTGGGAATGGCCTACCCCTATCCCGATGCCCTGATCAGAAAATTCGCTGCAGGCGTTGCAAGCCTCCTGGTGGTGGAAGAGCTGGACGACTTTTTGGAGCAGCATGTACGGGCTTTGGGCATAGCCTGCCGGGGCAGGGATCTTGTGCCCGGCATCATGGAGCTCTCTGTGGACCGGCTTCTGGAGTCGAGGGCCAGGCTGGAAGGAAGAGCCATCCCGGAAAGCCTCACCCTGCCATTCACCCAGGACCTTCCTCCCCGCCCGCCGGTGCTCTGTCCCGGCTGCCCTCACCGGGGCATATTCTATGTTCTGGGCAAGAAGGATGTGGTGGTGACGGGAGACATCGGCTGCTACAGCCTGGGGGCTTTTCCGCCTCTGGAACGCATGGACAGCATACTCTGCATGGGGGCGGGAGTCTCCATGGCACAGGGGATGGAGAAGGCGGGTGAGACCAGACCGGTGGTGGGAGTGGTGGGAGACTCCACCTTCTTTCACTCCGGGATCACCGGGCTCTTGGACATCGCCTATAACCAGGGCCATTCCACCATCATCGTCCTGGACAACCGCACCACGGCCATGACCGGCCATCAGGACCATCCCGGCACCGGCCGGACCCTGCAGGGCGAGATGACCAAGGAGATCAAGATCGAGAATATAGGCCGTGCCTGCGGCCTGGAGAGGATATTTACAGTCAATCCCTACAACCTGGAGCAGTCCGAGGAGGTCATCTTCCGGGAGATTGAAGCCCGGCAGCCATCCCTGATCATCTCCTCTGCTCCCTGCCCCTTGCGGGAGAGAAAGAGGGTGGGGCCGGTGAGAAGGATTGATGAAGAGGAATGCCGGGGCTGCGAGCTGTGTCTGGATTTAGGCTGCCCGGCCATAGAAGGAGGAGAGGAGCATCCGCATGTCAATGCTGCACTGTGCGCCGGATGCGGCCTGTGCCAGCAGGTCTGTCCGGCGGGAGCCATACGGGAGGGCGATGGGGCATGAGCGGCAGGGAGATGGATGCAGAAGCCATGGAGACAGAAGCTCCGAGCGAGACCAAGAGCATAGTTCTGGTGGGCGTGGGAGGCCAGGGCATACTTCTGGCCAGCGAGATCCTGGCCCGGGCAGCCATGCTTGAAGGATTTGAGGTCAAGACCAATGAGGTGCACGGCATGGCCCAGAGGGGCGGCTCGGTGGTGGCCCAGGTGAGGTACGGGCCGGTGGTCTATAGCCCTCTGGTTGCCAGGGGTAAGGCCCAGGTGCTGGGGGCATTGGAGCAGATCGAGGCTCTGCGTTTTGCGGAGTTTCTGAGGCCGGATGGGCTGGCGGTGGTCAACGCCCAGTCCATTGTGCCGGTGAGCGTCTCCTCCGGTGCGGCTAAATATCCCTCTGATGTGGAGAGCCTTCTCAAGGCAGCCTTTCCCAGGCTGGCATATATCCAGGCGGGAGAAGCGGCGGCACAGCTCGGCAGCCTGCAGGCGACGAATATTGTCGTTCTGGGGGCGGTATCAAAGGGGCTCGATCTGCCGGAAATGGCCTGGCAGGAGGCCATTGTCTCATCGGTTAAGGAGAAATTCAGGGAGCTGAATCTGAGGGCATTTGAGAAGGGGAGGAGCATGGTATGAAGAAAAATTATCACAATGAGAAGATGGAGACCGCATCACGGGCGGAGATAGAGGAGCTACAAGCCAAGAGGCTTCGGGCGGTCGCTGATCATGTTTACCGGTCAAATCCGATTTATAAGAGGCTCTTTGACGCCCGGGGGGTAAAGCCGGAGGATATCCGGAGCCTGGAGGATGTCTCAAAGCTGCCCATGACCAACAAGAACATCCTGCGGGAGAGCTATCCACTGGGCCTCTCCTGCGTTCCGCGCCGGGAGATCGCCGAGATGCACATGTCTTCTGGTTCCACCGGAACTCCGGTGATAATGCCTTACACAAACGCCGACCTCTCTCAGTGGGCGGAGTGCATGGCCCGCTGCTACCGCATGGCCGGCGGGGTGCCGGGAGATGCGGTGCAGATCACTCCTTTGTTCGGCCTTTTCAACGGGGGCTTCGGCATGTACCACGGTGCCCGTGCTGCGGGGCTCTTTGTGATCCCAGCCGGTCCGGGCAACACCCAGAGACAGGTCAGGCTGGCCAAGGATCTGCAGACCCGCATCCTCACCGGCGTGGTCAGTTATGGCATACGCATCATCGAGGTGATGGAGGAGATGGGAGAGAAGCTGCCGGACCTGGAGATGGGAATCTTCGGGGCGGAGGCCTTCTCCGAGAGCATGAAGAAGAGGATCAGCGACGGTTTGGGAATAGAGGTCTTCGATATCTACGGCATGACCGAGACGGGGGGTGTGGGCACTCTGGGCCAGGACTGCCCGGTCCACGACGGCCTGCATGTCTGGGAGGACCATTATCTGCTGGAGGTGATCGACCCTCAGACGGGTGAAGCCGTAGCCGACGGGGAGACGGGAGAGCTGGTGGTGACCGCTTTGACTCGCGAGGCCCTGCCGGTGATACGCTTCCGCACCGCCGACCTGACCCGGGTCATCTCCCGAGAAAGGTGTGAGTGCGGCAGGACCCACCTGCGGATTGCTCCCATCACCGGAAGGATTGATGACATGATCATAGTCAAGGGAGTCAACTTCTTCCCCAAGCAGGTGGAGCAGACGCTGATGAATATCCCTGGCGTCGGGAGCAACTACCAGATCATCGTGGAAGAAGTGGACGGGGTCAAGGACGTGCGGGTGAACGTCGAGGCCGAGCCTGGAGTGACAGGATTCATGGTGGAGAAGGCGCTAAAAGAGGCGCTGGGATTCTCGCCACGGGGGGATGTCTATCCCATCGGAGGGCTGCCCAGGACGGAGGGGAAGGCGCAGAGGGTGTTTTACAAGAAGATCTGAACATAGGATTGGTGTGACCACTTGTTAAGAGAGCCCTGGTTGGAGCCAGCGTGGAAATGGCTCTGCCAGGACGACTTTCAATAGGCTTTAAATATTTGGCAGAACTAGGTGATAACACTGAGAGGCAGATTATATGGAAATGGGCACAAAGCCACGTGAACTGATAAGAGACCAATTGCCTTTTGGCGGAGCGGTGAACATTCATGGTGAGATTGTCTGGCGAATCACCAAGGAAGAGCACGACGCTATGAAGGCTAGAGTCCTGAGTCTCTTCGAGAGCGATGATTAGATTAGCGGTTGATTCGAGCATCTTTTTCTTTTCTTTTAAGTCTCGCTCCAAGGATGTTAATCCAAGGGACGTAGAACGTCTCTTGAGAAAATTGAGTGGCGATCCAAGGGTAGAGCTGTACGTGCCCATCACTGTCCTGGGAGAAAGTGTAATTGAGTGCCTGATTGGGGAGAAGAAATATGATGGCAAACACGACTTAAATGAGCTCTATCGGTTGATCGAGCTGTGGGGTGCCCTGAATCTCTTGTATCTCTATCCGAATGATGTCGTTGCAGCAGTCTGTTATCGTTTGTCAAGAATAAAGTCGGAAAGAGGCGACTTCAGATTGACTGACACGGACATGGTCCATCTGGGATATGCTCTGGCCCATGAAATGGATTATTTCCTGACCACAGATAAAGCCTTGAAGCATGTCGATCCCTATATCCCCGAGAAGGCAAATCTACAGGTAATAGGCCTGGAAGATGCGAAAACCATAGTTTAGCGGCTTGGCGGGGTGCGCCGGGCGATGCTGTCCGGATCATCGTGGAGGAGGTGGACGGGGTCAAGGACGTGAGGACGAACGTCGATGCCGGGCCGGAGTTGACTGGTTTCATGGTGGAGAAGGCGCTCAAGGAGGCGCTGGGCTTCTTGCCGCGGGGGATGTCTACTCTATAGGTGGGCTGTCTAGGACAGAGGAGAAGGCGCAGAGGGTGTTTTATAAGAAAAGTGGTGGGTAGAGATCGAAAGATTTCAACCCTGATTTTTTTGGCAGGTGCCTGTTGTGAGACAAGGTTTGACGTTATTCAGCATTAAGCTGCTTTAAGCAGTTTTAAATAATAGTCAGAAATAATGAGTGCAGATTAGAATGGACTTTAAACGCTTAGCAAATCATAAATGGTTAGCACTATTAGTGTTCCTTATAATTGTAGATCTTTATTTTGTCATGCAGTATATTATTCCGCTTTCAAGTGGTGATGAGAAACTGAGAGCAATTTCAACTCTATTTACATTTAATTCTGTAATCTTGGCTGGAATGGGCATCATGTACCAAGTCCAATCAACCCAGGAGCGAGAGAGAACATTTGGAGTCCACGAGCAAAGAAGGGAATTTTACAACCAATTCCTTGAATATTTAGCAAATTTTTTTGCTGTAATAAAGGAAAAAGGAGATAATTTAAAGCCAACAGATATTACAACAAATAAAGATTATTTTAATTTGCATTATAAAATGGCAGTGTATGCTTCACCTAATGTTATCAATGCATATTCAGAAATAATCCGAGAGGGCAGATATCATAGCAAAGATCCTATGTGGGCAATGTCAAAGCTTGCATATATTTTTGCCAATATACGAAAAGAGGTTGGCTTTGCGGAAGGAGATGTTGCTGTTCGAAAGATTCTCAGCTTATGGATAACAGATATCACTGATCCAAAATATGATGAACTATTTAAAAGCTTAAAATAGCATCACCAATCGCTGACTCTCCTCTATTTAAACTTCTTTATAAAAGACTTGTCAATCCAGCTCTTCAGCGAGTATATCAGCCTGGTAGGCACGCCAATGCAGGTTTTGCCCACCACCCCCCCAGCGCAGTCGGCCCCCAGGGAGATCAGCGCCACCTGGCGGTCAGTACTAGCCTGATGAGAAGACAACCAGCCATGCTTGAGTTCGTTACTATTAAATAATTGTGAAATCATCACCTAAAATACCATGATTGACCCAGAGCGCAGCAGACAATCGGTCCCACGAATTGAATATCTGCGCGTGAAGAATTACAGGGCATTGCATGATCTGGAATTAAAGGGCTTGACTCCCTTTACAGTTTTTCTCGGCCCCAATGGTAGCGGAAAATCCACCATCTTCGACGTCTTCGCCTTTCTGTCGGAATGCTTCTCAGCCAACCTGAGAAAGGCATGGGAGAAACGCAGCAGATTTAAGGAGCTTCGCACCCGCGGCTCCAAGGGGCCCATAGAAATCGAGCTGAAGTATCGCGAGAGCAGAGACTCGCGACTTATCACCTACCATCTATCGATCGATGAAGGAATAGCTGGTCCCTTCGTTGCCGAGGAGTGGCTCCAATGGCGCAGAGCCTCGCAAGGCAAGCCCTTCCGCTTCCTCGATTTCAAGAATGGAGAAGGCCTGGTGGTCACCGGAGATCAGCCCGATGAAAAAGAGAAGAGAATTCATGAGGAGCTAACCTCTCCTGATGTCCTGGCAGTGAGCACTCTGGGACAGCTGGCCAAGCATCCCAGAATCAGCGCACTGCGCCGATTCATCACCGGCTGGTATCTCTCCTACCTCACCGCCGACGCCACCCGTGGCGTCCCCGAGGCCGGAGCCCAGGAGAGGCTCTCCGAGACGGGCGACAACCTGCCCAATGTGATTCAATACCTCAAAGAGCAGCATGAAGGGCGCCTGGCCGAGATCCTCAAGACCCTCTCCGAGCGGGTGCCCAGGCTGGAGCGGGTAGAATCCCACTTCATGCCCGACGGCAGGCTCCTCCTGCAGATCAAGGATGCCCCCTTCCAGCAGCCCATCCTGGCCAAGTTTGCCTCTGATGGCACGCTCAAGATGCTGGCCTACCTCACCCTGCTCTACGATCCAAAGCCCCCTGAGCTGATAGGCATTGAGGAGCCGGAAAACCATCTTCATCCTCGCCTCCTGCCCGAGCTGGCAGAAGAGTGCCGCATGGCCGCAGAGAGAACCCAGCTCATGGTCACCACCCACTCGCCTTTCTTTGTGGACGGCCTCAAGCCGGAGGAGCTTTGGGTGCTCTACCGTGATGAGACGGGCTATACCCAGGCCAGAAGAGCGGCAGACATGAAGGGCATCCCAGAATTTGTGAGCGAGGGAGCAAGCCTGGGGCAGCTATGGATGGAAGGCTACTTTGAGGTGGGAGATCCATTAACAGCATCCGGCGGTCCGAAGAGAATTGCAGGCGGCAAGGCCAGCGAAAAGGCATAGAGGGAAATTTCGGATGCATATCGAGTTTCTCGTAGAGGAGCCTTCTGCGGAAGCCGCCTTGCACAACCTCGTCCCCATGATTTGCGGAAGCGACATCTCTTTTGACATTCATGCTTTCCGCAGCAAATCGGATTTGCTGGCTAAATTGCCGCTAAGGCTGAAAAGCTACAGAAAATTCCTGCCCCCTGATTGGAGAATAGTAGTTCTCATCGATGAAGACCGCCAGGATTGCATAGCCCTGAAAGATGTGTTAGAAGATGCGGCAATTCAGGCCGGTCTTATTACCAGGTGCAGGGCCCGCGGAGGATCTCGATTCCAGGTGCTGAATAGAATCGCAGTGGAGGAACTGGAAGCCTGGTTCTTTGGAGATGTTCAGGCTATTCATCAAGCTTATGAGAAGATCCCCATCACCCTGGGCACAAAATCCGCCTATAAAGATCCGGATGCAATCAAAGGCGGAACCTGGGAGGCAATGGAGCGGGAACTGCAAAGGGCGGGATATTTCAAGGGTGGATTGGCTAAAATCAAAGCGGCTCGCGCGATTTCAGCAAATATGGAGCCGTCTCGAAACCGATCCAGAAGCTTTCAGATATTTCGGCAAGGTTTGCTGAGTATTATCAGCAGCATCTGAAATTCGCCTTTTTTTTGCAGCACCGGGCTTTATGGAGCTTATCCTGCTCATCTGCCTGCCATCTTCTCGCAGACCAGGATCAGAAAATCAGGTATGCGGGCGCCGTCCATCCTTTCAGGATGCTCCTCTTTCCAGCACACCGGCGCTTCAGGCTCAATTATCCGGCTGATGCGAAACTGGCAGGAGATCAGCCGGTTCACGATATCTGCCAGCGTCCTGTGCCAGTAAACCGTGGGCTGCATGCCGCTGCTCGGTCCCCAGGGACAGAGAAATGGGCCTCGCTGAAAGTAATGGTCCACTTTCCGGTACAGCTTCTTTCCCTGATTGTCCTTTACCCATCCCCAGACCGGGGTCATGAAGCAGGGATGGTTCATGATGTGCAGGTAAATCCCGCCGGTCTTCAAGAGCTGGCTGAACTCCGTGAATGCTCCCTCATAGTCGGCCATATCCTGAATCACATTATTGGTCACTGCAGCATCAAATGATGATGAAGACAAAAATGGGAGAGATGAGCAGGAGGTAAGGTGATATTCTATGGCCAGGGGCGCCCTTTTCTCCTCCTCTGCGGCAAAAGCGAGCATCCTGGGGGAGATCTCCACACCTGTAACTGAGGCTCCCCGCCGGGCCAGCTTGCGGCTCAAGTAGCCGTCACCGCAGCCTGCATCCAGAATCTGCTTTCCCTTTATGTCCCCCAGCACCTCCAGGATGATGGGATCAAGCATATCCCGGCGATTGGGGTCGTGCTCGCCGAAAAATCTGTGCCAGCTCTCGGCATTATCGTCCCAGCGCTTTGTGCCGTCTGTCTGACTGAGTGTCATTTGAACCTTTTTATAAACGACTTGTCAATCCAGCTCTTAAGCGAGTATATCAGCCTCGTCGGCACCCCGATGCAGGTCTTGCCCACCACGCCCACGGCGCAGTCTGCGCCCAATGATATCAGCGCCACCTGGCTGTCAGTGCTGGCCCGAACTGAGTACTTCTCAAAAGCCCGGCCCTTGATCATATTCCGGAAGTGCCCCGCCAGGTACTTGGCCTGCCGCTCCGCCTCCAGGCCGGTCTTGGTGGCCAGCTTGCCGTCGATCTCCACCCAGGCGGCGTCGCCTATGGCATAGATATTCCTCTCCGCATTGAGGTGGGAGTTGACCAGTATCCAGCCGTTTTTCTTGGGCAGCTCCAGATCCTGGACGAACTGTCCCGGCTTTATCCCTGCCGTCCAGATGGCCATGTCGCAGTCCAGACAGGTGTTGTCCGTGAACATTATGCAGTCCTCCTTGACCTCCGCCACCTGGGTGGAGGTGAGGATGTTCACTCCCTTCTTGGAGAGGGCTTTTTCCACCAGGGCGGAGGTCTGAGGTGAGAACTGGGGCAGAACTCTGTCCTTGGCCTCGATGATGTATATGCTGGCATCCAGACTCTCGGCAAGAATGGACGCGGACTCCACACCGGTCAGGCCCGATCCCATGATCATGATCCTCTCTGGATAGTTGTCCTCCACAAAGCGGCGCGCCCTCTTGGTCTCCTCCAATGTGTTGATGGAGAAGGTGTTCTCCACCCCCTGGATGCCGAAGTAATTCTGAGCCGCGCCTGTGGCCACCACGCAGTAGTCGAAGTCCACCCTGCTTTTCTCGCAGACTACGCTGCTCCCCTCTATCGAAAGCGCTTTCTCCTGGATATGGGTGGCTCCCACTTTTTGGCAGAAGGGCTTTAATGGAGCGGCCAGATCCTGCAGACGGGCTATGCCTCCCAGGTACTCCGGGTAGAGAGCCTGCATCTCTACCTGCTTTTTCGGCTCAATCAAAACAAAATCCAGGGGACAGGGCGAGGCCACTCTGATCAGCTCTGCACCGGCTATGCCCCCACCAATAACTGCAACCCTCATGACTTAATAGACCTCACTTGCCATCCGGCTTCTGCTATTGAATCAAATCTTATTAGCAGGTCGGCTATAAATGCATCGAGCCCCCATTGGATTTGAGCAGGGGAAGATGCAGCTTTATAGTGATGCTGTCCCAAAGTAGAGGAAGGATATCATGATCACAGTTTACTTTGACGGCCTGTGCTACCCCAAGAACCCAGGCGGCGTAGCCGCTTATGGATATGCCATCTATCGGGACGGCAAGCCCATCTGGCAGGGCTTCGGGGCGGTGGGCCAGGGGCGGGGCATGACTAACAATGTGGCGGAGTACGAGGCCCTCCTGGCTGCGGCCCGATGGCTGGTCGATGAGGGGATCGAGGAGAAGATAGTGATCAAGGGCGACTCGGAGCTGGTGATCAAGCAGATGAAAGGGCAGTATCGGGTCTCCTCCGCCACCTCCAGAAAATATGTCCCGGAGATCAAAAGTCTCCTGCAGGGCAAAGATATCAGCTTCTCCTGGGTGCCGCGGGAGGAGAACCAGGAGGCAGATCAGCTCTCCCGTAAAGGATATGAGGCATTTATAAGGCGGAAGAAGAGGTCGTCAGGCTCGGATTAGTCCGGTCGGTTGGTCTTTTTATTGCTCGGGCTTGCCGCATGACCAAGAAGACTGGCGAGGAATCTATAAGCAGAAAGATCCTTTGCCGGTTCTGCATAATTCTTTTCCAAATCCGCGTTTTTGCGGTCCGCAGTTATGAAACATGCTGAATTGTATTGTCTCTCTCGAATTAGCTTCCGGCAGAACAATTCATATCTTTTGCTGTATGAAGCATCAACAAACTCTGAAAATACCGGGAAATGAGGTTCTCTCACGCCTACAGGTCTTCTTGATTCAGGACAATCCTCCAAGAGCAATAGATAGCCGATCCATGGAGCAGGAGACGTCCTGAATGCCCCTTCACGATAGGCAGTCCAGATATCCATGGCCGTTCCTAAAGCTTCCTCGGTGCGGTTATTAAAATTATTGCCAAAAGATGGGCCGATCTGCGATTTCAACTCGATGGAAGCTATGAGATTGCCGTCTTCAACTACTACTATATCCCATTCTTTTGTAGGTCGAAAAAAGCCAGGCAGTTCGACAGAGACCTTCTGAAAGATATCCTTCTTGTCAATGCCTGCCTCAATCAAGAAATTGGTGATTGTTCGTGCAAATCCATCCATCTGCTTTCCGCCGGTCACGGCACTTCTTGATCCCTGATCGGATTGACCTCTCAGCCTTTGGGAATCGGCCTGGCTCTGTCTGGTATGCCAGAATTCTCTAACTGAATCTGAAAATACGAATTGATTTAGACGGGACATGGTGGATTCACTTCCGCAGAACTGATTGAGTCCAAAGTAAGTTGAGAGCGCTTTAGCGCTCTGACTCGACGACAAGCAAGGCTGAAATATTCAGGTTCTATCTCATAGCCGATGCTGTTGCGTCCCCAGAGTCCTGCTGCAAGGTTTGTTGTACCTGTTCCCATAAACGGATCCAGAACAGTATCACCCACAAAGGAAAACATACGAATCAATCTTTCTGCCAAGGCCAATGGATATGGTGCTGGATGCTGCTTGGTGGAAGCTCCACCTATATCCCAGATCTGTTGAAACCATATTCTATGGCAACTCTCTGGGATAATCGACATGAGTCTTGCCGCGGAAACGGGTTGGCGATATCCTCCTGATTTTCTTTGAAATAGTATATATTCTATGTCGTTTTTTATTATTGCATTGGGTTCATAGGGTTTTCCCAAGAAATTGGTGCATCGATTTGATTCAAACTGGGCATTAGTGATCTTATGCCAGATGATGGGGGCCAAGTTATCAAAACCTATCTTACGACAGTGCTCTTGAATGGAGGCATGGAGGGGGAAGACTACATGTCTGCCGAAATCACGCCTGGGAAGACAAACATCTCCGACTACTACGATTAGCCTTCCACCCTTTACCAGGACTCTAAAGGCACTCTTCCAGACTCGGTCTAGGTTTTCAAGGAATCCTTCATAATCATAGATTCTTCCCAGTTGGCCATCTCGACAAGGGTACTCCTTCAGCGTCCAGTAAGGCGGAGAGGTAACCACTAGATGAACGCTTTCGTCTTTAATATCTTCCATATTCCTGCTGTCACCCAAGATCAACCGGTGCTGCGCAGGTACACGTTTAATTGCTCTCTCAATGATTTCAGTTGCTGCTACATCTTTGGCAAGAGCTGGAATTGCCCTCTGGATATCATTTTGAGCCGCCAATAGTATCTGTGCAGGAACCAGCTGTTCCAGCTTCTTTCCCGATTCACCTGAGAAAATTATCTCACTATTCTCATCCATTCTCTCAAGAGTCTGATGCTGCAAGTAAAAAACTCTTGCGCAGAGCCCTGAAACTATTTCGTCCTTAATGTTTCGTGATTCAACTCCAATAATCGCTCATCAATAAAGAGATATAGTCAAGCCGCTGAGCCTATGGCATGAGCATAGCAGGCTACATCAGCCCCAGAGAGCTGAAGGATCTTCTTTTATCTCTGGCCGCATTGGTCGTTGCCTTCTCCGTTTTGATCGGGGGAAGGAGCATTCCCGGCCTGGAGATGATTCTAATCATCGTCCTTGGCGTGGGAACCGGATTTATTCTTCATGAGATGGCCCATAAGTTCACCGCCCTTCACTTAGGCTACCTGGCAGAGTACCGGGCCAATATGACCGGCCTCTTCTTGGCAGTGGTCTTATCCTTTGCCGGATTCATATTTGCCGCCCCGGGAGCGGTGATGATCAGCAGGCCCAGGCTGCCGGAAGAGTTCTACGGCCAGGATTCCTGGGGCCGGGCGTCCCTGGCGGCGCAGCTTAAAAATGAATCCCTCTGGATATCCCTGGCCGGGCCCTTGACCAATATCCTCCTCTCCGCGGCGTTCTTTATCCTCCTGCTCTCAAGCTCCCAGGAGGCTATCTCTGGCCGGGCGGCCAGCTTCGGGCTGATGATCAACCTCACCCTGGCCGCCTTCAACCTGCTGCCCTTCGGGCCGCTGGACGGAAAGAAGATATTCGATAGCAGCCGCATAGTCTGGCTTATTGTGGGCCTGCCCACCATTCTGCTGGGGGTTTCGATCTATCTCCGCATGATATAAATAAAATAAGGGCTTAGGAGAGGAGGAATGCTCCAGCTAAGGGCTATAGTATCGGGCAAGGTTCAGCACGTGGGCTACCGGTCTCGTGTGGTGACCATGGCCAGAACCCTTGATCTCAAGGGCTGTGTCAGGAACCTGGAGGATGGCCGGGTCTATGTGCTGGCGGAGGGCGATAGAGCCGATCTGGAGAGGTTCTGCCGGGCCATACGCATGGAAGACCCTCTCATCAGGGTAGATGATATCCAGGTGCACCTCAGCCCGCCCAAAGGAGCCTGGGATGGCTTTTATAAAATCAGCGGCGAGAGGGAGACGGACTCCCGCCTGGATACTGCCACCGTCTTTTTAAAAGAGCTGATTGTGATAGTCAAGGACGGATTCAAGGAGACCAATTTCCGCTTGGGCAGCCTTGAGGGCAAGCTCGATAGCATGGAAGGCAAGCTGGATCAGATCGTGGCCGGGCAGGAAAAGATAGCCTATAAGATCGATGCTGCCAGGCGGGAGATAGTCTCCGAGGTTAAAGAGCTGCGCTACGGCCTTCAGGAAGGGGCCGTTTCCCGGCTTTCCAAGAAAAAGGCCGACTGGACGGAGCAGCACGCCGAGGCCAAGCCTAAAATCCATATCAAGCCTAGTTGATGGCTAGATAGGCAGGCATTTTTAATAGCCAGAGGAGCCCGAGGCAAGAGAAGCCCACGATGATGTTTTTTTAGAATTAGATCGGTAGAGCCTGGCGGAATAAGATAATGCGGCATCTCTGGCTAAAAAGGATGGAGAGCCGAGAGCCCTCTTGTCTTTTGTGTCCGGCCAATGATATAGGACGGCTTTCTGCATTCTGCGAAGCTATTTAATTAAGCAGGTGAGTGCCATCTCCCAGATACCCGGAGATATTGATGTCCCAAAGCCTTACAGATAGCCAAGACATAGAGAAGAGACAGATCGGCCTGATCGGCTCAGGATTCATATCCAAGGGCCTGGTGATGCTCATTGAGCAGAGGGATGACCTGCAGCTTCATAGGATTCTGACCAGATCGCGCTTGGAAGAGCGTCAAGACTTTCCCAGGCGTGATCTTCTGACCAACTCTCCCGAGGATCTTCTGGATGGAGCAGATCTGATAGTGGAGGCCAGCGGAGATATCTGCAACTCTACCGCCGTTCTGGAGATGGCTCTGGAGAGGCGCATCCCTGTAGTTACTATGAATGCTGAGCTGCAGATCACCACAGGCTCTTATCTGGCCGGAAAGGGCTTCATAACCGAGGCGGAGGGCGACCAGCCCGGATGCCTCGCCGCATTGCGAGAGGAGGTGCTGCAGATGGGTCTCTCTCCTCTGGTCTATGGCAATTTGAAGAACTTCCTCAATCACAATCCCACATTGGAGGAGATGAGGTTCTGGGCCGGGAAATCGGGAAACAGCATTGAGAATATCACCTCCTTCACCGATGGGACCAAGGTTCAGATCGAGCAGGCATTGGTGGCCAATGGCCTGGGAGCAGCCATCATAAAGCCGGGATTGTGCGGTCTGGCCAAGGACAGCGTGGAGGCAGGGGGCATTGAGCTGGCAAAGAAGGCCAAGGCATTGGGCAGGCCGGTCTCAGATTATCTCTTGTCGGCAAAGATTCCTCCCGGCGTCTTCGTCACCGCCGAGTGCGATCCCTGCCACAAGGTCTATTTGCGATACTACAAGATGGGAGAGGGGCCTTACTACACATTTGTGCGCAACTATCATCTATGCCACTTCGAGGCCATGAAGACCATTGACCGGGTCTTGGGTGGTGGAAGGGTGCTCATCAACAACTCCCTCCGGCCACGGATCAGCGTGGCAGGAGTAGCCAAGAGGGACCTGCCTGCCGGATATGTGATAAAGAAGGCCATAGGCAGCTTTGACATGCGAGGAGAGGCGGTGAACATTGCCGATCAACCGGATCATATTCCCATCGGCCTCGTGCAAAACGCGAGGCTCGAAGAGGATATCCGGGCTGGGGAGATGATATCCTTCGATCGGGCCAGCATTCCCGAGAGCCTGGCTCTCCACTGCTGGGAGAAGGGCACGTGGATTTAGCTCGTTATGGTGCAGTTTGAAGGAGAGGGTCAGCAGCAGCAGCAGCTTCCAGTCCCAAGATGATGCAAAATCCCGAAGGGTCCAGCAACTTTATCCATCTCATCCTTCGGATATGCTCCTCCCGATAGAGCCCGCTGCTCTCATCCAGATTGCTCTTTGTTTCTCTTTTTAGGCGGCTTCGCCAATCCGGCATCCGGCGCAGCGGGAGTAGGTGGTCATTCAGTCCCAGAGCCTGGGTCCACCACCGCCCGAGTACTATGGCCTCTCCTCCGGGCATAAAAGGAAACCACATGGGGATCTGACAGTCGATGTGATGGCAGATCCAGAAGCCAGAATTTTATTTATCCACTAACTCGTACAAGATCTTCATACCCTTGGTAAATGGAGGCATTCCTGAAGTGAGAAGAACCACCCTCAAGACATCCACAATCTCTTCTTTGGTGATTCCAAGCTCCTTCATGGCGCTGATTATCTGCTTTTTGGTGGCGGTCTCATCGGATCTAGAGGCATTGATTCCTATAGCAATCAGCTTCTGGGTCTTGTAGTCCAGCGCTTTGCCGCCGAATACGGCCTTATCCAATTCTATGATGGCGTCATAGATATCGGGATATTCGCTCTTGGTTCTGGCCATTCCTTCCCCAAAGAAAATCTTTCCTTTCATCTTGATTCACCTTGATGCAGATATCTGCTCTATCACTTAATATTTTTTCTGCATTCTGGTTTTGTGATTGGTTTTATAACGGACTGCCCCTTTTCCCTGCCGAAAAAAAGTCTAGAACGGATGGCCCTTTCCTTTTAATGATTCGGACCAGGGCAGATCTGAAACCGAAAGGCTTGAAAAAAAGAAAAAAGAGATAGGCTCCATTGCTCTTTGATATGATCAAGCCTAGTAGACGGATTTGATCCCCAGAGCATCTTGAGCCGCATCCACGGTTACATCCACCAGCAGAGATAGCGATGGATCGAAGCACCTCTCCGTGTTTATGAGATCATCTGCCGAGAGGCCTGCATGTATGGCAACCGCCATTTCATTCACCCGGTCTGAGACCGGTATTTCAGAGATCATCTGAGAGCCGATGAGCTTCTTGGAGAAGGCATCGAAGATCAGCTTCATGGTCAGAGGCTTGGCTCCCGGGAAGTATCTGGCCTTGGTCAGCTTGGATGCTTTGCCAGATATCGTCTTTAAGCCAGCCAGCATAGCCGCCTCTGAAGTGACCCCCACAGATCCGAAATGAAGGCCGCCGATCTCGGCCACCACCGGTCCGGTGCAGGGCTTGTAGCTCGAATAGAGGCAAGGATCGCCGGTGATGTCACTGATGATGTTGTCAGAGATGACATTGGCCTGGACCACCGATGTAGAGGCAAGCTGGTTTAACTTTGGCCGGAGGGTGATGCCATCGATGACCTCTATGCAGTCGCCCAGAGCATAGACATCTTTCAGGTAGCAGCCCTTCTTTTTGACATGCAGAGAGTTGTCTGTGACAATTCCGCCGGTATCTCCTATCTCTATTCCCGCCTCTACTGCAAGCCTGTTGTTGGGCCTCATTCCCATGGAGATGACCACCATGTCCGCAGGGACCTCCATCTCTCCGCCCTGGCCGATCACCACAGACCTGACCCTTGTGCTATCGGCCTTCAGGGCGGTTATGGGCTTATTCTCCAGTATGAAATCTATTCCCTTTTTCTGCAGCCAGTCTTTGAGCATATCACCCATATCCGGGTCCAGGCCTCCCGGAAGCAGCGATGGCGGGCCGGCGAGCACGGTGGTCTTGATCTTATGCTCTGCAGCAGCCACGGCCGCCTGAAGTGCAATTATGCCTCGGCCCCGGACAAGGGCGGTTTTAATATTCCCGGAACAGAATGCGGCCTCCATTTGGCGGGCATCATCCATGGTGCTGAGGGTGAATATATTCTCCAGATTCGAGTTCTTGATCACATCGGGCATAGCCGGCTTTCTGCCGGTGGCGATGACCAGATAATCGTATTCCAGGCTCTCCCCGCTCTCAAGCTTCAAGATGCGATCTTCTGTGTTTATCTGGACAACATCGGCTTGTGTCTTGAAATCCACACCCTTTTCCCGGAAGAACTTGGGATCATTGATGACCACCTTGTCTATCTCGTACCATCCGCGCAGAGCATAGGGCAGCCCGCAAACCGAGACCCAGCCGGTGTTTTCCCGCTTTATAAGGGTTATATTGAGATCCTCTTTTGTCGCCCCTCTCTTCTCAAGGAGATTTCTCATAACATATATGCCAGAGATGCCTCCACCTATTATCACAGCCTTTTTTGTCATAATACACACTTCTCCGAGTTCTGGAATTCACATATGTTTTTTAATTTGATTAATACTTAACATTTTCTTCTAAAAACAGCCTTTTCACCGTTCCAGGGCTATTGGGTTTATATGCGATAGGACCGGGTTTATATAATCTTCGCGAAATTGAAGCAAGGGTCCATGCCGGTCGGCTCAATGGCCGGAAAAGCCAAAAGTGGGCTGATGCAGCAACTAGGCATACAGTCGCAGATGGGACAGTAGCGGGAAAAGGGCAGGGGGCGCTACCGGACACTTCGGGAAAGGGGGAGCAAGAGCTGCTCTTCTTGAAATACTCCTCCCGCGGCAGTCACCTTCTCTCCTTCAGCAACTCCCGGACCTCCTTCCCGTACTCTCCCATCCACTCGAACCTGGTGCAGCCCTCCAGATCGGGGCAGGAACTGCACAGCTCGTAGCCCCTCTCTTGGGCACAGATCCTAATGGCGCAGTCGGGCGGGCCGCCGCCGCGGCAACAGGCGCATCGGGCATTTGTTCGAGCATCGCCTTGAGGCAGGCCAAATTCTTCAGAAGCCGGTGCCAATTGCCTATTAAGAACTTGTTCGAGTTTCCGCGGGAACTGAGGATAAGGCTGCGCAGATTTTAAAGAGATATTGCATAGCCTGATTTAATAGACATGAATTCCAAGACCGGCTAAAAAAAGTGGAGGGGCTGGCAATAGCATCCCCCTACTGCGACATGCTACTCAGGGACTACCTTCAGCGACCAGCGATTGAGCTTGCCTGTATCCTGTGCCAGCAGATCTGCCACCTTCAAAGACCACGTCCCGCTTATTGGCTCTCCGGCGAGCTTTGCCAGGTCCGGGACGGTGGCTGCAGAGTAGGTCTTTATGATATTGTCCTGACCAGCGCCAAATTTGTTATGAAGGACTATGCTCGTTCCTTTAGGTGAGACTAGAGTCACTCTGAGATCGCCGATATAGGTATGTGTTATATCGACAGTTATTTCCACGTTCTTGGCCTTGCCAGGGGCATTGATGTTCAAGGATCTGGTGATCCCTGCCGCATTATTATCCGGGATCTTCTGAGAAGCGGCATCTTCAACATTTATTTCCTTGCTCATGCCTCCTTCCGCCACGATCTCAAGCCCCCAGCTGTTGAGCCTACCTTTGTCTATTGCAGAGACATCCTGAACCAGAAGCGTCCACTCCCCTTTCACCGGCTGGCCAATAAGGTTTCCGAGGCTTGGCGTCGAGGATATATCGAAGGTGGCTTTCAGATCGTCCTCTGATCCGCCCTTCTTATCGTGAATTATCGCCTGAGCGCCCGATGGGGAGATCAAGGTCACTATGAGGTCCCCTACATAGGTATGGCTGATGTCGATATCCATCTTTAGGGATAAGACCCTGGCGTCCTCCTGGAAGACTATCTTGTCTTTGATGCCCGTCAGATTGTTGTCCGGGATGAACATAGCCGGGCTTGATGTCTTCTTGAGGGAATTGGCACTGCCCTTGGTTCCGAATTTGAATGGGATTTCATTGCCTGCATCTCCAATCTCAGATATCTCAAGCCCGGAGGGAGTGCCGTCCCACCACTTGCTGTGAGGATTTGTGGATTCGCCCAATCGGGTGCCATTCTTTTTATTGAAAAGGTCCTTTGAGTTTCCGGGATTGACTCCCCGCTCCAGGTCAAATTTGTTGTCTGCCTGCACCAAAGAGCACTCGAAATGCTTATACGCAGTCATATCCTCGTATTCATTGTCTCCCAGTTCGTCCACATGCCAGACGGCCAGACCAGCTGAGGGCAGAGATTTATCCCTGTTCTCCTGGTTTCGGGCTTCTATGATATAGTACTCTACTGAGTTCTTGGCAATCTTAAAGAACTCATTGACACCGGCCTTGGCTAGGTGGACATCGTCGGCGAGAGTCGTCACTTTATCTGCCCATCCGGCTTTGTACTTGAGATAGGCACAGACATGGACCGGATTTTTATCATCTGGCCCTGCAAAAGCCATGAGGCAGTAATGTCCAATGCCGGAGGACTGAATCCCGGAAAATCCATAGTCATAGAGGTCCGGGAAGTCGCAGATCATGTGGCCATTCTCATGGCAGAAGGTTCCTAAAGTCAATTCGTCGCCAATATCTGTTATCTGGTAATCTTTGAACCTCCTGCCGCCACCTACATCGAAAGGTGAGATAAGTGATGAACTGTGTGGCCAGAGACCCTTTCTCCATTCGTTGACAGCTTCGCCGGCATAGAATGCATTGATGGCATAGATGTAGCCCCCGCTGTCTGCGCTCAGAGCAGAGAAGTCGAATCCGTTATCCTTTAAATACACCAGGGCTTCCCGGATCAACTCTCGGGCTCTTGTGCCATATGGTATGGCATCATCAGTGTAATAGGCCCTATTGTGCTTGGCGGTATAATAGGCGGTGGTGACCATATTCGTGTAATTCACCCTTCCACCGGAGACATCGGAAAAGTAATCATTGACTGATCCCGAGTTTCCAAAGCCTGAATACCCATTCTGATTGCAGAATTTTTCAACTTCTGAAGGGGAGATGGTGCCTGGAACATCAGGGAATTGAATAAGGAGGCAAAGGCCCACATAATCTCCTTTCGTCTGGCGTTCAGGGGGAGCGGCAATGATGCCGTTAGAGGCCATCATCATTATCTTTCCGTTCTTTTTTGCCCGGATCCTCTCCTGCCACCGAGTCAATCCGGTCTCACCGCCAAAGGTTGCCCTGGCCATGGCTGTGGCTGCGGGCTCCGAGATTCTCAAATGCTTTGAGATGCCTAAAGCCCTGGGATCGGCAGTGCCTATCCTTACGCCTGTGGTCTCCAGGTAGCTCTTATCTTCGGATAGCCTGGCATAATCGTAGAATCCTGTTTCCGGATTTTTTACCACTGTGTATCCATCGGGAGTCTCGAATGTGGCAAAGAGTTGATTGCCCCAGCCGATGAGATCGATCTTAGTTCCATCCGGCTGGGAGAACTCAAATTTTTTGTCATAAAACGGTCTGGGCATATCATCTACCTCTTTTAATTTTTGTTCGCAGATGATTTAGGATCACCAATCCCATGAGGATATTGTCTAAAAACTGGATGCGTCCAATCATCTGATACTAATATTAATAGTAGGTGCGCTTACATATATAGTTTCTTCCACATTACATGCTGCTAAAAAATGGATTTTCGAAAACCTGATTTTCTGCTAATTCCTCCGTTTCAGCCACTTTAAGGGAGGATCTCATCATCCGCACAAGCTCCCTCCCGCGGCAGTCACCTACTCTCCTTCAGCTTCTCCTTAACCACCTTACCATACTCTCCCAGCCAATCGAACCTGGTGCAGCCCTCCAGATCGGGGCAGGAGCTGCACAGCTCATAGCCCCGCTCATGGGCGCAGATCCGGATGGCGCAGTCGGGCGGCCCTCCGCCGCCGCGGCAACCGGCGCAGCGGGCGTAGGTGGTCATCCAGTCTAAGGCCCTGTCCACTGCGGCCCAGTCGATGGCCTCACCTCCAGGCACGAAGGGAGACCAAGCGGGGATCCGGCAGTCGGCGATGTGCTTGCGGGTCTGGCCCGCGCTCTCCGCCACAGCGCCGCTGCCAAGAGGGCAGGAGCCGCAGAGGATGCCGCAGGGGCCGAAGTGGTTTTGAATTGGGTTTGAAGGTTCGGTCATTAGAAAGGGATATTACGATCGAAAATATTTATAGATTCTTTCGGGCATAAAGGAAACAAGGCGGGGATCTGGCAGCCGGAGATGTGCTTGCGGGTGCCGGCCGCGCTATCCGCTGCTGAGCCGCTACCAAGGGGGCAGGAGCCGCAAAGAAGGCCGCAGAGGGCGAGCTGGGATTTTTGCAGGTCTATAGCTATAGATGCTCAATTAACTATCTGCTGCCAGGGATGTCCCTACAACATCTGCTATGATCCTAAGAATCTATATATATCCGCAACGAAGTACATGAAGAGCCAGGAGAGTAATGTTCTGAGATCCGGGTACAGCAGATCGCTAACATAAGGCAAATCCTAATCCACCTTTACGTCCGCTCAGGAGAAGCGGCAAGGCTGATGAAGAGATCGAAAGATCAGAAGGTCAGCCGGTGCAGAGAAGGGGGCTCCGATGGAGGCTGTGGCCCAGCAAGGATCTGCATGCATGTGTAGCGCATTATTGCAGCCGAAAAAGCCTTGGCTGCAAAGCTGCATCTGGGACTTAATCGACAAGGCAGAATATGGTTGAGTGACAATGAAGCAGCAGTTTTATGAGATCTTGCATGAGGTGATGACATCTGTTCTTCCCATTATAGCGGTAGTTCTGCTCTTACAGGTGGCAGTAATTGGCTGTACTCTGTCTGAGATCGCCACTTTTCTAATCAGCGCGGTCATGGTCAGCCTGGGCTTCTCTTTGTTTTTGATGGGCGTGAAGATTGGGATGCTACCTATGGGCGAGTCGATTGGTGCAGATCTACCTAAACATGGGTCAATTGTCTTTATAGTCATTGCAACATTTTTGTTATCATTCCTGGTCACCATAGCAGAGCCTGATGTCCGGGTGTTATCCACAGTAATAGACTCCGTGTCCGGACAGGAGGTATCTAAAAGCGGCCTACTATTTGTGATAGCCTTTGGAGTGGCTTTCTTTATGGTAGTTTCCATGCTTAGAATAATATATAATGTCTCATTGAGATATCTCTTCGGTGCGGGCTATCTATTGGTCATGCTTGTCTCTCTGTTCGTCCCTTCCCAGTACCTGGCCATATCTTATGATGCAGGAGGTGTCACTACCGGCCCCATGACCGTTCCGGTGATCCTTGCTCTGGGCCTGGGCATAACATCGGTACTGGGAGGCAGGTCCGCTCTATCCGACGGCTTCGGATTGATAGGTCTGGCCTCGATCGGTCCGATTTTAGGTGTCATGCTGATGGGGGTTTTTCAGATTTGATATCTGAAGTAGTGATGGCAATAAGGCATTCCTTGCTCGATGTAACCCAGGCCATATTGCCGCTCCTTCTCTTCTTCCTGATCTTTCAGTTCTTTTATCTCAGGCTTCCAAGAACCGAGGTTCTCAAGATGCTCATGGGCATATTGTTGACAGTCTCGGGACTGGCCTTATTCCTTGGAGGTGTTTTTATGGGGTTTCTTCCCGCAGGCCAGGCCATGGGCAGGTTCTTTGGTCAGATGCAGCCAAGCTGGATATTGATTGCCCTAGGTTTCCTGCTCGGATTCCTGGCAACATTTGCCGAGCCTGCCGTGCGGGTTTTATGCTATCAGGTTGAGTCGTCATCCGGCGGCTATGTAAGATCACGCCTGATGCTCTATACGCTATCGGTAAGTGTGGCCTTTTTGGTTGCCCTGGGGATGGCCAAGATAGTCTATGGCATTCCCTTCATGTATATCATCATCCCCGGTTACTTGCTGGTCTTGGTTCTGCTGTACCTGAGCGACAGAGATTTTATCGGCATAGCTTTTGACGCCGGCGGAGTGGCAACCGGTCCTATGGCGGTGACATTTCTCATGTCCATGGCGGTGGGGGCGGCATCGGTTACAGGGAAAGGAGATTCTCTGGCCGACGGCTTCGGCTTGATAGCATTGATAGCCCTGGCACCGATAATCTTTGTCATGTTCCTGGGGATCATTATTCGGTTTAAGAGAGGTGGGTTATAATGAAATGCGAGGAGAATGATCTGTTCTTGATTGTGACGATAGCCAGAAAGGGCTGGGGAGACACTGTACTTAATGCATCAAAGAAAGCGGGAGCCGAGGGCGGGACGGTGGTTTTTGGACGTGGATGCGGCATTCACGAGAGCAAGACGCTTCTCGGAATGATGATTGAGCCTGAGAAAGAGATAGTCCTGACGGTGGTGCACAAAGCCATTGTCGATAGGGTTCTAGATGCAGTTGTTGCCGGGGCACAGCTTGAGGAGCCGGGAAATGGGATGGCATTGGTTTTGCCTATAGCGAAGGTTGCAGGAAGGGTTCATATGCTGGACAAGTCCTGAGCGAAGTCTTCGTGTGCCATATGGCCCCGCAATTCAGATTTCATTGTCGAAGTGAGAGAGGGTTTGTAGGAAGGCATGTCCCGGATGGCCTATGGAATCTTTATAGGAAGAATTTGACCTATTGAGGAGGCCTCATCTTCCGGATATACTCCTCCCGCGGCAGTCACCGGCTCTCCTTCAGCTTTCTCCTTGACCACCTTCCCGTACTCTCCCATCCAATCGAACCTGGTGCAGCCCTCCAGATCGGCGCAGGAGCTGCACCGCCCGTAGCCCCTCTCCCGGGCACAGATCCTGATGGCGCAGTCGGGCGGCCCTTCGCCATTCCGGCATCCTGCGCAGCGGGAGTAGGTGGTCATCCAGTCCAGGGCGCGGTCTATAGCCGCCCAGTCTATGGCCTCTCCTCCGGGTATGAAGGGAGACCAGGAGGGGATCTGGCAGTCGGTTATATGCTTGCGGGTCTGGGCCGCCCTATCGGCTACAGCGCCGCTTCCCAGGGGGCAGGAATTGCAGGGTAGGCTGCAGAAGGCGAGCTGCGATTGGATTAGAGAATTCGATTACGGAAATTGCGATTAAGCGAGAAAATTGACGCTCTGTTAAGGCTAAGTTTTTTAAATTAATAATCAGGATTAACAATGCTTTTATAATGAAGATTTCAAATATTGAAGAAAAAATCGGCGAAATGGATGATCTAGTATGGCAAGTCCGAAAAATGATTACAATCTCTTTAGAGAAATTTGTGATATTGTGTCGTCTGATCGGCTTGTATGCATAACTGGGTCGGGAATTTCGAGTACATTAAAGCAAGAGAAAGATAAATCAAAGAGCCTACCAACTTGGCTAGATTTGCTGCTGAGAATGAATATTGAATTATCATTATATTTAAATATAGAAGAAAAAGATGATTTGAACCGATTGCTGACAGAAAACGCTTCTGGAACGGCTCTCATAGAAGCAGCATCTATCTTAAGAAATGGTCGAGAGACAAAATTTGATGAATTATTTAGATCGGAAGTAACACCGGAAAATAGAAAAACAACTGAAACGCATAGAGCACTATTGAGAATACATCCAAGAGGGATTATTACCTTCAATTATGATTTAGCCCATGAGAATTCAATAAATGAAACAGGTTTATCGTCGAATTGGGAGAAATTGCTGCCTTATGATGAAGAAAAAATCCGTAAATTACTTCAGAATAATCTTGACCATCCATTTCTTCTAAAAGCACATGGATCAATTGATTCCAAAGAGCCACTTATCTTAACAAAGGATACTTATCGTGATCTTTCTATAAAAAATCCCGCATATCGTGCTTTTGTGCAAAATATATTAACTAATTTTGATCTTCTTATAGTTGGATTCAGCTTAAATGATCCTGATTTTGAAATGCTGATTCAGGATGTTATTGTTAGATTTGGATCTGCAGTTAGGAAGATTATCGTAATTAGGCGCGAGACAATTGGCTATGATGATGCAAAAATAGCAAAACAAAAGGATGTCTTAGCACGATACCAAAGAGATGCTCTATTAAAGAGGCAATTAGGAATCTATACATATTATGTAGATAAATATGATGATATTCCAAATGAAATAGCATCCTTTCTAGAGAACTCTGGACCAGAACTAGAAAGAATCATTAATAATTGTCTGAGTGAAGATTCTGCCAAGCGCACCGCTGCACATAAGGAATTGCGGCAGCTTGGTACTGCTGGAAAAGCCCGAGCATCAGCAGTTATAAGGGAAAAGATTTGCTCTTTGGTTCGTAATAATTTTAAAAGAGATGTTTGGGATTTAAGCGAATTAGTATATTCTCTTGGAAAGATTGATCCTAATATGAGTGGTAATAAAAAAACTCTTTTATATGTGATTGAGAACTCAAAATTCACAGAACCTGTTGCCCATTCACTTCTTGCTTTGCTAGAAGCATTTGAGGTCAGCGATTTAAAGTACCTAGAGAAAATATCAGCGAAAATTATAAAAAATCCTCTTATTGAAAATGAGGATAATCCAGATCCTCCCCATCGAATTGCCACTTATATTGACTTTGTCTCGACATATATTAATGCTAAATATAGTTCCAGAAAGCTATAGCTTCATCTGTTATATAAAGATATAAATTCTTTCATATTATATGAGGCATTTTCATTTAAGTTTCATCTCCGCGGTCAGCTGTATTCCTTGCGACAGCCTCCTTCGCAGCATCAGGTTATCCTTAACCTTCTGCCCTTGATCCCGCAGCAATCCAAATTTGTCGTAGCCTCCCCCAGATCGGCGCAGTAGCTGCACAGCCCATAGCCCCTCTCCTCTGCGCAGATCCTGATGGCGCAGCGGGCGTAGGTGGTCATCCAGTCCAGGGCGCAGAGGTTATATGCACTCGAAAATATTTATACCTCCTTTGTATTGGATGTCTTTATATAGGAAATTTGATATGAAGAATTACCTGGTGATAAAGTGACAAATTTAGATGATTTAATTAAATATGAAAAAGAATATACAAGTTTAGACTTCAAGAGCACCCAATACGATAAAGGGAAACATGAAGCACTTATCAAGGATATAATGTCAATGGCAAATGCGGATGTTGATGGAGAAAGATATATCATCGTCGGTGTAGATTATAAAAATTCGAATGATAGAGTCCTTGTCGGTATTAACAAGAATGATTTCATTGATAGCGCTATATATCAGCAATTAATAATAGAGAACATAGAACCGCAAATAAATTTTGATTATTTTTCGCATGAAATCAATGGCATTTGTTTTGGTATTTTTAGAATAATTAATTGCGATAATCAACCATATATGATGAAAAAAGATCAAAAGAACTTAAAAAAAGGACAATGGTTTATAAGGAAAGGTGATTCCCAATTTCCTTTTACAAGGGAAGACCTTGATAGGATTATTGCTAAAAAGATAGGCCTTAAGAAATTTAGTGGAAAGGTTAACATATATTTTAGCGGTTCTGCCCAAAGTCAGGAGATCATACTGCCTGTTGCATATGAGATAGAGCTTCCTTCGGAAAAGGCTGCAAAAAAAATTCAGGCGATAATTGATGAAAAGAAGTCCTTGGGCCAACAGCCATCAGAACAATTTTCATGCTTAAAATATATTCCTGTTATTTCTTTTCCAGGCACATATGTTCCATATGAACAAAGAAGCATTGAGGAGCTGGAGAGAACCCTCATTAACATAAAAGAAACATATAAAGAAGATGATTATTATGAGTTTTTTGAATTACGATCCCATAAATTAAATATAACAATAATAAATGAGGGGGATGAGTATATAGAAGATGCAACATTTCAGATAGATATCAATAAGGTAGCTGGATTTCGGGTATTAGACAAAATATATAAAAAGCCTGAACACAATCTAGCTTCTTCATTTAAGATTCCTGATTTTAATTTAGGGTATCCTGAAATCGAATATAATGAGACCTTTACTCGTATTATTCAATCTAAAAAAGGATTACGATCATGGAATATAAAACACCTTATCCCTGATGAAGTCTTTATAGAGCCTTTAAGAATTTTATTACAAAAAAATTTGGCAGGAGAGATTCTAGAGCTAAAATGCAAATTATATGGAAAGAATCTCAAAGAGCCAATAGAAGAAATTCTTAAAATAAAAGTTGTCTCTAATTAGAAAATTAATATATTATAAAATTGTTCTTGCGGCTATTTCCTCGCTGCCATATCCAATCCAGCACTTTGACCGATGGCATTCCGCCTCTAGAATCACCTGGTTCTTAGGGATGAGCTTGAAGTTCTTGGCGAATGTCTCCAGGAAGGCATCCACATAAGCCTCACAGGACAGCCCAGCTTGTTGGCCGCATCAGGGCTCAGAATATGGCCGTGTTAGCCCGCCTGAATGCCCCGTGCTCCGTAGCCGGGAGGATATGACCTTTACCTCCACCGGCGAGCCTATGGCCCTGTCCGAAACCCAAAATGCAAATCGACCAAAAAAGCCAGCTTGAAGGACCCCGCCCCTCAAGCCGAGTATGTGATCCTATAGATAACCCCCGCCTCATCGTCGGATACCAGCAGCGATCCGTCCGGCAGAGGCTCGACATCCACCGGCCTGCCCCAGGCCTCGCCCTCCTGCAGCCAGCCCGAGGCGAAGATCTGATGGCCTATGGCGGTGCTGTTCTCCACCTTCACCGCCACCACCCGGTAGCCTATGGGCTCATCCCTGTTCCAGGAGCCGTGCTCCGCAATGAAGATCTGATTCTGGAACTCAGCCGGGAACATATCCCCCTGGTAGAACCTCATTCCCAGAGCGGCCACATGCGGCCCCAGGGCCCAGGCGGGAGGCATCTTCTCATGGCAGCTGTAGTTCTGGTTGGATCCCAGCTCCGGGTCCGGTATGCTGCCCGAATGGCAGGACGGGAATCCGAAGTCCAGGCCCGCCACCGGGGCATGGTTCAGCTCATCGGATGGGACGTCATTTCCCAGCATATCCCTGCCGTTGTCTGTAAACCACATCTCCCCAGATGCGCTCCAGTCCATGCCTACAGAGTTTCGCACGCCCTTGGCATAGACCTCCCTATCGCTGCCGTCCGCATTCATGCGCAGGATGGTGCCGTTCAGCTCGTCCACCGGCTCACAGACATTGCACCTGACCTCCCCATTTTTAGGCACATACCTTAAGTGCATCCAGGATTTCGCGTT
>JADHEF010000322.1_pt1 | contig 55510 bp, 48 predicted proteins | sample 8952391 | NCBI WGS metagenome assembly JADHEF01 (sample SAMN16124439, study PRJNA663245) | bioreactor sludge metagenome | isolation source: sludge (nitrite) | place: India:Bengaluru | collected 2019-02-28 | reverse complement strand
GGCATCACCAGGGCGAAGCCTGTGTAGAGGAAGGCGGGGTACCGCAGCCACTCCTCCCGGCCGTCCGCGCCGGTGATGGGCACGGCGAAGAGGGGATGCAGGCCGCCGTTGATCCAGAAGCCCTGGGGCGGGTCGTGCCGCGGGTAGACGAAGATGCGGCGGCGGTGCATCAGGGTGTTGCAGCCGACCCGGTAGCTGTCCACGGGCTGGACGCCCGTGCCACGGACGAATCGGTCAGCAGCGGCAAACCCATGATGTGCGTCCGCGCCTCCCCCGGCGTCATCCCGCACGCGCGCAGCGCCCGCAGCGACACCGATCCGTCGCGCTTGCCCATGCGCCGTCCCTCCGCGTCGGCAACAAGCGGCACGTGGGTAAATTCGGGGACAGGCAAATCCAGCGCCCGCAGGATCGCGATCTGGCGGGGCGTGCTGGTCAGCAGGTCCGCCCCGCGCACCACGCGCGTCACGCCCATCAGCGCGTCGTCCACCGCGCACGCCAGCTGATACGCCCACAACCCGTCACGCCTCCGTATCACGAAATCACCGCACAGCGTTTCCAGGTCGAACACCTGCGGACCCGCGGCCGCGTCCGTGAAACCAACCACGGGATGTGCGTCCACCCGGAACCGCGCCGAGGCCGGCCCCGTCCTGGTCGCCGCGTCCCGGTTGCGGCAGGTTCCCGGATACACCGGTCCCTCCGGCCCGTGCGGTGCGCTGGCTTCCCGCAGGTCCTTGCGGCTGCAAGTGCAGGCATATGCCAGGCCGCGATTCATCAGCTCGCCCAGTGCCGCCTCGTAAATCTCCCCCCGTTCGGATTGTCGGTAAGGCCCCGCGGGTCCCCCCGTGTCCGGTCCCTCGTCCCAGTCCATGCCCAGCCACCGCAGGTCCTCCACGATCCGCCCCTCGCTCCCCGCCACCGTGCGCGGCCCGTCAATGTCCTCGATTCGCAGGATGAACGTGCCCCCGCGCTCCCGGATGTCCCGCCACGCCAGAAGCGCCGTGCGCAGGTTCCCGGGGTGCAGATCCCCCGTGGGGCTGGGCGCATACCGCCCGACCGGGCCGGTGCGCGTCACCGGACGCGGGAGCGCGCTCATGACGCGCGCCGGATGACCATGCGGAACTGAAGCCTCCGTGCCAGGAACCCGGCCTCGCGCAGGATCCGCCGCTTCATCGCCCGCGCCCCCTGGACCGTGAACGCGTTGTCCTGCATCGCCCCCATCACCAGCAATTCAAACGCGGTGCTCGTCAGCCAGTCCACCTCGTCGGAGTAGCCGCACACCGCCAGCGCTCCCGTTTCCCGAAGGAACCGGTTCAGCCGGTTGCCGTGCGGGTGCATCGTGCCGCACGAAGCCAGGTAGATGATCCGGCCCCGGCACCTTCCGCGGAGCGTCTCCTCCAGCCAGTCCAGGCTCACCTCGTTGTCATTGCTGCACACATTATCCAGGCAGATCACCCCCGGGTTCCCGTGAAACGCCAGGTACAGGATCGGGAAGTGCGCGTAGGACCGGGTTGCCCAGGTCAGCAGGTACTTCGCCAGGCTCGACGATGTCGCCACGTTCCGGTGGATGTAGCGGATATAATGCGGATCCCACCTCGACAGCAGGCTCAGGATCGGCTCCACCGACGACGGTTGTCGCAGGTCCCGCGACCAGTCACCTTCCAGGCAGAATATCCCTTTGCGCGATCCCATGACACATCACCATAGGGCGTTTGCCCGGACATCATCAATCCGGATCGTGCGAAAAACTCGAAACCGCAAAGGCCGCCGGGGCCAACCGACCCGGCTGTGCATGGCGTCCGGGGGTGAGACCGCGTCCCGCCCTCAGATCACCCGGCTGCCCGGTTTGACGACCGGTGATCCCGCGGCACAGAGGGGGCAAGCCTCCGGCTGGTACACCCGTGCGTCGGCCGCGGCGAATGCCGTGACCGGTTCCACCGGCGCAAATCGGCCGCTGCTGCGGTCCACGATCAGCGCGTAGCCCACCACCCGCGCGCCCAACGATGTTGCGAGCCGGGCGACCTCGTCCACGCTGCCGCCGGTCGTGACGACGTTCTCGGCAAGCAGCACCGGTTCGCCGGGCTCCAGCGCGAAGCCGCGGCGGAGTTCGAAGGCGCCCGACGGGCGCTCGGCAAAGATGTTGCGGATGCCCAGCGCGCGCGACAGCTCGTAGCCGATCAGGATTCCGCCCAGCGCGGGCGACAGCACCGTGCGCGCCCCCCACGCGCGGCAGACGCCCGCCAGGGCGGCGGCGATCCTCTCCGCCACCGGCGGGTTCTCCAGGAGTTTCGCGCATTGGAAGTACTCGGGGCTGTGCAGGCCGCTGCTCAGCAGATAGTGCCCCTGCATTAGGGCGCCCGCTTCGCGCAGGACGCCCAGCGCCGCATCGGGCGCCACGGCAAGTTTCGCGATGGAAGTCATGGTGGAGAACCTTGCGGCCCGCCGGGGCGGGATCAACCCCAAAACCGGGGGGCCTCCGTGCCCCGCCCGTGGCGCATCCGCCTCCCCAAACCCCCTTCAAGCGCCTCCGCTGACCGATTCTGACCGGAGGAAAAAAGGTGTCCCCGCAATGTCGTTTCGTGTTTGACGCCCCCGGTCCCGCGGGGCTATCCGCCCCGTGCATAAAGGTTTGTGCCGCCCCCGGCCGCGCACTCCGCACGACTCGCAAAGGCTCCCCCAAGATGTCGCAATCACCCACCGTCTCCGAAATCCTCAACCACGTCTGCTACCGCCGAATTGACGTCGAGCACGTGCTCGACCGCAACTGCCCGTCCTGGATCCGCTTCGATCCGGAACTGGGCTACGTTCCCAACGACATCGTCATGCGCGACGGCATGGATTTCACCAACACGACCTACACCCACGGCACATGGGGCGAGCGTCTCACGGTGAATTACGCGGACCGTCCCTGCCGCATGAACACCTACGGCGACAGCTTTACCCAGAGCCAGCAGGTGAGCGACGACGAGACATGGCAGGAACGACTGGCCGCCCATTACGGCGAGCCCGTGCGCAACTTCGGAAGCGGCGGCTACAGCGTCGTCAGCGCCGTGCGCCGGGCGATGCGCATGGAACAGCAGGATTGCGGCGCGCAGAACGTGCTGCTGAACGTGTTTGTGGATGACCATGTGCGCAACCTCGACGCGGCCCGGTGGATCCGCACCGCATGGGCGGAGCGCGACTGGCCCGCCGACCGCGCCTATCCGCTCCACGGCCTGCCCTGGACCCACATCCGCTATGACCTGGACCAGCGCAAAATGGTGATGCGCGAGGCGTTCTGCCGCGGCCCCGAGGACCTGCTGGCGCTCACGGACAAGAAGGTTTTCCATGACCGCTTCCACCGCGACCAGATCGTGCGCCTGTTCACCCTGATGCTGGGTGGCGAGGCCGAGATGACGGACCTGGAGGCGCTGGCCGAGGAGTTCGGCGTGAAGGTGGACCTGCGCAATCCCGCCACGCGGGCCGCCGACGCCCGAACCCTGCAGCTGGCTTACGGTTTTCGCACCACCGAATACCTGCTGGACGAGTTCCGCGCGTGGCTGACGGCCCGCGGCAAGCGCCTGCTCGTATTGACGAGCTACTGCGTGGGCACGCTGAGCGCCGGCCTCGAGGGGCGCGAGCGCCTCGACCAGCCGTTCATCGACTTTCTGCAGCGCGGCGGATACGACACCATCGACATCCTCCCCAGGCACTGCGAGGACTTCGCCGATTTCAGCTGCGGCGTTCCCGGCTATATCGGCCGCTACTACATCAAGGCCGCCGGCGCCGCGGTTTTCGGCCACTATAACCCGATGGGCAACATGTTCTACGCCATGGCCATCAAGGACGACCTGGTGAAGTGGCTGGAGCCGAACCCGCCGGCATACCACCACGGCTGAGGCGGGCAAGCGGGCAAAACCGCACCCCTTGACACGCCGGTTTCCCCCCCGTCGGGTGGGACGCGCCATGACCTACTTCGCCCAAAACCAGCCCGAATACAACCACCTGCGCCACCTGCAACTGGTGGCGGCCACCCCCTCGAGCCAGCTCGGTCCCAAGGAACTCGCCTGCTACGCGGCGCACATCAATGCCAGGGGCAAACCGGACGACTGGTTCTTTGACTCGTTCCTTATCTATCCGCACCAGGAGCCGGGCAGCGCGTCGTTTTACAGCGACGTCAACCTGGGCACCACGGCCTGCGGAAGGGGGGATTTCTTCGCAGTTCCCGTGCCGAACCCCTCCGGCGCGCACCATTGGCGCCTCGCCCTGGACATGATGCTCGGACCCGAAGGCTTCGCGACGCGGCTCGAGGAGACCGTGAACGCACTTCGCCCGAAGATCGGCCCGCCACCCCACACGCGGAACGTGGGTCTGGCCATCCCATACCCCAACATCACCCAGACCCACTTCGGCGCGGTGCGCGACGGCGGACCGCGCCTAAACTTCACCGTGACCGGCCAGAACCTGATGAAGGCCTGCGAGCAGCGCCTCGAGGCCTGCCGCTGGTTCGTGGACGAGGCCGTCGCGCGGTGGAAGAAAGCGCGATTTCGCGAGGTCAACCTGCTCGGCTTCTACTGGGTCTTCGAGACGATGCACTACTCGTGGGATGTGGACGACCACTGGGTGGTGAAGGAACTTTTCAAGCACACGAAGTCGCGCGGCAAGGCGCTCTTCTGGATCCCGTTCTACAGCACCCGTAACATCAACATCATGAGCGACAGCCGCGAACTATACTTCGACTGCGCCTTCCTGCAGCCAAACCACATGTTCTACGACCACCTCGACAGCGTGAAGCCCGCCGCCGACGCGGCCCGTGCCCGTGGCGGCGGCGTGGAACTGGAGTACTACCTCGAGATCGACGCCACGGTGGACATCGGCGAGAAGAAGCACCGGCGCTGGCGCAACTACCTGAACGGCGGCGTGGATTACGGCTACATGACGGAGGCGGCCTGCGCCTATTTCAACGGCTTCAACGACATCCACAAGATGCCCGCCCACCGCAATCCCAGGGAGCGCGAGGCCTACCACGACCTGTTTCATTTCGTGAAGGGCGACTACGAGAAGAAGCCGTGACGGGTTCCCCGATTCCGCCGCCGGCGCGGTGGCGCTTGAACAAAGCGATGCGGGCGGGCTAGGGAAACTCCACCCCGTGCCGAAAACTCTCGCCATCGTCGTGAACTGGAACAAGTGCGACACGCTGGACCGGATGCTGGAAAGCCTGCTCGCCAGCGGTCCGCGCGAGTTCGACCTCGTCGTCGTGGACAACGGTTCCACCGACGGCTCCATCGAAATGCTGCGCGGGAAATACCCGTGGGTGGAAGTAATCCAGAACCTCGAGAACCTGGGCGGAACCGGCGGCTTCAACCGCGGGATGACCTACGGGCTGAACCACCCGGCGGGATACGAGTTCTTCTGGCTGCTGGACAACGACGTCATCGTGCAGCCGGGCGCGTTCGAGGGGCTGATGCAGCCGATGCGCGACGACCCCCGCGTGGGCCTTGTCGGCTCGACGGTGCTCCTCCTCGACGACCCCGACCACGCCCAGGAGGTGGGCGCCCTGCTGCCGTGGAGCGAGGGATCCCCCGTGCGCATCGCCGAGGGGAAGTTCAGCGCGCTTTGCCGCCCCCAGGTGTTCGAGGCGGACTACTCGGCCTCATGCAGCCTGCTGGCCCGCGTGGCCGCCGTCCGCGATGTCGGCATCTGGGACCCGGCCTTCTTCGTCATGTGGGACGACATGGAGTGGGGGATCCGGTTCCGCCGGGGCGGGTGGCGCGTCGTGGCGACAACCGAGAGCCAGGTGCGCCACGAGAGTTTCCATGACCGCCGCGCCCTCATTCCCGCCGTCGGCGGCTACTTCTGGAGCCGCAACGCCTATTACACCTATTGGCGTCACGCGCCGTGGCCGTGGCGGCCCTTCCTGTTCTACAAGGCATTCCGCCTGGCGCTGCTTTCGGCGGACACGTTCCGCATGGACGACTGCAACCACGAGGCGTGGGCGCTGGAGCGGGCCATCGCGGATTTCCAGGCCGGTCGCATGGGCAACGCCCCCCGGGAAATCTTCGTCCGTGCGCCGCTCCAGGAGCCCCGAAACCACCTGCCGCCGGGCTGGACCCGTCCCGTGCGCCGGATCGCCCTGCTGGTGCGCGACAACGCGGAACTGGCCGCGCGGATGCATGGCAGGCTCCGCGACGAATTTCCCGGCGCGTCCGTGGAGTGCGTGCTGCTGTGCGAAAGCCCGGAAATGCTGCGCCACACGCTTCCCGACAGCCGGTTTGCCGAGCCGGCCACGTTCCTGCACCGGCTGATCCTCACCGTGGACCTGCCGCGCCGCTACGACGCCGTGGCGGCCCCCTTCGCCATGCACCGCTACTTCTTCGAGAGTTTCGTGCCGCTTCACCTCCGCTATTACGGCGACCTGTCCTGGGTGGCCAAGCGGCGCGGTTTCGGGCGCACGATGGCGCACCTGGCCCGCCGGCTCTGGATCGCGGTGCGGGCATCCTGGCTCACGGTCCGCGCGCTGCTCCGGCGCCCATGGCCGGTGGACTATCACGATTTCAGCGAGCCTCGGCCCCACCGCGAGTTCGAGAGCCGCGACGGGTCGCACTGGGGCGAGCGCGGTGGTTTCGGCGCGCCGCCGAGCACCGCGCGCCGCGTCTGGAAAACGCTGACCCACGCGGCCATGCTTCCCTTTGCGGCGCTCACGGTGGCCGCGGTCCTGGTCGCGCTGCCGGTCCTGGGCCTGCTCGACCGCGCCCGCACCCGCCGCTGAACCCGCCCAAAAAAGAGACGCGGGGGAGGGCGGCAATGGGGCCGCCCTCCCCCGCGCGCGAATCCATGGGTGCCGGGTTCAGCGCTTGGCCATCGGCACGTAGTCGGTGATCGTGTTGCCGGTGTAAATCTGGCGCGGGCGCGAGATGCGCGTCGTCGCGTCGTCGTGCTGTTCCTTCCACTGCGCGATCCAGCCCGGCAGGCGGCCGATGGCGAACATGACGGTGAACATGTTCACCGGGATGCCGATGGCGCGAAGGATGATGCCGCTGTAGAAGTCCACGTTCGGGTACAGCTTGCGGTCCACGAAGTACGGGTCGTTGAGGGCGGCTTCCTCCAACCGGCGCGCGATGTCGAGCAGCGGGTCCTTGACGCCCAGTTTGGCCAGGACCTTGTCGCACTGCGCCTTGAGGATTTTTGCCCGCGGGTCGAAGTTCTTGTACACGCGGTGTCCGAAGCCCATCAGCTTGAAGCCGCTGTTCTTGTCCTTGGCGAGTTTCAGGCACTCCTCGGCGCTCAGGCCGCCGCTCTGGATCTGTTTCAGCATCTCGATCACGGCCACGTTGGCCCCGCCGTGCAGCGGACCCCAGAGCGCGCACACGCCCGAGGAAACCGATGCGAAGAGATTCGCCTGGCTGGACCCGACCACGCGCACCGTCGACGTCGAGCAATTCTGCTCGTGGTCGGCGTGCAGGATCAGGAACAGGTTCATCGCGTCCTCCACCTCGTCCTCGGCGATGTACTGGTTGTACGGCATGGAGAACATCATGTGCAGGAAGTTGGAGGCATAGCGGAGGCTGGGGTCCGGGTACATGAACGGCAGGCCGCTGGCGCGCCGGTACGAGTAGGCGGCGATCGTGCGGATGCGGCTGATCAGGCGGGCCGCCGCGTCCTCGATCTGCTCGTTGTCGGTGAAGCGGAAGAAGTGCTCGTCAAAACAGGACATGGCGTTGATCATGGCGGAGAGGATCGCCATGGGGGGGGCGTTGACGGGGAAACCCTCGAAGTGGTGCTTCATGCCCTCATGCAGGTGGGCCGACGCGGTCAGTTTCTCGCTGAAGCGCTGCAGTTCGTCCTTCGTGGGCAGTTTGCCGAAAATGAGCAGCCAGGCGACCTCGACGAAGTTGGGGTGGTCCTGAAACTGGTCGATCGGGATGCCGCGGTAACGAAGAATTCCCTTCTCACCGTCGATGAACGTGATGCTGCTCTGGCAGGCCCCGGTGTTTCCCAGGGCCGGATCGTAGGTGATGGCGCCGGTTTTCGCCCGCAGCTGGCTGATATCGAGGCCGATCTCGCCTTCGGAACCTTCCAGGATGGGGAGTTCAATGGTCTTGTCGCCGAAAGTCAGGGTGGCCGTGCGTGACATGGTGATGCTCTCCTTAGGTCTGGCCTCCTCACCCTGCGCGGTAAGGGGGTAATCCCGGCATCCAAGGGGACGCGGGGTGGACTTGCAATCCAGAATGAACCCGAAACGCGTTTCTAAATTTGGCCCAAAATGGTCCTTTATTGAAAAAAGGCGCCATTCGGCTACCGGCTCGGTTTGCGTCGGATCGGGCGGTGCCGATAGTCCCCTTTTCGCTTTACCTTGGCAAAGCAGGTGAAAATACACGGTAGTGGTTGCCACGCCCGGCGACGCAGCCGGGAAAGACGGCGATTCCAGGCCAGCAAAACGAAGGAGACCGCAACCCATGCGCGCCCAGCACAAGAAAAGCATCGAGCTGCTCAACAAGGCCGCCGCCGACGAGCTGTCGGCCGTGCACCAGTATATGTACTTCCATTTCCACTGCGACGACCAGGGGCTTGACCTGCTGGCCAACCTGTTCAAGCGCACCGCCATCGACGAGATGATGCACGTGGAGCGCCTCGCCGAGCGCATCCTCTTCCTCAAGGGCGACGTCGAGATGATCCCCGCCGTTCCCGTGAAGAAGCTCACCAAGGTGAAGGACATGCTGGAACTGGCCACGAAGATGGAGACCGAGAGCGCCGCCGACTACAACAAGTGGGCCAACGAGTGCGCCGCCGCCGCCGACTCCATGTCCAAGAAGCTCTTCGAGGAACTCGTCATGGAGGAGGAGCGCCACTTCGACCAGTACGACACCGAACTGGGCCACCTCGTCGAATACGGCGACAGCTACCTCGCCCTCCAGTCCATCGAGCGCAGCAAGCGCCAGATCGGCGGCCCGCCGCAGAAGGCGTGAGCGCCGGCGGTTTGCCCTGAATCCTGTGGCCCGCTCCAGCCCCGGGCGGTTTTCGTTGCCTGTCCTTCACGCACCGGAACGCGGACACCCCCTGTGCATTATGCTTTACCGCCACCCCGCGGCTGTGGCGGCATGGCGCGTTCGCTGGGCCAGGTGCCCGGCGCTGACCGATGACACAGGCAAGGAAACGGATCATGACGCGACCCGCAGGATGGGCGGCGGCCATTGCCGCGCGATTCTCCCCGGTTGCCGCCGCGGCGGCCCTGATGGTTTTGGCGGGGTGTGCCCCCGACGTGTCCAAGAAGGAGGAACCGCCCGCGGCTCCCGCGGCGGAACCGGCCACCACCGCGACGGCCTCCAAGGCCGCCCCTGCCGGATCTGCCGGGGCGTCCAAACCGGCCCCGGGGTCCACCGCCGACATGGCGACCCGGCTCGACCAGAATTTCACCAGCGCCTCCATCGAGCGACGCGCCTCGCCGCCCCCGGCGGGCTTCAAACTGCCCTTCCCCGATGCGATGGCCGCCGACGGCATTACCCCGGGCAAGCGCGGCGGCTCATTCACCTACGTCGCGTTCGGCGACGGGCCCAAGACCTTCGATCCGGTAACCGCAAACGACTCGGGCTCCAACGAGGTCATTTCGCGGATGTTCACGGGGCTCGTGGAATTCAACAACCAGACCCAGGTGTACACGCCCGGCCTGCTGAAGGCGTGGACCATGGAGGCCGACAAGCGCAACTGGATGCTGGAACTGCGCGACGGGATGCAGTGGAGCGACGGCAAGCCCATCACGGCCGACGACGTCATCTTCTCCGCGAAGGTGATCTATGATCCCAACGTGGCCAACGCGGCGAAGGACGTGCTGCAGGTGGCCGGGAAACCCTTCGAGTTCGAGAAGGTGGACGACCACCGCATCCGCGTGAAACTGGCCGCGCCCAGCGGCTCGTTCCAGGCGCTGATCGGCGGCGTAACCGTGATCCCGAAGCACGTTTACGAGGAGACCTGGAAGGCAGGCAAGTACGAGCAGGCCCTGAACGTGAACGTGGACCCGGCGAAGGTCGTGGTCAGCGGGCCGTTCAAGCTGAAGAAGTACGAGTCGGGCCAGCGCGTGATCCTCGAGCGCAACCCATACTACCACAAGTACGACAAGAACGGCACCCAGTTGCCCTACCTGGACACGCTCATCCTGACCTATGCTCCGGACATGGACCAGATGCTCTCGAGGTTCCAGAGCGGCACGGCTGACGGCTTCATCCGCCCGCGCCCCGACTCCGTGGCCGACCTCAAGGACGGCGAGCAGAAGGGCAATTACACCCTTTACGACTGCGGCCCCGGCGACGGCGCCAACGTCTTCTGGTTCAACCTGAAAGACGGCGTGAATCCCACCAGCAAGAAACCCTTCGTGGATCCCCTGCGGCAGAAGTGGTTCGATGACGTGCGGTTCCGCCGCGCGGCGATGCACGCGCTGGACAAGGAGAGCGTGATCCGCACGGAACTGCGCGGCCTGGCCGTCAGCGTGTGGGGCCTGGAGTCGCCCGCCGTGCAATTCTGGTACAACCCGGACAATGCCAAGTACCCCTACGACCCGGCAAAGGCGAAGGCCCTGCTGGACGAGATGGATCTGAAGGACCGCAACGGCGACGGGATCCGCGAGGACGCCGCGGGCAACAAGGTCACGTTCACCTTCATCACGAACAAGGGCAACAAGGTGCGCGAGAAGGTGGCCAGCCTCATGGCCGCCGACTGGAAGGCCGTGGGCATCCAGGCGACGCCGCAGTTCGTGGACTTCAACACGCTGGTGACCATGACGGCCGACTCGTTCGAGTACGAGGCCTGCCTCCTGGGCTTCGGCGGGGGCGGCACCCACCCCGCCTCGAGCATGAACGTGTACCTGAGCAGCGGTCGAACCCACTTCTTCAATCCCTCGCAGAAGACACCGGCCTCGGCGTGGGAGGCCGAGGTGGACAAACTGGCCCAGGGATTCAACGCGACACTCGACGTTACGGCGCAGCGGGACACCTTCCTGAAGATGCAGGCAATCCTGGCCGACCAGTGCGCGTTCCTCCCCCTGTGGACCAGCAAGGTCTTCGTGGCCGTCCGCAACACCTACGGCAACCTGAAACCGTCCTCCCTCACCCATGAGCTGCTGTGGAACGTGGAAGAGATCTTTGTGAAGTGACGGCTTTCGTATTGCCAGCAACCAGCCCGGCTTCGCGTCATGGGCGTCCCGCTCAGACGCGTGGCACGGGCGTCCCGCCCGTGAAACCGTGCCGGTTACAGAACACCCCGCACCCCTGCGTCATCCCCCGGCCCGATTTCGCGTCTGACGGTTGCGCCGTGTCCGTTTCTCTCCGCTGCCGGTCCGGGCTCACGGGCGGGACGCCCGTGCCACGGGGGGCGTGCGCTTGCTGAAACTCGTCGCGCGCAGGCTGCTGGAGGCGATCCCGCTGCTCGCCTTCCTTTCGCTCGTCACGTTTTTCCTGCTCTTCCACTCGCCGGGCGACTACCTGGCCGCGTTGCGGCTGGATCCCAAGATATCCAGCGAGTTCATCGAGCGCGAGCGCATCCGCCTGGGTCTCGACCAGCACTGGATCATCGTCTGGTGGCGGTGGATCGGCGGGGTGGTGATGCACGGCAACTTCGGCCATTCGTTCACCTACAAGGTGCCCGTGGGCGAACTGATCGGCGCGCGCCTGTTCAACACGTTCCTTCTCGCGCTCTCCTCCACCCTGTTCGCATGGGTCATCGCGGTGCCCCTGGGCATCATTGCCGCCGTGCGTCAAAACAAGCTCGCCGACCGCCTGGCCTCGGCCGTCGCCTTCCTCGGTCTCTCGGTTCCGTCCGTGCTGCTGGCGCTCCTCGCGGTCTATTACGCGGCCGTCACGGGCACCTTTCCCACGGGGGGCATGACCTCGGACAAGGCCTTCATGCTCACCTCGTCGTGGGAGAGGGCGAAGGACATAGCCCACCACATGGTGCTGCCCACGATCGTGCTGGGCATGGGCGGCCTGGCGATCTACACGCGCCAGATGCGCTCGAACCTGCTGGAAACGTTGCAGGCGGACTATGTCCGCACGGCAATGGCCAAGGGGGTGTCCCGTCCCGTTGCCATCCTGCGCCACGCCCTGCGCAACGCGCTCAACCCCATGATCACCCTTTTCGGATTCGCCTTCAGCGACCTGCTCAGCGGCGCCTTCCTCGTCGAGAACGTCATGGCCTGGCCCGGCCTGGGGCGCACGACGATCGAGGCGTATTCGTCCAAGGACATGTTCGTCGTGGCCACCTCCGTCCTGCTGGCCGCGGTGATGCTCATCATCGGCAACCTGATCGCCGACATCCTGCTTGCGGCAAACGACCCGCGGATCCGGTACGACTGATGGCGGCGCGCGCGATCCCGACCCCGCAAACCGAAGCGGCCGCCGCGGGCCTGTCGCCCGGCGCGCTGGCCTGGCAGCGCCTGCGCCGCAACCGCAGCGCCATGGCCGGGGCCGCCGTGCTGGTCCTGCTTTATCTCGTGACGGCGCTGGGGAGTTTCATCGCCCCCCTCGACCCGGCCGTGCGCGATTACCGCGTGCCCAACCACCCGCCCACCCTGCCGCGCTTTGTGGACGAGAACGGCAAGTTCCACCTCCGCCCGTTCGTGTACGGCATGACGATGACCGACCCCGTGCGGCAAAAATACGAGTTCGACCTTTCGAAAAAGTATCCCCTCCGCTTTTTCGTGCAGGGCGCGCCCTACCGGCTGTGGTGGCTCTTCCCCGGCACCACGCATCTCGTGGGCGTGGACCAGCCCGGCGTGCTCGCGTTCTTCGGCACCGACTCGGTGGGCAAGGATGTCTTCTCGCGGGTGATCGAGGGCGGCAAAATCTCGCTCTCCATCGGGCTGGCGGGCATCTCCATCTCGCTGATCATCGGCATGTTCATGGGCTCGCTGGCCGGCTACTACGGGGGCTGGTGGGACCGCGTCATCATGCGCGGCGTCGAGTTCCTGCTCAGCGTGCCGTCGCTCTACCTGATCATCGCGTTGCGCGCCTACTTTCAGACGCGGGGCGTGCTGGGCATTGGCGGAAGCGAGATCGCAAGCACCCAGATGTACCTCATCATCGTCGTCATCCTGGCGTTCATCGGCTGGGCGGGGCAGGCCCGCGTCGTGCGCGGGATGGTGCTGGCCATCAAGGAGCAGGACTTCATCACCGCCGAGCGCGCCCTGGGCGCCGGCACGCTGCGCATCGTGGCGCGCCACATCCTGCCCAACACGCTCAGTTACGTCATCATCTCGGCCACCATTGCCGTGCCCGGCTACATCCTGGGCGAGGTGGCCCTCAGCTACCTCGGCGTCGGCATCCAGGAACCGCAGGTCAGCTGGGGCATCCTGCTCGAGGATGCCCAGAGCACCTCCACCATCCGCAACCAGCCCTGGCTCCTCTTCGCCCCGGCCTCGTTCATCTTCATCACGGTCTTCGCCTTCAACTTCCTGGGCGACGGCCTCCGCGACGCCCTGGACCCGAGGCACGGGCGGAGGTAGCGACCGCCCGTTCCGTCACGGCGCCGCTTCTGACCGCGCATGAATCTGCTTGCCCCCCGCCCCCGATTCACGCGCCCTATTGCCCCACATGAAAAAGAAACCCGCCATCATCGGGGGCGTGCTGCCCGTACTCAAGGGACCCGGCCCCACCAGCCACGACATCGTGGACGTCGCGCGCCGCGCGCTGCGCGAGCGCCAGATCGGCCACACCGGAACCCTGGACCCCGCCGCCGGGGGCCTGCTGGTGCTGTGCATCGGCCCCTACACCAAGCTGGTGCCCTACCTGATCGAGAGCGACAAGACCTACCGGGGCCACATGGCGCTGGGCATCGAGACCACCACGGATGACAGCGAGGGCGAACCGACCCTGTTCAGCGACGCGCGGGAGGCCACCCTGGACCGCGTGCGCGCCGCCGCGGCCCGCTTTGTGGGCGACATCGAGCAGGTGCCCCCGCGCTACGCCGCCATCAAGGTGGCCGGCAAGAAACTCTACGAGTACGCCCGCAAGGGCGAGGAAGTGCAGATCGAACCGCGCGAGGTGACGGTTCACTCGCTCGAAATCACGGCAACCGCGCCGTTCGCCGCCCCTCCGGAGATGGTGTCCCGCGCGGCCGGTGCCGGACTCGCCGACGCGGCGGAGCGGAACGCCGGCAACCTGGTGCGCGCCGAGTTTGTATCCCGCGTGTCGTCGGGCACCTATGTGCGCGCCCTGGCCCGCGACATCGGCCGCGCCCTCGGCTGCGGGGGCTACCTGCTCTCGCTGCGACGCGACTCCATCGGCCATTTCGACGTCTCCCGCGCCATGCCGCTGGAACTCCTCCAGGACGAACCGGCCCGGGTCCACGAATATCTCGTCCGCGGGGCCGCCGCCCTCGACAGCACCCGCTATCCCGTCTTCACGCTGCTCCAGGCCTATGTCCGCCGCCTGCTCAACGGGCAGCCGCTGAACGAGAAGATGATGGACAACCCGGCGGCCGCCGCGGCCACGCCGTCGGGCGCGATCTGCGGCATCGCCTCCGAGGACGGCGCCCTGATGGCCATCGTCGAGGCGGAACGGTTCGACTCCATGCGCCAGGCAAACCCCTACGACTCGCGGTTCGACGTCCACTTCAAGCCCCTGAGGATTTTCCCGTCGGGCCTGCGGTGAGCGGTTGCCGGATCCGCCGCCCGGAATGATCCCGCGCGCCGTGTGAACAGCCGGGCCGACGCGGTTTTCGGCTTTGCGTTTTGTGCGAGCCGGTCCGCAGAATCCGGCCCGATGAATCCGCTGGCTTTCACCGCGAGTGTTGTCCGCATCTCCATCCCCTACGGTGCCGGGGCGCTGGGGGGAACGCTGAGCGAGCGTTCGGGGGTTGTGAACATCGCCCTCGAGGGCCTGATGCTCGGCAGCGCCTTCGCCTATGTCGCCGGGGCGTGGTGGGTGGCCGACTGGCTGGGACCCGGCGGTGCGCCGACAGCGTCATGGCTTGCGCCCCTGGCCGGCCTAGCGGCCGGGGTGGCCGCCGGGTTTGTGCTCGCGCTCATTCACGCGTGGGCCACCGTGTGGCTGCGGGCCGATCACATCATCTCGGGTCTCGCCATCAACATTTTCGCGCTCGGCGCGACCAACTTCCTGCTCAAGCGCATCTTCGGTTCCTCCAGCAACTCGCCGCGCGTGCCGGGGTTCACCAACTGGGAGGTCTTCGCGCGGGGCGGGCCCCTGGAACCGCTCAACCTTCTCCTGCATCCGCTGATCGTGGCGACGATCCTGCTTTTCGCGGCGGTTCACGTGCTGATGCACCGCACCCGTTTCGGCCTGCGCCTGCGCGCCGTGGGCGAGAACCCGCGCGCGGCCGACTCGCTGGGGGTGAGCGTGAACTTCTACCGGGCGTGGGGAGTGCTGCTGGGCGGCATGAGCGCCAGCCTGGGGGGCGTGTGGCTGGCGAGCGAGCAGGGGCTTTTCTCCAGCGGCATGACCAACGGGCGCGGTTACATCGCCCTCGCCGCGATGATCGTGGGGAAATGGCGGCCGGCGGGCGCGGCGGCCGCGTGCCTGATCTTCGGCTTCGCGGAAGCCGCCCAGAACCAGTTGCAGGTGATGAAGCAGGGGCTTCGCGGCCTGGACCCGTCCCAGATGACATGGTTCTCACGCATCGCCGCCGAGGTGCCGACCCAGGCCATCCAGGCGTTTCCCTTCCTGCTCACCATCATCCTGATCGCCGGCTTCATCGGGCGTTCCACGCCCCCCGCGGCGGCCGGAACGGCCTTCGAGAAGGAAAACGGGTAAAGCGATGCCCGTCCAAACCCACGCCGAGATCCTGATGACCATTTTCGGGGGCGCGCTGTGCCTCGGCGGGTGGGTGATCTTCTATTTCGGCACACGGTTGGTGGGCCTCGGCATGGGGCTGGGCGCGGGATACCTGCTCGGCGAGGGAATCACGCTGGCCGTTCAGTTGAAGGGAAGCGAACAGGACATGGCGGTGCTGGTTTGCTGCCTGCTGGGTGCGGTGGCGGGGCTGTTCCTCATCCGCGCGGCCACGGCGTTCCTGTTTTTCGTCATGGGATTCCTGTTTGGCGCCCTGCTGGGCCGCCTCGGGTCCCAGATCTGGCTGATCGGCCCGGGACAGCCGTTTGCGTTCACCAGCCAGACGATCACCGCCATCCTCGTCAGCGCCATGGTGCTGGGGATCCTGGCCGCGTGGCTCCAGCGTTTCGTCATCATCATCATCACCAGTTTTGTCGGCGCGAATTTCCTGGTGGCCGGGATCGCCTACCTGCGCCAGGTGGAACTGGCCGGGTTCGCCGCCGCGTTTGCTCTCGCGGTGGCGTGGCAGGTTCTCTTCGTCACGAACCTCGTGAAGCCGTCGCGGCGCCGCAGGCCCGAAGGGGACGACTGAACCGGCCGCATTTCGCTCCCCCCGCGTTTCGCCAAAAAACAAGACCGCGCCCGGGGCCGTGATGCACGGGACCCCGGGCGCGGGCGGGTCTGCTTCGGGTGGAGGTCGCCTTACAGGGCGTCCTGGCCTTCCTCGCCGGTGCGGATGCGGATCGCGTTCTGCACGTCCATGATGAAGATCTTGCCGTCACCGATGTGGCCGGTTCGCGCGTTTTCGAGGACCGCCTTCACCGCCGCGTCCACCATCTTCTCCTCAAGCACGATCTCGATCTGGATCTTCGGCAGGAAGAAGATGTTGTACTCCAGGCCGCGGTAAATCTCCTTGTGCCCGCGCTGGCGGCCGTAGCCCTTGACCTCGGAAACGGTCATTCCCTTGATGCCCACCTCGTTCAGCGCGTCCTTCACCTGTTCGAGTTTGTGGGGCTGGATGATGCACTTCAGCATTTTCATGATTGTTCTCTATCCTGGTTCGCTTGGGGTTATTTCTTAACTCGAGTAAGCGGCTTCGCCGTGTTGCGTCAGGTCGAGGCCCATCTGTTCCTCGTCGGTGCTCACGCGGAGGCCCATGGTCAGGTCCAGCACCTTGAGCAGGACGTAAGAGACGACGACCGTGTAGATCACGGTCACGACGACAGCCACCAGCTGGAGGCCCAGCAGTCTCAGTCCGCCGTGGATAACACCGGGATTGGTGACCGCGCTGTTGAGGGCGGCGGAGGCAAACACGCCGGTGAGGACCGCGCCAAGGGTGCCGCCGACCCCGTGCACGCCGAAGGCGTCGAGGGCGTCGTCGATCCCCCTGCGGGCGCGCCATGTGACAGCCCACGCGCAGACCACCCCGGCAACGATGCCGATCGCGCAGGCCGACAGCGGGCCGACAAACCCGGAGGCCGGCGTCACCGCGACCAGTCCCGCCACCGCGCCCGAACCGGCGCCCAGCAGCGTGGGCTTGTCCTTGGTAGTCCAGTCAACCATCGTCCAAGCAAAGGCGCCCGCGGCCGCCGCGCAGTGCGTGGCGATGAATGCCGTGACGGCCAGGGCGCCGGAACCGATGGCGCTCCCGCCGTTGAAGCCGAACCAGCCGAACCACAGAAGGCCCACCCCCAGCAGACACAGGACCAGGTTGTGCGGGACGAACGCCTCCCTCGGGAAGCCGCGCCGCGGGCCTATCATGATGGCCACCACCAGGGCGGTGAAGCCGCTGGTCATGTGCACCACCGTGCCGCCGGCGAAATCCAGCGAGCCGATCTTCTTCAGCCAGCCGTTTTCGCTCCACACCCAGTGCGCCACCGGGCAGTACACCACGGTCACCCAGAGGAAGATGAAGACCAGGTACGTCTTGAATTTCATCCGCTCGGCAAAGGCGCCGCTGATGAGGGCCGGGGTGATGACGGCGAACATGCACTGATAGATCATGAACAGCCGGTGGGGGATCGTGGGACAATAGGCGTCGTAGCCGCCCATGCCCACGTTGCGCACAAACGCCCAGTTCATGGAACCGAGGATCCCGTAGTCGCCGACCTTGATCAGCGACGGGGCAAAGGAGAGCGAGTATCCGAAAACGAGCCACTGGAGAGTCACGACGCCCAGGGCGATGAAACTCTGCATGACGACCGAGAGCACGTTTTTCGTGCGCACCAGGCCGCCGTAGAAAAACGCCAGGGCGGGCGTCATCAGCATCACCAGCGCCGTGCTTACCAGCATCCACGCCGTGTCGCCGCCGCTGACGTCGCCGGGCGGCTTGTGGGTGTTCGGGTGGCTGACACACCCGGTCAGGGCAAGTGTGCCTGCCGCCAGCAACAGGAATCGCGCTGCGGGCGGGACGCGAAAGTGTCGGCCAATTGAAAAACCAGGTTTCATAATGGACCTGCGCCTCCTTGGAAGAGTGATGGAGCCCGGTGGTGGATCCCACGGGTCCCGACGGATGCCAAGCGCACACAATTCAGATTTTTTTTGATTCATGCAACCATCATTTTTCTCGAAAACACACCAAATATCGGTTCTTTTTGACCATTCGTTTTGCCCCTTGAGCATCTCCTCTGGTTCGGCTTTCGGTCATTGCGTGCGCCGGGTTGGGTTTTCCGCGGCGCCCACCCCCCGGATCAAGGAGAGACGAGGCAATGACGATGAGCAGGCGGGGCCTGGTTTTGGCGATGCTGGTATTCCTTCTCGCAAGTGCGGGAGCCGGGCATGCCCGGACAAGAAGGGGCAAAGGGGGGAGTCGGGCTGTTCAGGCGCCCGCGGTCCTGCTATCCGACACGCCGCTGACTGCGGGACTGGAAGTCACAAGCGCGACCCGCGCCTTTGCCCCGGGTTTCCGTGGGCGGATCGAGCGAATTGTGGCTGCCCACCGCGGCCGCATGGGGGTGAGCATCCACAACCTGCGGACCGGTGAACTCGTCGAGGTGAACGGCAACGCCGAATTCCGCACGGCCAGCACCATCAAACTGGCCGTGATGGGCACCGTGTTCGAGGAACTCACCTCGCCCACCGGCCAGTTCCGCAGTTACTTTGTGACCCGCAAGTACGATCCCGCCACCAGCACCGGCGGGGCGGGGTTTGTCCGAAACTTCGTGCCCGGAACCCCCGTGGAACTGAAGGAACTGCTCCATTTCATGATCACCGTGAGTGACAACACGGCCACCAACATGCTGGTGGACTGGCTGGGCGGTGCGCCGCGGGTGAACCGCTGGCTGGAGGATCGCGGCCTGTCGCGAATCCGCCTCCTGGCCATGGTGGGCGGGCGCGTGAAGTACGATCCGGCCCTGAACGCGAAGTGGGGTCTGGGGGTGACCACTCCCAACGAGATGCGCCGCCTGCTGGAACTGATCCACGCGGGGCGTGCCGTGCCCTCCACCACGGCCACCGAGGAGATGCTCCGCATCCTCGGGCACCAGTACTTCGACGACCTGATCGCCGGCGAAACCCCGCCTGCGGTATGGGTCGGGTCGAAAAGCGGGGCGGTAAACGATTCGCGTTCGGACAACGCCATCGTGGCTTCGCCCGGGGGCACCTATGTGATCAGCGTGTACACCGACCGCAATGAGGACCGCCGGTGGACCAAGGAAAACGAGGGGGAAGTCTCCATCCGCAAGGTGGCCCGCGAGGCCTGGCGCCACTTCAACCCCGCCAGCCGTTGGCAGCGGCCCGCCGGCGCCGACGACCTTTAGGGGGCGGCAACCCGGCCGCCAAGCCGGCACGGTGCCTTGCGCGGTCCGTATGTCCGCCCGAATGCTTTGGCTCCGCGGCCCTATTCTTGCTACTGCTTGACATGGCCCGGCCCGCCACCATGGATCGGGGCCGAAATCTGACACCGGCAGCCCCTGCAATGATCGTCATTGAGACAAAACGACTCACCAAGGTGTACACCCACGACTTTATTGACGTGGAACACGGCCGTCTGCGCTTCAATCTTTTCCGCCGCACGGTGGCCCTCGAAAACCTCGACCTCGAAGTCAGGGAAGGCGAGATTTTCGGACTTCTCGGCCCCAACGGCGCCGGAAAATCCACGACCATCAAGATCCTCATGGGTATCCTGTTTCCCACGGGTGGCTCCGCGCGCATCATGGGCCGCCCCCTGGGCGACAAGACGGTGAAAAGCCAGATCGGCTTCCTCCCCGAAAACCCCTTCTTCTATGATTACCTGAAGGGCGAGGAGTTCCTGGATTACTACGGCCAGCTTTACGGCATGAGCAAGGCCGCGCGCCGCAAGCGGATCGACGAGCTGTTCGAACTCGTGGGCCTGCCCGACCACGCGCCCAACCTGCCCCTGAAGGGTTACTCCAAGGGAATGCTCCAGCGCATCGGCCTGGCCCAGGCGATCATCAACGATCCGCAGGTCGTCGTCCTCGACGAGCCGCAGTCGGGCCTGGACCCGCTCGGCCGCAAGGAGATCCGCGACATCATCCTCAGCCTCAAGGAGAAGGGCAAGACGGTCTTCTTCTCGTCCCACATCCTCAGCGATGCGGAGCTGATCTGTGACCGCGTGGCAATCCTCAACCGCGGCCGCCTGACGGCCATGGGCGAGCTGAGCGACCTGCTCAGCGCGAAGGTGAAGGACTGGGAGGCCGTCGTGAGCGGGCTGAGCCACGAGACCGTGGAGGCCCTCCGCCCGCTGGCCACGAAGGTCATCGACCGCGAGCGCGACGTGCTTTTCCTCTTCCCGGGAGAGGAGCCCGTGAAGGAGCTCCTGCGCCGCATCGTGTCGGGCAACGCCCAGCTGGTTTCACTCACCCCGCGCCGCGAAACGCTGGAGGAGTACTTCATCCGCGAGGTCTCGCGCAAACCCGCCGAATCCGCCCCCGAAGCAAGGAGCACGCCGAATGTTTAAGGTGCTGGCAATCGCCCTCAACACCTTCAAGGAGGCCGTGAGGAACAAGATCCTCTATTTCCTCCTCATCTTTGCCATCCTCATCATCGTCTTCTCGAACTTCATCAGCGACCTGTCCATCGCCGCCCCCGAGAAGCTCATCAAGGACCTGGGCCTCGCCTCCATCGACTTCTTCGGCTTCCTGATCGCCGTGTTCGTGGGCGTTTACCTGGTTTACAACGAGCTCGACAAGAAGACGATCTACACGATCGTCAGCAAGCCCATCGACCGCTACCAGTTCATCCTCGGCAAGTTTTTCGGCCTGCTCATCACCATCTACGTCAACATGGTCATCATGAGCGTCTTCTTCTTCGCCGTGCTCTACTTCCGCAACGCGGTGGATTACGACAAGATCACCGCGGCGCTTTACCCGGAGATCGGCGGGAAGCGCCAGGCCGTCGACAACATCACGCTGCACTACTACCTGTTCTACGCGAAGGCCTTCTTCGTCTCGGTCGGCAAGGCCGTCGCCACCCTGTTCGGGTACGCCGAGCCGGTCACCCAGGGACTGCTCCGCGTGGTTGCCTTCAGCGGCCTGGGCCTGGGCATCATCACGTCATTCGCCATCTTCTACTCCACGTTCTCCACCCCCACGCTCAGCGCGGTATTCACCTTCCTCACGTTCGTCATCGGCAGCCTGTGCGAGGACATCCTCCGCTATGCCGACAAACTGGTGCAGAAGGCCGGAAGCATCCAGGCGCTCGCCGGAAGCGACGTCATCAAGTACTGGTTCAGCAATTACGCGGTGCACATCGTGCCCAACCTGGCGTTCTTCGACAAGCGCATGGAGGCCGTTTACGGTCCCGATGCCATGGCCGTGCCCGCCATCGTCGGACCCATCCTGCCGGACTGGCTGGCCGTGGTCTACGGGCTGGCCTACACGGCCGGCATCCTGTGCTTCGCCTCCCTGATTTTCAACCGCAGGAACTTCAAGTAAGCCATGCGCGGACGCCTCCTCCAGAACGCCATCCTGCTGGCCTGCTTCCTGGGCTTCTTCGGCGCGGCCGTCGCCATCCAGCACCGCGGCCTCGAGAATGTGCGCAAGAACCCGCCCTTCGTGGAAACCTGGCTCCTGTCGGGCCGCAGCGGCCAGATGCTCAGCGTGATGTCGCTGCGCTACGATCTCGTCACCGCGGACTTCCTGTGGCTGCGCGCCATCCAGAGCTTCGGCGGCCGCGGAATGACCAACCGGGACTGGAAGCCCGTCTACAACATGTTCGACACCATCACCGAACTGGACCCCTATTTCCAGGAGGCCTACACCTTCGGCAACATGGTGATCGGGGACGAGGGCGGCCGCCAGCAGGAGGGGTTGCAGCTGCTCGAGAAGGGCATGTTCAAGCTCCTGCGCCAGTACCGCATCCCGTTCGAGGGGCTCTACGTCGCAAACTGGCAGATGCGGGACATGAAAAAAGCCCGCTGGTTCTCCCGCATGACCCTCCGCCGCAAGGACGTGCCCGACTGGGTTCCCCGGGTCGCGGGCTACATCGAGATCGAGGCGGGCGAGTTCTACATCGGTTTCAGCCGCTTCGTGGGCAACCTGATGCAGGCACTCGACGCCAAGGACGCCCTGCTGGAGGGCATGGCCCTGCAGAAGGCCTCGGAAACGCTCCACAAGTGGAACCGCCGCCTGATGCTCCAGGCCGTTGACGAGTACACTTCGCGCACGGGCCGCCTCCCGGCCTCGCTGCAGGACATCGCCGCGATGCCCTCCCTTCAGGATTACGAGGCGCCGAGAATCTCCCGTCTCATCGGCCTCGCGGAACTCTATGCGCAGGCCCTCGGCAAGCCCGGGATCAGCGACGAGGTTCTGCCAGGCTACACTCTGCCGTCGCCCGGGGAACTGGCATCGCTGACCATCTCCACGACCGCCACCAAGGAAAACCGGAGCATGATGAAACTGGAGGACCTGGTTTTCCGCGGGTCGCTGGTCAGGCAGTCGGGAATCCCGCAAAGTCCCGACGGCAGCCCGTACATGCTGAACCTATCCCGTCTCGGTTTCCGGTTCGGCGAGAGCAAGGATCTCATCATGAGCGTCAAGGAGGCCGAGGCGGACCTGAAGTCCCTCCTTGCCGCCGCGCGCTTCGTCATCGAGCAGCGCGAAAAGGAACTGGGCCGCAAACCCAAAGACCTCCGGGAGGTCTTTTACGCGGATTTCAAGACGACGGAGCCGTTTGGCGGAACATGGACCTACAACCCGGCCACCGGGGAGTTCAAGTCGTCCTCGCGGCCGAACCTGTGACGTTTGGCCGGCTTTCGCGGTGATCAGCCGGGACTTGTGGGACGCATGGGACCAGTGGGACGCATAAGACCAACTGGACGGGCCTGAAGAACGGGTGTGATTTTCGCGTCCTATCGGTCCCATCGGTCGCATTCCTCCCCCTCCCCCCATCACCCAAACCCAACCCCACACCCATTGACATCCCCGAAGCGGCCCCGGACAATCCTTTCGGGCTGGGCGCTGTTCCAGTCACTCCAACCAAGGGGGTTGCCCTTCTGTGGGTGTTGCCCAAGGAATTGTGATCGGATTCCTCATCTGGTTCGTGCTCCGCTACGGAGTCGCCGGGCTGTACACGGTGGACCAGAATGAGCGGGCCGTGAAGACGGTTTTTGGCCGGGCGGTGCGGCTCGGCGAGCTTTCAACCCTGGATGATCCGCTCAGCGAGTCGCTGCGCGAGGACGAGAAGGAACGCTACCGGTTCCCGCAGGTGCGCGTGATTCCCCCCGGCGGACCCTACTGGAAGTGGCCGTGGGAGAAAATCCACAAGGTCAGCATTGCCACCGTGACCCTGAACATGGCGTACGACCCCGAGATGCCCATGGCGAACCAGGGCGGCACCGTGCTCGAGGCGGTGACCAAGGACCAGCTCAACACGGGGCTGACCGGCCAGATCCGCTACCGCGTTTCCGACCGCAACCTCTACGCCTACCTGTTCGGGGTGAAAAACCCGATCGCCCATGTGATGGGATACTTCGTCTCGGTGCTTCGCGAACGCATCGCGAACTTCGAGGCGCCGCCGGTTCCGGCGGGCGAAGCCGGTGTGCCGGCCACGGGAATCGGCGCCGTGGACGGGATCTCCATCAACGACCTGCGCAAGAACCTGCGCGACCTGAACGAGCACATGGACAACGAATGCCGGTCCTCGGCGGCCCGCTACGGCATCCAACTCGACGCCTCCCTGATCACCGGCATCGATCCGCCGCCCGAGGTGGAATCGGCCCTCGCCGCCATCAACACGGCCCACAACCAGGTGTCGTCGGACATCAGCCTGGCCCACGCGGCCGCCGACCAGAAAATCGTCCAGTCGCGGCGCGCCGTCGAGATCGAGACCCTGAAGGCCCAGGCGGAGGTGGAACCGCTGCGGTTCCTGGCCGCCCAGCTGGCAGACCTGAAAAGCAACGGTCCGCGCTCGCTGTCGGCCTACCGCCGAAACGTGCGGCTCGCCCTGCTCTCCAAGGCGAAGAACGTTGTGATGGAGGCGGAGCGATGAACTCGGAACTCCTTGGCGGAATCTTCGGCGGTTTTTTCGGCTCCTTCTTCCTGGTCCCCATCCTCCTCGGCATCCTCCGCGTGGCTGGCCTTTACGCGGTCGTGCGCGAGCGCACATGCCAGGTGTATGTCCTGTTCGGCAAGGTGGTCGGGGTGGTGGACGAACCCGGCTTCCACATCCTGCCGCTGCGGATCGGCCTGTCCGCCTTCCTTGTCAACTGGCTCGGGCGCTGCAACGTGGTGGACCTGCGGCTCGACCAGGAATACCTGCGCAGCCAGCCGGTCAACTCGGAGGAGGGCGCGCCGATGGGCATCGGGATCTGGTACGAGATGTACATCAGCGATCCCGTTGCGTTCCTGTTCCGCAACCTCGACCCGCGCGGATCCCTGCAGGCCAATGTGAGCAATGCCACGGTGAGGTGCCTGAGCAACATGCCGCTGGCCGCCATGCTGGAGAACCGCCACGTGATGAGCCAGACGGTGCGCGCGGAGGTCAGTGAGAAATCGTCCGACTGGGGCTACCGCACCGGATCGGTGTACATCCGCAAGGTTCACTTCCGCGACGCGGGCATGATCGGCCAGATCGAGGCCAAGGTGGTGAACCGCCTTCGCCAGGTGACGTCCGCCATCAAGCAGGACGGCGCCAACCAGGTCAGCGTGATCACGAGCACCGCGGAGCGCGAGGCCGCCACCGCATTCGCAAAGGCCGCCGCCATGCGTCCGCGGATCGTGGGCGAGGCCCTGAACCAGATCGCCCAGGATCCCGAGATCGAGTCGTCGCTCTTCGAGATCCTCGAGGTGCAGAAACTGGTCGAGGGCAACGCCCAGATCACCCTGATTCCGAAGAACCCGGGGGTCCTGGCGGACCTCGTCGCCAGCGAGGCGCTGCGGCCCGCCGCCGGGATCATGATCCCGAAGCCGCCCAAGTAAACCCGGCGCGGCCATTTTGTGGGGCCGCGCCAGCGGGCTTGACCTCGCCGCCGCGCGGACCCCACGCTGGCTTTCCAACATGCAGCCGCAAACACCACGCGCCCGCATCGTCCTCGTGGACGACGAGGAGAACATGTGCCGGGCCATCGCCAAGTATCTCTCCACCGAGAACTACGCGGTGGAGGCCCACTCGCGGCCGCAGGCGGCCGTGGACGCCATCCGCGCCCGCCCGCCCGACGTCGTCATCACGGACATGCGCATGCCGGGCCTTACCGGGCTGGATGTGCTGCGGGCCACGCGCGAGGCCGATCCCGCCACCGCCGTGATCGTGATGACGGGTTATGGCACCATCGAGGGGGCCATCGACGCGATGCGCGGCGGGGCGTTCGACTACATGACCAAGCCGGTCACCATGTCCGCGCTGCTGGAGGCCATCGCCCGGGCCTGTGAACAGCGCGCCGGGCGCGAAGGCGCCGGCCCCTCACCTGCAGAGGCGGCCGGGACCGCCGTGTACGGCCAGCCCGAGTTCATCGGGCAGAGCCCGGGGATCCTTGAGCTTCACAGCCTTGTGGAGAAAGTGGCGCCCACGGACACGCCGGTGCTGATCCGCGGGGAAAGCGGCACGGGGAAGGAACTGGTTGCGAACGCCATCCACAACCGCAGCCCGCGCGCCCGTCGCCGCTTCGTGGCCATCAACTGCGCCTCCATCCCGGAGACGCTGATCGAGAGCGAGCTCTTCGGCTATGAAAAGGGCGCGTTCACGGGCGCCGACCGCCCCAAACCCGGCCTGATCGAGACGGCCCACGGGGGCACGCTGTTTCTCGACGAGATCGGGGAACTGCCGCCCGGGCTCCAGGCCAAGCTGCTGCGCGCGTTGCAGGAGCGCGAAATCCAGCGGGTGGGGGCCGTCAGGTCCACGCCGGTGGACTTCCGGCTTGTCGCCGCCACGAACCGGGACCTGCGCGAAATGATGGACCGCCGGGAGTTCCGCCCCGACCTGTACTACCGTCTCAGCGTGATCTCGGTGGAACTGCCGCCGCTGCGCGAGCGCAAGGGCGACGTGCCCCTGCTGGTGGCCCACTTCCTCGAACAGGCCCGCGGCGGCACGCGGCGCGCCCCGGTCCCGATCGATGCCGACGCGCTGGCCGCGCTGGAAAACTACTGGTGGCCCGGCAACGTGCGCGAACTCCAGAACGTGCTCGAGCGGATGATGGTCCTCTGCGATTCCGGGCGCATCACCCTCAAGGACGTGCCGGCGGAGGTGCGCGCCGCGGCGGATGCGCGGAGCGCCGACATCATGACCGCCCCGGTTGAAACCATGGAGTACAAGGACGCCAAGGACCGCTTTGAACGCGAATACCTGCTGCGCGTCATCGAGGCGGCCCGCGGCAACATCAGCGAGGCGGCGCGGCTCAGCGGCATTTCGCGCCGCCACTTTTACGAGAAGATCGAGAAACTCGGCATCCAGATCGAGCGATAGGACTTTGCCGGCTGCCGGCTAATCCTTGGGCGTGGCCTGGTGCCCGTCGAAATCCAGGAACTCGCACGCGATCTGCCGCTTCTGCAGGTCCACCCCGCCCGACGGCTGCCGGAAAGCGAATTTCGAGTCGGCCTGCACCGCCTCCAGCCGAACCTTCTCGAGGTAAACCGGGCACCGGGCCACCGCGTAGCAGTTGAAAAACTCAAAGCAGCGCTCGCCCGCCCGGGGTTCGATGTGGGAGACGATGGTTTCGTGGCGGCGGTCGGGCACACCCGGCCCCAGCGCCACCACCCGCGTGTTCGGGTAATAGTGGTCCAGGATGTCCCTGTACCCGATCCCCTTGTAGGCCATCATGGTCGCGCCCACCTGGCACATCCCGGCCCCGTGGCCCCAGCCGCCGCCGCGCAGGACCACGGCCTCCATCCGGCCGTCGGCGCCCGTCTCGGGGTCTACGACGAAACAGGAGCTGTACAGGAACGTCTTCGACAGCATCTTGCGGATCTGGTACTCCTTGCCGACGGTCCAGTGACCCTCGCTGGTCTCAACGCGAAGGTACTCGATGCGGCCCGATGCGCCGCGCGAAAGCGGAACCAGCGCGCGCGGTTCGCCCACGGGCCGTCCGAAATACCGCTCCAGCATCCCGGCCAGCTCGTCGCGGGTGTAGCGGACCTCCCAGCGGAAATAGGGCGCGCTGTATTTCAGGTACGGTGGCACATCGCCGCGGGTGGTGTTGCACCAGCAATCGGGACTCGACGACACATACTCCCGCGCCTTTTCCTCCGTGGTCACGGGATTCCACGCATGGGCGTCGGAACCCGGCGCGGCGTCCACCCCGGCCGGCAGGTAACCGCGCGGATCCTCGTTCCAGACGCTCTCGAAAGCCTCCATGATGCCGCCGCACATCTTGCTGTAGCGGCAGTCGCAGATCTGACCGTCGTGCAGCAGCACCTCGCCCACGGTAGACAGCGTCACGCGCCGCGAATCGGGCGTCTCGCGCGACGAGCCCCGGTAACACTGGCAGTGGTCGTCCGCGCACAGGTGGAAGGCGTCCGCCGAGTGGTGCTTGCCCATCGTGGCGAAAAGCGTGTTGCGCGCGGCAACGGTCTGCGCCTTGAGCAGCTCCTCCGGCATGACGCTCATCATCTCGGACGAATTGACGGAAAAGAGATATTCCTCGGCCGCGATTTCGTTGATGCCGGTCAGCAGCCCCAGGTTGTCCACCCGCACCTCGAAGGCGCCCCGGAAACGCTGGCGCTCGAAATGCTGCCAGTGGAATCCCACCCCGACGATGACGTCATGGATCAGGATCCGGTCGTGATCCGGCTGGGCCGGCTCAAAGCGGAGGAACGAGGGCAGTTCCATCTGCTTGCCGCCTGCCCGGACGCGCACGATGCCGGTGGGCGGTTTCTCCACCTCCTCGAGCATGCCAATCCGTTCCGGGTGCGTGAGGGCCGCGCGTGCGGCCTCGGCCTCGCCCTGGCTGGCGAAGGGACGCGAACACCGCCAGTACTCGACGCTGGAGGCGGAACTGCCAATCGCGAAGCCCAGGCGCACCGTGGAGAGGGGTTCGAGCGACGGGTCGGGCGCCCCGCAGGCGTCCGCCGCGTTCTTGTCAGGCGTTTTCAGGAACACCAACCGCCAGCGCAGAACCGCCGGGGTGGAGGACGCCACCGTGAAATGGAAGTCTTCCAGGCGGGAGAGGGAACCGGTCAGGGGACCGTCGGGACCGGAAACCTGGTACTCACCCATGAGTGAGATCCGAATCTGCTCCTGATGCTGAAGGACGCCGATGCGAACGGACGGACCGAGGGGGTTATTGTACAGAAGCATCATCTTGGGTTTCCAATTATCGGGGGTTTGGTTTCGCATTGAGCCGAACCACAAACAGACCGACAAGAATTTTCGGAGGTGGCCCGGGGGCCGTCAAATCGGCCGCTTTCATCGCGGTTCCAATTGCTCCGCCACGCGATGCAGGATGTCGCGGATCGTGCGCGCATTTTGCCCCAGGTCGCCGCGACCAACGCGGCTTCGCGAACGAACCAGCAACCGGCTGCCGGTTCCGGCGGGTTCCACCCGCACGGTCAAATCGTCCACAAAACGAAACAGCCTGGTGGTTGCCTCGGCCTCGATCCGTCCGGCCGCGCTATCCGCGGCCACCACCCTTGTCCGCGGCCGAACCGCCAGGACGCCGCGCACCGCGTCAAACACCTCGCCCGGCGGTCGCTTCGACTCAAGCGGTTGCACGTCCGGATACTCCGGCGTGGCTCCCGTGGTCACATCGTTCAGCGTCCACCAAGCGCGGGGAACGGTCGCCAGTCCGAGTCCGAGAAGCAGGGCGGCGATCCCCGCCGCCAGAAGGCAGACGCGTTTCCCTTTGCCCCCCGGCGGTCGGTGGTGCGAACCTCGCGTCGGTGCCGGTTCGTTTGGTGCGGCTTCCTGCATGGGGATCACTACCGCCCGACCGTTGCGGACTTCGTTGCAGACAGGAGACTTCGCCTTCATGGACAACATCCGGTATTACCCGATTGCCATCCGCCTGGATGACCGCGAGGCCGTGGTGATCGGCGGGGGAGCGGTGGCCGAACGCAAGGTCGCCAGGCTGCTGGAATGCGGCGCGCGCGTGCGCGTGGTGGCGCCGGAGGCCACCGGGAGACTGCGGGAGTGGGCGGCCGGCGGAAAGCTCCGGCTGGACCTGCGCCCGGCCGATCCGGGTGACATCGAAACGGCCGACCTGGTTTTCCTGGCCAGCAATGATCCTGCCGCCCACGCCCTCATTGCGCGTGCCGCGCGGGAGCAGCGCATTCCCGTCAACCGCGCCGACGCCCCGGCCGAGTGCGACTTCCTGGTGCCCGCCACGGTGGAGCGCGGGCCGCTGACGGTCGCCGTGACCAGTGGCGGGGCCGCACCCGCCCTCACCCAGTGGGTGTGCCGCCGCATCGAGGAGTTCCTGGGCGACGACATGGCACGGGCCGCCGAGTGGTTCGTTTCGGCGCGGCGCCGGGTGTTGGAATTGGAATTGGATCAACCCGCCCGCGCCGCCCTGCTGCATCGCATCCTCGAATCAGGCGCCTTGGATGCGTCGGCCAGGGGGGATGAGGAAACGGCCAACCGCACCCTCGGCGAAATCCTCAGGGTCGGAGCGAACCCGCCTCCGAAATGACCCCGGGGCCGCGTCAGGCGTCCGCTGTTTATTGTGAGCCTGCAAGAACGTGCTTGATCGCGGTCCCGCACGGTCCGAGCAATCGGGATGTTTTGAAGCCCCAATAAACCTCGACCAGAAAAGTAGATGTTAGGCGCATGAGAATTACGGTTACCGGCATCAGTCACCACACCGCTCCCGTGGAGTTGCGCGAGAAGTTCGCGGTCTCCTCGGCCGATCTTCCCCGGGCGCTGGTGCACCTGATGGGCTGGCCGCAGGTGGCGGAATCCGTGATTCTTTCGACCTGCAACCGCGTGGAACTGTACACGGTTGAGGACCGTCTCCAACCGGGCCAGCGCGGCAGCGCGTCGTTTTTCAGCGCGATGTTTGGCGTCGGGGAATCGAAATACATCAACCACCTTTACCGTTTCCACGATGGACCCGCCATCCGCCACCTGTTCGGGGTGGCCGGTGGCCTGGATTCCATGGTGGTGGGGGAGCCGCAGATCCTGGGCCAGGTGAAGCAGGCCTACCACGAGGCCGCCGCCTGCGGCGCCGCCGGACCGCTGCTTTCGCGGTTGTTCCAGGCGGCCCTGGCCGCGGGAAAGCGGGTCCGAAACGAAACCACCATCGGGCGACGCGCCGTCTCGGTTCCCTACGCCGCGGTGCGCCTTGTCCAGACCGTGTTTCCGACGCTGGACGGTCGAACCGCCGTTTTGCTGGGCCGGGGCGCCATGAGCGAACTGGCCGCGCGCCACCTGCGTCGGGCGGGGGTCGGGCGGTTGCTCGCCGTGAACCGCTCCCCGGAACGCGCCGCCGAATTCGCCCGCCGCGTGGGCGCGCTGCCCCTGGTGTACGCGCCCGACCTGGAGTTTCTTGCCGACGCCGACATCCTGGTCTGCTGCAGCCGCTCGCCCTACCCCGCCATCACGGCCGAATCCCTCGCGCCGGTGATGGAACGGCGCGACGGGCGCCTGCTCGTGCTGGTGGATATTTCGGTTCCGCGTGCCATCGATCCCGGTGTCAGCAGCCTCGACAACGTCCTGCTCTACAACATCGACGACCTCGAGGCGATTGTCGAACGCAACCGCGGTGCGCGTTCCGGGGCCGTCAAGCGGGCCGAGGCCATCCTGGAGGAGGAGGCCGCGGGATTCGCCACCTGGCTCTCCTCCCGCGACGTGGCCCCGTTCATCCGCGGTTTCCGCGACCATCTCGAGGGCCTCCGCGCCGCGGAAATCGAGCGCGTTTTTGGACCGGGTGGCGAGCCGGCCGGGGAACAGCGCGCCCGTATCGAGGAATTCAGCCGCGCCCTCATCAACAAGATTGCCCACAATCCCATCAGGGCGCTGAAGGCAAACGACGATCCCGACGCCACCGCGCGGAGGATCGCCGCGCTGACCGAACTGTTTGGGATCGAAATCGAAGAGCCCTGACACCCGGGGATTCCCGACCGCATCCCCCGGCGCTTCTCCCTGCTGTCGGCGCCGTTACTCCACCCGCCTCAGGACCGCGCATTTCAGGTAATCCGATTCGGGGAATCCCAGGAGGACCGGATGGTCGGGCGGCTGCCCGCCGCGCGCCTCCACCTGGAAACGCACCCGGGCGTTTCGGGCCGCTTTCTCCAGCGTGTCCTCAAATTCCGGGCGTCCCACATGCTGCGAGCAGGAACACGTGACCAGCACTCCGCCGGGCGCCACCAGTTTCATGGCGCGGTAGTTCAGGCTCAGGTAGGCCCGGCCGGCCTCGGTGGCCTGGGCCCGCGTTTTGGCAAACGCCGGGGGGTCGCACACCACCACGTCAAACTTGCCCCGCCTCACGCCGACCTCGGCCGCCCAGTCAAAGACGTCGCTCTCCTCGAACGTCACGCCCTTCGCATCATTTTCCGCGATGGCGCGACGGGCCATCTCCAGCGCCGGGCCGGACGAATCCACGCCGACCACCTCGCGCGCGCCGCCGCGCGCCGCCGCCAGCGACCACGCGCCCACATGGCAGAACAGGTCCAGGACCCGCGCCCCGGACCAGTGCGGCGCGACAAGCCGGCGGTTATAACGCTGGTCGAGGTAAAGCCCCGTCTTGTGACCGGCAACCGGATCGCAGAACAGCGCTACCCCGTCCACTTCGACGCGCAGCGGAAGTTCCGGTTCACCGCGCACATGCGGCGGGGTGAGGGGCAACCCCTCCTTGGCCCGGACCGGCGTGTCGCCGCGCACGACCACCGCGCTGACGACCAGGTGCCTGCGCAATTCCGCGATCAGGCGCTCCCGCATGCGGTCCGCCGCCAGCGTCACGATCTGGACCACAAGCACCTTCCCCAGTTTGTCGGCCACCAGGCCGGGCAGGCCGTCCGCCTCCCCGAAAACCGCGCGGAAGGAATCGTCGGGCGAGAAGTGGGCGCGGCGCCGGGCCACGGCGGCTTCCACGGCTTTCGCCACGTATTCGCCGTCGAAGCGGGTTTCCTCCTGCGTGAAAATGCGCGCGCGGATCTTCGACTGGCTGTTGTAAATGGCGCTGCCCAAACAGCGGTCCGTTCCCTCCCAGACATGGACGGTTCCCCCGTCCTCGGCCTGGCCGACGACCTCCTTGACCATGTTGTCATAGATCCAGACGGGCCGGATCCGGGGTTTCTTGACGTCGGCGTTGCTGACGATGAGCCGCGGCTGTTCGGGACGCGGGTAATGGCGCTGCGGCTGCTGCCTGGGTTCGGTCACGGATTCTCGCTCCCATCGGTCTGGGTGGTTCCCCGCACTTCGGCCTCGGTCAGTTCCCGAATCGGGCCTCCCACGTCCCAGATAAAAACGGGATCGGCGCCGACGCGATAGCGAAAAGTGCGCAGTGAGCCCGGAAGGGACGGCTGGTGCGCCAGTTCGTCCCGGTTGACGGGCGTCCGCTCCGCCCCAAGGCAGTCTGCCGCGGCCATGCCCCCGGGTTTCGACTCGGCCAGCGCGACCTCGGCGGTTTCGCCGGGGCGGGAAGTCCACGCCACGTGCATCATGCCGTCCACCTTGCTCGACTGGGGCAGGATGCGGAATGAGTATATGGTTGCCGCACCCTGCTGCGTCGTTTTCACAAACTCGGTCCGGGTCAGCTGGAACTGCATCAGGTTGTAGGCGATGGCCGACGGTTTCGGGCGATAGTTCGAGTCGAGCAGGCCCAGGTGGCTGTCAAACTGCCCCTCCCAAGGCGCGCGCCGCCAGTCGTGCAGGTTGAACCAGAACACCTTGTGGACGCCGCCCGCCAGGGCGACGGTGTACATCTGGACGAGCCAGCGGGCCTGTTCGGCCTCGGTGCAGCCGCCGGGATGGGTCGCCCAGCCCGTTTCCGTGATCCACAGTTCCTTCGCCAGGATGTCGTGTTTGCGCATCAGGCTGCGGGCCGCATCGCAGATGTCGGAAAAGGAGTTCTCCTCCGGCCCCTGCCAGTGGCGCTCGGGGTAGGGGTGGAAACTGACCACGTCGAGGAACTGCTTGTAGCCGTCCGCAAGCATGCGGTCGAGGAACACCGGGTCGTAGCGGGCGGTGGCGCCGGCCACGATGCGCGGCCCGGGAGACACCTTGCGGACTTCCTCGTAGGTGGCTTTCACCAGTTCCCGGTAGTCGAGCACATTGCCGTTCGGGCGCCAGAAACCGAAGTTCGGCTCGTTCCACACCTCGTAGGCGATGATCTTCATCCCGTAGCGCCTGGCCATGTTCGAGACGAAGCCCCGCCAGTTGGCGCGCTCGTCCGCGGTGGCCGGGGCCGCGCCGCCGGGCGACCAGGCGCTCGCGTAACAGAGGATCCCCAGGAGCCGCAGGTATTCCGAACGGTAGGCCTGCACCACCTTGTCCACCTTGCTCAGCTTGAAGACCCCCAGGAAGGGTTCGATCTCGTTCCACCACAAGTCGTTGCGGCCCCAAAACGAGCCCAGGCGCCGGTGCCACTTCAGCCGCCGGGCGCCCGTCGTGGCAATGTCCTCTTCGGACAGGTGGAACAGTCCGCCGCTGCAGATCGCGAAGGGCGAACCGTAAAGCAGCGCCTCGCGGGCCGTGCGGCTGAGGTTCCACAGGGTGAACTGGTCGTGGCCGAGCACGGTGGCCGTCGTGGGGAGTGATTCCAGCCGCACGAGGTTGCCGTACACGCTGGCCGTGGTGACACCGTCGGGCTGGACGACCCGGCTCGCCGTCGTGACCGGGGCCGCCGGGTCGAGGCTGATGTATTCGGGGGCGTGGCCCGTGGCCCGCGGAAGGGCCGCCAGCGGTTCGGCCAGCAGTTTCACCTCCGCCGTCATCAGGCCCGGCGCGAACAGGCGCATGGTGCGGTCGTCGGCAGGGCGCTCCATCGCCCGCCGCGACCGCGCGGGCGTCGGGCGCGGCGTCGGGTGGGCGATGCGCTGCTCCGAATTCTGGGCGTTGGCGGCCAGCTCGGCCGCGCTCTCGTTCCGGGCGAAGACCACGCGGCCCTGCTGGTCGCGGATCTCGATGTGAACGGACTTGGGGATGGGTCCCGGTCCGCTCATCCGCAGGTTGGGGGTCAGCGGGGTTCCCGTCATCATCACCTGCTCGCCCTCAAACCCGTCGAAAAAGAAACCGGTCTGAATGGAGCGGGCTTCCGCGTTCACGGTCATCGAGGTCTCGGTCGCGCTGACCGGTTCCCAGAACCGGAGCGTGAGCGGACCGACCCGGCGCGGAAAAACCTCCACGGAAACCTGCCCGTCGCGTATCTCCACCTGTTGCGGGTAATTCGCGGCGTTTCTGTCTTCCACATCCATCCAGATGGTGCCGCCAAACGGGGCGGGGGTCCCGGTGTGCCTGTCTTTCGCCCGCAGCGTCACCTGGAAGGGGTGCTGGGCGGCGACGGTCGCGGGTGCATTTGCCTCGATGCGGACCTCCGGCACGGCATCTACGAGGCGCACATTGTCCAGCGCGAACCCGTTCTGTCCCTGGAATGTGTTGGAGACCCACGGGGAGATCTCTTTGGCCTGGCCGAACACGGGACGTGTTTCCTTGCGCGTGTCCGGCCCCATGAACCACTCGAACCTGTGGACGGGCACCGCGTAATGCCGCCACTCCCTGCCAACCGGCACGTTGATGTTCCAGCGCGACCCGTCACGCTCGTCAAGCGTGACAAACATCCAGCGGGACTCGCCTTCCGCGCGGGCGTCAAATTCCAGCGTGTCGGCGCCCGCGGGAATCTGCCCGTCGGCGATCGGCAGGCCGCAACCGGCCCAGCCCGCGTTCGGCCCCTCAAGTCGGGCGGAGAACGAGACGGCCCGCGAGCCATCCAGCGCGTTGGTGGTGGCCCGGCAGACGGCCTGTGTCACGCTGGTATCCCCGCCGTGGCGAACCTTCGCCGGGTCGGAGGCGGAAAAGTCCTCGACGGTAAGGTCGGGCCGCGCCGCCAGGGCTGGAACTACAGCCAGCATGGACAAGAAAACGACAATCGGGCTCAAGGGGAAGGGAGTCATGGCCACCAAGGTGGTGGCGTGCACAGGGCCTTGTCAATCCCACGCGCAACCGGTTTCGTCCGCGGACTCCCGCTCCTGCGGATTACAGGTTCTCCATCGCCCTGCGTACCCGCCCACCGTGCGATGCCACCCTGCGGTCCTGCCTGGGTTCAGGCTTCTGGACTTCCAGGGCCGCCACGGCGGCGCGCCCAAGGTTCCCGGCGAGGCGGGTAAAGGTCGCATTTCTCGTCGCAATGCGCGGTTTGGTGGCCCGTGAGGCCACTTCCCGCACCATGCGCGGCGGGGCCACGGGATCGGCGTCAAACTCGTCAAAATGGCGCGGAAGGAAGTCGTAGCGCAACCAGGCAAGGTAAGCACAGGCCACCTCGATATTGCGTTCGGGTTCCCAAACATCCCGGTGGTACTGCCAGTCGAGGTCATAGCGGGCCCGGATTTCGCGCCACACCGCCGGCATGACCTGCATCAGTCCGCGGGCGCCGGCGCCCGATGTGATGCGGGGGCGGAAGTCCGACTCCGTCTTCATGATGGCCCGGATCAGTTGCGGGTCCAGCCAGTATTTGCGCGCCGTCTTCACGATCAGCTCGTCGTAAGGATTCGCGCTCAGGTCCTGCGCGTAGTAGCGCATCACCTTGGGGGTATAGTTGCGGGTTTCGCGATAGGGTACCCGGCCCCGGTAGCGAAGGAGCGCGTAGGGACCGGCGTTGTAGGACTCCATCCACATGCGGATCGCGTCCTTGCTCAGCGGTTGGTTGGTTGCCCCGCTGGTGGCGGCGACCTCGCTGACAAGGTCCAGCATCGTGGTGGCCGTGGTCATGGCGCTCCGTCCGCTCTCGGCGGCCAGAACGGCCCGCTCTTCCAAAAAATCCCGCACCGCGCGGTTGGTGTACGGTCCTTCAACCGATGACTTTCGACTCGTTTCGGTGCGCTGGCGCGAAGCCGCCGCGTCCGTGGGGTGACCCATCACCGCCATGGCCAACGGCAACGCGAGCAGCAAATTGTTGCGTGTCTTAATCGGTCGCCTCAATGCTCGCCTCCTTGTTGGTATTGGCCGCGGACTTCGCCGCGGTATGCGGAGGGGCGGTCGAATTGCCGGACAGCCCTGCATACGGGGGGGGCATTACCGGAGGGGGTGGGAGGCATTCAGTTTATCGAGATCGCCAGATCGCAGAAATGCCGAATATTGGGACATTCTCACGCCCGATCATTTTTCCGAGAACGGACCAAAACAGGCCGGTCTGATGAGATGGAATGCTGAAATTCGATGGGCCTGCCACCGAAATCCACTACCTCCAGACCACAAGGAAACAATAACATCTATGGAATTGGTAGTGGAATGGTGCCCATTTGGCAAATGACCGTTTGAAAAACGCGGCTTGGTGAGATGCGTTTTTCATGCGCCACCCCTCCCAATTGCGGGTTGTTTTTGGCGCTTCGGCGGGAGATCGTGGGCTGGGAAAACGCGAACGGGAAGGGGGCGAAAGGCGTCACGACGGGTTGCGTTGGAGGAGTTCACGGCCTCGGGTTAGCGCGCGGCAACATGCCGGAGAGGCGGGCGAACCGCGTTGTTGGCAGGCGATCCGGCGGACTTAACAGACCCCGCCGGCCTCCGGCCTCACCGGTTGAACCGCGAGTCTTCCTCTTCCTCGGTCATGGGCGGATCGTTGCGGGGGGGTGGCGGCTGGCGGTTGGGGTTGCGCGGGCCGCGGTCGGGGCGTCCGCCGCCGCGCGGGCCGCCGCGGTAACCTCCGCCCTCTCCGCCCGACCGGTCGAAGCGTCCGCCGCCCCCGCCTCCGCGGCGTTCCCCCTCGGGGCGTCCGCCCGGACGCCGCCCCCGGTGCACATGGGGCGACGGTGCCTCGCCCTCGGCGGGCGTGATCACCACATGGCGCTGGGCTTCCTCGCCGCGGCTGATGCTGTGGATCCCGCGGATTTCCTTCACCGCGATGTGGATCGCCTTGCGTTCCCCGGCGGGCATGGGCTCCAGGGAGATCTCGCGTCCCGACTTCAGGACGCGCCGCGCCGTGCGCCGGGCCAGGTCCTCCAGTTTCGTGAGGCGCTTTTCGCGGTATCCCTCGCTGTCGACGATGATCGGGGCCAGCTCGCGGTTGGAGCGCACGGTCATCCGGTTGATGAGATACTGGAACGCCTCCAGGTTCTGGCCGTTCTTGCCGATGATCAGCGAGCCGTCGTCCGGCGCGACCACGTCCAGGGTCGGCCCGCGCCGTTTCTGGAAGGATTCCACCGTGGCGCGGATGCCGATCAGGTCCAGGATGTGCACGAGATGGTTCCGGGCCTGCCTGAGAATGACCTCCTCCCGGACGCGGAACCGCAGGGTGACGCCGGGCAGCGGTTCGGCCCCCGGCAGGATGTCGTCGTGGGCGTTGGAGAGTTCCTCCACCTCCACGGCGTCCTTGGACACCCCCAGTTGCTTCATCCCTTCCTCGAGTGCTTCCTCGTAAGAATTGCCGGAAATCGTCAGTTCGATCATCGCTGTGTTTCCTGTCGGCTGAGAATGCGTTGTGAAGAAATCGGTCCCTGCCGCCGGCCGGGGGGGCGCGTCCGTCCGGGCGCGTACCCCGCGGGGCGCGCTACTTTTTCCTGCCCTTGCGGGCCGGGGGCGGGGCGGGCAGCGGCACCGCGATGGCGGGTGCGTTCGCGGCGTGCTTCGCCTCCTCCCGGTCCAATTGGCGGTTGGTCAGCATGGTCTGGAATATCTGCCAGATGTTCGAGGCGTTCCAGTAAATCATCAATCCTGCGGGCATCGTGTACAACATTACCATCAGCATGACGGGCATCATGTACATCATCTGTTTTTGGGTGGGATCCATGGTCTTCAGGCGCGCCATGGAGATCTTGGTGGCGATCATCTGGGTCAGCCCCATCAGGATGGGCAGCAGGTTGAAGTAGCTGCCCACGATGGGAAGGGTTAAGCCGAGCGGGAAGAGCCGGTCGGCCACCGACAGGTCGTGCATCCACAGGAACGAGGCGCCCTGCAGGTCGATCGTGTCGTTGCACACCCGGTACAGGCCGATGAAAACGGGCATCTGGAGCAGCATGGGCACGCAGCCGCGCAGGGCTCCGAATGGCGAGATGCCATGCTCCTGGTACACCTTCCACACCTGCCGGTTCTTCTCCTGCGGGTCGTCCTTGTACTTCTCGTTGATGGCGTCGATGTACGGCTTCACCCGCGCCTGCTCGGCCATGGTCTTGGCCTGGATGCGGATGCTGTGCTGGGTGAGGGGGAAGACCACCAGGCGCACCAGGATGGTCAGGAAAATGATGGCGATGCCGTAGTTGCGGGCGAAACCGTGGATCCAGCCCAGCAGGTCGGTCAGGAACAGGTAGATGGCCCGCATGAAGCCCCACGAATTGTGGAAAAGCACGCTCTGCAGGTCGTTTTTTGCATCGGCCAGGATCTTGAACTTCTTCGGCCCCACATAGACGCCGTACTCGAATGTGCGGCTGGATTTGGGCGCCAGTTCCACCCGGCCGGTGGCCAGTTCGATGGTCAGGGGCGGCCGGAAGTTCTCGCGTTTGACATTGTGGGCACCGGGGACGAGGGCGCGGAAGTTGTAGGCAAGGCGTTTTGCGGCGTCGTCGGGTTGGAACGGCACCAGCAGCGCGGTGAAGAACTTGGCCTCCACGCCGGCCCACTCGATCCGTCCGTCCGCCTCGATCGGGGGTTTCTCCGGGACCGGGGAGGCGGCAAGCACCCTGCCATCCATCCGGTAAACGGCGCCGTCATAGGCCTCCTCGCCGCCGCTCTTCTCGTGCCAGTTGCGCTCCACCAGGCCCGGCCCCCAACGGAGGATGACGCCCCGGTTCGTGTCGTCGTAGAGCGAGATGGTGCTGTTGGAGTCATTGCTGAGGGTGACTTTCAGGGTGGAGAAATACTTGTCCTCGGGCAGGTCGTATATCTTGGCCACGCGGACGTCCTTCATGGCGGGCGACTCGAACCGGACGCGGACCCGCTTGTTTTCCTTTTTCACCCCGTCCGATTTCCACGGCACCAGGTTCAGGTCCTCGTAGCCCTGCGTCGCCGCCTCCCGGAACGACACCTCCAGGGGCCAGGTCTGGGGCGCGTAGGCCTCCGGGTCGTCGGAGGGGATGCGGCGCACCATCTCCACGCCGGCCGTGCTGTCGCGGCTCTCGCGGAAACTCTCGCTTCCCGGGTCGGTCAGGCGCCAGCTGTGGACGACGGCCCCCACATGGTCGATCCCCACCACATACTTCGAGGTGGTCATGGTCGTGATCTCGCCGGGGTGCGCGGTGATGGTCACGGACGTGTTCTCGAGGGTGCGGGGGCGGAAGGCCTCGGCCGCCGCAACCGGCCTCGTGGTGACGGTTTCGGCCGGCTGGATGGCGGCCGTTCCCGTCGTGCGGATGTCATAGGTCATCGTGCCGGTGGTCTGGCCACCCAGGGCGGCAAGGGCCTTGCGGCGCTTCACATCCTCCCGCGCCATGAAGACGCTGAAGATTTGGATCACCACAAACGATGCGAGGATAAAAACCAGCCAGCGGCGTTCCATTCTCATAGGCTCACGGTTGCGGCCGGTTGCCCCTGCCCGTCGCGGCGTGTGCCGCTAGGCCCGGGGTGCGCCCGGCGTTCAGCCTGTCTCCATTTTCCAAGTGGTGGTGCGTCGAAAAACTTGTCGGCCCGCTACTCTACCGGGTCGTAGCCGCCCCTGCAAAGGGGCTGGCACCGGGCGAGGCGCCATGCGATCATCGCCAGCGCCTTGAGCAGGGGTTTCTTGCGCAGGGCCTCGAGGGCATAGCAAGAGCAACTGGGGTAAAACCGGCACGAGGCGGGCAGGATGGGGGAGAGGCACAACTGGTAGGCCCGCACCAGGCCGATGAAAATCGTGCGGAAGGGCCACTCAATCGCCCGCAGGAGCGTCATCGAGCCACAGGCCGGCGTTGCGCCAGACCGAATGCAGTTGCCGCGTGAATCCATGAAAATCCATCTCGTCGGCCCCGCGGTGGAAAACGACAATCACCGTGTGTCCCGGCTTGAGCCGGGGAAGGGCCAGACGAAAAACCTCGCGTGTGAGCCGCTTGAGCCGGTTGCGCACCACGGCGTTGCCCACCTTGCGGGTCGCCGTGACTCCCAGTCGGGTCGGCGAACCGGGCTCGTCGCGGGGGGCCACAAAAACCCTGCCCACACGGCAGCGGTACACTTTCCCGACCTCGCAGGTTTTCAGGAAATCCGCCCGCCGCAGGACGCGGTTTGCATCCCGGAATCCGAAGCGCGGCACACCCCCCGTCAAGGCACACCAAGGCCCACAGGCCTCTCCGGTCAGCGAGCCGACCGCGAGTCGGAAACGGTCAGCTTCCAGCGGCCCTTGGCACGGCGGCGCTTGAGGACAAGGCGCCCGTTCTTGGTGGCCATGCGCGCACGGAAACCGTGCTTGTTCCATCGCTTAGTCAGGCTGGGTTGGAAAGTGCGTTTCATGAGAGTTTCCAGAAATCCGTATAATTAGAGGTTTGTGTCGTTAGGCAAACAACCTCAACACAGAAGCCCCGGGAAAATTCGCGGAAGAAGCGGGGGCGCTTTGTCCGGAGCGGGACTAATGACAAACGTTCAGAAGTAATTCTCAAAATCAACCGGACTCGTTTGGCTCTGCTTCGCCATCGGTCCCCTCGGCGCCTTTCTCAGAATCGGCGGATTCCCCGAGCCTTCCCGTCCCGTCGGTGAATCACCCTGCCCCGCCCCGCCTAATTCCCCGGGGAAGTTGCCGCACCCCTACGATTCATCCCCCGGAGGTTTGTCCATGCAGAATTTCGAATACCAGAACCCAACCCGCATCGTTTTCGGCAAGGGTACGATCGCCCGCCTGGCCGATCATGTTCCCGCCGACGCGCGCGTGCTGTTTGCCTTTGGCGGCGGTTCCATCCGCAAAAACGGCGTGTACGACCAGGTCAAGTCAGCCCTCGGCGATCGTCATGTCGTGGAGTTTTCCGGGATCGAACCCAACCCCCGTTACGAGACATGCATGAAAGCCGTCGAGGTCATCCGGGCCGGGAAACTCGATTTCCTGCTGGCGGTCGGCGGCGGGTCGGTGGTGGACGGCGTCAAGTTCATCGCCGCGGCCGCCCTTTATCCCCACGGCGATCCGTGGCAGATCCTGACCGACCACTCCAGGCCGGTCCAGGCCGCCCTGCCGCTGGGCGTCGTGCTGACGCTGCCGGCGACCGGCTCGGAGATGAACGCCTTCTCCGTCGTTTCACGCGAATCCACCGGCGAGAAACTGGCCTTCGGCAGCGACCATGTCCGGCCCCGGTTCTCCATCCTCGATCCCGAAACGACCTTCACGCTTCCGCCGCGCCAGGTGGCCAACGGGGTAGTGGATGCTTTTGCCCATGTCCTGGAGCAGTACATGACCTACCCGGCCGACGCGCCCCTGCAGGACCGCATGGCCGAGTCCATCCTGCTGACGCTGATCGAGGAGGGGCCCAAGGCGCTGAAGAATCCCGCGGATTACGCGGCGCGGGCCAACCTGGTCTGGTCGGCCACGATGGCCCTCAACGGCCTGATCGCCTGCGGTGTGCCCCAGGATTGGGCCACCCACTCCATCGGGCACGAGATCACGGCGCTTTACGGCCTCGACCACGCCGTCACGCTGGCCATCATCTTCCCCTCGCTGCTTCGCCACAAGAGCGACAAGAAGGGCGACAAGCTGGTGCAGTACGGCGAGCGCATCTGGGGCATCCGCGAGGGAACCCGCGGGGAGCGCATCGAGGCCGCCATCCGCAGGACCGAGGAGTTCTTCCGCTCGCTGGGCGTGAAGACCACGCTGAAGGAAAACGGCGTGACGGAGGGCGCCGGGCGGATCGCCGCTAATCTGGAGAAGCACGGCCTGCCGGTCGGCGAGAACGCCGATATCGGGCGTGAGGATGTGGAACGAATCGTGGCCATGAGCGCCTGATCCGCGCCGGCATCCCGGCCGGAAAAAACAAAGGAGGGCGGACTTTCCCGTCCGCCCTCCCCAAAGCCTCCCTGTCCGGTTTGCCGGGTCAGGGTTTCTTGCCCAGGATTTCCCCGGCGGTGCCCTTCACGGCGCCGCCGGCCTTTTTGGCCACCTTGCCCGTTTCCTGGACCGCCCCGTCCACCGTTTTGGCGGCGGTATCGGCGGTTTTCTCCACCACTTTGCCGGCCTTGCCCGCCACCGCTCCGGTCTTGTCCACGGCCTTCTCGGCGAGGCCCACCTTCTTGTCGGCCTTCACCTCCACCTTCTTGGCCGACATCGTGTAGAAAACGGTGACCTTCTCACCGACCTTGAGTTCCCCGCCGTCCACCTTGGTGTCGGCGGTGCGGGCGATATCGAACTTCTCTTTGCCCTTTTCCACGACGATTGCCGAGTCGCTGACCTCCAGCACCTGCCCGGTGACCTGGTAGCTGGTGACCGCAAACCCGGCGACCGGCATGGCCAACGCGGCGGCAACCGCCGCGCCGATTACACTGCTCTTCATGGTGTTTTCCTCCTGAGGATGGTGTGATTCCCTGACTTGCCTGCCAGCCAAGCATTCCTGAACGGCAAAATCAAGGGTTGCGGCGGCCCCGGCGATCCCGGGGGCGCGGCGGCAGTTTCCGGTTGATGCGGCCAATCTCGTCCGGTCTGATCTTTCCCCATGAAAACGATCTCCCTTGAAGGACAGGTTGCCGTCGTCACCGGCGGAAGCCGCGGCATCGGCCGCGCCATTTCCGAGGAACTCCTGCGCGCGGGTGCGGACCTCGTCGTGAACTACCATCGCACGCCGGTGGACGCGCTTTCCGCGCTGGCGGCGGAACTGGGCCGCAGGGTGGTGGCCGTGCGGGCGGACGTGTCGGTGGCCGCCGACTGCGAACGCCTCATCGAGGCGGCCGTCGCCGAGTTCAAAAAGGTGGATGTGCTCGTCAACAACGCCGGGATCACCCGCGACGGCCTGCTGATGCGCATGGACGAGGCCGCGTGGGACGCCGTCCTCACGACCAACCTCAAGAGCGCCTTCGCGACCTGCCGCGCCGCCGTCAAGCACATGATGCGCGCCCGCGCGGGAAGCATCATCAACATCAGCAGCGTCTCGGGCATCATGGGCAATGCCGGCCAGACCAACTACGCGGCCAGCAAGGCCGGGCTGATCGGCTTCACCAAGTCGCTCGCCCGCGAGGTGGCCTCGCGCGGCATCCGCGTCAACGCCATCGCGCCGGGCTTCATCACCAGCGACATGACCGACGGCCTCGACGACAAGGTGAAGGAGAAGGTGCTGGGCGAGATCCCGCTGCACCGCTTCGGCGATCCGGCCGACATCGCCAACGCCGCGCTCTACCTGGCATCGCCCCTGTCGGCCTTCGTCACCGGCTCCACCCTGGTGGTGGACGGCGGGATGGCCATGATGTAGGGTCGCCCGCGGCGTTTTCCGCCCTTGCGTTTTTCGCAGCCTGCATCCCAATCGTGTTTCCCGGCGCCAAACGGTTTCCGACCCGTTCGGCGACTACCCGTTCTGTGCCACGGAGCCCGCAGCCCATGCCCTCCAAGCCGTCGTCGTCCAAGCCCCGCCCCGGAAGAACCTCGCACCCGATCCTCGTGATCGACGTCGGCGGCACCAACGTCAAAATCCTCGCCACGGGCCGGGAACAGGTCACCAAGTTCCCCTCCGGTCCGGGTCTCACGCCGCGCCAGATGGTGGCGGGGGTGAAGCGCGTCGCGAAGGATTGGAAGTACGACCGCATCACCATCGGATGCCCCGGGCCCGTCGTGGCGAACCGGCTGGTCCTCAACCCCGTCAACCTGGGGCCCGGGTGGCTGCGGTTCGACTTCGCCAAGGCTTTTGGCTGCCCCGTGAAACTGGTGAACGACGCGGCCATGCAGGCCATCGGGAGCTACGAGGGCGGGCGCATGCTTTTCCTGGGGCTCGGCACGGGGCTTGGCACCTGCGCCATTTTCGACGGCGTGGTCGCCCCCATGGAGGCGGGGCACCTCCCGTTCCGCCGCGGCAGCACTTTCGAGAACCACATCGGGATCCGCGGCCTGAAACATTTCGGCAAGAAGCGCTGGCGGGTGCTGGTGGCCGAGGTCGTGCAGCGCCTCAGGGAGGCCCTCCAGGTGGAATACGTGGTCCTCGGCGGCGGTCACGTGAAGCACCTCAAGCAGATCCCGCCGGGATGCCGGGTCGGGAGCAACGCCAACGCGTTCGCCGGCGGCTTCCGCCTGTGGCAGAAGCCCGACGAGTTCCAACTGCGCTGATTCGGCGCCCCGTCGCCGGGCCGGTTCTCCCGCCTTTTTCTTCTCGCAATCGCACCTTTCCTTCCGTAACTTCACGCGACCGTGGAAACGGACCGGCGGGAGCGGGGCAGCGCTCCCGCCCCCGTCCCCGCGGCCCGAACAACCCCCGAACGGAAGGAAACAACCCGCAATGCCGGTGAAGAAGAAGTTCATTGCCGATTTTCTCGGACGCCTCTGGGACGACTACGCGCAGCGCGTGACCCACGCCCGCGCCTACCAGGAGATGCTGTCCGAACTCGGCGGCACCTTCGTCAACGACCACATCGCGTTCCGCACGCTCGCCGTCACCGTGGACGGCCATTACCTGGGCATCAGCAATCTCAAGCGGGTTTTCGACGTCCTGGATTTTCCCGAAAAGGGAGCCATCGAGTTCCCCGACACCCACCTGTTTGCCCGCTACGTCCAGCACGACGAGCCGGACTTCCCGCGCATCTTCATCAGCGAACTGAAGGTGGACGAGCTGCCCGCGCCGGTCGCCGAGGCGATCCGCGGGTCGGTGGCCGGCTACCGGCAGGTGCTGAGCGACGCGGACGTCGAGGCGCTCCGCCGGCTGGACGAGGTGGACGCGGTGCCCGATGGGCTGCTCGACCGCACCGTGCGGTTGTTCCGCGAGGTGCCCTGGGGACCCGTCCCCGAAAAGGTGGTGCGCGAGGTGAACGCCGCCAGCCAGTACGGCGCGTGGGTTCTGCTGCACGGCTACAACGTGAACCATTTCACCGGGTACGTGAACCGCCACGGGGTGGACCAGATCGGCGACATCGAGAAGCTGATCGACGCGCTGAAGAGCCGGGGCGTGCCCATGAAGAGCGAGATCGAGGGCGCCCGCGGCAGCAAGCTCCGCCAGACCAGCACCGAGGCCGTTCGCGTGCCCGTGACCGTGCTCGACGAGAACGGCAGCCCGAAGTCCATCGAATGGACCTACGCCTACATGGAGTATGCCGAGCGCGGTTTCGTGGAGGAGAACGGAAAGCAGGTGCTGTTCCAGGGCTTCCTCGGCCCGCAGGCCTCGGGTCTTTTCGAGATGACGCGGCTGAAATAGCGGTCCGCGGCGGCAGCATGGCGCGGGCCGGACGCCCGCGCCGCGATTACCGGCGCTTGCGGGCGAAGTATTCGCGCAGGAGCGCGGCGCTTTCGGCGGCAAGCACGCCGCCGCGCGTGTCCACGCGGTGGTTCCAGCCGTGGTGGTCCAGGAGCGCCGTGCGGGTTTCCACCGCGCCGAACTTTGCGTTGTCCGCGCCGTACACGATCAGGGGTATGCGCGCGAGCAGGGCCGCCCCGGCGCACATGGGGCAGGGTTCCAGGGTGACGTAGAGGGCGCACCCCTCCAGCCGCCAATCCCCCAGCGAGGCCGCCGCCGCCCGCATGGCCAGGATTTCCGCGTGGGCCGTGGGGTCGGTCAGTTCCAGCCGCCGGTCGCGCCCGCGGCCCACGATGCGCCCCCCGTTCACCACGACCGCACCCACCGGCACCTCGTCGGTCGCGCCCGCGTCCCGCGCCTCCGCCAGCGCCTCGCGCATCCACGCCGCGTCCTCATGGCCGTCGGGCAGCGGGGAATACCGGTAGGGTGATCCGGGCCCTGCGCTGCTCATTGCCCGGGTCTCCCCGCGGACATCGCCTTCAGGATCTCGCCCTCCGCGGTCACCAGGATCAGGTTGTGGTCCGCCCCGTCCACCGGGTGGAAGGTGACCATTTTCGGAAACGCATCGGCCAGTTCCCTGCCCATGCTGAAGGGCACCACGTCGTCCTTTGTGCCGTGGAAGATGTGAACCGCGGGCGGGCGGGGGAGCGCGGCGAGTTCGCGAAGGCGGGCGGGGTTGTCAAAGCGGTCCGCGAGCAGGTGGCTCAGCGGGCCCCCCACGACGCGGCGCGCCATGGCCAGCAGGGTGGTGAAAGGCGACACCAGGACGACCGCCTTCGGCCGGTGTGCGCGGGAAAAATCCAACCCCGCCGCAGCGCCGATCGAGTGCCCCAGGATTCCCATGCCCTTCTCCAGTTCGGCCACGCTCACGGCCAGGTGCTTCGCGAGGGCCGCCAGGGCTCCGTTCCCGTTTTCGGCAATGCCGTTGCGGCTGGGCTTGCCCTCGCACCGCCCGTATCCCGGGTATTCCACCAGAAGGAATCCCGCCCCGCGATCGCGCGACGCCCCCGCCAGGTCCAGCCAGTCGAGGGCCAGGGAGCCGTTGCCGCCGAAGCAAGCCCACAGCCGGGCCGGCGCGCTGGTCGCGCCGTCGCGGGGCGGGATGTAGTACGCCACCTGCCGCCCGTTGCGCGTGGTGAACGCCAGTTCCACCCCGCCCTTCGGCAGCATCATTCCGGGCGCCACGGCGTAGGCGCGGGGAAGGTAGATGAGGCGCCGCTGCAGCAGCCACAGGCCGCCGGAAATCAGCAGCGCCGCCCCGATGGCCGCCGTGATGACGATGCGTGTCATGGAAGCGAGGAACCTCCGGGAGCGGGATGCCGAAACGGTCTGCGGTTCAGGCGGCAAAATGGTCCACCCCGCCCGGTGACGTGCCCTGCCCCGGAAGTGGCACGGGCGTCCCGCCCGTGACGCCGTGCCGGTGCGGGAAAGGGCCGGCAGATGGCATCATGACAGCAGCCTGGAGCAGTTTCATTTTTCCCCGTCCATCCCCCCGGGTCTGTTTCCGACGGTTGCGGGACGGGGGGCGGGATCCCCATGCCACCGTCCCCGGACCTGTTCCACGCGGATGGTCGCCATGCCGGGAACGCGGTCATCCATAGATGCGGTCCCGCAGGCGCTGGTTGTACTCGATCTTGCGTTCGGGGGGCAGCGCCGCGATCTCGTCGTCCGTCAGGCTCTCGCCTTCGCCGGGTTTCCCCGACGAGGGCGCCGGGGCGTTGCCCGTCACCACCGCCGCGCCGCGCGGGCGCGCCCCGCCGCCGCCTCCGTACGAGGACGCCGTCGCCGTCGCCTCCAGATCCTTCTCCAGCGGGCGGTAGGGGCGGATACCCAGTTTCTGGAGCACTCCGTGGTAGGCCTTCACGGCCTCGACGGGGCCGATCTCGCCGTCGGCCAGCAGGCGCAGGAACTCGATGAAGGCCATCTGGTTCTCCGCGCCGTTGATTTTGCGGCCGTAGAGTGCCGCGCGGGCCCCGTATTTCCGGGCCTCGCTCAGTTGCAGGAATGCGTCGTAAGTGGTCCCCGCGGCCCCTCCCAGGATTCCTGGCACCAAATCCGGGCAGTAGCGCGCAAGGGCCTCCATCTGCCGCGGCCCGTGGTAGGCGATCTTCAGGAAAAGGGGGCGTCCGGCCTCCGGCACGCCGGCCAGCGTGCGCGCGATGTGGTCGGCGATGAATTCGGGCAGTTTTCCCTCGTCCACCATGCCAGGCAGGTTCGGGTCGAAAACTTCCATGAAGTGGCGGAACCCCTTGCGCTCGGCCTCGAGCCGGAACTCGCGGTAGCGCTCCAGCATGTCGCGGTCGCGCTGCGCGTCGTTGGTGAATGTCAGCGAGTAGAGTCCCAGGTTGGCGCCCATCGTCCTTTCGTCCGGGGCGCAGTCGGCCTTGCCGCACTGGATCTGGTCGATGGTGGCGGTGCGGAACGGCAGGCTCGGCTGGTGGATGTAGTTGCCGCCGCGCACGACGAAGATGTCGGTCGTGTCGTTGGCGCGCGCCGCGGGGGTGATGGGGCTGTTGTCGAAGATCCGCTCGCGCAGGGTCAGCACCTCGCTGCTGCTGGCGCTCATCAGCATGATGTCCACCAGCCCCTGGTTCACGACGTCGCGCATCATCTGGCGGTACTCGGCCAGCGTGCGGAACCGCCCCTCCTGCCCGTGATATTCGGGCGACTGCCCGGGGGCCGCCAGGCCGTGCGCCATGTCGGCGTCCTTGGCGTCGGCGAGAATGAAAGCCTTGGCGCCGTGGGGGTCGGCGTGGATCTGCGCCAGCTTGGCGTCGAGCGACTTGATCATCGTGGTGGCGTAACCGCTTTCGGGCTTTCGTGGATGACCTGCGGATCGTTAGGTTCGCGCGCCCCCGCGTGCAAGTGCGGAATTCGGATCCAGCCCCGATAGTCACGCAGGGCCGCCCCCCGCCGCCCTCATCCCCGCCATGCAAACGCGGTCGCGCCCTGTCCGCACAGAAATTTCACGAAATCCAAGATTTTATTTGTGCAACGTTGTAGGGATGCCAGACTTCCGCCGGGGCCATCCGCTCCGCCCGGAATGGCATTTCCAAGCAATCAATTTCGAGGACCATCGATCCGTGGGCTATCTGCATGTTTATACCGGCAACGGAAAAGGCAAGACGACATGCGCCGTGGGGCTGACCGTCCGGGCGGTCGGGGCGGGCAACCGCGTGGCCTTCCTCCAGTTCGACAAGGGCTTCGAGGGGCGCAACGAGCACTACCACGAGCGTTTCATCCTCCGCTCGCTGTCCCAGGTCGAGCTGATGTTCTACGGCATGGAGCGCATCATGCCCGACGGCAAATTCCGCTTCGCCAACACCACCGAGGATGTCGCCCAGGCCCGCGCCGGGCTGGAAAAGGCCAAGGAACTCGTGCGCTCGGGCGACTACTTCATGGTCGTGTGCGACGAGGCCGTCACCTGCGTGTCCACCCAGCTCTACACCGAGGACGACCTGCTCGACCTGGTGCGCGTGTTCAGGGAGGAGGGGAAGTGCGAACTGGTGCTGACCGGCCGCGGCGGTTTCGACCGGCTGGTCGAACAGGCCGACCTCGTGAGCGAGGTCAACCTCGTGAAGCACTACTTCTACCAGGGCGTGCCGGCGCGGGCGGGGATTGAGTTCTGACCTGCCAACCTCGCCGACCCAACCCGCCTTGGATTTCGTTGTTGGTTGACAAATTTTCCCGATTTTCGCTTGTCTAAAGTTTGTTCCCTACCCGGACTGTGTTGCCCGTTTATCCCTTCTTGCCGCCTTGGCGGACAACGTGGGGCGACCCCGAACATGGGCGGGCCGGGGAAACCATTTCGAATCAAGAGGAATTCCCCACAATGAAACGAATCTTGTTCTGCCTGACCGCGGCTGTCACCGCACTGGCTTTCCATTCGACCACCGTTTCCGCTGCCACCATCGTGTCCTGGACGGACTCGACGTTGGATCCCGGAAGCGCGCAAAGCATTCCTGCTGCCGTGGGCACCGGCACAATTTCGCGCGGCGCGGCCCTGGCTTACGCGGCAGCCGCCAACTCTTACAACAGCAGCGGCTGGGCTCTTGCCACCGAGCAGTCGGCGCCCACCTTCGCCGACCAGTATGTGGATATCGCCGTGAGCACCGTCGGCGCCAGCGGCCTCACGCTTAACTTCACCGACCGCAAGTCGAGCACCGGGCCTTCCACCTTCAAGGTGTACTACAGCACCACCGGCACCGCCGGACCCTTCACGCTGATTCCCGGAGCCACCTTCACGCTGGCCACCACCGGGACCGGCCGCAACGTGGACCTGAGCGGCATCCCCGCGATCAACAACAACGCCAACGTGGTGTTCCGCATCCACGGCTTTGGCGCCACGGCGGCCGGCGGCACGGGCCGCATCTTCAGCGTGTCCATCACCGACGGGGCTGCCCCGCCCCCCGCCACGGCCGGAACCGTCGCCCAGGTCAAAGCCTCGGCCGAGGGTGCGGAATGGCAGACCACCGGCATCGTGACCAGCGTCGGCGGCAACACCGGCCGTCGTGCCTTCACGATCCAGGACGCCACCGACGCCATCCTGATCGACAACAAGAACTCCCTCACCTACACCCTCCCGGCGGTCGGTGACAGTGTGTGGATTCGCCGCGGCAACAAGACGACATTCAGCAACACGATCCAACTCCAGCCCGCTGCCACGGCCGACGTGATCGTGAATTCCAGCGGCAACCCGCTGCCCGCCCCCGTCGTGTTTGCCTCGGTCAATGACTTCCTCGCGGCCAACGTCACCAGCACCCAGGCCAAACTCGTTCGCCTGCAGAACGTGTACCTGAAGGATGCCGCCACCAGCGCCGGCGCGGTCAACTGGCTGGACGCTTCCGCCACTGTGGGAGGCCACAACTTCGGATTCACGAGCGACGGCGCCAGCACGGTCACCGTGCGCATCACCAACGACCTGAACGGCAAGGAAACGAACTGGCAGAACAAGGTTCGCCCGGCGACCAACAATTCTTCCGACCGTGTGGACATCGTGGCCGTGGCCGCGCAGTTCACGGTGGCCGCCGTTCCCACCCTCCAGATCAGCCTCAACGACCCGGTTGGCACTTCGGCCAAGACGGACGCCACCGGTCCGATCCGTCCCGCCACCACCGCCGTCAGCGATTGGCGCAAATATAACAAATAAGGGCAGGATCATCGCCTGAACAGCAGTCCCCAAAGCCCGGGATGGGAAGCCATCCCGGGCTTTGATCTTGCCATAGGGCGGGTCGCTATTTCCGGGAGTGCCAAGGCGGCACGGCAAAAACAAAGAAATCCTTGGTTTAAGTTCGCCAAAACGCTGCGTTTGTCAATTTTGCGGTTGAGTCCATGCCGAGTTTTGGAACTAAAATCGACGCTTATGGTTCCGGCGGCTTGGAGCCGGGTCTGTATGCAGATTGTCATTCCCAAACGGAGGATTCCTGAAATGAAAAAAACGTTTTTCAGTCTCGCCGTAGCCTTGGCCCTTGCCGGCCCTGCCTGCGCACAGTGGACGGTGCAGGTCCCCGAGTCTGAGTTTGTCACCGTTTCCGGCGGCGTCACCAATACGAACCTGAACGCAATCGCCAACGCGGGCGGCGGTGTTTTCTTTGTTGCGAACAACATCAACGGAAACGCGGGTGCCGGTCCCCGCAACATCATGAAGGTTGACACCAATCAGCCCCCGGGAAGCCGGGTCACGCTGGTTACTTCCGACACGCTGTTGGCCGCGGCAATCGGTGTGGCGAATGGTGCGCAGGCGGATCCCGCCGCCACGGCGATTCGCATCCAGGCGCTGGGCGTGAATTCGAACGGCAAACTCATCGCCTTCCTCGACGGCTCGGGTATGCAGTCCGCCCTTCTGGCAATCGAACCCAATTCCCCGTTCAACATCAGCGTTCTGTGCTGCGATTCGCCCACCTTCCCCGTTTCCCCGATCGAGGGCGGCAATGGCATGGTCATGGCCGGGAATACTGCTTATCTGCTCTGCGACGGCGGCTTTGGCAACCCGGACGGCGACTGCATCAAGAGCGTGGACACCAGCACACTAGTCAATGACGGGTCCAAGGCCGCGACGCTTGCGGTGACCGAGGCGACGCTTCTCGCGGCAACCGGTGACACCGCCGCCAACGACAGCATCAACGACATGAAGCTGCTCAGCGGAAACAATTACGTGGCGATCAACAGCGGAGCCACGGGGTCCAACGACAACGTCATCACCGTCAATCCGGTCGCGGGAACGGCCTCGCTGCTCGTCAATGCAACTGACCTTGAAGCCGATCTCGGCTCGACCGATGTTGGATACAACAGCGTGGCAGTGGACGGCGCCGGAAGGGTGTGGTTGGCCAATATGTTTGGCACACCGAGCAATGCCAGCGGTGATGACGGCGTCCTCATCCTCAGCAACATCGTTCCCCCGAACGCCTCGACCGCCCTGGAAAGCGAGGGGAAGATCTTCGCAAACGCCGGCGGGACCGACGCATTCATTGGCGCCGACGGAATGGTGTACGACTCCGTGACCAACCGCGTCTATGTGGCCTCGGACGGCACCGGCAACTCGGGCCTCATGTACATCGTGGCCTCGACCGCCGACGTGCCGGACTGGACGCTGTACTAGCCCGCGCGGTTTTCGTGTTCTAGCGAACCACCACCCCCCCCCCGCTTCCAACGAGGCGGGGGGATTTTCTTTTTCCCCAGGATGGCAATTCCGTGGCAACCTTGTCTGGCCTGGAATGCGCCTCCGCTCCGCCGGTTTTCCTGTTGCAAACGCCGGCCCGCACGGGTCGGCTTAAACTGTTGGAAATCCAAATAGGAGGCAACCTTCCTTGAAACTCACCCATTTGTTTCTCGCTTCTCTCACCCTCGCCCTCGCCGCTCCGGCGGCGGCCGACACCGTGGCGGCTGTCAAGGCCCTGGCCGACGCTTCCCTTGCCAGCAACGTGACGGGTATCGTGACCAGCGTGGGCGGCAGCACCGGCCGCCTGCAGTTCACCATCCAGGACGCCACAGGCGGCCTGCTCATTGACAAGGGCACCCTCACCTACACCCAGCCGAACGTGGGCGATAGCGTCACGATTGTCTCCGGCACCAAGACCACGTTCAGCGGCACCATCGAACTGATTCCCACCACGGCGGGCGACATCGTGGTCAACAACACCGGCAATCCCCAGCCGACCATTGTGACCTATCCGAGCATTGCCGCCGCTCTTGCGGCTTCGACCACCGACCACCAGGGACGCCTGGTCCGCATCCAGAACGTGTACTTCACCGTGGCCCCGGCAGGTCCCAACTGGCCGGCGACCGGCGGCGTGAACTATACCGTCACGGATAACGGCACAGACACGATGACCGTCCGCGTCACCAGCGACATCCACGGACTGGGTGCCGCCTGGAGCGCGAAACTCGCACCCACGGCCTCCTCCTCGGACCGCGTGGACATCGTCGGCGTCGGTTCGCTTTTCAGCAGCGTGAACCAGATTTACATCAACGACCCGGTCGGCACGTCTGCCAAGACCGATGCGACCGGCCCCATCCGCCCGCCCACCACTTCCGTGGGCGACTGGAACCTGTACTAAACAGTTTTTCGCCGCACGACCGGTTTCCCCCCGGGGTGGAAAGGCGCACAGCGTCTTTCCACCCCGTTTTTTTGCCTGGAAACGGACGACGGGTTGCCGCGCTACGAGGTGCAAAACCCAGCTGGAATTCCTTTTGGAGTGCGCCGGGGTGCCAAACCCCGGCCTTGATTCTCTGGGGCCGCCTTGCGAAGCCTGACCCCATCTCCATGACGAACAAAAGGTTCTTCCCATCCGCATTTCAACGGCTGGGCGCCGTTGCGTGCGCCGCGGTGGTCGGTTTCTCGGGAGCAGCCAGGGGTGGCGACCTTGGTTCCTCTCCCGGGTCGCCCTCGTTTCCGGTCAACCGGGGCCGCACCGCCGTTGTCTGGAACTGGCGCGATTCTTTTCCTGCGCTTTCCCGCGCCTGTGGCTTGTCGCCCGACAATCTCCTGCGCGACAACCGCCTGAAGCTCTCGGAGCTGAAGGACGGGCAGGTGCTCCGGGTTCCCGCGCCCGCGTGGCTGTTGTCGGGCGGTGATCGCCCCGCCACGGCCCCCGCATCGCTCGACGCGCGCCGCGAGGCCGTGCGCGAGGTGTGGCGCGGCATCCGCGGCAGGGGACAGGTTGCGCTGACCTACGATGCGGGCGGCGACCCCGACGGCGCCGAGGAACTGCTGGCGGCCCTGGAGGCCGAGCACGCCCGGGTCACGTTTTTTGTGACCGGCGAATTCGCGCTCCGGCATCCGGCTCTCGTGGCCGCATTCGCCCGCGGCGGGCACACGGTCCACAACCACTCCCACTCGCACCCGGATTTCCGCAATTTCGACGATTCGCGCATCGTGGGCGAACTCGTTCGCGCCGACGCCGCCATCACCAGCGCGTCGGGCACGCGCACCACCCGCCCCTTCTGGCGGCCGCCGTTCGGCTACAGCGACGCGCGCGTGCTGGCCGTCGCGGCCGGGGCGGGCTACCGCTCCATTTACTGGACCCTCGATTCGCTCGACGGGTTCGGCGAGGACAAGCCGGCGGACTTCATCATCAACCGCATCCTCCATCCCCCGCGCGAGCCGGATCCCGCGCGGTTCCTCGACGGCGCCATCATCCTGATGCATGTCGGCAAGACGGAAACCGCCCGGGCCGCGGCGCCGCTCATCCGGGGGCTGCGGGGCATGGGACTGGAACCCGTCCCGGTGGAGGAAATTGTCGCCCCGTAGGAAGAACCGGGGAACCCGAAGGGGCGGAAATGGCAATAACGCGGAAACAAACGGTGGCATGGGTCGCGCGGCTGAATCTTTGAATTGCTTTTCTTTACGGCAGGGCCACCATTCGTCGGGCAGACACCATGCAGGAGGTCCGTTCCCCGTCCATGATCTCGCAAGAAATCGTCCAGCGCATCCAGTCCTTTTGCGACGGCGCGGATCCCGAAACGCTCCGTGAAACGGCCGAACTGCTTGCCGACGCCCTCTCAACCCCCGACGGCGCCGCCCGGGTGGAGGACGCGTTTTACCGCGACCTGGACTTTGGCACCGGCGGGCTCCGCGGCCTGATGGGACCGGGCACCAACCGGATGAACCGCGTGACGGTGGCCAAGGCGACGCAGGGCCTGGCCAATTACATCCGCGCCCACGGCCCGGGCAGCTCCTCCGTGTGCATCGCGTACGACTCGCGCAACCGCTCGCCCGAATTCGCCCGCGTAGCCGCGGCCGTGCTCGCGGGGAACGGGATACGCGCCTACCTTTTCACCGACGTGCGCCCCACGCCGCAGCTCTCCTTCGCGGTGCGCCACTTCGGCGCCACGGCGGGCATCGTGATCACGGCAAGCCACAACCCGAAGGAGTACAACGGGTACAAGGTCTCGTGGAGCGACGGCGCGCAGGTGATCGCGCCGCAGGATCGCGGAATCATTGAGGAAGTGCGCAAGGTGGCCACCGCGCGCGATGTCCGGTCCGCACCCTACGACGAGGCCGTCTCCACCGGCGCCATCACCCTGGTCGGTCCCGAGGCGGACGACGCCTTCATCGCCGCGTTCGACGCCGTGCACATGCGCCCCGAACTGACGCGCGGGCGCGGGCGCGACCTGAAGATCGTGTACACGCCGCTCCACGGCACGGGAATCCGGGTGGTGCCCAAGGCGCTCGAGCGCTGGGGTTTCACCAATCTTTCCGTGGTGCCGGAACAGGCCCAGCCCGACGGCAATTTCCCCACCGCGAAGTCGCCCAACCCCGAGGAGCGCGCCGCGCTGGAACTGGGCATTGCGCTCGCGCGCAGCGAACAGGCGGACATCGTGTTCGCCACCGACCCCGACGCGGACCGCATCGGCGTGGCCGTGCGCCATGGCGGGGACTGGCAACTGCTGACCGGCAACCAGGTGGGCGCGCTGCTGGCATGG
>JADHEF010000321.1_pt1 | contig 55717 bp, 60 predicted proteins | sample 8952391 | NCBI WGS metagenome assembly JADHEF01 (sample SAMN16124439, study PRJNA663245) | bioreactor sludge metagenome | isolation source: sludge (nitrite) | place: India:Bengaluru | collected 2019-02-28 | reverse complement strand
CAGAGCCTTTTGATGTGAATGTAAAACAGTGGTCGGATGAGGAAACTGACCATTGCAAGGACATCCGTAACCACATCAACCCAAATACAAAGGTGATTGAACAATGAAAGCAGGCGACCGCGTAAAAATAGATTTCGTAAGTGAATCCGCAGCGATTTATTCAGGCAAACGCTTTACTGGATACGGTGTATTAGATCGTGTTGAAGATGGCCGTGTATTTGGGCGTTTAGATGATGGAACGCCGTTTAGTTGCTTTACTGGTGATGTGGAGGTTATCCAATTAGTAGATCGTACTGAAGAATTTGAAGCATTTTTTACAGCACAACCATTCTTTAAAAACTTGAGATTTATACACGGCGATAAGCTCTTTGATTTTGACAAGGGCATCGGATATCGCAATTTAACCGTTCAAGTTGGCTATGTGTGTTTTTGTAAAGGTGATGGGGAGTTTGTATTGAATGACTAAGTATCTCATTGGCATCGATACAGGTGTGAACACAGGCTACGCCGTGGCAGAAGACAAAGGCAATGGCGGTGAACTATTTGAAGTTAGATCCTTAACGATTACTCAGGCCATGAATCGAACGCTTGAGTTTGTTGTGCACTATGGAAAAGAAAACGTTTGTTTATTCATTGAAGATGCTCGGAAGCGCACCTGGTTTACTGGTGGTCGTGAGAAAGCCCAAGGTGTTGGATCAGTAAAACGTGATGCTCAGATTTGGGAAGATTGGTGTAAAGAGCAAGAGTTGAATTACTTAATGATTCACCCTAAAGCCAACGCAACCAAAACAAAGGCCGATGTTTTTAAAAAGCGCACCGGTTGGATTGAACGTACGAATGAGCATGCGCGTGATGCAGCTATGTTGGTTTTTAAAAGATTTGCGAAGTTTTGAGGGGAATAGGGATTAATGCAGTGCTAAAACACACGTGATGCAGAAATGTTGGTATTTCACCGTATAGCTAGACACCAAAAGGACTGATATGGAACGCATTAATGATTTAAATGGGGATTTAAGAAGTATTGCTGAGGTCATTGGTCGACAAAATGCGCTTTATCTTGTCAGCCAATGCCCGCGATACAAAACAGAAAAACGTGCAGGACAGGGGCAATTATTTCTTTATGTGCCAACACTGAAAAGGCTCGAAATGAATCATTTCCTTGTAAAAACTCTTGGCTACCTAGATGCGGAAAAACTCTCAAAAGAATTTGGCGGGGAGTTGCTTGTATTGGCTCAGTGTAAGCAAATCATTTTGAAAACACGCGACAACGGTATTCGCCAAATGATGAAGTATGGCTTTGGGGTTCAAGAGCTTGCGAATATTTTTAATGTAACCGAAAGAGTTGTTTCAAGAGTCTACGGAACAGAGTTAAGCAACCAGCAAATGACTTTAAAATTGTGAATAATGAAAAAATAATCTGCACTCTTAAACAATAAAGAAAATTAAAAAGGTGTTTGGAAAAATGGGTGGAAATGAATGGTGGGTCGCTGTGTTGAAGTTGTTGAGCGATTTTCAGTATTGGATTGCAGGTTTGATGGGGGCGGTTGTAGCAACTCGATATAACAAAGAGCAGCTTAAAACACCCAAAGATTACGCCGTGTTTTTACTGTCGGGTGCATTTACGGCACATTACCTCACTTTACTCATCATGCATTACACGGCGCTTGCACCGAGTCATGCGGGTGGTATTGGCTTTTTGACTGGAGCGCTTGGTGGGTTGGTCTTACAAGAGTTCTTCGCTTGGATTAAATCGGGTGCATATAAGCAGGTCGGATTTACATCATTTTTCATAGAAATGATGAAAAACTGGTTTAAGCGGGATGGTAAAAAATGAAAGAAAATCTGATTCGTTCGTTACGTGGTGAAGAGGGCGAAGTGCTTACAGAGTACAAAGATCATTTGGGTTACTCAACGATTGGTGTTGGTCGCTTAATAGATAAACGCAAAGGCGGGGGCATCACTAAAGAAGAATCTGCTTATTTGCTGAACAACGATATCGACAAGATTATTGAACAGCTAGACAAGCGTATTTCGTGGTGGAAGACACTCGACGAAGCGCGCCGTGGAGTGTTGGTAAATATGGCATTTCAGATGGGTGTGGATGGATTATTAGGTTTTAAAAACACATTGGCCATGATTCAGTCTGGTCGTTATTCGGATGCTGCGAAAGGTATGTTGAGTTCATTATGGGCGAAGCAAACACCAGCACGCGCAAAACGGATGTCAGAACAAATGCGTACAGGCGTATGGCAATTTAAGTCGGGGTTCTAATGAATATTAAACTCATTGTTGCTCTTGGCTTTTTACTGACCAGTATTTTCATTGGTTGGTGCTGTTATGACTATGGTTATACACAGGCACGCACACAGCAAATAGACAATTACGAAAGCATGATTCGAGAACTAAAAGCTGAATCGGATCAAGCACTCGAAAGAGAGCGTAAGAGTTACAAAAAACAAGAGCAACTTGAGACTAAGTACCTTGAAAAGATTAAGGAATTACAGCACAATGAAACAACTCTTATTAATGAGTATCACGCTAACAATCTCAGGTTGCGCGACTCACTTAAAGCCAAGCAATGTCCCGATGTGTCCAGCACTGCCAACAGCACCAGCGGCAATCATGCAACCACAACAGGCGGACTTCACGACAGAGATGTCGAGTTTCTTATTCGGTATGCCGCAAGAGCAGACGCCGTAGCAGAGCAACTCAAGAGTGCTCAAGCTCTCATCAAGCAAGACAGAGAGCTTTGCAACGGTCAGACCGAAACAACTGATTCCAAAGAAAAAATAGTTTCCCAAGGTACTTCCAGAGGGGCACCCCAAGCGGGGGCAAAGACCTCGCGTCTTTCGACATCTCGGTAAAATTTTGAAGTGTGGTTTATGTTTATACCATGCTTATTCGTATTATGGGTTTTTAGTATGTTTTTACATTTGATTGACCGGAAAACAGCAATAGAGTTTGGATTGAAAAAGTTTTTCACTGGTGAAAAATGTAATCTCGGTGGAGTATCAGAAAGATCTACTAAAAATTCAGCATGTAGATGTAAATATCATTTAGATATAAAACGCCTCAACTCAAAAAAACGTTATGTTAATAAAAAGGATGATATTAGACAGCAGCAGAAGCAGTACAGCGAGATGAATAAAGCCAAAATGAATGATGCCTCATTAAGGTATTACAGTAGAAATAAGGAAAAAATAAATAGTCGTAAGAAAATCCATCGACTGAAAAATATCGACAGTATTAAATCTAAGGCATTGGAATACAGGAATCGAAATAAGGAAAAAATAGCAAAAAAAGATAAGGAACGATATGACAGACTTAAATTTTTAGGATTGCTGAAAGAAAAACGTGCAAAGTATTATTCTGAAAATAGAGAAGCCATATTAAATAAAAATAGAGGTTTTCAAAAAACTTGGAGACAAGCAAATAAGGATAAGCTGAGAGAGGGAAAACAAAAGCGTAGAGCCGCTAAATTACAAGCAACCCCATCTTGGTATTCAGAATTGGACAGTTTCGTTTTTACCGAAGCCTATCTGTTATCTAAAGATAGGGAGATATTAACTGGAATTAAGTGGGAAATTGACCACATGATTCCATTACAGGCAGAAAATGTTTGTGGTTTACACGTATGGAATAATTTCCAGGTAATTCCATCATTTTTAAATCAAAGTAAAAGAAACAAAATGATCTACTGCAATCCATTTGATTGGCTGAGGGAAATACTTGATGGTTGCACTTGTTAAAGGTAAACAGGTAACTAGGCAGGCATTAGCTGATGTTTTTGGCGTTTCTTTGCCCACTATTGACGCTTGGGTTAGAAAGGGTTGCCCTTTTGTTGAAAAAGGTGGGCGAGGGCAAGAGTGGCAGTTTAATACAGCTCAAGTTTCTAAGTGGTTACGTGATCGTGATGTAGAAGAAGCAACAGGTGATATTCCAGATGATATGGATGAGCTTAAGCTTCGGAAACAAAAAGCAGAAACTGAACTTGCTGAATTGGAGCTTGCTGAAAAAAAGGGTGAAGTGGCTTTAATTGCTGAATTTGAACGTGCTCAATCTATGGTTTTTGCTGCAATACGTGCAAACATTATGAATGTGCCACAGCGTGCTGTACTACAGCTACTTGGTGAAACAGATGAGCGTACATTTAAAGAAAAATTAAAAGCTGAACTGATCTTAGCGCTTGAAACTTCAGCTGAAGAAGAGCTGGAGGAGGAAGAGATTGAGTGATCTTTCTATATTCAGTAATTATGGATCTGTTCTAGATGCTGTAAAACGCTCTATGCATCATCTGGTACCGCCGCCAGATATTCTGCCAAGTAAGTGGGCAGAAAAAAATATTAAAATCCCTGTGGGTAATGCGATACCAGGTCCTATTAATTTTGATAATGCGCCGTATCAGCGTGGCATGATTGATGCCATCAAAGAATATGGTGTTCGTCGTATCACCTACATGACAGGTGCACAGCTTGGTAAAACTACAATTCAACAGTGTGCAACTGGCTATTTCATTGCTCATGAGCCTAAATCACAAATATTTGTACAGCCAACACAAGGTGATGTGCAAACCTTTCTAGAAACCAAGCTTCGTCCAATGATTGAAGCCAATAAATCTATCTCACAAAAGATGGCCAGGCCACGTAGCCGTGATGGTGTGAATAACAGTCGCATGATTTCGTACGTCGGCGGATGGCTTATGTTTTCCTGGGCAGGTTCTCCAAAGACATTACGTTCGCGCTCTGCGCCCATTACACATGCAGATGAAATTGACGGTATGGAGGCAACAGCAGAGGGTGATCCAATTGAATTACTTGCTCAGCGGTCAGCGACATTTGGTGATCAATCCTTAAGAACAGAATCAAGTACACCCACTATTGCTGGTGCAAGCCGTGTTGAAAATGCATTTAAGCAAGGTGATATGCGCCGTTATTATGTGCCATGTCCACATTGTGGTGAGGCGCAATATTTACGCTGGGAAAATGTGACTTGGGAGGGGCGTAAATCTACAAATATTCAAGATGCAAAAGAGGATTTGGATCAAGAGCATGATGTTGAGACAGCGGGTTATCGCTGTGAATGCTGTGGTGTGGTGTGGTCTGATGGTGAGCGTATTGCTTCGATTCGCAATGCTGAAAAACTTGGTCATGGTTGGAAAGCCGAAAAGCCTTTTAAGGGCCATATTAGCTTTCACGCGCCAGAGATGCTTTCTACATTCCGTAAGATGCGTGACATCGTGCAATCCTATTTAGATAAGTTGGTGCTTGATGATTTACAGGTATTTGTAAACGTGTCACTGGGTGAAACTTATGAAGAAAATGGAGATAAGGCAGATCCTGAAATACTTCAATTGCGTGCTGAGGAATATATCGCGCGTGTGCCGAACGCAGGCGTCTATCTAACGTGTGGTATCGACATGCAGATGGATCGTTTAGAACTTGAGATTGTCGCTTGGGGTGTAGGTGAAGAAAGTTGGTCTATTGATTACCGTGTGCTTTGGGGTGATCCGCTGGGTGATGAAATCTGGGAAGAATTAGACGACATTCTTGAAGCTACGTATCTGCATGAATCGGGTGCACAACTGAGTGTTTCGGCTGCATGTTTAGATACAGGTGGTACGGCTGGTTATACACAGCGTGCCTATGAATATGTAAAAAGTCGTAGAAATAGAAAATTATTTGCAATTAAAGGGCGTGCCGGTTGGGGTATGCCGATTGTGCAAAGTCCACAGCGTAAGCAATCGGGTAAAGATAAGCGTAAAGTTGATTTATTCATTGTGGGGGTTGATGAAGCCAAACTCACTGTCATGCGCCGTTTGGATTTAGAAAAGAAAGGACCGGGATATTGTCATTTTCCACATGACCGAGAAAGTGAATGGTATAGACAATTAACGGCTGAAAAATTGATTATCCGCTATGTCAAAGGACAGCCAATACGTGAATGGCATAAGCCAGATCGAGCACGAAATGAAGCGCTAGATTGTCGTGTATATGCTTTAGCTGCTTTAAAAATTATGCAACCGAATTTAAAACGTGTTGCCGAACGTGTGTCGATTGATGTGCTAGATCAACTTGCGACTGAAAATAAAGGAAATATTGAATCTAAGCCTAAAACAATTCTTAAGCCTAAGATTGTTAAAAAGGTTCCGCAAAAAATAGTTACTCCAGTTGCGAAGAATACAGTGATTAAGAAAAAGCGGATATTTGGGAATAAAAAATAATACTTTGATATTCATATACAATTTTATATGTTTCTTATATATTGACTCGATTTTTAACAAAGATAATTAGTGAGCAAATAATGTCAGAGGCTACTCCACATTTATCTCATCCAAAGTATCGAGCAGATATTGATGGTTTACGAGCAATAGCTGTTTTAGCTGTAGTTATATTTCATGCGTTTCCATCAGCATTAAGAGGTGGATTCATTGGGGTTGATATTTTTTTTGTAATATCAGGATTTCTTATTTCTACAATTATTTATGAAAATGTCAGAAATGAGACGTTTAGTTTTAGGGATTTTTATTCACGAAGAATTAGACGTATTTTTCCAGCTTTATTGGTGGTTATAACAGCAACTTTTTTATTTGGATTTTTTATTTTATCTCCCGATGAATTTAGTGCTTTAGGTAAACTAGTAGCTGCAGGTATAGGTTTTGTTGCCAATCTAGTTCTATGGAGTGAAGCAGGGTATTTTGATGCTGCTACAGAAACAAAGCCATTGCTTCACCTTTGGAGTCTAGGTATTGAAGAACAGTTCTATATTATTTGGCCATTATTGTTAATTTTTGCGTGGAAGCGAAAAATTAGTCTGTTGATAGTGACAATGATCGTTCTATTTATATCTTTTAGCTTCAATATTTTTAATATTAAAACAGACCCTATAGCAACATTTTATTCGCCACTAACAAGAATATGGGAGTTGCTTTTTGGAAGTGTTTTATCTTGGATTATGGTTTTTAAGAAGGATGCTTTTGCTAATTTTAACTTTAAGATTAATAAGCAGCTATCTAGATATAAACTATTTAACAATGCTGAAGAAAAAAATATATTCGCCAATATTCTTTCAATATTAGGGATTGTATTATTTATAATTGGCTTTGTAAAAATAACGAAAGAATCTTTCTTTCCTGGTTATTGGGCTTTAGTACCAGTTTTAGGTACTGTCGTGATTATTATGGCAGGTCCAGAAGCCTGGATAAATAAAAAAATTCTGTCTAATAAATTTGCAGTTTGGTTTGGTTTAATTAGCTTTCCTCTCTATTTATGGCATTGGCCAATTTTATCGTATGGACGAATCTATTATGATAAAGTTCCGCCTGATGGCTTTAGATGGGTAGCTGTTTTACTTTCTATTTTGTTGGCGTGGTTAACAGTCAAATATATTGAGAAACCTTTCAGATATAGCAAGCGGAGAACACAAACTAAAGTGATCTTCTTAAGTTGTACTGCACTCCTCATAGGTATGCTCGGTTTGATCGCATACAAAACCAACTTTACTGAATCTAAGATTTTTAACGATTTAAAAATAACTAGAAAAGGATTTGAGCATGCATATGGTCCATCCCTTAATTGGTATGAAGGTAAAGAAAGTTGGTTATTTTTGGGTAACAATTATGATAAGACTGTTGAAAAGTTAAAGTTGGTTAATGAGCCAAATGTTGAAGATATTGATAAAGTATCTGAACAAATGGAAAAAATAGTAAGTGCTGCCGATAAAGTTAATACGAAAGTTGTATTTATGCTTGGGCCCAATAAATCGAGTATATATCCAGAGTTTTTACCAGAGACATTAATACCTTCTGCTACTAAATATAGTGGTTATTATTTAAGAAAATTGAAAAATAATCCTAATCTTATTGTTTACGATCCAACTCATGATTTGTTGCAGGCAAAAGAAAAAGAGGGATTATTGTATTGGAAAACTGATACACATTGGAATGATAAGGGGGCTTATATTGCATTTTCTGGCTTGGCAAGAGAAATGTCAACACCAATTCCAAATGTTAATTTTCAACAAGGACCCATGCATAAGGGGGACTTAATTGGTATTTCAAAGTTAGATAATTATCCTTTAAGTTCATCAGATAATTGGGTTGTTCAGTGGAACAAAAAACCAATTTCTGTTGAAAAGATACTGCCTAATGAACATGAGTCTGCATTTGGAAGTCCAAAAAATATTATAACTACAAATGCATTAACTGATAAGTCAGTTTGGATTGTGGGAGATTCTTTTTCTAAGGGGTTGGAGCCCTATTTGAATGCAACATTCAAAGAAGTTAGATATATAGGACATTGGAGCGAAAAGTTGGATAACTTATCTGATGAGTTGGCTAAAGCAAATAAAAAACCTGACATCATTATTATTGAACGTGTTGAACGATCATTCTAATTTCTATATATCTTAAACCTCGCTATATGCGAGGTTTTTTACAATAGTGAATAATGAAAAAAACCACTTAAAAAATAATGATAAGACCAAGAAAACACGCATTTTTGGTTAAAAATACATGAGTGGTCAGCAATTTCCAAACCAAATCAAAGCAGGTACTACGTTTAAATTTAGTTTGAATTTGACCGCTTACCCTGCCTCCGATTGGACAATTCACGCCTATTTACGTGGTGCTGATGCAATTGATATGCAGGCAGAACCACAGGGCAATATGCATATTTTCAATATTTCAGCTTTGGTTACTAAAGAATACAAAGCGGGTCATTACGGCTATTCACTTCGAGCAATTCATACTGAAACAGGTGAGGTGGACGAGCTTGAAGCTGGCGCTGTTGAGATTAAAGCAGACTTGGCAGCGATATCTACAAGCCAAGATTTAAGAAGTCATGCACGTAAAACATTAGATGCAATTGAGGCAACTATTGAAGGGCGCGCATCTCTTGATCAAGAACGATACAGAATTAACAACCGTGAGCTATATCGAACACCATTAGAAACTTTAAAAAAACTACGTGATCAGTATCGAGCAGAAGTAAACCGTGAAGAAGCAAAAGCATCAGGCAAAAGCATGTTCGGTAAAACATTACGTGTACGTTTGGGGTAAACCATGTTTGGATTAATAAAGAAAGAAGACCCAATCAGAACTCCACACGTTACAGAATTGAATGACGTAACTGTGCATAAGCCAAAAAAACTATATCGAAATATGGTTCGCTCTTTTAAAGCCGCTGTTTCAAGTCGCTTAAATAGCAAATGGCCATCTATGCCGATCAGCGCGGATATAGTAATTGAACGCAATCAAAGAATTTTAGTGGCACGTAGTCGTGAGCAATGCTCAAACAATGACTATGCGAAAAACTATGTTCGCATGGTGCACCAAAATATTGTTGGCCCTACTGGTGTGACACTTCAAGCACAAGTTAAAAACTCCGCAGGTAAACTTGATGCCCAAGCCAATGATGCACTTGAGTTTGCATGGTCTGAGTGGTCGAAAAAAGAAAACTGCGACATCCAATCAAAGAAAACATGGCGCTCCATTCAGCGGACTTGTGTGGTTTCGGCTGCCAAGGATGGTGAATTTTTTGCACGGATCGTTCGCGGTGGTGACGCTGGGCCATGGGGGTTTTCGTTACAGCTGATTGATGCACAACGTTGTCCAATTGATTACAACGCTAAGTTGAAAAATGGCAGATTTATTCGCCAAGGCATTGAGTTTAATACTTATGGCAAGCCAATCGCGTATTACTTTAATGCCACAGATGGTGATGATGTTTACTATCGAACAGCGACTAACAATTACACTCGTGTAGAAGCTTCTGATGTAATTCATGGATTTTTAGAAGACATGGTTGGGCAAAAGCGTGGCTTGCCTTGGACTTCTACGAGCTTATTTCGATTACATCAAATTTCAGAGTTTGAAGACTCAGCTATTGTGAATGCACGTGTTTCCGCTAACAAAATGGGTTTTATCCAGTGGCGTGAGGGGTTCGGTCCTAAATTTGAAGAAGATGATGAGATTCAAATTGAATCGCAGGCGGGCGAATTTCCGATGTTGCCAGAAGGCGCTGAACTTAAAGAGTGGTCGCCAAATTATCCAACCGGTGAATTTCTACCATTTCACAAAGCAATGCTTAGATCGATGGCCGCAGGTATGGGGGTTTTATATAACAACCTTGCTTCAGATTTGGAAAACGTCAACTTCTCAAGTATTCGTCAGGGCACATTGGATGAGCGCGAACACTGGAAAGAATTACAACAATGGCTAATTGAAACACTGATTGAGCCTGTATTTTTTGAATGGCTCAAATATTCGCTATTGAAAGGCCATATTAAGAAAAAAAATGGTTCTTCATATCAAGCCTTGGAACTTGACCGATTAAGCAAGGTTTCTTGGCAAGCACGTCGTTGGACGTGGATCGATCCATCAAGCGAAGTAGCGGCCGCTGAAAAAGCAAAAAATAACATGCTGACTTCTCCAGGCTCTGTAATTCGCGAACAAGGTAAAGATCCGCAGACTGTGTGGGCGGAATCCGCGCGTGATTTAAAAACAATGAAAGACGAATACATTAATCAAGGTTTTTCTGCTGAAACCGCAGAAGAAATGGTGCTTGCCAGCATGGGGCGCAAACAAACTGCAGCGGTCGGACGACCTAAAGAGGGCATGTAATGAAATTTTTTAAAACTGATCTGGCAATGGCTTTAGCAGGTATGACGTTCACCCGAGATGCTTCTCAAACAAAACCTTTACCTGATTTTAATAAAGACAAACTGGTTCGTAACTATGTCGTTGATGATTTCAAAGTGGACATGGAAAAGCGAACGGTCGAGCTTTCATTTTCAAGTGAAACAGAGGTAGGTCGTTGGTTTGGTGTGGAAGTTCTGGATCATAGCCAAGGAGCAATTGATTTCTCTCGCTTGAATACCCGTGCGCCGTTCTTAATGGATCATAACTCTCGTGATCAGGTGGGTGTGGTTGAAAATGCTTGGTTAGATCAGTCTCAGCGCAAAGGTCGTGCATTGGTTCGCTTGAGTAAATCCGCACGTGGTGAGGAAATCCTACAAGACATTGATGACCTGATTCGTACCAATATCAGCGTTGGTTACACCATCCAAAAAGCCATTCTGAAAGAGCAACGCGAGCATGATGATGTTTATTTGATTACTGAATGGCAGCCCTATGAGATTTCTCTCGTATCCATTCCTGCGGATACCAATGTAGGGGTGGGGCGTTCTGCAATTGTGAATAATGAAAACACACCTGCGAATTTGCAAAATGAAAAAATAAACAATACTCAAATTCCTCATCAACAGAGAACACACATTATGAATTGGGAATATTTTACTGACGAAAAGGGCAACCAAGTACGTCAACAAATAGACGCAGAAGGTAAGCGTTTTGGTGCAATCGAATTGGTTCGTGCTGTTGATGACACAGCACAACATGGCGTGCAAGCTGAACGTAAACGTGTAAGCGATATTATTGCTTTAGGTGAGCGTTTTGGTGCAGGTGATTTAATTCGTCAATTTATTGATGAAAATAAAACAGCAACAGATTTGCAAGCTGCAATTTTAGAACGAACCCATAAAAAACAAAGCAAACCGTTACGCGAACAAACGCGTGATAGTAACCTTGGTTTGTCTGATTCGGAAGTTCAGCGTTTTAGCTTGGTCCGCGCAATTCGTGCATTACTTCCAAATGCAACACAAGCAGATAAAGAAGCAGCTGCTTTTGAAATGGAATGTAGCCGTGAAGCTGAAAAAGCGTATGGCCGTACTGCACAAGGTATTTTAGTGCCAAGCGATGTTTTAAATCGTGCGTTTGAAAAAGGCGGTACTTCAAGCTCTGGTGCAAGCCTTGTTGCTGAAGACCATCGTGCAGACATGTTTATTGACATGCTTCGTAACCGTACATCAATCATGGGTCTTGGTTATGTGATGGGTGGTTTGGTAGGTGATGTTGATATTCCAAAACAAACTGCTGGCTCAACAGCGTATTGGTTAGGTGAAGATGAAGAGGTTGGCGGTTCAAATCCTACCACTTCACAATTAAAAGCATCTCCTAAAACAGTTGGTGGCCGTGTTGAGATTACACGTAAGCTTTTACAACAAAGCTCTCCAGCAGCAGAAGATTTGGTTTGGAATGATTTAAACCGTTCAATTGCATTGAAAATTGACCATGCTGCTTATTACGGTTCAGGTTCTGCAAATCAGCCACTAGGCCTTAAAAATATTTCAGGCATTAACGCCGTGAATTTTGCTGCGGATAATCCTACTTTTGCTGAATTGGTGAAAATGGAGTCTGAAATTGCATCTGATAATGCAGAAGCAGACCGTATGGCATATGTGATTAACGCAGCAATGCGCGGTCATGCAAAAACAACAGCGCGTTTTGGATCTGGTACAGAAAGTACAATCTGGGAAGCAGGCAATACAATGAACGGCTACCGCACAGAAGTAACCAATCAAATTGCCAATGGTGATGTGTTCTTTGGCAACTTTGCCGACCTAATCATCGCACTTTGGGGTGGTCTTGATATTACTGTCGATCCGTATTCATCAAGTGCTAAAGGTGGCGTGCGCATTGTTGGCTTCCAAGATGTAGACTTTATTCTTCGCAATACTGCATCAATTTGCTATGGCAAGAAACCAGCTTAATGCTGGTTTCTAACCTGTCTTTAGACTTTATATAGGTATATAAAAATGGTTAAGAAACTAACTGTAGTTATCGCTTTAACTTCCGCTGTTGCAATTGATGGTGAAATTCGTGTTGCAGGCGCTGAAGTTGAAGTTGATCAAGATCTTGCAAAAGATTTATTGGCGCGTGGTCGTGGCGTATTGGTTGAAGCAACTGATTTCACCCAAGAGGGGGATGGAGAGATTGATTTGGCTAAAATGACAAAAGCTCAATTGGTTGAATTTGCACTGCATGAATATGAAATTGAACTTGATGCATCGCTTACCAAGGATGCGTTAATCGAAGCGATTCAAGCAGCTGCGGAAGACGAATAATGACTTCGCCGAGTTGGGAAAATTTAGACGTTTTCCTACAAACTGATGCGGTAGGTGGCTTTGCTATTACCGCAACGATTCAGTTTGCGGATGGGTCTGATGATAAGCCAGTAACAGGCATATTTGATGAGCCATATCTAAATGCTCAGCTTGGCGAATATGAAGTTGACGATGCTCAGCCACGCTTTACATGTAAATCAAGTGATGTGAAAGGTGTGGCGCGTGGTGATGACTTGTTACTTCCCGACGGTCGCAAATTTCATGTGATGACATATCCACAGCAAGACGGTACTGGAATGTCTATTCTTAAACTTGAAGTGAATGCATGATTTCTCTTGGTATTAGTGCTCAAGGCATTGAATCAATTATTGCTGAGTTAGAGCCTACAGAAAAACAAGTTAATGCTGCATTAAGCCGTACTTTAAATAAGATGGCCAAGTGGATTCAAACGAGAACTGTAAAAGGTTTGAGTGCAGAGCTTCAAGTTATGCAGAAGGTTTTACGCAGAAGAATGCGTAAGACGACGATTCAAAAAACAAGTACAGGTTGGACAATCAATCTTTGGTATGGCTTAAACGAAATATCATTGATTCATTTAAATGCACGTGAAACTAAACGTGGTGTGACTGCTGGCAAACATAAGCGAGACGGTGCTTTTATTGCTAAAGGTCAAGTTTTTAAAAGACAAGGAAAAGGGCGTTTGCCACTTGAAAAGCAAACGTTAGAAATTAAAGAAAAAGCAGACTCGTATTTAGATGGACAGGCTTTTTCTAATGGGTACCAAGAGCAATTTTTTAAAGTTTTGGAGCATGAATTGAAATGGCAGATGCGATAGAAGGCACAGACATCGTTGCAATGCATGAGAACATTGTAAAAAAACTTTCAGATCAATTTAAAGATAATTTTAAGTTGATTGAATTTTATCGAAGTGAAAATGAACGCTCGCCATTAAAAAAAGAAAATTTACCAGCATTGTTGCTTGAGGTTCCAGACTTTGAGTTGAATTTGGAAGGAGATGCAGGTACAGAGCAATTACCTATGTTTGCTCGCATTGAAGCGCGCGTTGTTATTGATGCAATGGAAAAAGAACAAGACAATCCAACTTTTGCAAAATTAAAGGTAAGAACACTTGCCTTAAAACTTGCCCAATACCTTTTTAAAAACAAACATTTTCACGAATTAAAAACAGGTCCGTTAACTCTTTTAGATGTGACTGAAGATGCATTTTATCCTGGACTAGACCGCTATGATGTTTGGCGTGTGGATTTTTCCATACCTATTCATATTGGTGAAAGTATTTGGAAATCTGAAGGCGTAACGCCTACAGCATGGTTTAGTTGGGCACCCGAAATTGGTAGTGCTCATTCAAGTGCTTATCAGGAGATATTGCCATGAGTTATGCATTAGCACAGATGGATCGCATCCTTGCAAACCTTATAAAGATAGGTCGTGTAGATAGCGTTGATTTAGCCGCTGGTACTGCAACAGTAAATTTTGATGGTGAGTTGGTATCGGGTCTTGAGTGGTCTAAAACACGTGCTGGAGCAGATCGCTCATGGAATGGCGGTTATACCAAAGGTGAGCAAGTTTTAGTGCTGTCTCCATCAGGTGATTTATCACAAGGTGTCATTGCATTCGCGATATCTCAAGATGCCTTTCCGAATGCTGGTGGTAGTGAAAATCCAAAGCATATTTATGCAGATGGGACTGCGGTCGAATACAACAAAGCGAGTCATACATTGAATATCGATCTTTCCACTTCGGGTGGCAAGGTTGTGATTAATGGTGAATTGGTTGTAAATGGCTTAGCTGAATTTAATGGTTCTGATGTAACACATAAAGGTAAAAGCATTGGTAAAGACCATTCACATAAAGGTGTTCAAACTGGCAGTGGCAATACTGGGGTGGTGAACTAATGGGTATGAATGCTGAAACGGGTCGTGAATTGAAAGGATTGGAGCATTTAAAACAATCGATTGCTGACATTTTAAACACTCCGATTGGTTCACGTGTGATGCGCCGTGATTATGGCTCTCGATTATTTGAGTTAATTGATGCTCCAATTAATAGAAGTACAGTGGTTGATATTGTTGCAGAAACAGCTGAAGCCTTAATGAAGTGGGAAGATCGCCTTGTGGTTAGTGCTGTAGATGTAACGAGCGCAGTAGTAGGACAGATTGTTCTAAGAATTACTGGTAAATACAAACTTGATGGAAAAACTGTTCAATTGGACGGCATTGTGGTGGGCAAATGAGTACAGTCGATTTTTCACAGCTTTTACCGCCTAGCTTAATCACAGAATTAAGCTACGAAGCCATTTTCACAAAAAGAAAAGAAAGCTTCATATCTCTATATGATGCATCTGAACAACAAGCGGTGCGAGAGTTATTGCAACGTGAATCTGAACCAGTAGTGAAGTTACTACAAGAAAATGCATATCTGGAAATGCTGTATCAAGCAAAATGTAATGCTGACGCTAGATCTTTATTGCTTGCTTATGCGGAAAAATCAGATTTAGATCATCTTGCTTTAACAGAATATGGGCTAACACGCTTAGTCGTCACGCCCGCAAATAACACGGTAATTCCACCCGTTGAAGCTGTGTATGAATCTGATGAGCGATTGCGTGAACGTTGTATTTTATCCTTCGATGGTATGAATACAGCTGGATCTGCAAATGCCTATCGCTATTTTGCTTTATCAGCAGATGGTCGTGTGGATGGTATTAAGGTTCGTTCGGATGAGGCTAATCCATATTTACTTGATATTGTGATTACGCAGGTTGATAGCATCAATGGCGAAGCATCCGCGGAATTGGTCACAGCTGTTCAAAAGGTTTTAGATCCTGATCATGTGCGTCCGGTCTGTGATAGACCAACAGTTAAATCAAGTATCGCAACAAGTTACCAAATCGAAGCATCTTTATATGTCGGTAAAAATGCTGAGGATGCATTGTTGCTTGAAGCAGCGAATATTCGTTTAGATAAATACATAAAAAATGCTCAAAAAAACGGTGAAAGTATTTATCTATCTGCAATTTATGCTGCATTGCATGTAGATGGTATTGAACGAGTCGAGATTATTTCACCGACAGTAGATTTGGTGATGGACAGTTATCACCATCCATATTGCACAGCTAAAAATATTGCGGTTGGAGGTGTAATTTGACAAGTTTACTTCCTCCAAATTCCACAGAACTAGAACGAAAACTTGCTGAAGTAGGTAAAGATGCTTTTGATTTACCATCGATTCGTATCATCAAAGATATTGATCATGTGCCATCGCAATTTTTACCTTTTATCGCTTGGCAAAAATCAGTCGATTATTGGGATGATAACTGGCAAGAAGAATTAAGGCGGAAAGTCATTAAAGAATCACGTGACTTACATCGTTTAAAAGGTACACCAGCTGCAATAAAAAAAGCGTTAGAGCCGTTTGGTTACGAAGTGACTTTAATCGAATGGTTTAAGGCAGAACCTAATTTAGTACCAGGTACTTTTAATTTAGAGCTAAACGTCATTGGCAAAAGTTTAAATGCTGAAACATATAGCGAAATAAATAGATTGGTGTCTGAATCAAAAGCCGCATCGCGTCATCTAGCAAATTTAACAGTAACAATTAACCCAATTTTAACGATACGCAACCTTATTGTGCATCAAACAGCATTAACGTATATAAGTGAGCCGAGGTCATAATGCCTGAGTATTATAATGTCACAACTAATTTAGGCGATGCTGAAATAGCAAATGCTATCGCCACTAATACAAAACTAGATATTACCCATGTGGCTTTTGGAGATGGTAATGGCGCTGTACCTACGCCAAATAAAACACGGACATCTTTAGTTCGTGAAGTACATCGTCAGGCCGTTACTAAATATGAGAGACACAAAACCAATGCAAATTGGATTGTGATTGAAACGATTATTCCATCCGATGTTGGTGGTTTTACCATTCGTGAAATGGGCATCATTGCAAATGGAAAGTTGATTTCACATGGTTCACATGCACCTTTTGAAAAAGTAGCTGATCCAAGCGGTGTGAGTGAATATCGACTTAGATTTACGCAAAATGTAACCGATGGTTCTGTTGTTGAATTGACTTTGGATGAGTCTTTAATCTACGCAACACAGGCATGGATTGATGAGAATTATATAAAACGTTCTGAAATCGTAGACAACTTAACGACCGATGATGCAACAAAAGTAGCTTCTGCTAAGCAAGTTAAGATTTTGAATGACGATAAGGCTAATAAAACCACAACGCTTACAGCAGGAAATGGTTTAAGTGGTGGTGGCACACTCGAAGCAAATCGAACATTAACGCTGGGCACACCATCGAAAATAACAGGGTCAACAACAAATAGTGTTACAGCAACATCACACACGCATGAAATTGATAAGGCATCTACGAGTGTTGCAGGCGTTGTCCAACTCAACAATACGCTAACAAGCACTAGCATCACACAAGCTTTAACTGCTGCACAAGGTAAGGCTTTATTGGATATGTTTGCAACTTTACAAGGTACAAACATGGGTTATTTTAAAATACCTAATGCCAATAATCCTAGTAGACCAACAATTGTGCAATATGCTGAAATTTATATCAGTGCTAACTATACAGAGTACACTTTTCCCATAGCATTCCCGAATGCTTGCTCTGGGATTATTAATGGCACTGGTTGGCAGGCAGATCAAAATTTAGAGGCTATGAACATTGTTGGCACTTCTAAATCTAAAACTGGATTTACTGCATTAGCAACATCTACGTCAACATATACATATATTGCAATAGGATATTAAAAAATGCTCGCATTTAGTGTTGTAAGCCAGGCTGTTTTTGATTTAGATATTGAATATGAAGATGCTCCTGATGATTTGATAGAAATTAGTGTTGAAGAGCATCAAATGATTTTCTCAGCATTAAATAGTGGATGCATTATTTTTTCTGATTTAACTGTATCAGCACCAAAACCTAGTAAATTTCACGAATGGAACGGCACAGACTGGGTTGATCCACGCTCTGAAGACGAAAAACTTACATATAAACGTTCACAATATCCAAAGCTCACACGTTATCAATTTATGCGTTGCCTTTTAGAAAACGGCTACAAATCAGAAATGATTGAAGCTAAAATTTTGATGACTGAAGATGAAATGACACGTGAACTGACTTTACTCGGATTTAAAGAAGCAACAAACTTTGTGCGTACAGATGACAGTATTCTTGCAATGCAGTCGGTTTTAAATTTGACAGATGAGCGAGTGGACGAGATGTGGGAGTATGCTCTAACGCTGTAATACTTGCGCAATAGTGAATAATGAAAACCAATGTTTAAAGCGTAAAAATTGACTAAAATCTTCAACTGAGATTGCGGTTAATGAGCGATATTTTTTTACATGGGATTCAAAACGTCACAGTAGATGATGGTGCACGTCCCATCACTACTGTACGTAGCTCCACCATTGGGTTGATCGGGTCTGCACCCGATGCTGATCCTTTAATTTTTCCACTGAACAAACCTGTTTTAATTGCTGGGTCACGTACGCTTGCAGCAAAGCTTGGTGAAACAGGAACGTTACCACAAGCGCTTGATTCTATTTTTGATCAAATTGGCGCCGTGGTTATTATTGTGCGTATCGATGAAGAGGAAACAGCACCAGCTACACTAGCAAATGTAATTGGGGGTGTTGATGCAAACACTGGCACCTATGAAGGTGTTCATGCATTTTTAGCATCTGAAAACATCACGGGCTTTGTTCCTAAAATTCTAATTGCACCTGGTTTTACACACACTCGTACAGAAGCAGTTGGTGAAACACCAGCCACTTCAAATCCTGTTGTTGCGGAATTAATTGGTATTGCAGAGCGCTTAAAAGCAGTCATTGTTGCCGATGGTCCTAACACTAATGATGCTGATGCAATTGCATACTCAGAAGACTTTGGTTCTAAACGCGTATTCCTTGTTGATCCTAAAGTTTTAAAATCAGTCGACGGTGAAACTTCTCAAGAATGGGCAAGTGCATGTGTTGCTGGTTTAATTGCTAAATCAGACAATGATCGTGGTTGGTGGTGGTCTCCGTCTAACCAAGAAATTAATGGTATTGTTGGTACTGCTCGCGCAATTGATTTTGCAATGGGCGACGCGAATTGTCGTGCGAATTTGCTCAATGAAAAAAATATCACGACAATTATTCGTCAGCAGGGCTATCGTCTTTGGGGCAACCGCACACTTTCAAGTGATTCAAAATGGGCATTCTTATGTGTTGTACGTACAGCAGATATGATTGATGAATCATTAAAAGCTGCACACCTTTGGGCTGTAGATCGTGGCATTACAAAAACTTATGTGGATGATGTGATTGAGGGTGTGAATGCTTACTTGCGTTACCTCACAAACATCGGTGCTATTTTGGGTGGTTCTTGTTGGGCAGACCCTGATCTAAATTCAGCAGATCAAATCGCACAAGGGAAAATCTATTTCGATTTTGACTTTACGCCAGTGTATCCAGCCGAGCATATTATTTTCCGTTCTCACTTGGTTAATGACTATATCAAAGAGATTTTTTCTTAAGGAGTATTTGAGATGGGTGTTGCAAAGGATATTCGTAAGAATTTTAATTTATTTGTTGATGGTCGTGGCTACGCTGGTAATACAGATGAAGCCAATATGCCTGAATTGTCTTTACAAACTGAAGAATACCGCGCTGGTGGTATGGATGCCCCGATTGATATCACAATGGGGATGGAAAAGTTAGTTGCTGACTTTACTTTGAATGCACATGATCGTGATGTCTTGTCTTTGTTTGGTGTGAAAGAAGGTAGTCAAACTTCATTTACAGTACGTGAGGCAATGGAGTCATTTGACGGCACAGTAACAGCCGTGGTTCATAATTTGACGGGTAAGATTGTCAAAATTAACCAAGGCACCTCAAAAGCTGGTGAAGCACCTAAAGATAAATATGACTTGTCTTTGACATATTACAAGCAAACGATTGGTGGTCAGGTTATCCATGAGGTTGATGTGATTAACATGGTTCGTATTATTAACGGTACAGATGTGCTTGCAGATATTCGCTCAGCATTAGGAATGTAAAAGATGGAAAATCAAGAAAAAGATTATATTAAGGAAGGTGAGGGCAAAAACACAATTGAATTAAGTCGTCCTTATGGTGGCATTCAATTTGTAGATATGCGTGAGCCAACAGTACAAGATTTATTGACTGCTGAATTGCAAAGCAAAGGTAAGTCCAATGCTGAACAAGAAATTACGATGTTTGCAAATCTTTGCGAAATTGAACCCGATTTTATTAAAGGTTTGGGTTTACGTGATTATGGTCGCATTCAGGATTCATATCGACTTTTTACATCTTAAGTGCAAATAACATTCGTCAGCATGTAATTGCACTATCATCATTTACATCATGGTCATTGACTGAAATTGAGAGATTACCAATTTCAAGATTGGTTTGGTGGTGTGATGGATTGCCAAGAGAAACCGCTTAAATGCGGTTTTTCTAATTGAGTTTTATTGTTATGATTAAATGGATTATTTTTACTAACAATAGGATTATAAATGTCTTTTTTAAATGGATTATTTGCACTTTTAAGTATATTGGTTGTTTTACTTGCAATTGTTGCGATTATAAAACCTAGTATTTTTAAAATAAAAACTAGGGCTAAGGCTATTTTAATATTTTCTGGCTTGTTTCTTCTGACAGTCGTTTTATTTAGTATAACTATGTCTGATGAACAAAAAGCGAAAATTGAAGAAGAGCAGAAAGTAGCACAACAGGAGCGTGAGACTAAACAATCTTCAGAACAAACAGTTCAGAATAATGCACCGATTACTGAGGATAAAAAAACTATTGAACAAACAGCTAAGGTTGAAGAGCAAGAGACTGTTGAGGAAGTGCAAACTTTAACTCGACCACAAGTCAATGCAATTAGATCAGCAAAGCAATACTTAAGTATATCTGGATTCTCACGTAATGGATTGATTGATCAATTATCATCAAACTATGGTGATGGTTATAATAAATCCGATGCAATAATAGCGGTAGATAGTTTAAATGTGGACTGGAATGAACAAGCGGTTAGATCTGCTAATCAGTATCTTGAAATGAGTGGCTTTTCTTGTAATGGATTAATTGATCAGCTTTCATCTAGTGCTGGTGATAAGTATACAAAAGCCCAAGCGAGTTATGGGGCCGAACAAGCAGGTGCTTGCTCTTAAAAATAGAATTAAAGAAAAGCACCCTATGGTGCTTTTTTATTAAGTGCTGCATAAGTGAATAATGAATAAAAGGCATTAAAAATAACAAAATGGCACATTGGTTTAATTGTGTCAGATGCAATGTCAAATAAGAAATTAAATGCCATCATCACGATTGGCGGTGAAGTTGCAGGCTCTTTACGCACTGCGATAGGTAGTACCACATCACAGCTCAGTAAAATTGGGTCTGAAATTCAGCGCGTTAAAAAACAGCAATCCATGCTAGGCGAATCCATTCGCACATTCGGAAGCATGGGTAAGAATGTTGATAATTTGCGTGCACGGTACTCTGGTGTTACTGATGAATTGAATCGTTTAACACGTGCACAAGAAAAATTAAATCGTGTTGAGGAATTGCGTCAAAAAAATGCTGATATCCGTAGCGGGTCCGCAAAAGTATTGGGCGGAGCTATGGCTGCATCTGCAACAATGATAGTACCTGTAAAGTTAGCAATTGATTTTGAAAGCTCAATGGCAGATGTAAAAAAAGTATTTAGTGGTACGGATGCACAATTTAAAACAATTACAAATGAAGTTTTGAAAATGTCAACAGTATTGCCAATGGCAGCAACAGACATTGCAAAAATTGTAGCATCTGGAGCGCAATCAGGAATTGCAGCAAATGAATTAACGAAGTTTGCCGAATCTGCTGTAAAAATGGGGGTGGCATTTGATGTGTCTGCTGAAGAAGCCGGTCAAAGCATGGCTGAGATGCGTACAGCATTTAAAATGTCACAAGATGAGGTAATAACTTTAGCCGATAAAATAAATTTTTTAGGCAATAGTACACCTGCTGCTGCAAAAGGAATCATGGAGATTGTTCAGCGTATTGGGCCATTAGGAGAGGTTGGTGGTTTTGCATCTGGATCAATTGCGGCTCTTGGTGCAACTATGCGCGGTATGGGGGTGCAAGAAGAAATCGCAGCTACAGGCATTAAAAATATGATGCTTGCGTTAATAGCAGGTGAATCTGCAACGAAATCACAACGTAGTGCAATGATTGATTTGGGGTTGGATTCAGAAGAAGTTGCTAAGTCAATGCAAAAAGATGCTGAAGGAACCACGTTAAAAATTCTAGAATTAATTAAGGCTTTGCCAAAAGAAAAGCAAGGCGCAATGCTTGCAACTTTATTTGGAAAGGAGTCTTTAAGTGCAATTGCACCTCTGCTCACTAATATGGGTGCCTTAGAGGAAAACTTAAAAAAAGTTGGTGATGCTACCAAATATGCTGGATCTATGAATGATGAATACAAAGCAAGAGCTGAAACGACAGCCAACAATATTATTCTTTTTAAAAATAAAATAGGTGAACTAGGTATAAGCATTGGGTCTGTCTTACTTCCACCTTTAAATATTTTTCTTGGAAAAATGGGAGCTGTTATAGATAAAGTGTCAGCATGGTCTAAAGCAAATCCAGAGCTATCATCAACTTTGACAAAAGTTGCTGTGGGAGCTGTTGCGGTTGTTGGCGGTATTGCTGCGGTGGCTTTAGCAGTAACAACGGTTATTGGGCCGATTGCGCTGGCTATAAGTAGTTTTTCTGTGTTGGGTGGAAGTGCAGGGGTGGCTATTGGAATGCTGACCAAGATGATTACCCCAATTAAAATGATTGGTACGGTGCTGGGCTTTGTGGGTAAGTTTGGTGTTGGTTTGCTGTTTAAAATGGTTTCTGCCATTAAGATGATTGGTACTGTATTCGCTATAGTTGGTAAAGCAATGCTTGCCAATCCGATGATTTTAGCAATTACAGCCATCGTTGTTGTCGTGGTGGGTGCTGCTTATCTTATTTATAAACACTGGGATAAAATAAAAGTCTTTTTTGCTGAATTTGTTGATAAAACAAAAGCTAAATTTGCGGATTTCGGCAAAGCTATGGGGGCTGTATGGGACTCTATAAAAGCAAAAATTCAACCCGTCATTGACATGTTTAAATGGATAAAAGATAGAGGAGCAGCCATTTTGGGTGGCATTGGTGGAGCTGTTGGAAAGGCGTATGAAAAAACAAAAGCATTCTTCACTGGAGGAAATAGTGCGCCATCCAAAGCACCATCAACTCCTATTCCGCACAGATCAACACTAGCACCACAAATTCGCGGAGCCAATACCAAAAGCATTGTGTCACAACCAAACATAACCAACTCTTTTACGGTTAATGCTGCACCAGGTCAAAACCCAAATGAAATTGCAAATATGGTGATGCAAAAGCTTAATCGGGCGAGTGGTATTGCCCAACGTGGCTCAATGTTAGATGCGGGGTATGCACAATAATGGACGGTCAAATTTTTGGTACATTTCTCTCAATGATGAAGTTGGGGACATTTAGATTTTGTATTTATACAGCTGCATATCAAGAGCTAAATCGAACTACAAATTATAAGTGGGGAGAACAGGCCGTTTTTGGTGGTTGGGATAATTTACAGTATTTAGGACCGGGCGAAGATGTAATTTCATTAACTGGTGTAGTCTATCCTGAGTTTAAAGGTGGCACTGGGCAAATTGACGATCTAAGAGCATTAGCTGCAACAGGGCAACCTCAATTACTTGTGAGTGGTACAGGTAGAATTTTAGGTTATTGGGTGATTGGTAGTATTACTGAAGGGCAGACTAGGTTTGCTGCTTTTGGTGTTCCTCGCCGTCAAGAATTTACAGTGAATATGCGTAAATACTCTGATAGTCCTGAGCGCTTAGGTTTACTTGGCACACTAATGAATGCAATAGGTATATAAATGGCTCAATATTCAACGAAAGATGGTGATACTTTAGATGAAATCGCTTATCGCTATTATGGAAACACGAACAACAAAGTCGTGGAAAACATCATTGAAGCGAATTTTGGTATTACAGATTATCCAGCAATTTTACCTACGGGTGTTTTGATTGACCTGCCTGAAGTAACACAATCAACTGAAAAGCAGAAGGTGAAATTATGGGATTAAAACCTTGCTTCTCTGTCATTGCGAATGAAACTGATATCACCAGCATCATTTCAGATTTGTATGAATATATCTCTATTACTGATGGCACAGGCTATGAATCAGATACTTGCGAAATATCTTTAATTGATGACCCTATTCGTCCTATTGAGTTACCCAAAAAAGGGGCTGAGTTAAGAATCTCTATGGGATACGACTTAGCAATGGTTGATATGGGGCTTTTTATTGTTAGTGAAGTTTCGTTATCTGGACCGCCTGAAAAAATGGTGATCCGTGGTCGTGCGGTACCACAACTTACAAGTAAAAATGGCATCACTTCATTGGCATCTCAAAAAACAAGATCATGGCCAAAGGATACAACTATCTCTGCTGTGGTGAGTAAAATTGCAAAAGAACATGGTCTTGATTCGCTGGTAAGTGAAGCGGTAGCACAAATTAAGTTGCCACACTTTGATCAGTCGGATGAATCAGATTTAAACTTTTTACTACGTATTGCCAAGCGCTATGATGCTGTCTGCAAACCCGCAGGCGGGAAACTGCTTTTTGTGAAACGTGGTGATATTGATTTGCCGACTCTGATGTTAGCAAAAGAAGAAGTTAGTGATTGGGAAATGACATCAAGTACAAGTGATAGCGCAGGTACTGTGATTGCTTATTGGCATGATAAAAAGGGTGCAAAGAAAAAAGAAGTAAAAGTTGGGGATGGTGAACCTGTAAAAAGATTAAGGCATAGTTATCAAGATGAAAAAAGCGCATATGCAGCTGCACAAGCATCACTTGATCAGTCACGCCGTGGTGAAGAAAAGTTAAGTTTAAATTTACCAGGTAATCCTCAAATTTCGGCAGAAATGCCAATAACACTTGTGAATTTTAGAGAGGGTATTGCTGGAGATTGGATTGTTGAGCAATGCGCGCATAATATTGACAAGAGCGTTGGTTTTAAAACATCTGTTAGTGGTGTAAAAAGCTTAAAAGAGGAAGAATAGTCGTAGTTGGAGTGGATTTACACATCTTATTCCGTAGGGTCATAAAAAATGTGGTTTACATAATTTCACGGCTTTTAACTTCGCGAGATTTAGAGTAATTATTTTTGATTTCATCGCAATAATCAGACCAGTGTTGCATCATTTTTCTACGCTTATCCAAATGCTTAGTTCGATTATAAGCGCGACCATGCATATCTTTAACTTTGTGCGCAAGCTGTTGTTCAATAATCTCAATAGGGTAGCCCAAGACTTCTTCAAGTATTGTTCGAGCGGATGCACGAAAACCATGTCCACATACCTGCTCAGATGTATAACCCATTCTCCTGAGCGCTTGGTTGATGGTATTTTCAGACATTGGCTTTAACTGCGTGGTAATCGCAGGGAAAACGAATTCACTGCATCTTGTGATGGGTTGCAGATCAATTAACGCTTCAACAACTTGTTTAGATAGTGGGACAATATGCTGAACACCAGTTTTACTGCGAGTCTTTGGTGGTGTGTAGGACCAAGTGCCTAGATCTAAATCTATATCAGCCCATTTTGCATGACGTAATTCGCCCGGACGAACAAATACGAGAGGTGCGATTCTTATCGCAGTCTTTGTAATAAAAGTTCCTTCGTAGAAATCAATATCATAAAGCAACTGAGCAAAGTCAAATACTTCTGTAAGCGCGGATAAATGCTTTACCTGAGGTGCTTTCAATGCGCCTCTTAGGTCTTGAGTAACATCACGCTCACAACGACCAGTGGCAACTCCATATCTAAAGATTTGGCCGCATTTTACTTTTACCTTTTTTGCGGTTTCGAGCTTGTCTTGTTTTTCATAGAAACGGCAAATATTAAGCACCTCAACAGGTGTAATTTTATCTATCGGTTTTTTACCGATATATGAGTTAATAACTTCAAGCAGACGAGCTTGACCTTTAATCGTAGACTCAGCCAAATTTTGTTTAGAAACCCATTCCGAAGCAACACCCGCAAAGGTGTTTTTCTCAGACAAAATGTGTTCTTGAATGATACGCTTTTTCTCTTCATGCGGATCGATGTCTTGTGCTATGAGAGAGCGTGCATCTTCACGTTTCTGTCTTGCTTCAGCAAGGCTTACTTCAGGATATGGCCCAAAACTTAAAGTATTTCTTTTTTTAGTGAATGGTCTGGAATAATCAAAACGCCAAAATTTTTGTTGGTTCTTGTCAATATAAAGATACAAGCCATAGCCATCTGATAGTTTGGTTGGCTTATCTTCTGATTTAGCTCTTTTTATCTTTGCATCGGTAAGTGGCACAACGGTTTTAGGCATTTTTGCGGTATCACTTTTGCGGTATTTTCACTCATACCGTAAAAGATACCGTGAAAAATACTGGGTTATGGTGGACTATCATGGACTATTAAACGATATAAAACCAGCCAGATCAATTGATTTCACTATGCTTTATGGACTATGGTGGCCGACCATAGAACTTAAAATGGTGCGCTCTGCGGGACTCGAACCCACGTCGGTCGCTTAGGAGGCAACTGCTCTATCCAGTTAAGCTAAGAGCGCAAAAGTGCGGTTAATGTAGCTGATTTTACTCAAAAAAAATAGTTATTGCCGAAACAATAACTATTTAAAAATGAATATTTTATGCTTTTCTATACAGAATTTTGTATAGAACGAACATTAATACGATCCAGATTGGAATCATGATCACAGCGCCGTTTAAACCTTGAGTCCACATGATGTAAAGCACTACAGCAATAAATGCAAGAACAAGGTAGTTACTGAAAGGCGACCAAAGTGCAGGAAATAATGGTTTTTTCGCTTCGCTTTTCATGGCCTTCATAAATTGAAGATGAGTTAAGCTGATCATGGCCCAGTTCAATACCAAAGCACCAACAACAATATAAATTAAGTTGCTGAGAGCATCTTCTGGCGCAAAATAATTCAACAGTACACAACCGAAAATGAGCAATGCTGAAAACAAGACTGCTGGAATTGGCACACCTTGTTTATTGGTTTTACTGAATATTTTAGGTGCATTGCCTTGCTGTGCTAAACCAAACAGCATGCGGCTGTTAGCATACATACCACTGTTATATACAGAAAGTGCTGCAGTCAAGATAATAAAGTTAAGCAAATGCGCAGCCCAACCAATACCTAATTGACTGAAGATCATTACAAATGGACTCTTATCTAAGCCGCCAAGTTGTAATTCATTCCAAGGTACAAGCGATAACAAAATGGTCAATGAACCCACATAGAAAATGAGGATACGGAATACCACTTGGTTGATTGCTTTCGGAATTGATTTTTGTGGGTTATCAGCTTCTGCTGCAGCCATACCAATCAATTCAATACCGCCAAAGGCAAACATGAGGAAGGCAAGCATATAGAAGAGGCCTTCAACGCCATGCGGGAAGAAACCGCCATGTGACCAAAGGTTGCTAAATGAAGCCGTGGAATCTGCGCCTGCCGTAGCCAAAAGATAAAGACCAAATACAATCATAGCGACGACGGCCGTGACTTTGATAATAGCTAGCCAGAACTCTGATTCACCGTAAAACTTCACATTACCTAAATTGACTAAGGTAATGATCACAAAGAAGGTGAGAACAGATGCCCATGCAGGAATATGGGGCCACCAGTAGTTGATATACTTCGCAACAGCGGTCAGCTCGGTCATGGCCACTAGAACATATAGAATCCAGTAGTTCCAGCCTGCAAGAAAGCCTGCAAATTTACCCCAGTATTTGTTTGCAAAATGACTAAAAGAACCAGCTACAGGTTCCTCAACGATCATTTCCCCAAGTTGACGCATGATTAGAAACGCAATTAAACCGCCAATTGCATAGCCCAAAATAATGGATGGGCCAGCAGATTCAATCACATGTGCGGAACCTAAAAATAAGCCAGTACCAATTGCGCCGCCCATGGCAATCAATTGAATATGACGGTTCTTTAAGCCACGCTGAAGTTGAGACGACTCTTTATTCAAGTTATTTCAGCCCGACAATGGATAAGTGTTTCCGATTGTAATAGATCGCGAAGAAATCGCATAGTAGCTCAAAATTCATGAAAAAAAGTTATTATTCATATGAAAAATAATATGTAATAAATTGTAAATAAAAAACATACGAATCAATATATTAATTTTATTTAAATTATAAAATCGGGAATTTTATTTGGAAACCGGACGTTCACAAATGGTTTTTTTTTATACTTACTTAGACTAAAGTCCTGTACGTTACGCATGGATATTGAAAAAAGGTATGATGAACCAAAGTTAAATCAGCATGCTTGACTTAACACAATGATAAATATGAAGGATTTAATAAAAATGAGTTTTGCACCGCAAATCAAAATTCCAGCAACGTATATGCGTGGAGGGACCAGTAAGGGCGTATTCTTTAAATTAGATGACCTCCCAGAAGCCGCGCAACAGGCTGGACGCGTTCGAGATCAGTTATTGCTCCGTGTAATTGGTAGCCCAGATCCTTATGCAAAGCAGATTGATGGTATGGGTGGTGCAACATCGAGTACCAGTAAAACGGTGATTTTAGCGAAGAGCCAACAGCCTGAACATGATGTCGATTATTTATTTGGGCAAGTATCGATTGATCAGCCTTTTGTCGACTGGAGCGGAAACTGCGGTAACTTAACGGCAGCTGTTGGTTCATTTGCGATTTCAAATGGTTTGGTCGATGCTACACGAATTCCAGAAAATGGCATCTGCACAGTCCGCATTTGGCAGGTGAATATTCAAAAAACCATTATTGCACACGTACCTATTACGCAGGGCCAAGTTCAAGAAACAGGTGATTTTGAACTGGATGGCGTGACATTCCCAGCTGCAGAAGTGCAAATTGAATTTTTAGATCCAGCCGATGATGGTGAAGATGGGGGTGCAATGTTCCCAACAGGGAATTTGGTTGACACTTTAGAGGTTCCAGAGATTGGTTGCTTTCAAGCAACGTTTATCAATGCAGGTATTCCGACCATTTTCTTAAATGCAGAAGACATTGGCTACACGGGGAGTGAATTACAAGACGCAATTAATGGCGATGCTAAAGCTTTAGCGCGTTTTGAAACCATTCGTGCCTATGGTGCAAAACAGATGGGGCTGATTCAAGACATTTCTGAAGCTGCCGGTCGTCAACACACGCCTAAAATTGCTTTTGTTTCTAAGCCAAAACAATATGTCTCGTCGAGTGGTAAAACCATTACAGAGCAAGATACCGATTTATTGGTTCGTGCACTTTCTATGGGTAAATTACACCATGCGATGATGGGCACAGCGGCTGTTGCCATTGGTACCGCAGCAGCGATACCTGGAACCTTAGTCAATTTGGCCGCGGGTGGTGGAGCACGTGAAGCGGTTCGTTTTGGTCATCCTTCAGGGACCTTACGTGTGGGGGCACAAGCGATACAAGAAAAGGGTCAGTGGGTAGTAAAAAAAGCCGTCATGAGCCGTAGTGCTCGCGTGTTGATGGAAGGTTGGGTACGTATTCCAGTGGAAAGCTTGGATTAACGCGATGTAAAAAGCCTCTCTCTGTAGAGGCTTTTTTATGTCAATTCTAGGTCTGTAATAAGAAGGCTAAAAATAACTAAGAGCATGAGCAGTGAATTTTAGAGCTTAATTGCTTGTGTAATGGTTGCTTGAAATAGTAGAAAAGTCATTCTTATCACCTCGTCTGCAAAAAATTAATAGAATACTGCGCCTTGTTTGTGCTTTCGGCATAGAGAAAGCGGGCAGAAAGCAGTATCATGCCAACAGATCATTTTAAATGATCGACTCAGTCAAACTGAGCACCAGATTAATTTATCCTATTGTTATTCGAGGCGAATGTGTCAGCACTAACCGACGTATCAGCAAATGCACTCCAACAGGCTCAACAACGTATTCACGAAGATTTATTGACGGCACTTGATGCTTTTTCAATTCCGGAACCGTTAAAGAGTGCTGTGCATCATGCGGTCATGTTAGGTGGCAAACGTGTACGTCCTGCGCTGTGCTATGCCACGGCACATTTAAATCCAAACAATAATGCAGCAGCCGTGCGCCGCGCTGCTGTGGCTGTGGAGTTGATTCATTGTTATTCCTTGGCACATGATGATTTGCCGTGTATGGACAATGATCTTTTGCGTCGTGGTCAGCCGACCTGTCACGTGGCTTATGGTGAAGATACAGCGTTGCTTGCGGGCGATATCTTGCAGTCTATGGCGTTTGAAATTTTAGGTAGTCGACTGTTTGATGCTGGCCCAGTGGTTGATCAGGGTATTGTACTGAAACAGATGCAAATTTTAGCGACAGCGAGTTCTAAAATGGTGTGTGGACAAGTCCTTGACCTACAAGCCGAAGGTAAACGCGTCGATCAGGCCGCACTTGAAAATATCCACCGAAATAAAACGGGTGCATTGATTTCTGCTGCGGTGATGATGGCCGCGGTGACTGTATTTGACGGTTGCGATCAAGCGATTCCAAAGTTACGTGAATATGCGCAGGCAATTGGTTTGGCTTTTCAGGTACAAGACGATATTTTAGATATCATCTCAAATACAGATGTGTTGGGTAAAACAGCAGGGAAGGATGAGCAAGTCGAAAAATCGACTTATCCAGCCTTGATGGGGCTAGGCGCAGCACAAGAGTATGCCAAGACTTTGCATGATCAAGCCTTTGCTGCTCTGGCTTATTTCCCAACGGATGCGGCAGCAGAACTTAATCAGATTTCACAGTTTTTATTGGCTCGCCAAAGCTAAGTTTCAGTGTTTAGATTAAAAAAAGAGGACATAGCGTGTCCTCTTTTTTTAATGCTTGTTTCTTAGAGGCTTGAGTTTTTCCTCAACCACAATAAAAAAGACAGCTCGAAAGCTGTCCTCATTCAATGAAACCAAGCATCAGTTAGATGTCTTTACGCCCCATAACACCACGGATGGTACTTAAAATATCGGCTGGCAACACCACTGTTTTAGCATTGTTCGATTTAGACATGTCTTGCATCGCTTTGACATATTGTTCACCCAATAAGTAAGCCACAGGAATTTCCTTGTCACCTACAGCCGAAGTGACCATTTCAATGGCACGCTGAGAAGACTCTGCTAAGACGACTTGTGCTTCTGCGTCACGACGAGACGCTTCTAAACGGCCGTCTGCCTCTAAAATCGCTGCTTGTTTTTCACCATCTGCTTTGGTCACGGTCGCACGACGTTGACGTTCAGCCGCCGCTTGAGCTTCCATTGCGGCCTGCATGGTTGAAGAGGGTTGAATGTCTTGGATTTCAACGGTTTTTAGAGTAATGCCCCAGTCTGAAATATCATCAGAAATGGCTGCTTTAAGTTTGGCTTTAATGTGATCACGAGACGATAATGCATCATCCAAATCCATTTCACCGACAATAGAACGTAGTGATGTTTGCACTAAGTTTTGAATGGCCCAGGTATAGTTTTCAATCCCATACACTGCATTTACAGGTGCAGTGATATTGATGTAGGCCACAGCATTCATGAGCAATACGGCATTATCGCGGGTAATCACCTCTTGAGAGGGAATGTCTAATACAATGTCTTTGGTCGTCACTTTATAAGCTACTTCATCGACATAAGGAATCACAAAATTTAGACCTGGATTCAACGTGGTATGGTATTTACCCAGACGTTGCACGATCCATTTATAACCTTGTGGAACAATACGGACACCTTTAAAAATGGTGACAGCGGCAAAAGCCAAAATTGCTAAAACGACAATAAATCCACCAGACATATGCTTAACTCACTTTTATCTATTTTCGTTGGTTGAGAGATGTGCTTTGACCATTAAATCATTGCCCAGTATTTCAACGACACGCACTCGGTCGCCGACTTGGACTTTATCTAAAGTACGACAGTTCCATTCATCTGAACCGAGTACTGGAATGGGGAAGCGAACGCGAATGTGTTCATTTTCAGGACTGGCTTGAATCACCATGCCAATTTGACCGATGGTTGCTTCGCGAGACAGTCCTGCTTTGGTTTTGTCAGTTGAAAGCGGTTTAATAAACTTAAACCAAAGTAAAGTGCATAAAATCGACAAAATAATCCACGTCACAAACTGCGTGGTAACGCCCATCATTGGGAACATCCAGTACAGAATACCGACCATAATGGCCGCAATACCGAACCACAATGCGGCAAAAGCAGGCAGAATCAGCTCTGATAACATTAACAGAACGCCTAATACAAACCAGTGCCAAGGTTCAAAAGCAAATTCCATACATCTACTCATATATTCGTTATAGGGATATAGATGCAGAAGCATCTATATCAATTTAGCAGATGAATAAGTCTTTGAATATTAAAAATCAAATTTTTTAGAATTTGGCTTTGGGCGCAGGTTTAAAAGCAGCTGGGGTCTTTTTAAAATCGACAATGGCTTTTTCGATCGATTTAATTTTGAGCTGTGCGGCTTTTTCGCCTTCTAAAATAGATTGATTGCTGGCTTTTAAGTCCAAAGTGCCCAAGTGTCCGACTTTGGGCTGAATCACCACAGTCGCTTGGCTCAATTCTTCATTGATGCTTTGCTGCCCCATAATATTAATGGTCTGGTCGAGCAAGCCCCACATATTGAGGGGCTTGTTGCCGACAGGACGCGCTGAAATATCAATTGCGATCACAATATCCGCGCCCATGTCCTTGGCTGTTTTGACTGGAATTGGGCTGACCAGACCGCCATCCACATACTTGGTTCCACCAATCACCGCAGGGACAAAAACGTTCGGAATACTGCATGAAGCACGCACGGCTTGGCCCGCATTGCCTTTGATAAAATCGGCTTTACGTCCTGTATCCAGACGGGTAGCGACTGCAGCGAAGCGGATAGGGAACTGTTGAATCGGTTTGTTGCCGACGTGTTTGTTGACATAGTCTTGCAGCTTTTGACCTTGAACAAACCCTTGGGAGTTGAGGGTTAAGTCTCGAATGTCCGATTCTTTTAAGGTCAAGGCAATTTGCTGAAGCTGGAAAGGCGTTTTACCACTGGCATAGATACTGCCCACAAAACTTCCCGCACTGGTTCCCGTAACAATTTTAGGTTTAATACCATGTGACTCTAAAACTTTAAGCACCCCAATATGTGCAAAACCTTTGGCACCGCCACCTCCGAGTGCAATCGCAATCACAGGTTCACGAGCTTGAATAGGAGTAGTTGTTGGTGTTTTCTTTGATGCAAGATCACATCCTGCCATAGTCAGTGTGAGTGCACCAATCAGAGATAAACGAGTAAAATTCATGGTCAACAGTACTAAAATGCAAAACAAATAATGGTGCACATCTCAGCAGATTCGACCTTGATTTACTAGCTATTTTTTAAGCGTTTTTGTAAAGGCTTGGCCAACCATTTTGGGTTCTTGGCTGAAAATTTGCCGATATACAGATCTAAAATATGCTCTAGGTCTTGCTCAAAATATCCAGTAGGATGAAACACGCCCAAGCAGTGAATAGTTTTTTGCGCATAGTCAAAGGAAAACATCACAATTGGAATCTGTGCACCATACGCAATGCGATAAAAGCCACTACGGATGGCTTCGGCTTGCTTACGTGTGCCTTCAGGCGCCATACCGACCCAAATTTTTTCTTTGCTGTGAATAATATCGATAATATTTTGGGTTAACCCTTGAGCATGGCTACGATTGACAGGAATGACGCCAATCCACTCAAGTAATGGTTTCAGTGGGGTATGAAACAAACTGTTCTTACCAAAAATGGTGATTTGCAGGCCTAAACCCAACAGAGCCGTAAAGCCATGCCATGCATCGATATTTGAGGTATGCGGTGAAATAATTGCTACTGCTTTAGGCAGGTTCGGAAATTCGCCAACAAAGTGCCAACCTTGCGTCAAATAAAGCTGCTTAAAAATAGCGCGAGTGAATGCAGATGAGTTACGACTTGGAACTTGATCTGGTAGTTCTGGAAAATATTGGTTCATTGTTATTATACTCAATCGACCAAGATGTATATGATCTCATCATAAGCACTGATCGGCTTGAATTCATTGGCAAAAAAAGTGAAGGGATAGCGATCTCAGATGAACATTTTGACCAATCCATGTATATAGGAACAGCATGCTACAGACTCGCAATGTATATATTTTGCTGTTTTCATTGTATTGGGCACAGGGCTTACCCGTTGGGTTTATGACCCATGCCTTGCCTGTCATTTTAAGAGCACAGGGCGTGTCACTGGCACAGATTGGGGGCTTCGGACTACTGATGTTGCCGTGGTCGATCAAAGTGTTTTGGGCGCCAGTGTTAGATCGTTTTGGGATCACTCGTTTCGGCCACTATCGGAGTTGGATCATCCCATTGCAGTTTCTTACGGTGCTGGTGCTGATCGGGCTGTCTTTCCTCCCGATTGATGGATTAAATCAACCTATTTATTTATGGGCTTTCTTTGTGGGTCTCCTGAGTATGAATTTGCTCGGGGCAACGCAAGATATAGCAACCGATGGATTGGCGGTCAATATTTTAAAAGGGGAGCAACAGCACTGGGGCAATACCTTTCAGGTGATTGGATCGCGTCTGGGTTTTATTGTCGGTGGTGGTGCAATCTTGTGGGCATTAGATTGGCTGAGTTGGCAGAGCACTTTTTTGATGCTAGCGGCAATCGTCTTTATAAACACGCTGCCGATTTTAATTTATCCAGAGCCAAAGCATCGAGCTGTTTCAGAAGCTCAGACCCCATCTTTTAAATTCCAACAGATCAAAAACTATTTGGCTTATTTTGTCCAGAGTCCCGGACTCACAGCATGGTTAGCAGTGCTATTGAGCTTTAAAATAGCGGATGGTTTAGCAGGGCCACTTTTGAAACCTTTAATGGTCGATTTGGGGCTGAGTTTTTCTCAGATAGGCCTCTATGTCACCATGCTAGGTGCATGTGCCGCCTTAATAGGTGCAGGACTTGCGGGCTATAGTTTGAAGTTGATTCGCCGTGACACGGCTTTAGTACTGTATTCGGTGCTTAAAATATTCAGTCTGGCGGCTTATACATGGTTAGCCTTTCAATATGAAAACCAGCACAGTATTCAGCCGTGGCTGATTTATCTAATCAATGCCTTTGAAGATATGACCTCATCGATGCTGTTGGTGGTTATGCTCACCCTAGTAATGCAGTACAGTCGTAAACATCTGGCAGGTACGGACTTTACTTTTCAAGTGGCGCTGATGGCCACCGTCAGTGGTAGTTTGTATAGTGTGAGCGGTCTATTGGGAGATTGGCTCGGCTATTTTAATTATCTGTGTATGATTGTGGTCATTGCGATGTTGAGTCTGTGGTTTATTTTTAAATGGCGTGGCATTGCAACGCATTCAGATTTTTCATAATGCTTTCATAAACAAATCATAAAAAATGCTAAATAGTGATGTAAATTATTAAAAAATATAACTAAATATTTTTTTAATCGTTCTGTCATATATGTCTGAACGGTAATATTTGTAACAAATTTACCGTAGGATATTTTGATAATGAAAACACAAATTGCAGTCGCAGTCGCAATCGCTTTAAGCCTAGTGGCAGGGGTAACATTCGCAGCACCTACTTTTTATGGTGAAATTGATGTCACGGCCGATTATTTACCTGAAGATAATGCCTCTCCAAATAAAGACCGTGATGTCGTTGAATTGAACTCTAATAACTCCTTTTTAGGCTTAAAAGGCGAAGAAAAACTCACAGATCGTTTAAATGCATTATATCAAGCGGAATTTACCTTTTATGTAGACAATGGGGGTAGCTCAGATACTTTTGTTCCACGTAATTTACTTGTTGGCTTACAAGACCAAAAATTAGGGACATTGAAAGTCGGCAAAATTGATACTCCCGTTAAACAACTGTCTTCAGTGGTAGATACCTTTAATAACTATGTGGCCAACAAAGCTGATGTGGCAGGGATTTTCACTGGTGAAAACCGTATAGATAATGTTGTGGTCTATGAAACGCCAGCTTGGGGGCTTGGCACAGGAAAACTGAAAGCTACTGCACTGTTAGCCACTGGTGAAGCAGGGGGGATTGAAAAATCCAAAGGCGGAGCAAAAGTTGCAGGACGTGGTCTGGGCGATGCATGGTCAGCGTCAGTGGTTTATGACAGTAAAAAGTTTGTTGCCGGGATTGGTTATGATAAGGCCATTCCATCAACCTTTGCAGGACGTGGTATTTTGAATGCATCAGCGCCTGAGGTGACAGGCGGGGTGGCAGGCAGTGCTTTTGCAGCAGCAGACACCTTACGTGCCATTGGTCGAGTAAATCTCAATAATGGTTTGGTGCTGAAAGCCTTATATCAAACTTCTGAAGTGGCGGATGTACAAGGCAATGATGCTACCGCGGCTGCCATAGACGACGCACAAGGCTGGTTGGTTGGAGCTGAATATAACTTACCGACTGCCAAAGCTTGGACAGTGAAAGCGCAATACAGTCAAAACTCAACCAGCTTTAAAACATCTAAAGATGACTTTGATGCACGGCAGTTCATTGCAGGTGCTGATTATGTCTTTACCAAGCAAGTCAAAGCTTATGGTTACGCAGGGATATTGACACTTGAACAAGCATCATTTGAAACCAAACAACCTGTAGTAGGCACAGGGATTGAATACAAATTTTAATGTTTAAGTGCTAGAAAGGGCAAAGTCTCTAAAGATTAATGCGAATGAGTTAAGGAGTTTTATAGAAACTCCTTAACTTTTTGTCGCTTACGATGGAATCTTCGTATTTTAAAATTCAATATTTGGAGCTCGTCCGTTCTTTTGCGTAGCCAAAAGAACCAAAAACATTTGTCTTCCGAAAAACCTTTTCCTTTTCTGCATTTAAATGATCATTTTGCAAAAACATTCCTTTTAAATGGACATGCAGGTTGCGGATGACGTTTCCGCGTATCAAATAATATTGGGCGGCTCAAAAAGGGCATCTGATTGCTTAACTGATCGGTATGACTTTATATATTCGGCCACAGCGCCTTTTTTATTTAAGCGAGTTTTAAGTTTAGAAAACTACATTGGGGCATCCGCTCAGCAAGACATGATTTAAAATGTTCAATTTGCAGTCTATATTTAAAGAAGTTTCACTTTCGCGCTTTAACGTATATTTGGCGCTGTGGTTAGCCGTGGTTTTAAACGTGATGTTCTATAAGCAAGTTCAGTTGCTTACACCGTATCAAGGTTTCAAAGCTTATGCCTTTATCGGCGCTACCATTTTGGTGGTGTTGGCTTTTTATCATTTGGTTTTTCAGCTGCTACAGTGGCGACCGATGGCTAAAGGGCTGGCTGCGCTATTGATCGTCATTGGTGGAATGAGTGCATATTTTGTTAACAGCTTAGGCGTTTCGATCACACCAGATCAGATCCAAAACATGATGCAAACCGATGGCAATGAAGTGCGCGACTTGTTGTCATGGCGTCTTGTGCTGTGGATTGGGGCGATGGTAGTACTACCTTTAGTCGTTTTATTTAAGGTTAAAATCCGCCGTGATCCTTTTAAAACCGTGTTATTGCACAAGCTGTTCGGTAGTGCAGTTTCTATCTTGCTGATTGCAGGCATGTTGTTTATTTTCTTTGTCGATTATGCCGCGATTTTCCGTGAGCATCGTGATCTCAAAGGGATGATTTCACCGCAAAATGCGATTAGTTCAACGCTGTCATATTATAAAAAAAATCGACCACAGCAGCATTTACCGTTGGTGACTTATGGTGAAGATGCCCATTTGGTGAAGCAAGTCGGACAGCAAAACTTGCCGAAATTGATGGTTTTGGTGGTCGGTGAAACGGCACGTGCAGAAAGTTTTTCTTTAAATGGCTATGCGAAAAAGACCAACCCTGAGCTGGAAAAACTCAATGTCATCAACTTTAATCAAGTCAGTTCTTGCGGGACAGCCACTGCGGTTTCAGTGCCTTGTATGTTTTCAGGCATGCCTCGTGAAAACTACGATGCACAGTTAGCGCACCACCGTGAAGGTTTATTAGATCTTGCACAGCGTGCTGGTTACAAAGTGACATGGATTGACAATAACTCTGGCTGTAAAGGCGTTTGTGATCGGGTTGAACAGTATAAAATTCCAGAACCGATACAGAAAAAATGGTGTTCAGCCGATGGCGAATGTAGCGATGAAATTTTGGTGGATAGCTTAAAAGCCTATATGGCTGGTATTGCGGCTGATGATAAAACGCCACGTTTAATTGTGTTACACCAAATGGGCAGTCATGGACCAGCTTACTATAAGCGTTCAACGCCTAAGTTTCAGCCTTTCCAACCGATGTGTGAAACCAATGCCATTCAAGCCTGCACACCTGAACAGCTGAAAAATAGTTATGACAACTCCATTTTTTATACCGACCATGTGTTGAGTCAACTGATTGGTGTATTAAAGCAAAACTCAAACTTTGAAACAGGTTTTTGGTATTTATCTGACCATGGTGAGTCGACTGGTGAACATGGGCTGTATTTACATGGTTCACCTTATGCCATTGCACCAAGCCAACAGACCCACGTACCGATGCTGATGTGGTTTTCAGAAACATGGCAAAAGCAGAATCCGCAACAAATCGCTTGCTTAGGGCAACAAAAAAGCCAAGAATTAAGCCAAGATCATTTGTTCCCAAGCTTATTGAGTTTACTTGGGGTAAATAGTACGGTGATTGATTCAAAAAATAATATGTTAGAACACTGTACTGCGACCAAAGCGAGCGCTTAGACCATGTCAAAAATATTGATTATTGAAGATGATTTTATGATTGCGGAGTCCACACAAACGCTGCTGCGTTATCAGCAGTTTGATGTGGTATGGGTCAATAATGGTTTTGATGGTTTAAAGCAATTACAACAACATCCATTTGATGTGGTTTTGTTGGATTTGGGCCTACCAATGATGGATGGAATGCAGGTCCTTAAAAATATTCGCTCGCTTTATCCGACTTTGCCAGTGCTGATTATTTCGGCACGAGATCAATTACAAAACCGAGTCGATGGTTTAAACCAAGGCGCGGATGATTACTTAATTAAGCCTTATGAGTTTGATGAGTTGCTGGCACGTATTCATGCACTATTACGTCGTAGTGGCGCGTTAAAACAGCAAAAGCAAAGTCAGACTTTGAGTTATGCTGGTCTAGAGTTAGATGAAGATTTGCACTTAGCCAAGTACAAAGGGCAGACCATTGATTTGTCGAACCGTGAATGGGCTATTTTAATTCCTCTGGTCAGTCATCCCAATAAAATTTTTTCCAAAACCAATTTGGAAGAAAAGCTCTATGACCTTGACTCGGAAATTAACAGCAATACCATTGAAGTTTATATTCACCATTTGCGTGCCAAACTTGGCAAAGACTTTATCCGTACCATTCGAGGTTTAGGCTATCGTTTGGGGCAGGTTGAAGCATAACGATGGCGAAGTCGACTCCTGTTTCCTTAAAGCGTCAACTGATTACCTATACCTCTTTATTTAGTATTGTGATGGGCTGTTTGTTGGTGATTGCAGCATATCGCATTGCACTTGAAGAGACCAATGAGATACTCGATGCACAAATGCGTAATTTGGCTGAGCGTGTTGCAGCGCATGATCCCGCTCCAATTAAGAGCGAGTTCGAAGCGGACAGACACTATCACGAAGAAGATTTATTTGTAGATGTCTGGTCGTATGGACTGCCTGAACAACGGCAACATGAGTTTGATTTATTAATACAACCTGTTAAAAAAGCTGGATTTTATACCCATCACACAGCACAAGGCTTATGGAATACCTATGTGCTGCCAACAGAGAAGTACCAGATTCAAGTCAGCCAGCAGCGCAGTGTAAGACAAAAGCTGGCTTTAGAGTTGGCGGCCAATATGTTGATTCCATATTTACTGTTTATGCCTTTGGCTTTATGGGGGCTGAGTTGGATTATTGGACGTAGCCTAAAGCCCTTGGATGAGTTTAAAGCGGAACTTGCACAGCGTGAACCGCATGAACTGAGTGAGATTCGTCCAGACGGTTATCCACTGGAAATTCTGCCGACCATTAATGAAATGAATCGTTTATTTGAACGAATTTCGCTGTCGCAACAAGAACAAAAGCAATTCATTGCCGACGCAGCGCATGAGCTCAGAACCCCAATTACTGCACTGAATTTGCAAATGAAAATTTTGCTACATGAATTTCCAGAACACCAAGCCTTAAAAAACCTAAGTCTAGGCTTAATTCGGACTCAACATTTGGTATCACAATTGCTCAATTTGGCAAAACAGGATGCTTCTGTACCAAGTTTAGAACCGACACAAAGACTAGGGCTAAGTGATGTAGCAGTTGAATGTATGGAGCAACTGATGGAGCTGGCGTTAGCGAAAAACATTGATTTGGGCTTGGAACAGCATGAAGCACTGTGGATAGAAACTCAAAGTTCTGCCTTACATTCGATTGTCTATAATCTCTTGGATAATGCGATTAAATATACGCCTGAACAGGGCGTGATTAATGTCTCCATTTATCAACAAGATCAGCAAGCCATTGTTCAAATTGAAGACAGTGGGCCGGGCATTGCGCCAGAGCTTTATGATCATATCTTAAAGCGTTTCTATCGCGTACATCATCATCTGGAAGTCGGCAGTGGATTGGGTTTATCCATTGTCGATAAAGCCGCAGAAAAAATTGGCGCCAAACTGCACTTTGGACAAAGTGCAGGATTGGGCGGCTTACAAGTTCAAGTGATCTTTAAACTGTAGTTTCGGCTTGAGTTGGGCTGGACAGTGTAAACTGTTTATAACACAGCGCATATGCCAGTACATTGACCAGCCAAATCACCCATGCCGTCCATAAATTGTGACTAAGGAAATGCGCACCCCGCATCATTTGCGCCCAACCCATGACAAAGCCTAAAATCAGGGCAGCAAGCAAATAAAACCACGCGCGTTTGGGTTCATTTAGACGGTATACGAAATATCCCACAAAGAGCGCAAAACCTGTCGCGGCATGTCCACCAGGGAAACAATGTCCTGCGCTGGCAGATAAGTCCCAAAAGAAATCATGTGTCGTGGCTAGAGTCATGTCCCATGGACAGGCATGTGCGGATTGTGATTTTAAAATCCCAATGAGGCTGGTACTGATGAGGACTAAGCCAATGAAATAACCATTTTGCCAACGCTGGGGCTTGAACGTAGCCCATTTATACGAAGCGAGCCATTTCAGTAAATAAATCACATACACCGCGATGATGATGTCTTTGACATAACGATGATTCAGTTCTGCTAAGGCCCAGTCGCGCTTTAGTGGAAAATGACCAGTTTGATCCATAAAGGGGTGAATCAGTTGTAAGTCGATGGTGCCCGCCACAGGGAAGAGCAGCCACAATATGGCAAAACCCAGCGTCAAAATAAAAAACTGAAGGATGAAAAAACGTTGCTGATCCGACACAAGTGAGGCCATGTTCTGAAAATAAGCGCTATTCCAACAGCGTCAGCTTAAACGAGGCTTAACATAAACGCTGTTTCATCTGCTTTAGCATGATCTGTACTTTGGTTATCGCTTTAAGGCGAATACAAAGTGTCGGTTCAGTGTTACATTTGCTCTCAAACACATGAGGTTTAAACATGTCGATACGTGCTGTTCTATTTGATTTGGATAATACCTTGACGCATTGTGGGCGAAGTGTTGCGACCTTTAGTCAAGATCTTGCCGATACTTATCAAAGCCAACTTAACTGCGTTGATGTGGAGCAGATTGAGTCGATTGTGAATCGGATCGACAATGGTGGCTATCCCTTAAAAGAGTATTTAACCCATCCCAGTATTGGTGCTTCAGTGGCTTACGCTTTGCTACAGGAGTTAAACTGGCAGGCGCCTCCACATTTAGAAGCGTTAAGCAATTTTTGGTTTGCACAGTTTGGTCATAGTGCTGTGGCGATGCCTGAGGCTGAACAAACGCTGACCCGTCTAAAGCAAGCAGGATATAAACTCGCCATTATTTCAAATGGCGGTCATGCCACACGGCTGTCTATATTAAATGGCTTGGGCTTTCAGCATTATTTTGATGTGATCAATGGCTCTGGACAGTTTGGTCAAGCCAAACCCCAAGCTGATATTTTTATTGACACCGCACAGCAATTGGCTGTTGAGGTGGAGCAGTGCTTATTTATCGGTGATCATCCTATTAATGATGTACAAGGTGCGCAGCAGGCAGGAATGCAAGCGCTGTGGCTATCAGGCTTTCATGTTCCTTCAGTACAGATGACTGCACCGAGTATCACGGCATTGTCCGAGATTTTTGATTATTTAGAAAGCTAAAAGCCCCTTATAATTTTGAATACGAATAAAAAAGCGGCCCATGTGAGCCGCATTAAAATGGAAATGTGTTTAGAACATACTGTCATCTGAGTTGGCAGAGATTTTATGAATGGATAAATCTGCACCGCGGAATTCATCTTCTTGGCTTAAACGGATGCCCATCGTGGCTTTTAAAGCGCCATAGACTATCAATCCACCAACAACAGCTATACCAATAGCCAATAGCGTACCAATCAGCTGTGACATCATCGCAACACCGCCTAAACCACCAAGCCATTTTTGACCAAAGATCCCGACTGCAAGTCCCCCAAAGGCACCACATACGCCGTGCAAAGGCCATACACCGAGTACATCATCGACTTTCAGCTTGTTTTGGGTGTAGGTGAAAAGTTTGACAAAAATCAGTCCAGCAATGGCGCCAATCACCAATGCCCCAATCGGATGTACGACATCCGAACCTGCGCAAATTGCAACGAGACCCGCTAAAGGCCCATTGTGTAAGAAGCCCGGGTCATTTTTTCCTGCGAAGTTGGCTGCCAAGGTTCCGCCAACCATGGCCATAAGTGAGTTAATCGCGACCAGTCCTGAAATGGCATCTAAACGCTGTGCACTCATCACGTTAAAGCCAAACCAACCCACGATCAAAATCCATGAACCTAAAGCCAAGAAAGGAATAGACGAAGGAGGATGCGCACTGACACGACCATCTTTCTTGTAGCGACCATCACGTGCACCGAGTAGAACCACAGCAGCCAGAGCTATCCAACCTCCCATAGCATGTACCACCACTGAACCTGCGAAGTCATGGAAACTTGCACCGAAAGTATCTTGTAGCCACTGTTGTAAACCAAAGTTGCCATTCCATGCGATTCCTTCAAAAAAAGGATAAACTAAGGCCACCAATAACACGGTTGCAATCGCTTGTGAGCGCATTTTGGCACGCTCGGCAATACCGCCTGAAATAATGGCTGGAATTGCGGCCGCAAAAGTTAGAAGGAAGAAACAGCGCATCAGGTTATAACCATGATCAGCTGCTAAGGTATCCCCGATATGGAAAAAATGGTGTCCATAGGAAATGTAATAACCTACAAAGAAGTAGGCAATTGCGGAAAGTGAAAAGTCCGTTAAAATTTTGCTTAAAGCGTTGACTTGATTTTTATGACGAACTGTCCCTAGTTCTAAAAAAGCAAAGCCCGCATGCATGGCAAGGACTAAAACCGCACCAAGAAGAAGAAAAAGTAAGTCAATATTTTGCATGTTTAGGTTCCATTTGAGTGCAAAATTTTGCAAAAAGAAACCCAGTATACTGATGCTTGTAATTTCGTGAAGATTTCAGCAAAAAGGAAATATTGATTAAGTTTTGCTTAAAAATAACAAGACTCGATATAAAGCAAAAGTGTGCACCATGATGGTGTTTGTGCATTGCAGTGGTGCATGGGTTAAAATATAAATTAATATTAAGTTTATGAATATATTATGTTTATCTAATTTTCTTTATTTTAAATATACAGGTGTATATTTTATCTTTTGAGTGAAACTCAAAAAGTAGCAACACAAAAAAATGATAAAAAAATTCGGTTAGCAGCTATTGTGAGCTGAGTCTCCGTTGCTCTGTTCTCTTTTGGAACGCTCATGCCATGAAATGTGCGTGCTGATTGTGCATCAGTGAAAGTTTTTAAACATGATTGTATTTTCTCATTCTTATTTTAATTTATCACAGATAAAACATGAATAATCACATAACTATATGTAATTAATTGTAATTATTGTCATATATGATCAGTCCTATTTCATCGTTTTACATCTAAAACGAGACAAAATAGTCGGGCAATATTGGCTTTTTGCTGAAAAGTTATGATTACAGAGTTTGCACAAAAAACAAAGACAAGCAGGCAGAATTGGCATTTTAGGTTTTGCTGCTTGAGCGTGATTTCTTAGAGGATATTGGAGCGTTTTAAACTGATATTTTTTGATGAATTATGATGAAGAAAAAAGTAATAGCAACATTGTTTGCTCTCCCATGTGTGATGGCTTGGGCCAGTAGTGAAGTAACTTCGGATTGGGGTTATCAAGCACAAACAGCACCGCAGTATTGGAGCCAGCTCAATAGAAAATACCAAACTTGTGCGGGGCATAATCAATCGCCCATTAATATTGAGCATGTGATTTCAGCAGACCTTGCGGCACTTGATTTTGATTATAAAACGGCTGCAACGAGTATCGTGAAGCTCCCTCATACTTTACAAGCCAATTTTCATCAAGGCAGTTATTTAAGTTTAGAGGGAGAACGATTTCAATTATTGCAAATGCATTTACATAGCCCTTCTGAAAATACGATTCACGGCAAAAGTTTTCCGATGGAATTACATTTAGTCCATGCTTCTGAAAAAGGAGAGCTGGCTGTGGTTGCGGTGATGTATGAACAAGGGAAAAAGAATCAAGCACTTGATGGACTATGGCAGCAGTACAGGTCCCCCCAGAAAGTACTCACTTTAAACGCAGATCAATTTCTGCCGAAACATCGCGAGTACTACCGCTTTAATGGTTCGCTCACGACACCGCCGTGTACTGAAGGTGTACGTTGGGTGGTCTTAAAAGATATTCAGCAGGCATCAGCACAGCAAATCGCAAACTTCGCTGCACTGATGGGGTATCCGAATAATCGTCCTGTTCAAGCCACCAATGCGCGCTTGGTTTTAGACTAGAGCGTGAATTAAAAAAGCAGATCGTGTGATCTGCTTTTTTAATGTGGGATAACCCGTCTGTGCTAGTGCAAGATCTTGTCTAAGAACTGTTGAGCACGATCACCACGTTTGGTGTTAAAGAAATCATCTTTGCTACAGTCTTCGACAATTTTACCTTGATCCATAAACAACACACGGTTAGCCACTTGGCGGGCAAAGCCCATTTCATGGGTGACACACATCATGGTCATGCCTTCATGTGCCAACTCGACCATCACATCAAGAACTTCATTAATCATTTCAGGGTCAAGTGCCGATGTAGGCTCATCAAACAACATGGCAATCGGATCCATACTTAAGGCGCGGGCAATTGCGACACGTTGCTGTTGTCCACCCGAAAGTTGTGCTGGAAATTTATGTGCATGTGCACTTAGCCCAACACGCTCTAAATAGCCTAAGCCTTTCTTTTTCGCTTCAGCTTCAGAGCGTCCCAATACTTTAATTTGGGCAATGGTTAAATTCTCGGTAATGCTGAGATGCGGAAACAACTCGAAGTGCTGAAACACCATACCTACACGGCTGCGTAATTTGGTCAAATCTGTTTTCGGGTCTTTGATGGGTATTCCATCGACGGTGATTTGACCTTGTTGGAAGGCTTCCAGTCCATTCACTGTTTTAATCAGGGTCGATTTGCCTGAGCCGGATGGACCACAGACCACCACCACTTCACCTTGGCAAATTTGTGTGGTGCAATCGGTTAAGACTTGAAAATCGCCATACCATTTACTGACATTTTGGAGGTCAATCATTACTTTTTGGTCGCTCATACGCTTAACCTCCTTTGTAATCGTTTTACTGCATATGTGGCTAGCATACTGATGGTGAAATACACTAGGCCTGCAAATAAAATATATTGCGTTAATAGAGACATCAAATCGCCCCGCACGTAGTTGGTGCGGAAGAAGTCGAGTAGACCAATGGCGTACACCATGGTTGAGTCTTGGAACAAGATGATGGTTTGCTGTAACAGCAGCGGTGTCATTTTACGAAAGGCTTGCGGCAAAATGATTAAGCGCATGGACTGACCATAGGTCATGCCTAGTGCATAAGCCGCGGCAGACTGTCCTTTAGGAATCGATTGAATTCCTGCACGTACAATTTCCGAGAAATAAGCCGCTTCAAACAACATGAAGGCCACAATACTTGAGACCAAAGCGGTATCAATGGTCAGGTAATTTCCCGTGACTGTGGTGTAGATGAACGGTACAGCAAAGTAGAACCACATCAATACCAATAGTAGAGGAATCGAGCGGAATAAATTGACATAGCTTTGGGCAATTAAATTCAAGATGCGAATTGAAGACAAACGCATCAGTGCCAACAGCGTGCCAATGAAAATACCACCAATGGTGGCAATGATGACCACTTTCAAAGTGATACTTAAACCATGCCATAGGGCAGGTGCAGATAACTGCAAATCATGGGTAAATGCGGTGAGCCATTCCATTATTTAGCTCCTGCAATTAAACCTGGGACACGCAAACGTTTTTCAAGCAGCGTCATTAAGGTAATTAAGCATACGTTGATAACGATGAAAATAATCGTGACATAGGTATAGATTTCGATGGTGTTCTGCGTATATTCGCTGATGGTTTTCATCTGAGAAATAATCTCGGATACCCCAACTAAAGAGGCTACAGAAGTATTTTTGACGCAGTTGGTCAGCTCGGAGCTCAGAGGCGGCAAAATCGTACGGAAGGACTGCGGTAAAATGACATAGCGGTATAGTTGTGCGGTACTAAACCCCATGGCATAACCTGCATTGACCTGTCCTGTAGGTAAGGCTTCAATGCCTGTACGGACTTGTTCGCAGACACGTGCTGCGGTAAACAGTCCAAGACCGATACTGGCTGAAATCAGCGCTGTTGTTCCTGCACTTAAATCGTTAATCCACCATGACTTAATCGGACCAGGTAAGAAATTCGGCACCACATAAAACCAAATAAATAATTGGATCAGTAGCGGTACATTACGAAAAATGGTGACGTAGCCAGTGCCGATAGCACGTGCGGTTTTATTGGGAAGCGTGCGCATAATGCCGAGAATACTTCCGAGCACCATTGCAATGCTCCAAGCCACAATGGCAATAACAAACAGCCAGCCTAAACCAATCAAAATCCAACTGAGATAGGTGCTATCTCCGACGCCTGTGGATTGCCAAAGGACGCCCCAGTTCCAGGTATAATTCATGACAATCCCCTAAAATAGGTCAGGCAAAGAAACTTTGCCTGAGTGAACATTAATCTTTCCCTTATCGTTTACTGATCACGGTCATGTGGGTTTGTAATTAAGGCTTTAAGTTGGTCTGACATAGCAAAGTTCAGGTTAATGTTTTTCGGTGGAATTGGTTGTTCAAACCATTTGTTGTACATCTTGTTAATTTCACCTGAGCTATAAGTGGCTTTAATTGCATCATCAACCACTTGCTTAAAGCCTGTGTCACCTTTACGCAACATACAGCCATAAACTTCTTGAATTGGTGCTGTACCGACAATGTGCCACTTGTTTGGATCTTTGGCTTTCGATTTTTCTCCAGCAAGTAAAATGTCATCCATCATAAACGCAGCAGCACGACCACTTTGGAGCATCAAGAATGATTCAGCATGGTCTTTGGCAGAAATCACTTCACCAATCCCGAGTTCTTTTTCATGCTGACGGATATAGCGTTCAGAAGTTGTTCCTGCTGTCGTTACTAATTTTTTGCCTTTTAAGTCAGCAAAATCCTTCACACCTGAATCGGTTGCGGTAAGTAAACGTGAACCCACTTCAAAGAAGCCCACAGAAAAATCAACTTGTTGCTGGCGTTCTTTGTTGTTTGTAGTTGAACCACATTCAAGATCGACTGTGCCATTTGAAACCAATGGAATACGGTTTTGGCTGGTGACTAAGTTATAGCGAACTTTCAAATCAGGCATATTCAGCTTTTGTTTAACAGCTTCAACCACTTTGAGCTGTAAATCATGTGCATAACCGACAGGTTGATTTGGGTTGTCTGCGATATAGGAGAATGGAATAGAGGAGTCACGGTAACCTAAAACAATGGTTCCTGATTTTTTAATCTTATCTAAAGTGCCTGACTGTGAAGCATCTGCGCCAGTGCTAGCTGCATCCGTTGCAGGTGCTTTGTTGTCGCTACATGCACTGAGGCTCAGCGCAAGTGCACTTGCACAAAATAAGGCAGAAAGATTACGTTGCATGGTCATGTACAAACTCCTTTTGTTTGCAGCATCAATTGCATTGTTTTTATCAAAAACGTCAGAATTGGGTTAAAGCTTTATTCTGTGCAAAAGATGTTCTTTTTATGGTATTTTTTTACAGCTTAGTTTGCATCTTAATCGAGATTGCTTTTGCTGCTCAAGAGGGATTTTTAATATTTTGTTAATAATGCTTTAAATAAGTGCATCGCTATATTCCTCTGATATTAAAAAGAAAATTATGCATAATGCGTGCCATTTCAAGTTTTCTAATTCATTTTATTAGGCTAATGTCTAATGCCACAGGGTTGGTTATGCGTTTCGTTATGCATGCATGACAGAATGGATTTTGTTCGTGTAGAACATGCTAAAACGGCAATAAAAAAGAAAAGTGCTTTATTTTGAAGATGAACTGTTTTAGGACGCAGTATATAAAGGTCAGTTAGATTCGGTTTACTGTCCTACACTTTCCGCAGGGGATTAAAAACTAAAAAATAAAAGCGACTGTACGTTATGAACAAATGATAGGGCACAATCGCAATGAGAGGATATGAGCAGATGTGTATCAAGAAGTGCTTAGTGCACAAACATATCCATATATTCACGGATTTCAGAAATAGCCGTTTCAATATCAGTCGTCAGCCATGTTGGCTCAAACAGTCCAATATAGTGATCTAAACGGTCTTGAGGTACAACTAAACGCACAGGACATTCTTCTTCCAGTAAGCGCCAAGGAATGATGGGTGTTTCATTATCTAAAAAGGCTTGCACATTTCGAATGTCAATAATCATGGCATTGACACATTCAGGAAAAGGCATCACTGAAAACTCTTCAGTACGACGACGGAAAAACTCCAGATCACCCCATTTTAAAATATAACTAGGCTTAGAAAATTCAATAATACCAATAAGATGTTGGTCTCGCGTGTAGTGCAAATGACATTGGTGCGTAACATCAGTGTCTAAATCAAGCGTTACACTTTGTTGACGATATGCCATAAAGTCCAAAAACAGCTAAAACAAGGTGCATAATTATAGCGCAAATTCATTTAAAGAACGCTGTTCGCCAGACTCTTTTTGTCTATGTGTATATGAAATACTTTTTATATGACTTTTAACACTGAATTGACAGAAGAGTGACTGTTTTTAAAAATATAAAAAATAATAACTTAGCTTAAAATAAAGCGTTTGTTTACTATCTCACTATGCTTTGAAACACAATGCTACACAAGCAGTTGTTAGTATGAGAATTCGACAACTTGATAATAGACAATTGAGGGGGAGCTATGACACATGATTTCAATAAACCGTCCCATGTACAAACGCCAGAGGAGCGGCAGAAGAAAAAACGCGTGCCCTTGTATATATTGGCATTGGTCGGAATTTTCTTAATCGCATTATTATTTTATATGTTTGCAGATACCAAGCCAAATCCGAATGAGGCGCCTCCAGGTCATCCGAATCCGAGCGCAGAGCCTGCAACACCAAATAACAGTACCACTGCAACAGCAGGTGACGAAGCGACAGCCAACGATAGCAATACGGCGACTGCAACTGACCGCTAAATGTGACTAAAGCCCTTGTAATGTACAGGGGTTTTTTCTTTAGCAGTCATCAAAAGGTATTCCATTTCTCATTCATACCTCATGGCAGACAATCACTTCAAAACTAAAATCTGTAGTTGAGCAAAGGTCGCTGTGATGTAGACACAACAAGAGGGAGAACAAAATGAATGATTATGTAGGGCATCAGGGTCGATTTGATGCGATGTATTATTGGGACCAGTTTCACCCGATCCTGTCCGCAATCGCCATCCTGATCATTGGTTGGATTATTGCATTATTGATTGCAGGTGCTGTGAAAAAGGTTTTAACCAAACTCGGGACCAACCAAAAACTTTCCAGTGCTACTGGCCATCGCTCGAATATTGAAAATATTATTTCTCGAGTTGTGTTTTGGCTCATCTTGATTATTGCGGTGATCGGTGCACTCAATGTTCTCAATCTCACCAGTGTAAGTGGGCCATTTAGTAATATGGTTCAACAGTTCTTGTTGTTTATACCACAATTGTTGGCTGCTGTTGCTGTGGGCTTTATTGGCTGGATTGTGGCAAAGCTGGTCAAAGTGGGTTTACAAAAAGGATTGGATCGGACTCAGTTAGATGAAAAACTCAGTCAGGATGTCGGAGTCAGTACGCTGAGTCAAAACATTAGTGAAATTGTCTATTGGCTGATTTTATTACTATTCTTACCCATCGTTTTGTCGATACTCGGTCTGACTGGGCTGCTCTTTCCCATCCAAAATATGGTCAATGAAGCCGTACTGTATCTGCCAAATATCTTTATTGCAGGTGTGATTGTTTTTGCGGGCTATATTCTGGCAAAAATTGTACGGGGTATTATTGAGGGTTTATTGAGAAGCCTAGATGTACAAAAACAGGTTGAAAAAGTAGGACTGTTTAAAAACTCAGATTTGGCCAAAGTGCTCGGATCTTTTGTTTTTGCAATCGTTATTATCACAGCGCTTATTATTGCGTTTGAAGCTTTAGGCATTGATGCAATTTCTCAACCAGCGACGGCCATGCTGTATGAAATCATGAATGCAATTCCGCACATCATTGCAGCGGCATTAATTTTAATTTTGGCCTATGTGGTGTCACGTTTTGTCGCAAGTCTTGTAGTTGAAGTCTTGTCGGGAACAGGTGTAGATGACATTCCAAACAAAGTTGGCTTGCAACGTTTCTTAGGAAACACCAAAGCATCTTGCGTTGTGGGTTATTTTATTGTGTTCTTTACCATGCTATTTGCGGTTTCTGAAGCAGCAAATCGACTCGGCTTTGAACAGATCAGTGGTTTGATTGCGATGTTTATCCAGTTTGGTGCAAACATCCTATTAGGTGCAGTCATTCTGGGCGTGGGCTTCTGGCTGGCGAACTTGGTTGCTCAAGTGATTGAGCGTGGTGAATACAACAGCTCTCGTTGGGTGGCGAACATTGTACGTGTCTTGATCATTGGCTTGGTATTGGCGATGGGCTTGCGTGCAATGGGTATCGCAGATTCGATTGTGAATTTGGCCTTTGGCTTAACGCTTGGTGCGGTTGCTATTGCTTTTGCACTGGCTTTTGGTCTCGGTGGGCGTCAACCTGCGGAACGGGTTTTGACCGATTTGTTAGATAAAGCCAAAAAAGAAGGTACTCAGCCTAATCCACTTTATCAGGCCAAAGCTGAAAGCACACAATCAGCACAGAGCAAAGAAGAACATGCCTCACTGAAAGAGCAAATGGATACGCCAACGGTTGCAGAGGAATATCAACATGCAGATGATATTCCAACTACAGCAGAGGTTGATCCTGCGCATAAACCTTTAAATAAACCTTTTGGTTCAACGGGTGAAGCTGAACAAGATATTGACGTTCACCCCAAAGATCCAGACTAAATTAATCACACTAAACACCGACCGCTGATGGCGGTTGGTGTTTTTTTATTGGAGTAAACTGATGTCAAAAAAAGCCCCAAATAAATATTTTGCCCCAATCATCATTGCAGGTATTACGGTTGGATTTTTTGTGAGTGCTTATAAATTTGTCTTTGCAAAACCTAAGACCAGTGAGACAACACAGACCAATGCTGAAAGAATACCGACTACTGCAACTGAGGGCCGTGATGCGGATGAATCTGATGAAAAATAATACAAAAGTCTATAGTGTGGAATGAAATTTAATTTGGTATGTTTGATGCATGTGGAATATGGATATTTCATAAATTAGAAATACTTACATGCCTATACTTTTGTGATAGCTGTATGGACATTTCACGATTTATTTTTATAAATTGCAGTTTAAAAAGGAAAAACAGATGATGCAAATATTAAAAAAAACTTTGATGACAAAACGTTCAGTGATCCAGCCGAGCCATGTCCATATTGCCATTGCGAAAATGGACTTAGCACTTGCCCGTCAGCAGAAGCAAAAGCAGTGCGTACTGCTACGCACGGACTATTTGGAATAATTTATAGCTTAAGTACATTGCTTAGACATATTCTGATGCGGCATGCGCAGATGACCATGCCCATTGGAAGTTAAAGCCTCCCAAATGTCCTGTAACATCCAGTATTTCACCGACAAAGTACAAGCCTTTTTGCTTTTTACTTTCCATGGTTTTCGATGAAACTTCAGTGGTGTCTACGCCACCTAAAGTCACCTCAGCAGTACGGTAGCCTTCTGTTCCTGATGGTTTGACTTCAAAGGCATGTAAGCGCGTTGCAATGTGTTCGAGTTTTTCATCAGAAAGCTGACCTATTGCTGTTTCAGCCAGTTCTGGCCAAATGAGGTTTTGTAGTTCAACTACCACACTTTTAGGGAAATGTTCACCCAGTAAAGTACGCAGCAGGGCTTTGGGTTGACTGTCCTTCTTAGCTTTTAAGTAGTCGTGCAAATCCACACTTGGCAAGAAGTCAATTTTGAAGCTTTGTCCCACATCCCAATAATTCGACAGTTGTAGCGAGCTTGGCCCACTGAGTCCACGATGGGTAAATAAAAGGGCTTCGGTGAAAGCGTTTAAGTCATTTGATAAAGTCGCATCGACCGCGTTGCCACTTAAGCGTGTGGTCACTTCTTTGAAGCTATCCGAGAAGGTAAAAGGCACCAAACCCGCGCGGGTTGGATAAACATGATGACCAAATTGTTTGGCAATTTCATAGCCAATCCCTGAGCCGCCTAAGGTCGGAATAGATAAACCACCCGACGCAATGACCACAGATTCGGCTTCAAAATAACCTAGTGTCGTGGCAATTTGAAAACCTTGCTCTTCTAGGGCGGTGATGGCTTTCACTTCACAGTTGGTTTTAATATCGACCAAACCTGTTTTTTCACACTCGCTCAACAGCATAGCTAAAATTTCTTTGGCACCTTTTAGGGTGAAAAGCTGACCATGTTTACGTTCTTCATATTCAATGCCGTATTCACAAACTAGGCCTATAAAATCCCAATTGGTATAGCGGGTGAGGGCTGAAATTACAAAGTGAGGATTATGTGAAATAAAGTTGCTTGGTTCGACATAAAGGTTGGTAAAGTTACATTTACCACCACCCGACATAAGAATTTTTTTGCCGACTTTATTGGCTTTTTCTACCACCACGACTTTACGTCCACGCTGAGCTGCCATATAGGCTGTCATTAAGCCAGATGCACCAGCACCTAAAACTAAGACATCATATTGATTTGTGGACATGACACACTCACGGGAGAATAAAGCAGGGCATTATAGACCATCTTTTTTGCTTTTTCAGGACTATCTAAAGCGCGGCTAAACGACCTTGTAACCCACCTGAATGAATCACCAAAATACGATGATCTTTGGGGCATGAACCTTGTTGAATTAAATCGGTTAAGCCCAACAGCATTTTGCCTGTGTAAATCTGTTCCAGTGGAATGTCATATTGCTGCTCAAAGTCTTGAATAAATTGCAGTAGTTCAGGCGTGGTTTTGGCATAACCACCACAACAATATTGATCAGTAATTTGCCAATTTCTTTTTTTGGTCAGTTGTTCGACTTCGGTGCTTAGGAAATCGCCTTTGAGTGCAGAGAAACCCAAAACTTGCTGTTGTGAAGTACTGGCTTCAATGAGACCCGCAATGGTGCCCCCTGTACCGACTGCGCAGCAAATCAGATCGAAATTTTGTCGATCCATATCAGAGAGAATTTCTGTGCAGCCTTGAATGGCAAGAGGGTTGGTTCCCCCTTCAGGAATCACATAATAATCAGGATAATCTTGTTGTAACTGTGCTAAGTAGGCAGAGCTTTGCTTTTGTCGATAGGTTTCACGCGTTACAAACTGCAACTGCATACCAAATTGTTGCGCCGTATTTAGAGTGGGGTTTAAGGGTTTGCTGGCCAGCTCTTCACCTCGAATAATGCCCAGACTCTCAAAACCAAATAACTGTGCTGCATAAGCCGTTGCGGCAATATGATTGGAATAAGCGCCACCGAAGGTCAGCAGTTTTTTATAGCCTTGTTGCTGTGCCGCCAATAGATTGTATTTCAGTTTAAAAAACTTATTGCCTGAGATTTGCGGATGGACTAGGTCTAAACGTTTGATGCTAATATTGACCCCGCCAACACTGATGTGCTGATAGGGAATGGACTGCGCAATCTGTTCAAACATAGGACTTTTATCAATCAGGTTGAGTGCATAGTGTAAGTGAAAAGTCTTGGTTTCTGCACAGGATTAATGCTGTGCAGATTGGGTATTGACCGAACTAATCACGGACATGCCGGGACGTAAATTTTCAATGCCCGTTTGATTCGGATCAATTGCAATCCGTACCGCAATGCGTTGTACCACTTTGGTAAAGTTACCTGTCGCATTATCAGCTTTAAGTACACTGAACTCTGAACCCGCCGCTGGGGAAATTTGCTCGACATGGCCTGTAAATTTCTGATGATTGAGGGCATCCACGGTGAACCATGCTTTTTGTCCAATTTTCATATTGGCAATTTGAGTCTCTTTAAAGTTAGCCGTGACCCAAGTTTGCCGCGGAATCAGATAGAGCAACTGTGTGCCTGCTGCTACATATTGTCCCACACGTGGATTGACTTCACCCAGTTGTCCATCCATCGGGGCGATAATACTGCTGTAATTTTTGGTGGTTTTTGCTTGATCCAGTTGCGCAGCGGCATTGGTCACTTGTGCTTTGAGTCCTGTTTCAGCCACTTGAGCGGTTTTGAGCGCTTCTTTTGCCACCAATACATTGGCCTGTGCTTGTTGTAGTAAAGCTAAATTATTTTGGGTATCGGCAAAGGCTTTGTCTTGTTCCGATTTAGACGCTGCGCCAGAGTTTCCCAATTGTTGATAGCGCTGCTGTTGTGCCAATGACAGTTGGTACGCTGCTCGCGCTTGTTCGACCTTAGCTTCTGCCGCCACAATATCGGCTTTACGCTGTGCAATATTTTGGCTTTGATTGGACAGTGCATTCTGCGCCTGATCCACCCCAGCTTCTGCTTGAGTCACTTTTTGGTCATAAGTCGTGGCATCAATATGCATCAACACCTGTCCTTTTTTGACGTGATCAAAATCACTGACCAACACATCTTTGACATAGCCATTAATTTGCGAAGATAGCACCGTGGTTTTGCCTTTGATATAGCTATTGTCTGTTGACTCAACTGCACTATCAAATGGCCCAATTTTCCATGCCCATAAAATGATCCCGATACCGATGATCAGTACTAAAAACATCAAGATCAGTGTACGTTTCGCTGTTGGAATCAGTTTACTCGAAGGCGGCGTAATCGGTGTTGCTGCTGCCACGGTCTGCTCCGGCTGAGAGGAATTTTCAGACGTTGCGGTTGTTTCAGCGGGAGCTACTGGTTTTTGATCTTCAGAC
>JADHEF010000320.1_pt1 | contig 55724 bp, 43 predicted proteins | sample 8952391 | NCBI WGS metagenome assembly JADHEF01 (sample SAMN16124439, study PRJNA663245) | bioreactor sludge metagenome | isolation source: sludge (nitrite) | place: India:Bengaluru | collected 2019-02-28 | reverse complement strand
CACGATTCCCGAAAGGCCGCCGCCCGCGAGGAGCGCGACAAACGGGAACGCTGAGAAGAACAACCGCTCCCCGTCATACTTGGGTGCGCCGGGCAGCGAGCTGATCGCGAGCGGGGCGGCGGCGAGCAGCAGGAAGAGGATCGGGACGGGGCGGGCGAGCGGCTTCCACAGCGCGCGCGCAATGCCCGCCGCGCCCAGCAGCACGGCCCACTCGGGCAGCGACACAAGCATCGTCACGAGCGGGTAATGCCACGGTGCGGGAGGGCCGTGAACATAGCCGTGGACGCGGCCCATGTAGAACACGGCGGTGCTCTGGTGGCGCAGGTAAAACTCGACATACTCGGCGATGCGCCGTCCCGTGTCATGCCACAGCCAGGGCCAGATGGCCAGGGCGGCCAGCGGGGCCAGCAGGATCATGGAGAAGATGCCCGTGGCGTAATCGCGCCGGTAGTAGGCCTGGCCCCACAACAGCAGGGGCAGGGGCAGGAGCAGCGCGGTGAACTTGGTGCCGAGGGCGAGGCCGAATGCCAGCCCGGTCAGAAGCCCGACGGGCCACCGGCGGATTCCCGCCAGGAAACACGCCACCGTCAGCACGGTCGCAAAGGCCAGGAGCGTCTCGCTGGCCGCGATGTGCGCGTGGCCAAAAACGCGGGGAAGAAGGGCGTACACAACGGCGGCGGTGGTTCCCCCCGCCCGGCCCCACGCGCGGGTGCCCACCCAGTAAAGCAGCGCCACGGTCAGCCCGAAAGCCATGGCCACCGGCAGGCGCGATGCCACCATGGGGTCGAACCCCTGGGCGCCGAGCAGCCTGGCCCCGAGGCCGGTTGCAAGCTTCGGGACCGGCCCCACTTCGGGATGCAGCAGGTCCTCGCCGTCGGCGTGAACCCCCCAATATTTCTCGACGGTCTCGGGGAGCCGCATCTCGCTCTCGCCGGACATCAGGCGCGCCAGCCACTCGGCGGACTTCGTGGCCCCCTTCCAGTACAGGGCCTCGTCCCACGAGTGCCCGAAGCCCCGGTAGGTCAGCCCCACCGCGAGGAAAGCGAGGCACGCCAGCGTGATGGCGACGGGCAGATCCCACCACCTCATGCGCCGGGTGAAGTAATCCACGTGTCTGCGCGGGGGGATTGCCGCGGACCCGGGCGGTGGCTGGGCCGGGCCTTCCGGCATCGCGGGGGGCGGTTCCCCGCGCCGATCGCGCCTGCGCGCGCCGGCGGGCAATGTGAACCGGAGTTCCTCGGCGCCCCCTGCGTTCTGGGCCGGCTGCGCGGTCCCGGGCTGCGCGCCGGTGTCGGCGACATCCTCGCCCGTGATGGGGCGCAGGTGGAAGCGGGGCGGTTCCTCCGGTGCTGGCTCCGGGGGTGTCGCGGCGGAATCGGGTGGGCGGTCCTGCTGGCTCATTGTCCCGATCGCGGCTTGAGGTCGCGCACCCGCATTTCCACGCGGGTCTGTCCATTGAAAGTGTTGAGCACGGGCACGAACGCCACATCGAGGCGCACGGACTGCGTCTGTGCCAGCTCACCGGCGCGGTTGCCCATGCCAAAGCCGATGGCGCCCCAGGGCCGCCCGCCCTCGGCGCGCAGGGCCAGGCGCAGGTGGTTCGTTCCCACGACGCGCGGCTGGTCGGCCAGCATCAGGCCCCTGAGCGAGAAGACCGGCTGCGGGTTGGACTGGCCGAAGGGCTCCAGGCGCCCGAGGTCGGCCAGGAGGCTCTCGTCGAGTTCCCCCGGGTCCAGCTCGGTGTCGATCGTCAGCGAGGGTTGCAGGTCGTCGGATTGGAGGCGGCCGGCCGCGTAATCGTTGATGGCGGCGCGCAGGGCGGGGATGCGCGATTCGCGGAGTTGGAGGCCGGCGGCGCCGGGATGTCCCCCGAAGCCGTCCAGCAGGCCCGCGCACGACTCGAGGGCGTCGTGAATGTTGAAGCCGTCGATGCTGCGGGCCGACCCCTTCGCGTTGCCGTCGTTGTGCGAGAGGATGATGACCGGCCGGTCGTACAGGTCCAGGAGGCGCGAGGCGACGATGCCGATGACGCCGATGTGCCACCCGGGGCCGTCCACCACGAGCACGCGCTCCTGCGCCAGGTCCACCCGCTGGCGGACAAAGGCGAGGCTTTCCTCGAAAATCCGGGTCTCCACGCTGCGGCGCTCGCGGTTGAAGACCTCCAGCCGCCCGGCGATGTCGGCGGCGAGGGTTTCGTCGTCCGTGGTCAGCAGGTCCACGCACACCTGCGCGTGGTCGGTGCGGCCGGCGGCGTTGAGGCGCGGGGCGATCTGGAAACCGACCTTTTCGGCGCTCATGGAGGGATCGTCCATGCCGGCGGCCCGTCGGATCGCCGTGATGCCGATGTTGCCGGTGGTCCTCACCCGCTGGAGGCCGTGTTTCACCATCGCGCGGTTTTCGCCAAGCAGGGGGGCGACGTCGGCCACCGTGCCGATGGCCACCAAGTCCAGCACCGAGCGGAGAAAATCCAGGGAGGCGGCGGGGTCGGAGCCGGACCGCTTGAGCAGCGCGTGGGCCAGCTTGAAAGCCACTCCCACGCCGGCCAGGTGCTTGTTGGGGTACGCGCAGTCGCGCCGGTTGGGGTTGACCACCGCCAGGGCGGAGGGCAGGCGCTCGCCGGGCTGGTGGTGGTCGGTCACCACCACGTCCATGCCCAGGGCGCGGGCCTGGTCCACCTGCTCGAAGGCCGTGATGCCGTTGTCCACGGTGACGACGAGGGTGGTTCCGTCGGCGGCGATCTTCTCGAGGGCCGAGCCGCGCATGCCATACCCCTCCTCGAGGCGGTGGGGGATGTAGGTGCGCACCGGCAGGCCGAGGTGGCGGAAGGTGCGCACGAGCAGGGCCGTGGCCGTGATGCCGTCCACGTCGTAGTCGCCAAAGATGGTGATGTTCTCCCTGCGCGCGATTCCGTCCAGGATCCGGGCGACGGCGGGATCCATGTCCCGGAGAAGGAAGGGGTCGTGGAGGCTGCCCAGCACCGGCTGCAGGTATTCACCCAGGGAGGTGGAGCCGGCGGAAAACCCCCGGTTCGCCAGCACGCGGGCAACCGCCGGCCTCAGGCCCTGCGCCGACTGAAGCGCCTGCGCCTGCGCGCGGTTCTCCGCGAGGTAGTGCCAGCGATAGTTTTTCTTGCGGACCAATCGAATCCCTTCCAGATGCCGGGGCGGCTGCCGTGCCGGTGGGCTAACCCACACATACCGGTGACCGATCCCGATGAGTCCCAGAATCCACCGGGGCAGTCAAGCGCCGCCGAAGCCGGGGAGATTCTTTGGCCGTCGCGCGGCTCAGGGCGTGACCGCGAGAACCTCCGCGGCCTTGGACACGACGACCACCGGCTGGCCTTCGGCCAGGTTCACACGGCCGGCCACCTGGATGGTGCTGGAGGGCTTGATGTCGCGGATCTCGGGCCGGATGCCGTCCGCCGTGTCCCAGATGATCAGGCCGGCCCTGCCGCTGGCATCGCCGAGGGTTACACGACGGCCCAACCGGATGGGCTGGACCGCCTCCACCTTGCCGCTGACCTTCACGGCGGTGCCGGCCGCGATATCTCCCACGCGGGCCAGGGGAACTTTCTGCGCCGGCACGGACGCCTGCGGGGCGCCGGGCTTCGCGGCTTCCTTGAACAGGCCGGGATCGCTCTTCTGCGTCTTGAGGTCGTCGGCGCCGCCGAGTTTGATCTGGAGCGAACCGCGATACTCATCCAGCTTGCCCTTGATGCGAACCTGGTCGCCGTTGACCGCCTTCTTGGTTTCGGGGAGGGCGTTGGCGGTGTCGGACCAGAACACCACGTCCACCGAGCCCGATTCGTCCTTCACCTTGATGACCCAGGGGGCCGTCTCGGTGCGGGGTTTGCGCACGTTGGTCACGGTTCCGGCCACGGTGAACTCGGAGCCGACCTTTTCCTTGGTCAGCGAGGCAATGGGGGAAACCCCCGCCGGGGAGGCGGCCGTCACGGGGGCGGCCGCGGTTTTCGGCGCCGCGGTTGCCGCGGCGGTGGCGGTTGGTGCCGCGGCGGAGGCCGGTGCCCCCTCCACCTTCACGTCGCCCGCCGCCTTCGGGTGAATCTCCACCTTGTCGCGGAACGAGGCGGCTTCCCCGGTCACGGAAACCTTCGCGCCGACCTTGATCGCATCCTTTCCGGCGATGGAGTTGAACACATCGGGCCAGATGGCCACGCGGATGGAACCGGTGGCGTCCTTGAGGGTGAACGAACTGGGCGCCCGCTCGCTGCGCGAGGCCCTGAATTCCGTCACCTCACCCGACAGGGTGACCTGCGAGCCGACCTTGTCCGCCGTGACCTCGGCGATGGTGCCGGCCAGACCGGCTGCGGCCGCCAACATGGCGGCAAGAATGAGAACCAGGCGTTTCATTGGGGATTTCCTCTTCCGGGGTTGATTGTCCTATGAGCCAAAGAGCGTTATGTCGCCAGACCCATGACCGAAACTCCAGAAAAAGTTCAGTTTTCCGCGGAATCGTTCCGCTCGGGCTTCGTGGCCATTCTTGGCAAACCGAACGCGGGCAAGAGCACGCTGATGAACGCGCTGGTGGGCGGCAAGGTCGCCATCGTGAGCGACAAGCCCCAGACGACCCGCGACCGCATCGCCGGGATCCTATCGCACGCCGACTACCAGATCGTGTTTCTCGACACGCCCGGCGTCATCGTGCCCCACGACCGGTTCAACGAGGCGCTGATGGGGCGCGCGGCGGACGCGCTGGATTCGGTGGACGTGCTGTATCACCTGGTGGATGCCGCGGATCGCGAACCGCCAAACGAGCGCCTGGCGGAGCTGCTGGGGCGCGCGAGGGGATGCGCCCGGTTCCTGGTGGTGAACAAGACCGACGCGGCAGGCGAAAACGCGCTCCCGCCCGGGGTGGACCCGGCGGCCTACGACCGCACGGTCCGGATCTCGGCGCTGCGCGAAACGGGCCTGGACGAACTGCTCGCGGCCACGCTGGACCGGATGAAGCCCGGCCCCCTGTACTACGACCCGGAACAGATTTCGGACCGCGACGAGCGGTTCCTGGCGGCGGAGATCGTGCGTGAGCGGGTGTTCCACAACCTGGGCAAGGAAATCCCCTACGCGGTGTTCACGGAAACCGATGCGTTCGAGGAACGGCCCAACGGCAAGGACCTGATCCGGGTGGTGATCCATGTGGAGCGCGAAAGCCAGAAGGGAATCGTGATCGGCGAGCGCGGCGCCATGCTCAAACGCATCGGCCAGGAGGCGCGGGCCGCGATCGAGGAACTGACCGGCCGCCCGGCGTACCTGGAACTGTGGGTGAAGGTGCGCAAGAACTGGCGCAGGAAGGAATTCGACCTCGACCATTTCGGCTTCAAGCTGCCCATGGCGGGGCGGGGTCAAGGCAAAGGAAAGGCATAGGTACGGCATGCGGCTGGAAAAGATCGCGGTATGGACGATGGCTGCTTTCCTGGTTACCCCTGCGGCCTGGGGCCAGCGCCGGCGGGGCGGGCGGTCCTTCTCCCCGCGCGCCGCCGCGGAAGCGACCACGGACACGGATTTCCTGAGCGACGGCGAATTCTACCGCCTTCCCGAGGAGGCCCGCCGCCAGCGTTGGAAGACGACCTATGTGGCGCGGTTCGAGCCGTCCGGCACCACCCCGTCGATCGGGCGGCTGCCGCTGTATGTGGACCGCTACGCCGAGATCAACATCTTCGACCCGCGCCTGACCGTGTTCCGTGTGCAGGCGCATCCCGTTTCCGGCACCACGGGCACGGTCGAACTGGAGGGCGAGGTCCTGATTCCCCAGCACAAGGCCGGGATCGAAAACACGCTGCGCGACCTCGGCTTCGAGGTGAAGGGCAACCGGATCGTTGTTCTCCCGCAACCTCCCGCGGGCCTGGCCGGCCCGTACGCGCTGGCGACCACGACGGCAGCCACGCTGCGCAAAACCCCCGCCGCGCGGGCCGAACAGGTCAATTCGGTGCCGATGGGCGGCTGGTTGCGCGTCCTGCGCGGCGCGGTACCGGGGGACCTGTCCGCCGGGCGCGACCTGGAGGGCAGCTGGGTGCTGGCGCAGAGCATGGAGGGTTATGTCGGTTTCGCCCGGCGCGAGGAGATGGCCCACTTCGGCCCGGATCCGGTGGCGCCGGAGGGCCTTTTGTTGGAACCCGTCCGGGTTTCCGCCGACGGCCGGGAAACCACCATTCCCCTGGGTGCGCTGCTTCGTCGCCAAAACGGCGGCTGGTCGGTACCCGTTGCCAGCGGGATGGTGAGCCTTCCCGGTGCGCGGGTCCGTCCGCTGGACGGCGCCGGCTTCAAGCCCGATGCCATCGTGAAGGCCGCCGCGCCGCTCATGTCCACGGGCTACGAATGGGGGGGCACCACGGAGCGGGGCATCGATTGCTCGGGCTTCACCCAGTTCCTGTTCAAAAAAGCCGGTGTGTACCTGCCCCGGGACGCGGAGGAACAGGCCATCGTGGGCCACATCGTGGCTTTCGGCCCGGATGTGCCGCGACTGGCGAAGCCGGGTGACCTGGTGTTTTTCCTGAACGAGCGGGGGAAAGTGAACCATGTAGCGATGTCGCTCGGCGGGGACCGGCTGATTCACAGCAACGGCTCCCAGGGGGTTCACCTCGGCTTCCTGACCGGGGTGGAGCCCGGGGCGCGCCGGCCCCTCATGGAACGGACGGTGTTTGCCCGGCGGGTTCTCGTCGGGTCCGCCGACTAGTCCCCCGCGGTAATTTCGCGGCGGTGGCTCCGCGACACACAGCACCCACGGTTCCGGTCACTTCGGCTCTTCCACCAGGCGTCCCTCGCGCAGGCGCAGGCAGCGGTCGGCGCGGCGCGCGATTTCGGGCTCGTGGGTGACGATGACGAGCGACTTGGCGTTGTCGCGCACGTTTCCCCACAGCAGAGAAATCACCTGTTCGGCGCTCTCGGCGTCCAGGTTTCCCGTGGGTTCGTCGGCCAGGATCACATCGGGGTTGTTCATCAGGGCGCGGGCCAGCGACACCCGCTGCTGTTCGCCGCCGCTCAGCTTTGAGGGGCGGTGGGTCAGCCTCTCGCCCAGCCCGAGCGCTTCGAGTCCGGCGGTGGCCTTGCGCCGCAGTTCGTCCGCCGGCCGCCCGAGGATCAGGCCCGGCACCATGACGTTTTCCAGGGCGGAAAACTCGGCCAGCAGGTGGTGGAACTGGAAAATGAACCCGACGCTTCGGCCGCGGATCGCGGCCAGTTCCGTGGCGTCCAGGGCCGACAGGTCGCGCCCGCCGAGGATCACGCTGCCCCTGGTGGGGCGGTCCAGCGCGCCCAGCAGGTGCAGCAGCGTGCTCTTTCCCGCGCCGCTCGCGCCCACGATGGAGACGATCTCTCCCGCGCGAACCGCCAGGTCCGCGCCGCGCAGGACGGGAAGCACGCGGGTGCCGTCGAAGTAGTCCTTGTGGATGGCGCGCGCCTCGAGCAGCACGGCCGCCCCGGTTGCGTTACTCATAGCGAAGGGCCTCCACGGGGTCGAGCCGCGCCGCCTGGCGGGCCGGGTAGATCGCGGCGGCGAGGCAGATGGCCAGGCTCGACACGATCACCAGCACGGTGGTCCAGGGGTTGATCAGGATGGGTATGCGGTCGCTCAGGTAGGCGGCGCTCACCAGGTCGATCTTGATGTGGTATTTCAGCAAGTAACACACGAGCAGCCCCGTGCCGGCGCCGAGTCCCGTGCCCACCCCGCCGATGATGGCGCCCTGCGCGAGGAAGATGCGCGAGATCGCGCCCTCGGTGGCGCCCATGCTTTTCAGGATGCCCACCTCGCGGGTTTTCTCGATGACCACCATGATCAGCGTGCCGATGATGTTGAAGGCCGCCACCAGCACGATGAGCAGCAGGATGATGAACATGGCCCACTTCTCCAGTTTCAGGGCGTCGAACAGGATGGGGTTGCGCTCCTGCCAGGTGGTGACCATGAAGTCCGCGCCGAGGTCCTTCTGGATCTGGCGCCGCACTTGCTCCACCCGGGAGGGATCCTTCACCACCAGGTGGACGCCGTCCACGTAATCGTCCGGGAGGAGGAAAAGCGCCCGGGCGGTTTCGAGGCTCGTGTAGCCGATCATCTGGTCCGTCTCGGGCAGGCCGGTCTGGAACACGCCGGCCAGCGTCGCGTTGCGGATGAGGGGCGAGCGCCCCGTGGGGGTGTTCTCAAAGCGGGGCGCCACGACGAGCAGTTTTTCCCCGGCGCGCACGAACGGCTTTGCGGTCGCCCCCATCGGTTTCATCGCCAGCCCCAGGCTCTGGGCCGCGTCGATGCCCATCACGATCTCGCGGGAACCGGGCTTCTGCCTGCCGGTCACGTTTTCCATGAACTTGGTGATGGATCCCTCCACCTCGAGGTCCACGCCCTGGATGAACAGCCCGGCCTGGCGGGTGGCCCCGGCCTCCGTGTCGTTGTACATGACCATGGCCTTGGCGTTGATCACCGGGCCGGCGGCCTTCACATCGGGCAGGGCGCGTACGCGGGCCAGCACATCGGCGGCCTTCATGGGGGGCACATCCTCGCGGGCGCGCACCACCTCGATGTGGGCGTAGGCACCGATGATCTTGTCGATCAGGTTGGAGGTGAAGCCCTCCATCACGGCGAGGACCACGATGAGGGCGAAGACGCCCAGTGCCACACCCGCCACCGAGATGACCGTGATGGCGGAAACCAGGGCCTTGTGCTGGCCCGAGAACAGGTAGCGGCGTGCGATAAAGGGGACGAATCTCAAGGGGTGCGGACTCCGGTTGTCGCGGCGGATGGCGCTTCGGGATCACCCGGACAGCGGGGCCGGTCTGGAAGGGGGCTGACCACCCCGCCATCCCGTGACCCGTCACCCGCGATCCTCAAGCACAACCGCCAGCGCGTGTTCATCCCGACGAAACAACCGCGCGGAAGGGGATTATTCGCGTCAGTCGGGCGGTGGGGCCTGCCGCGGCGCGCCACAATCCCGTTGCGCCCCCGCTTGCCGGGGCGCAAAAAGAGCCGCAACGGAGACAGAAAATCATGCGAGTCGGAAACAGGGACATCCTGGTGGTGGGCGACCGGGTGCTGGTGCGTCCGGACAACCCCGAGGAGCGCACGAAGGTGGGGCTCGTGCTGCCCCAGAGCGTGCTGGAAAAGGATCCGGTGCAGACCGGCCGCATCCTGGCCACCGGGCCGGGAACGCCTGTTCCCAACTTCGGCGGAACCGATGCGGAGCCGTGGCAGGAGGCGGGCGAGGCGCCGGCCCTGCGCTACATACCCGTGCCGGCCGAGGTGGGCGACTACGCCCTGTTCCTTCGCCGCGAGGCGGTGGAGATCCGCTACCGCAACGAGCATTACCTGGTCGTGCCGCAGTCGGCGATTCTGCTGCTGATCCGGGGCGACGACCCGCTCGACGAGCTGGTCGAGCCCTGACAGAAGAGGACGGAATGCGCCACGAAAGGAGGCGAAAGCACACGAGGGTGCGTTCAGGCGTTTTCTTTCCGGAAGGATTGCGGTGCGCGGGGGTGTGGCACGGGCGTCCCGCCCGTGAAACGGGATCCGGAGCAAATTGGCCGGAACACCAGGATTCCCCGCGCGACTGGAGTCAGAAGGTGCGACCCTGTTTGGCGCTGGGTTCGCGGTTGATCCGGGTTCACGGGCGGGACGCCCGTGCCACAGTTGCGCCCGCGGGATTTGGGGCAGGGGATTCAGCATAGGCATGCGAACCGACCTGTTCGATTATGAGTTGCCCCGCGAACTGATCGCGGCGGAGCCGGCGGCGCGGCGCGACGAGTCGCGCCTGCTGGTGCTGGAGCGCGCCACGGGGCGCGTGGAACACCGCGTGTTCCGCGACATCGCCGGCCTGCTGGAACCCGCCTCGCTCATGGTGGTGAACGACAGCCGGGTTTTCCCTGCGCGCCTGCACGGGCGGCGCATGGCCACGGGCGGCGGCGTGGAGTTCCTGCTGCTCGATCGCCTTCCGCGCGGGGAAGGCGACGGCGACCGCTGGCGCGTGATGTGCCGTCCGGCCAAGAAACTGAAGCCGGGCGAGGAGGTGTACTTCGCCGGCAAACGCCTGACGGTGAGGGTGCTGCACTACGCGGCCGAGGGCGAGCGCGACGTCGAGTTTTCGGTTCCGGACGTGATGCCCTGGCTGGACGAGATCGGCGAGGTGCCGCTCCCGCCCTACATTGTGCAGCGGCGTCGGGAGTCGGGCATCCGGGCGGAGGACGAGGCGGCGCTGGACCGCGAGCGCTACCAGACGGTTTACGCGCGCGACCCCGGTTCGGTGGCCGCGCCCACGGCTGGTCTGCATTTCACGCCGGAACTGCTGGCCGCGCTGGAGGCCCGCGGCATCGGGCGCACCGCCGTCACGCTCCATGTGGGCGCCGGCACGTTCAAGCCGGTGGAGGTGGAGAACGTGGAGGATCACCCGATGCACTCGGAGCGGTTCGAGGTGAGCGCGGAGTCGGCCGGGGCCGTGAACCGCGCGCGCGCCGCCGGGCGCCGGATCGTGGCGGTCGGCACAACGAGCGTGCGCACGCTGGAGAGCGCGGCGGACGAATCGGGGCGGGTGTCGGCGGGCTGGCGCGACACGCGCCTCATGATTGCCCCGGGTTACCGTTTTCGCACGGTGGACACGCTCATCACCAACTTCCACCTGCCGCGCTCCACGCTGCTCATGCTCGTCAGCGCCTTTGCGGGGCGCGAGGCCGTTCTGGCCGCCTATGCGGAGGCGGTGCGCGAGGGGTACCGGTTCTTCAGTTACGGGGACGCGATGCTGATCCGGTGAGCGGGAGCGCCGTAGCGCGGTCCTTGCGGGCGCGGGGGAATCCGCCCGGTCAGGCGGGCGGTGTCTGCCCGCTTCGCGCCCGCCGCTCCACCCACAGCACGAACAGCGTGTACAGCGTCAGCAGCAGCACCGTGGCCAGGACCACCAGGAGGGCCTCGCCGCCGCCGCGCAGTCGCGCGACGCGCGGGTAGTTCAGGGCGAGGGCGAAGCACGATATCCACAGGGCGATGTTCAGGAAAAGCACCCGGGTGTGGTTCCACCCCGCGACCAGCAGGCGCTGGTACAGGTGCGAGCGGTGCGCCTCGAGGATGTTCTCGCCGCGGACGATGCGCCGGAGCAGCGTGTACACCACATCCCACGCGAAGGGGCTGAACAGGATCAGGGCGGACACGACGGAGAAGGTGTCGAGGCGGGCGCCGGCGGAATGGAGCGCCGTCAGGGCCAGGGCATAACCGATGAACTGGCTGCCGCTGTCGCCCATGAAGGTCTTCTCGCCCGCCGGTTTGCCGGGGTGGTTGTACCAGAAGAGCCCGAGCAGCGCCCCGGCGACGGCGGCCATGGCGAACACCTCGGGCGGGGCAAAAAACGGGCGCGCGGCCAGCCACGGGAGGTAGAGGCCGATGGCCACCAGCGAGCCGTAGATCGCGGCCTGCCCGTCCATGCCGTCCATGAAATTGTAGGCGTTCATGAAAAAGACGACGGCCACAAAGGTGACGCCCCCCGAGACCATCTGGTTCAGCACCGCCGCATGGTCGCGGCCGAGGGACGCGGTCCACGCCGCCGGAAGCAGGTCGGTGTGGATGCCCACCCCCATCAGGGCCGCCGTGCCCGCGGCCGCGAACTGGAACATGAACTTCCAGCGCGGGTCCAGCTCGAGCACGTCGTCGAGCATGCCGCCCACGAGCGCAAAGGCTCCGCCGACGAAAAACGCGGCGAGCCAGGGCGACAGGTCCGGCGGGCGCCACACCTGCATCGAGGCGAGGATCACGAACACGGCCGCGGCCACGCCCAGTCCGCCCAAGCGGGGCGTGGGCACCGTGTGGGAGCCGCGCGCCGTGGGCCGGGCCACGATCGCGTGGCGGTGCGCGGCGAGGATGGTCTGCCTCACCAGCAGCACCGCCAGCAGGAAACCGAGGAACATGACGAGTTGCACGCGGACAAACTCGATCAGCGCCAGGATCAGCGCCCGGGACAGTACGGGACTCATGAGGTTACCAAGGCACCGGAACCGGCGGGAGCGTTCAACCGGAAAAGCGGGGAAGCCGCCGCGCCCGCAAATCCGAGTGACAATGCGGATTCGCCGCCTTCCATTGGGCGGCAAGATGATCTCAAGGCGGGAACGGGACGGGCGGCATCCCCTGCGGGCCGCGGCTCTTGCGGTGGCGGGTTTGCTGGCCTGCGGGGCGCTGTGGCAGTGTGATGCGGGGCCGCTGCCGGTTTCGGGCACCCTGACAGCCGGGGAGCTGCGGGCTGCCTCGCGGGCCGGCGGGCGCGTGACGCGCATTGACGCGCCCGAGGGCACCACCGTCACCCGCGGGCAGGTGCTGATGGTGCTGGACGCCCCCGAGCTGACGGCGCGGCGCGACCAGGCCGCCGCGGCGCTGGCGGAACTGGAGGCGGGCGCCCGCCCGCAGGAGCGCGATGCGGCGAAAGCCGACGCCGACGCGCTGGCCTCGGAACTGGAGACGGCGCGCAGCGACCTGAAGAAGGTCCGCGACCTCTACCGCCAGAATGCCGTGCCGGTGGCCGACCGCGACCGCGCGGCGTCCCGCGTGACGGCGCTGGAGAAAAGCCTCGCGGCGGCAAAGGCCCGCCGCGACCTGCTCACGTCCGGGCCGCGCGTCCAGACCGTGGAGGTTGCCCGCGCGCGCCTTGCGGAGACGGAGGCCCTGCTTTCCGAAACCGTGGTGCGGGCGCCGGGCGACGGGGTCGTGGAGACCGTGAGCGTGCACGAGGGGGAGATCGCCCCGCCGGGCCGCGAACTGGCCACGCTTGTCCGGCCGGGCGACCTGAGCCTGCGCGTCTACATCCCCGAACCGTGGCTGGGCTTCGTGCGCGAGGGCGAGGAGGTGCGGCTGCGGACGGCCGCCTTCCCCGGCCGCGATTTCCGCGCGAGGGTGGAGCGGATCGCGCGCACGGCGGAGTTCACGCCGCGCAACGTGCAGACCGCGGGCGAGCGGATCCGCCAGACCTTCGCGGTCACGCTGGGGGTGCCGCCGGGCCAGGACGGGCTGCGGGCCGGCATGTCGGCCGACGCGCTGTTCCCGCGCGCGCCCGCCGGGCGGCCATGAGTTTCGGGGACACCCAAGATCGGGGTTATCCGGGAAACGGGGCGGGCGCGGACGCGGCCGGCGGCGATCCGCGGGGCGGGCGCGACGCCGCGGTCATCGAGTGCGACGGGCTGACGCGGCGCTTCGGCGATTTCACGGCCGTGGACCGGGTCGGATTCCGGGTCCCCCGCCGCGCGATCTTCGGGTTCCTCGGGCCCAACGGATCGGGCAAGTCCACGGTCATCCGCATGCTCTGCGGCATCCTGGCCCCCTCCGCGGGCCGGGCCACCGTGGGCGGGGCCGACGTGGACCGCCATCCCGAGGCGCTGCGCGGCGTGGTCGGCTACATGTCGCAGAAATTCTCGCTCTACAACGAGCTCACGGTGCGCGAGAACCTTGTTTTCTACGGCCGCCTCTACGGGCTTTGGGGACGCGCCCTGCGCGCGCGCCAGGACGAACTGGTGGAGATGATGCACCTGGCTCCCTACCTGGGGCGTCGCGCGGCGCTGCTTTCGGGCGGCTGGCGCCAGCGGCTGGCGATGGCCTGCGCCATGGTGCACCGGCCCGAAGTGCTGTTCCTGGACGAGCCGACGGCCGGCATTGATCCCGTGGCGCGGCGCGAGCTGTGGGACATGCTGTTCGCGCTCGCGGGCGGCGGCATGACGCTGTTCGTCTCCACCCATTACATGGACGAGGCCGAGCGCTGCTCGCAGGTGGGCTACATCTACCTCTCGCGCCTCATCGCGTGCGGCGCGCCGGACGAGCTCAAGGCCCTGCCCGAGGTGAATCCTCCCGGCGCGCGGCGCATCGAGGTCGCCTGCGACCATGTGACGGAGGCGCTCCGGGCGGTGCGCCACCTTCCCGGCATCCGCGGCGCCACGGTGTTCGGCAGTTCCATGCACCTGCTGGCGGGGGACGAGCTGGACGACGGCGCGATCCGCTCGGCCCTGCGCGGCGCGGGGGTGGGCGAAGCCTCCTTCCGCCCCATCGCGGCGTCGCTGGAGGACGTGTTCGTGGAGATGACCGCCCGGCAGGCGGTCGCGGCGGAGGGGGCGCGCTGATGCATCCGCTGCGCGGGTTCACCGCCATCCTCAACAAGGAAATCCTGACCATCGCGCGGGACCGTGCCAGCCTCTTCTTCATGTTCTTCCCGGCCGTGGTCCAGATCATCGCCTACGGCTACGCGCTGGACATGGATGTGAAGCACATGCCGATGGTGGTGCTGAACGAGGACCGCACGGCGGAGAGCTTCGCCATGGTGGACCGGATGGTGAACACGGAGTCTTTCCGGCTGGCCGGCGAGGTGTCGGGCGTGGAGGAGCTGGCGGCGACGATCCGGTCGGGCCGGGCCTCGTGCGGCCTCCAGATTCCCCCGGGTTTCGCGCGGGAACTGCGCGCGGGGCGGACGGCGCGGGTGCAGGCCGTGGTGGACGGGTCCAACAGCACGCCGGCGCTCAAGGCGCTGCAGACGGCCCTGTCGGTCGGCATGGCGGATTCGCTCCGCATCCTTTCCGACGCCGCCGGCCGGCCGCTGCCGGTCGAGGTGCGCCCGCAGGTGCTCTACAACCCCGGCATGCTCAGCCCGAACTTCTACCTGCCGGGCATGATCGGCCTGGCGCTGCAGCTGGCGGCGCTTTTCGCCACGTCGCTCAGCATCGTGCGCGAGAAGGAAAGCGGCACGCTGGAAAACCTGGTGGTGAGCCGCCCGTCGCGCTGGGGGCTGATGCTGGGCAAGCTGGTTCCGTACCTGGTGATCACGATGGTGATGGCGGGCGGCCTTTTCCTGATCCTGCGCTGGCTTTTCCTGATCCCGGTGGCGGGACCGGTGTGGGCGCTGTTCGCCAGCTCGCTGGTGTACGTTTTCACGATCCTCAGCCTGGGGCTGCTTCTCTCCACCATCGCCCGCACCCACATGCACGCGCTGCAGATGACGCTGGCGATGGTGCTTCCATCGGTCTTTTTCTCGGGGTTCATTTTTCCGCGCGAGAGCATGCCGGCGGTCTTCTGGTGGTTCGGGGCGCTGCTGCCCTCCACCTACTTCATCGACCTGATGCGCGCGATCATCCTCCGCGGCGCCACGCCCGCGGAGCTGCTGCCCGCCATGGCGGTCCTCTGCCTCATGGGCGCCGTCCTGTTCGTGGGCTGCGCCATGCGGTTCCGCAAGCACATCGAGTAGAGCGGCGGGCGGCGACCGGGGGGCCGCCGCGGATTCTGTGCTTGAATGTTAGAACAAGTGTTCCTTTATATGGAACGCAGACCCTGGCAGAGGAGCCGAATCCGATGGCCGAAATTTCCGACACGCAGCGCCGGGTGCTCGATTTCATCCGGCGCGAGCACGAGCGCAGCGGGATTTTCCCGACGGTGCGCGAGATCATGGCCCACATGGGCTTCCGAAGCACGAACACCGTGGATTACCACGTGCGGAAGCTGGAGGTGGCGGGCGCCATCGAGCGGCGGGGCCGCCTCGCGCGCACTTTCCGGCTCCTGGGCGAAAACACACCGGCCGCCGGCCGCGGTTCGCGCTCCGCGCGGGGCCAGCGGACGGGCGAGGCGGGAATCCCCATCGTGGGGCGGGTGGCCGCGGGCGAGCCCATCCTGGCCGAGCAGAACCACGACGGGTCGGTGAACTTCCGGCAGTACTTCCACTGCGACGAAAGCACCTTCGCGCTGCGCGTGCAGGGCGAGAGCATGGTGGACGCGGGGATCATGGACGGCGACCTGGTCATCGTGCGCGCGCAGGCCTCGGTGGCCAACGGCGAGATCGGTGTGGCCGTCATCGGCGACGAGGCGACGGTGAAGCGCATCTACGACGAGAAGTCGCAGTGGCGCCTTCAGCCGGAAAACGCCGCCATGAAACCGATCACCGTTAAAAAGGGCGACGGCCTTTTCCGCATTGCCGGCAAGGTGATCGGGGTCATCCGGCGCATCTGAGGGCGCCCGGACGCCCTACTCCAGTTCGGTGGAGAGAATCCCGTCCGTACCCAGGAGGAAGTCGGAGCCGGTGGTTGCGGTTGCCGCGCTGAGGGTCCAGCTGGTCAGCTTGTCGGCGTCCACGCCCAGGTCCCGCAGTTTGCGGTCGTACTCCTGTTTCTTGTCCGCGACGCCCGCGTTCTTGTAGACGAGATAGAGGTCGCTGACCGCCTCCTTGTCCTTGGGGGCCAGCACTTCGATGCGGTGGAGTTCGGCGGCAAACTCGTCCATGTTTTTCGCCTCGAACTGGGCGCGGGCGAGCAGTTTGCGCAGGTTGATGTCGAGCGGGTCGTCGTGGGACGCCCCCTTGAGGAACTCGACCTTCTCCTTCAGCTTGCCCTGCTGGTCGAGGAAGGCGAGCAGGCCGTTCAGGTACTCGGCGCGGTCGGGGTCCTCGGCGAACATGCGCCGCAGCATGGCCTCGGCCTCGGCCGGTTTTCCGGTCTGGCGGGCCAGCGCCACCAGCTGCTGCTGGGCGCGGGAATAGTAGCGTTTTCGGTCCACGATGAGCTCGCGCAGCTTGGGCTGGTAGGTCAGGATGGTCTCGTAGTTCTCCTTGATCTCCTCGAGCACCTTCTGGGCCTTGGCCTGGTAGCGGGACCGCAGTTCCTTGTCGGGGTTGTTCCGCCCCTGGTCCTCGTAAATGGCGGCCAGCTGGCGGCCGATGAGGCCCGATAGCCACTGGACCTGCGGCTTGACGGCCTGGCGGGCGGCCTCGCGGATTTCCGCGTAGGCTTTTTCCATCAGTTTCTCGCGCTCGGTGCCCTGGAAGCGGTCGGCCTTGGCCGAGTACATGATGCCGAGGTTGAGGTGCAGTTCCGAGTAGTGCGGGTTCACGCGGTGGAGCGTCTCGTAGGTGGCGATGGCCTTGTCCACATACTCCAGGTACTTGTCCGTGTAGATGGATGCCAGCTGGTTGTAGACGTGGCCCAGTTTGTAATAGCTGGTGGCGAAGGTGGGGTTGAGCTCGATGGCCCGCTCAAACTGGCGGCGCGATTCCTCGAGGTACTGCTGTTTGTCGCTCCCGCGGTTGTCGGCGACCTCCATGTAAACCAGGCCCAGGCCGTTGCACTGGGCGGCCTGGAAGTACTCCTTCCCCTGAGGGATGCTGCGCAGGATGAACAGGGCCGCGACGGCCAGCAGCGCCCACCGGACGATGGCGTGGGGGGCGTTGGGACGGCGCTCGGACTCGGCGGCCGGCTGGCCGGGATTGTCGAGATGGTGGACGCCCATGCTGAGGCCGAACACGGCCCAGTAGATCATGCCGCAAACCGCCCAGCGGTTGTTCGGGCTGAAGTAGTTCTGCAGGGCGATGCCCGCCATGCCCGAGATCAGGGCGATCTGGTAGAGCATGTGGGACTTGACCTGCGTCGTCCGGATCTGCTGCACGGCATCGTAGATGACGCGGAACATGAAGGCCAGGAAGAGGACGAGGCCCAGGGCGCCAAACTCGAGGAGGACGTCCAGGTACCAGTTGTGGCCGAAGGTGGTCACGTTGTTGATCTGGTTGTCGAAGTAGTCGGGGCGGCGGTGGACCGGGAAGTAAAAGCGGTACCCGCCGGGGCCGGTGCCGAAAAGCATCGTCATGTAGTTGTAGGCGTGGCGCGTGAAATCCTCGCCGTAAAGCCAGGGCAGGAATCCGCCCCACCACAGCACGCGCCGGCCCTCGTAGGCCTCGGTCTTGAACGCCCAGCCCTGCGCCAGCTTGGGGATCATCAGAACCAGGATCGTGGCGGCCAGGATCAGGGCGCCGATGCCGAAGGTGACCAGCAGGCGCACCGAGAACCATTCCCGGATGTGGGGAAGGGCGAAGATGGCCGCGAAGACGACGAACACCACCAGGCCGATCACCACCGAGCCGAACGAGTCGTTGGAATAGGTGAAGACCAGGCACACGCCCATGAGCAGGAACGTGGCAACGGCCAGGATCTTGTAGCCGATGTGCTCCTCCACAAAGAACATCGCCAGCGGCAGCCAGATGGTCATCACGAGGAAGGCTGCGTAGAAGTCCGAGTTGAGGATGGTGGAGTACATCTCCTTCGACGAGGCCAGGGTGGTGACCAGGTTCTTGGCCTGCGGGCCCCAGTACGAGCTGCGCGCCATGGCGGCGGCGATGCGGTCGGTGAAGCCCTGGCCCGCGTAGAGGAACAGGCCGACAATCGTGGAGACAAAGCAGAGGATGACGAAGAACGTCATCACGCGGCGCATCTGGTACTCGCTGTCCATAAACCACGCGAAAACGACGGTGAAGGTCATGCAGCCGAGCTGGAACCAGATGACGCGCTCGCCCACGAGCCAGAAGCGCAGGTTGAAGAGCAGCGAAACCACGACGGCGGCGCCGAACAGTCCGAGCAGGATGCTGGACGCGTGGGTGCGCCAGCGGAAGCGCGAGAAATCGGTCTGCCACACGGCGAAGCCGAGCAGCGCGGGCGGCAGCGTGGCGAGGAGCAGGTTCTTGATCTCGTCGAGCTGGTGCGTGTAGGGCGTGAAGAGGAGGAAAATCGTGGCCACGGTGACGAAGGTGGCCATCAGGATGCCCGTGGCGTAGATCATGCCGGCGAGGATCACGGGGCCGAGGAATGCGAGGATGATGGTTCCGATCGTGGTGTCGGTGGGCACGATGACGAGCTGGAAATTGACCCACGACATCACGACCACGAGGAGGGCCAGCAGCAGCCACTGGTAGCTGAACATGGCCTCGCTGGTTTCCCGCTCCTGCAGGATCTCGGTGGTGCGGCGGTGGCGTTCGGCGCGCTGTTGGCGCCGGTTTGCCTGGTAGTTTTCGCGTTTCATGGTGTCGCCTGTTCCTGGTTCAGGGGTTGCCGATTTTCACCCACTGGCCGTCCAGCGACTGCGCGTCCGGCTCGATGGGTGGTTCGACATGGATGCGAATTTCGCGCCCGAGGGCGCCGATAAACTCCTCGAAATCACGCCGCTGGCACGGCGAGACCCAAAACTCGACGTGCCCGCGCCTCTCGTCCTTCGTGCGCAGGACGGCCAGCCCGTCGTGGCCCTCGACCAGAGCGCCCGCGTAGCCGATGTTGCGCGGCTCCAGGATGGCCCGGTAGATCAGGCCGGGGGTGGGATCGTCCGGTTTCCAGGCGCGCACGGGGGGCTAGCGGCTCCTTGCCATCAGGTCGGCCAGCAGGCCGAGGATCATCACCTGCACGGCGCCGATCATGCAGACCGACACGGTTCCGTCGAGCACGTTTCCGTGGGAATCGCGAACGAGGGTCAGGACGCCCAGCCCGGCGGCGGCAAACGCCAGCGAAACCGGCACGCACACGCGCAGGGGGTTGAAGAACATCACGCTCCGCACGACCGTCAGGAAAAGGTTCTTCGTGTCGCGGATGGGGTGGATCTTGGAGTGGCCGCGGCGCGGATGGTAGTCGATGGGCAGGTACTGCACCGTCATGTCGCTGCACAGGAAAGCCAGCGTGATGGTGGTGGTGAAGGAGAACCCGCTGGGGTAAAGGCCCAAGAATCGCAGGGCATCGGAGCGGCGGAACGCGCGCAAACCGGAGTTCAGGTCCGGGATGGGCTTCTGCGCCAGGTACACCGCCAGGCGGCGCAGCACCCATTTGGCCGGCCGGCGCTCCCACGGATAGGTCACATTGGGGCCCGACCGCTCGCCGACGGCCATGTCGCAGCGGTCCAGCGCGCGCACGAGTTCCGACATGCGCGCGGCCGGGTAGGTCCCGTCGCCGTCGGTCAGCAGGATGACTTCGTGCCGCGCGTGGCGGAGGCCGGTCTTGATGGCGGCGCCGTAGCCGAGGTTGGCGCCGTGCTCGGTCACGGTGGCGCCTGCCTCGCGGGCCCGGGCCGCGGTGCGGTCCGTCGAGCCGTCGTCCACGACGAGAATCTCCACGTCGCCGGGAGAGCGGCCGGGCTCTGCGGCGAAGTGGTCGGCGACGTCGCGCACGGTCCCGGCGATCCCATCCTCCTCGTTGAAGACGGGAATGATGACCGTGACCGGGGCGGGTTGCGTGTTTATGGCGATTTCAGGTGACAAGCCGGACTATCGTCGGGGCCATGGAAGAGCCTTGTCAAATACCGCGATGCGACATTTTCCCGTTTTGGGACGATGTTTTTTCGGGATCGCGGGGCGGTCCGGGGGTGCTGAATCCGGTTTCCCAGACCCGTTATATTCTTGTTGCCCGATCATTCGGACCGCATGACGCTGATACCTGCTCATCGATCGGGAACCGCTGTCCGCGCGGACGGTCGAATGCTCAGGTTCACCACAACCACGCCGAGGATCACCATGAAGTCCACTTGCATGCTTGTTGCGATGCTTTTCGCCATTTCCAGCGTCGGCCCGGCCCAGGATTGGCAGTTCAAGAACACCATTTCCATACCCCCGCCCTACGCGCCGGTGTTCGCGGCAACCACGCCCCGGGGCGACGTGGCGGTGGGAACTTTCAACAACCGCCAGCAGGGCGGACCGGTGGACCTGCCGGTGATCCTCATTCACCAACCCCTCAGCGCGACCCCCACTTTCTTCGTGGTGTGCCGCAACCAGTTCGGCCCGTTCCGCGGGTATTCGGGGCTGGCGGTGGACGCGCAGAACAACTACTATGTGGCGGCCGACACGGGCGACGACGCGACCTCCTGGATCCGCAAGTTCCTGGTGAACGGCAAGCCGGACGTCGCGTTCGGACAGGGTGGCGAGGTGCGCCCGGGACGCCGCGTTCTGGGGCTGGAGATCGCGGGTGAGAAACTCCTGACAACGCTCGGTTTTGGCCAGCTGGCGGTCCTGGACCGAAACACCGGCCGGATGGTCGGGACGTCGGCCAAGCCGGCCCCGGTCCTTTATGTTCGCGACCTGGCCGCGGACCCCGCCCGCCAGATCGTTTACGCGGTCGCCCAGGGGGCGGCCTGGGTTTATGAGGGCGGAACTTTTGACAATCCGTCCGGCTACAAGCCACGTCGCATTTCGCCCAACGTGCTCGAAACGCCGCGTTCCGGGGAGGGCATTTACTTCGACGCGGTGGCGCGCCGGGCCCTTATCCCGGAGGGCAGGTCCGGCCAGCTGCTTTCGGTCAGCGATTCGGGCCAGACGCAGAAGTCGGCCATCCTCGGTGCAACATCCAATGTGAAGAGCATCGCCGACGCCGTGCTGCTGGCCGACGGCCAGACGCTTTTTGTGACCGACAGCACCGGCGGGGAAAACGGCCGCTGCAGCATCCACGTGATGCAGCGTAGCGGCGGCGCGACGGTGGCGCCCCCTTCGGGCGATTCGCTGGCTTCGCTGGCCACCGTGGCCGGGGCCGCACCCGCGGGCGGCGCACCGGGCGTGGTCACCGGAACGGCAAACCCGTTTGACGCGGCCGGCGCGGCGGCGGCGGCATCGCCGACGGCCGGAACCGTGGCGTGGCGGCGCGACGTGCGGGCGGCCTTCCAGGAGGCCCGCACAAGCGGCCGGAAACTGCTGCTTTACGCGCGCAGCGCCGAGAGCAAGCGTTGCGGCGAGGTGGAGAAAGACCTGGTTGTGTCGCCGGAGTTCGCCGCTTCGGCGGGCAACTATGTGGCCGCGTGGTTCGACGTGTCCACGGACCCCAAGTACTCCCAGCAACTGGGCATCTTCCGCGTGCCGACGGTCGCCACCTTCCGTCCCGACGGCGAGCGCATCCAGATGTGGCAGGGCAAACTGGACAATGCGGCGGTGCTGGACGGGATCAAGTAAGGGGATTCACCGGCGCGGATGTTGCCGCGGCGCCCGGGCACGGGCATACCGGGGCGTGGAAACCTTTGGCGGTGACAAGGCCGGCGGGTGCGGCGCCCCGGTTGCTGCGGCCTACTTGTCGATGATTTCTTCGCGCGACGGGCGTCCCTGGGCGGGCGCGCCGGTTTGGGGCGGCGGGGGCGGCGCCCACGAACCCTTCTGATACGACGGGGGCGGCGGCGGCAGCTCGAACTCGGGGTACATCACGGGTCCCATTTTCACACGGGTGTCGGGCTTGTTGAAGGTGTGCTCATACACCACGTTCTCGCGGATGCAGCCGCGGCAACCCGTTAGCGCAACCGCGACCAGCCCAAGAAGAATCGAAAGACGCGCAAGCCTCGAAACCATAGCCCAAACCTCCCAGTAAGGGTTCCCTCAGTGTGCAGCCCCGATACGATTCGGCGGGGCGGGGGCGGGGTCAACACGAAAATTGAAGGCCCGGACCTCGCCGTTTGGGTGATCTGGAAAAAACGGAGACCCGCGGGGCGGAGGCGCTGATGCGGGTTGCTACAGTTTCACCTCCGGGAAGCGGGTGTGCCTGTGCAGCCGGCGGCAGCGGGCCGTGATTTCGGCGGGCCGGAGGCGGCTGATCCGGTTGAGGCTGAAATCCTCCACCGTGAAGCTGGCCATGGCGGTGCCCGCGATGACGGCCTGGCGGAAGGCATTTTCGTCCAGTTTCTTCGCGCTTGCCAGGTAGCCGATGAAGCCGCCGGCGAAGGTGTCGCCCGCGCCGGTCGGGTCCTTCACCAGTTCCAGGGGGAAGGCGGGGGCCGTGAAAAAGTCGTTCTTGGAGAACATGAGGCAGCCGTGTTCGCCCTTCTTGATGATCACCCGCTTGAGGCCGAGCTTGAGCAACTGCTTGGCGGCCACCTGGAGGTTGACGGTGTCGCACAGCATGCGGGCCTCGGCGTCGTTGAGCAGCACGATGTCGCAGCGCCTGATGACCTTCATCAGCTGCGACTGCTTGCCCTCGATCCAGTAGTTCATGGTGTCCACCATGGCAAGGCGGGGCTTGCGGATGCGCTCGAGGACATCGAGCTGCAGGTCGGGGTCGATGTTGCCCAGCATCACGAACGGGCTCCTGTCGAGGGGCGGCGGGATCTTGGGCTTGAAGGCGGCGAACACGTTGAGCTGGGTCTCCAGCGTGTGGGCCTGGTTCATGTCGTACTCGTAATACCCGCGCCAGCGGAACGTGCGGCCCGACTGGTCCACCTCCACGCCCTTGGTGTCGATGTGGCGGCGGGCAAACAGTTTCATGTGATCCTTGGGAAAGTCGCCGCCAACCACGCCGGCGATGGACACGGGTGCGAAATGGCTGGCCGACACGGATGCGTAGGCGCAGCTGCCGCCGAGCGCGTCGGTGACGGTGCCAAAGGGTGTGCGGACGGTGTCGAGCGCGAGACTGCCGACGACGAGCACGGACATGGGTCAGGTTCTCCAGGGTTAGCGATCAAAAAAAAGCCGGAACGCATCCCGCGCGGACGGAATCCCAGTGTCAACGGCGGATGCCAATCAGCGATCCGGTTCCCATCAGGCTAGGAGCTTGAGGAACTCGGCCAGCCACCTGGGGTGAGCGGGCCAGGCCGGGGCGGTGACGAGATTGCCGTCCACGCGGGCTCCGTCCACGGGGCAGTCCACATAGGTGCCGCCCGCGGCGGGAACCTCGGGGCCCACGGCCGGATAGGCGGTGCAGGTCCGCCCGCCCAGAACGCCGGCGGCGGTCAGGATCTGGATCCCGTGGCAGACGGCAGCCACCGGCTTGTTGGTCTCGAAGAAGTGACGGACCGCCGCCAGCACATTGAGGTTGAGGCGCAGGTATTCGGGTGCGCGGCCGCCGGGGATCACCAGGGCGTCGTATTCGGCGGGCTTCACCGCGTCGAAGGTGGCGTTCAGGGTGAAGTTGTGCCCCGGCTTCTCGCTGTAGGTCTGGTCGCCCTCAAAGTCGTGGATCGCCGTCCGGATCTTCTCGCCGGCCTTCTTTCCGGGGCAGACGGCGTGCACCTCGCAGCCAACCATCTGGAGCGCCTGAAACGGCACCATGATTTCGTAGTCCTCGCCGTAGTCGCCGACGATCATGAGGATGCGTTTTGCTGGCATGACATTGTTCCTTTCGAGCGGGCGGATGCCACGCGTTTCCACGTGGCTTGGCCAACCACGCCAGCCCGCAGGTTATTGCACCTCGGACGGGGAGCGGAATGCAAGGGCAAGAGACCCTGTGGGCGCATCGGCCGGACCGCCCGATGCCCGGGCGATTCGGAGGACGGGTGAAGAGTTGCCAGTATAACCGGTAGGGCTGAATCTGTAATTGTATTGTTGGGTTTTTTTTTGCTTTTAAAATGCAACTTACACTACGCGATGTCGCCAAAATCCTACGGGTGAGTGAAAAAACCGTTTCGCGCTGGGTGCGCGACGGTGGCCTGCCAACCTGCGTGGTGAATGACCAACACCGGTTCAATCCCTCCGAAGTGCTGGAGTGGGCCACGGCCCACGACATTGCGGTGCCCCCCGAATTGTTCTCGGACGGAAGGGAGCAGGAGGGAGGGGGAAGCACCGTGGTCGCGGACGCGATCGAGGCGGGGGGCATCCACTACGGCCTGACGGGAACCGACAAGGAAACCGTGCTTCGCCAGGTGGTGCAGCGCATGCCGATACCCGGGGGGGATGGTGTGCGGGAGCAGTTCCTGCAGGTGCTCCTGGCGCGGGAGGAAATGGCCTCGACGGGAATCGGCGACGGCATTGCCATTCCCCACGTGCGGAACCCCGTCGTGTTCCACGTCAGCGACCCGCTCATCACACTTTCGTTTCTGGATACCCCGGTGGACTTCGGCTCGGTGGACGGCAAACCGGTGCATTGCCTGTTCACCCTGGTCAGCCCGACAGTCCGGGCCCACCTCCAGCTGATTTCCCAGTTGGCCTTCGTGCTGCACGAACCGTCCTGCGCGGCCGTCGTTGCGCGTCATGCCGAGGCGGGGGAAATCCTGGCCGTGCTCCGGCGCGTGGAGGCCAGACTCCGGCGGTGACCGCACTATTCCTTTCCGGTTTGACTGTGATGGTCATCAGCGGACTCGCGGCGCTTGCGGCGGGCCGCCGTGGTCGCATCGCCGGATGGGTCGCCTGCGCGGGAGTGGTGGTCGGGGGGGGCCTGGCATCCATTCCGGCAATCCGGGTTCTGGCCGGTGGCCAGGCCATGGAAATGCGCTGGGCGTGGAACCTCCCCGGTGGGTCATTCTACATCGCGATCGACGCCTTGTCGGCGTTCTTCCTGCTCCCGGTCTTCCTGCTTCCGGCACTGGCCGCCGTTTATGGCGTGCCTTACATGATCCCATCCGAGGGACGACGCGCCGTCGGGGCCTTCTGGTTCTTCTTCAACCTCCTGGTGGTTTCGATGGCGCTTGTGGTGGTTGCGCGAAACGCGCTCCTGTTCCTGTTTGCGTGGGAGGTCATGTCGCTCGTGTCCTTTTTCCTGGTCACATTCGACGACACCAAGGCGGCGGTTCGCGAAGCCGGGCGGACCTACCTGGTCGCCACCCATTTGGGAACCGCATTCCTTTTCGCCTTTTTCGCGTTCATGGGCCGGGGGGCGAAAACGCTGGACTTCGACCAGTTCCACGCCGCGGGAGCGCCGCCGGTGCTGTTTCTGCTGGCCCTCGTCGGGTTCGGCACGAAAGCCGGCTTGTTGCCCCTGCACGTCTGGCTGCCCGAAGCCCACCCGGCCGCCCCCAGCCACGTCTCGGCCGTGATGTCGGGGGTGATGATCAAGACGGGGATATACGGCCTGATTCGATCGATGATTTTGCTCGGGCCGCCACAGGCATGGTGGGGGGTGGTGCTGATGGGTGTTGGCGGGGTGACGGGGGTCCTCGGGATCGCCTACGCGCTGGCGCAGGGTGACCTGAAGCGCCTGCTGGCTTACTCGAGTGTGGAGAACGTGGGGATCATCACATTGGCCCTGGGAATGGGTATCCTTGGCGCGGCCTCCGGGGCGCCCGTGGTTGCCGTGCTTGGTATTGCGGGCGCCCTCTTCCACGTGGTAAACCACGCCCTGTTCAAGGGCCTCCTGTTCCTGGGGGCCGGAGTCGTGGCCCACGCGACCGGAACCCTGGAAATCGACCGCCAGGGCGGACTGTTGAAACGTCTTCCCTGGACGGGTGCCTGCTTCCTGGTTGGCGCGGTTGCCATTGCCGGCCTCCCACCGCTCAACGGGTTCCAGGGGGAACTGCTGATCTACCTCGGGGCATTCTCGGGTTTGCCCGCGAAGTCGGGCGTGTTGACGATTGCTTCGCTGGTTGGGATCGGCGGCCTCGCGCTGATTGGCGGCCTCGCGGCGGCCTGCTTCGCCAAGGCTTTCGGGATTGTTTTCCTCGGCGAGCCGCGCTCGGACCGGGCCATGCGCGCCCACGAGGCCGGTCTGGCGATCCGGGTGGTGATGGCGATCCTTGCGGGGCTGTGTATTGTTCTCGGCCTGGCCGGGCCGTTTCTCGTGGTGATACTGGGACCGGTGGTTGCCGCCATCACGGGGATGGATTCCGGGGTCGTCAACCGGACGACCAGCCAGACTCTCGGCACGGGCCTCGCGGTGACGGGCGTGTCGCTTCTCCTCGGCTTTCTTTTCGCGGCACTTTGGATTCTGCGGGGCTTCCTGCTCCGGGGGCGTGAAGTGCGACACGGGGTCACGTGGGATTGCGGCTACATCGCACCCGCACCCCGGATGCAATACACGGGTTCCTCCTTCTCTGCCCCGTTGGTGCAGTTGTTTGCCGGGTTCCTTCGGACCAGGACCACGACCACGCCCCCTGTCGGGCTTTTCCCGTCGTCGGCCGCGCTTGAAACACGAACGCCCGACGTCTTCCGCGAAGGGTTGTACCGCAGACTTTTCCGGTGGGCGGAATTCGCCTTTGCGCGTGTCCGGTGGCTCCAGCACGGGCGCCTGCACCTTTATGTGCTGTATATCGCCCTGACGGCGTTGGTCCTGCTCGCATGGCACCTGGGGGGCGGACAATGAACGTGCTGGATGGCATGATCCGCCTCGTTGCGGCGCTGGTGCTCAGTCCGCTGCTGTTGGGCGTCATCAACCGCGTGAAGGCGATGGTGGCCGGCCGCCGCGGACAGCCCCTGTTGCAGCCCTACCACGACCTTGGGAAACTGCTGGGCAAGGGGGCGGTTTACAGTCGGACGACGACGTGGGCGTTCCGCGCCGGCCCGGTGGCCGGGGTCGCGGCCCTTTTGGCTGCCCTGCCGCTGGTTCCGCTCGGCGGCCCCGGCTTGATGGGTTTCGGCGGAGACCTGGTCCTGCTTGCCTACCTGCTGGGCATGGCACGCCTGTTCACCGTGCTGGCGGCCCTGGACACGGGTTCCGCGTTCGAGGGGATGGGCGCGAGCCGTGAGGTCACCTTCTCCGCGCTTGCGGAACCGGCATTGCTTCTGGGTCTGGCGGCGGTCGCCCACGAGACCGGCTCAATCTCCCTCGCCGCGATCTTTGGCCGGGCGGGCGCGGCCTGGTACTCCTCGGCGGCGGCCATGGTGCTGGTTGTATGCGCGCTGGTGCTGGTATTCCTCGCGGAGAACGCGCGCATCCCGATCGACGACCCCAACACGCACCTGGAATTGACGATGATCCACGAGGTGATGGTTCTGGACCATGGCGGCCCCGACCTGGCGTTCATCCTGTATGCTTCCGCGCTGAAGATGTGGGTGCTTGGCGCCCTGGTGGTCGGCGTGACATTGCCCCTCGACTGGGTGAATCCGTGGCTGGCGACCGGCCTTGCCCTGTGCGCGCTTTTCGGGGTGGCCGTGCTGGTCGGGATCATCGAATCTGCCATGGCGCGCCTGCGCCTGGCAAGGGTGCCGCAGCTGCTGGTGGGTGCGGGTGCATGCTCCGTCGTCGCGCTGATCCTGGTGGCGAGGTGACATGTTGAAAGCGCTGATCGAGCCCGTCCTGGTAACCCTTTTTCTGACGAACCTGATGATCCTGGCATCGGCCCGGTTGGGCACCTGCATCCGGCTGGTTGCCGTGCAGGGGGTTGTGCTGGGGTTCCTGCCGGTGATCATGGAGGGTGCCGTCACCCCGCGGCTGTTCCTGCTGGGGGCGGGTACGCTTGTGCTCAAGGGTGTTGCGTTTCCCTGGATGCTGGGCCGCGCATTGCGCGAGGTTGGGATCCGTCGCGAGGTGGATCCGATGATGGGTTACACCACCTCGCTGGTGGCCGGCGTCGCGGCCATCGCCGCCGCGCTTTGGTTGTCCTCGCGCCTTCCCCTGCCGCCCGGCATCGGGTCGACCCACGTCCTGCCCGTGGCACTGTTCATGATCCAGGTGGGCCTGCTGGTGATCGTCAGCCGAAACACCGCTCTCATGCAGGTGCTCGGTTACCTGGTTCTCGAGAACGGGATTTACGCCTTCGGAGTCGGCCTCGCGCTGCACGAGCACCTGCTGGTCGAGTTTGGCGTCCTGCTCGATGTCTTCGCGGCGGTTTTCGTCATGGGCATCATCATGTTCCATATCAGCAGGGAATTCGACCACATTGACACGGAACAACTCTCGAAACTGAAGGACTGGCACGGATGATCGCGGCGCTTCTGCTGGTTCCGCTCGTCGCCGGGATGGTGGCGCTCGTGGTTCGGTCGCCCCGGCTGCGGCGGATGATGCTGCCCGCGGTCGCGCTGGTCCACGCGGCCCTGACGGCCGCCGCGTGGCGGTGGCAACCCGGCCCCCTTTTCCAAGGATGGCTGGAACTCGACCGGATGGGCCTGTATTTCCTGTCCATTACCAGCGGGCTTTTCGTGGCCGCGTCGTTCTACGCGGTGGGCTACCTGGGTCACGATATCCGCGACGAGGAATCGGAGGATGAGGGGTTGTTCTCCAACCACGCCCCGGACGCCGTCTTCGTCTCGTGCATGCTATTCTTCCTGGGCACGATGACGTTTGTCACGGTGACCCGGCATTTCGGGCTGTTATGGGTTGCCATAGAGGCCACCACGCTTTCCAGCGCCCCGCTCATCTATTTCCACCGCAGCCCCCACTCGCTCGAGGCAACCTGGAAGTACCTGCTGATCTGCTCGGTGGGCATTGCGCTTGCGCTGCTTGGCAACTTCATCCTGGCGGTGGCCGCCTCCGTCCGGCCCGACTCATCCGTCCAGGCCGAACTCACCGTTTCGGGTCTCTCCGCCCTGGGCCCCCTCCTCAGCGTGCCGTGGCTCAAGGCCGCGGCCGTTTTCCTCGTCGTCGGGTACGGCACCAAGATGGGACTTGTCCCGCTCCACACGTGGCTTCCCGATGCCCACAGCGAATCGCCCTCGGTGGTGTCCGCAATGCTTTCGGGCGCCCTCCTGAATTGCGCTTTCCTCGGCATCCTGCGGGTTTTCCAGGTGTGCCTCGCAGCGGGACTCGGGCCGTTCATCCAGGAAATGCTCGTCGGTTTTGGCCTGTTGTCGATCGTGGTTGCGGCGGTTTTCATCATCGGCCAGAGGGACTACAAGAGGATGCTGGCTTACTCCAGCGTGGAGCATGTGGGCATCCTGGCGCTGGGGGTGGGTATTGGCGGCACCGCAACCTTTGGCGCCATGCTTCACGCCGTGAATCACTCCGTTGCCAAGGGACTCCTCTTTCTGGCGGCCGGTAACATCCTTGCCGTCTATCGGACCAAGTCCGTTGCGCGGGTGCATGGCGCGTTTCGTGCGATCCCCGTTACGGCGGTGCTGTGGCTGGTGGGTTTCCTGGCCATCACGGGGTCGCCCCCCTTCGGTGCTTTCTGGAGTGAGTTCACCATCCTTCGCGGCGCGTTCGAACAGGGACGGTGGCTTGTTGCTGCCATCACCCTGCTGGCCCTCGGGTTGGTATTCGTCGGCATGGCCGGCGCGGTCCTGGGAATGGTCCAGGGCGAAGTCCCGGAGGGTTTCGCGACTGGATTCCGGCGTGAAAACCGTTTCTCCACCGTGCCGCTGATCGTGCTGGCCGCAATCGCGCTGACACTCGGCCTGTGGATTCCCCCCCCGCTTCAGTCACTGCTGGCCGATATCGTCCGGGATCTCGGGGGCGCGCGATGACGATGTCGTCCCGTGAGCTGACCCTGCACAACGGAACGAGCGCGCCACTCGACCGCTTGCCCGTGCTCCCGTTCGATCGTTTCCGCGAGTGGCTGCTGATGGCCACCGAGTCCGGCGACCGCCTGGCGGCCCTTTTCGGAATCCCCGTGGAAACAGGGTTCGCTAGGTTGTGCGCCGTGGTTGCCAGCGACTCCGCCGGCACCCTGGGGGCCGCCGCCACCGACGTCCGCGGGTCTTTTCCGTCGCTCACGCCCGATTGCCCCCAGGCCCACCTGTTCGAGCGTGAAATCGCGGAACAGTGCGCAGTGACCCCGGTTGGCCACCCGTGGCTGAAACCCGTGCGCGTACGGGCAAACGGACAGCCTTCGGGCGAGACGGATTTCTTTCGCGTGGAAGGTCCGGAGGTCCACGAGGTGGCCGTGGGGCCGGTTCATGCGGGAATCATTGAACCGGGTCATTTCCGTTTCCAGTGTCATGGCGAACGCGTCCTCCATCTCGAGATTGCGTTGGGATACCAACACCGCGGCGTGGAGAGCGCCCTGACCGGGGGGCCGGACAAGCGGTCGCTCCACATGGCGGAAACCCTCGCGGGCGACACGACGATCGGGCACGCCAGCGCCTATTGTTCCGTACTCGAGGCCCTGGCCGGCGTGCCGGTGCCCGTGCGTTCGCTGGCACTTCGCGCGGTGGCGCTGGAACTGGAGCGGATGGCCAACCACACCGGCGACCTGGGTGCCCTGGCGGGCGACATCGGTTACCTGCCCACCATGTCCTACTGCGGGCGAATCCGGGGCGACATCCTGAACCTGACGGCGGAGTTGTGCGGAAACCGCTTCGGCCGCGGGATTCTGATTCCGGGAGGAACGAGGATCGATGCCGACGCCGACCGGCTCAGCCGCATCCGCGAACGTCTCTCCCGGATAGTGGAGGATGCGTCCGGTGCCATCGGGTTGTTGTGGGACACGCCTTCCGTTCTGGCGCGTTTTGAGGGAACGGGAACGGTGACACCCGAGATTGCCCGGGATCTGGGGCTCGTCGGGCCGCCCGCCCGGGCCTGCGGTTTGGAGCGCGACGTGCGCTATACCCACCCCATCGGCATCTTTCAGTTCCACCAGATGCCGGTTTCAGCCTGGACGACCGGGGATGTGTTCGCCCGCGCTTTTGTGCGCTGGCTCGAGTTCCAGCGCTCCGCCCAGTTCGTGCTCGACCAGATCGAGAACCTTCCCAACGGGTTGGTTGCCGCGCCGGTGGGCGATCCCGCCCGAAACTCGCTGGCCGTCGCCCTGGTCGAGGGATGGCGGGGGGAAATCTGCCATGTGGCCATGACCGACGGGAACGGGCGGTTCGCCCGCTACAAGGTGGTGGATCCGTCGTTCCACAACTGGACCGGTCTCGCGATGGCCCTGCGCGACCAGGAGATTTCCGACTTCCCCCTGTGCAACAAGAGTTTCAACTTGTCCTACTGCGGACACGATCTGTGAGGAGCGCAGAATGCTGAAAGTACTGCTCACCAGGCTGCGCCAGGGCTACCGCACGTTCCCCTACCCCGACCGTCTCCCCGTCCTTCCGGACCGGTTTCGCGGCATGCCTGTGGTGGACACGGCCCTGTGTCCGCCCGGTTGCCGCGCCTGTGTCGAGGCCTGTCCGACAGACGCTATTTCTCCCGACGGAAAGGTCGACCTGGGACGGTGTCTCTTCTGCCCCGATTGCGCGGAGGCTTGCCCGAGGGGGGCCATCCGTTATGACGACGATTTCAGGCTGGCCACGCGCACCCGCCAGGGCCTGGTGACCGGCGGGGGGCGCCCGGTCGAACTGGCCGGAGCACTGGATCGGGAAACCCGGCGTCTGTTTGGGCGCTCCCTCCGCCTGCGCCAGGTGAGCGCCGGCGGATGCAACGCATGCGAGGCGGATGTGAACGTGCTCAACACCCTGGTTTTCGACCTGGGACGGTTCGGAATCCAGTTTGTCGCCTCCCCCCGCCACGCGGACGGCCTGCTGGTCACGGGGCCGGTGACGAAAAACATGAGCCTCGCGCTGCTGAAAACATACGAAGCGGTTCCGACGCCGAAAATCGTGATCGCCGTGGGCGCATGCGCGATCTCAGGTGGGCCATATGCCCGGAACCCCGAGGCCGGGGAGGGCACCGGCTCGGCGCTTCCGGTTGACCTCCATGTTCCCGGTTGCCCTCCGCACCCGTGGACAATCCTGGACGGGCTTCTGCGCCTGCTGCGGGAGAAGGTGCCTTACGGGGCGAAATGAAAACCGCCTGTTGCGCCCGCTCCGGGTTAGCGGGGCGCCGCGGTGTAGTGGGAAAACGGCTGGCGTGACAGTGCCAGAGTGGTTGTGGCATCCTGGAGCATGGCTTCGACCACGGCTTCGGCAGGCACATGGCCCGGAGGAATGGCCGCCGTCCAAACAACCCAGTCGCGGGTGACGGTTGTTTCCCGACCCCCGAAGCGCACCCGGACCGTGGCGTCCGGTGTTGCCTCGCCGACGAGGCGTGCGGCGTCTGCGCCTGTCCAGGCCACGAACGGCTGGCGAGCAATGAGCGCCCGGTGAAAGGCGGTGAGCGCGTCGAGATCGGTTCCGCCAAGGGGCGCCCTGGCCGGTCCCTGGGCCATTTCGCGGACAACCTGGCGGAGCTTTGCGTCGGACAGTTTCCCCCCGAAATCGTCGCCATAGAACGAGCCGAACGGGCCGTGGCACCGGGCGCATTTGGCCGCAAAATAGGAGAGCGGCCCAGTGGCAACGGGGGCGGGGGAACCCGTCCCGGCCGCAGCGGCCCAGGTACAGACGGTAAGCACCCCACCCGCCGCCATCATTGCGGCAACCTGGCGCAGCGAAAGCCTGGCGGGGTTCACTTCCCGGCCGGACCGATGCGGTAGATGCACTGCGTCAGGTCGTCGCTAAAGAACACCGCGCCGTCCGGGGCCTGCGCGCAGTCCACGGGGCGGCCGACGACGCGGCCCGTGCGGTCGAGCGTGCCCACGATGATGAAGCTGCCGTACGGGGTGCCCTTCACCTGGTCAAAGATCACCCGTTCCACGCGGTAGCCGGCCGGTTCCCTGCGGTTCCACGAGCCGTGGCAGGCCACGAACGCGTCGCCCTTGTGGCCCGGGATTCCGGCGTTCTCCACGAAGCAGAAACCGTTGGTGGCCCAGTGGGCGCCGAATGCCCACGCCGGCGGGATGGTGCGGTCCGCCAGGTCCACCTGGTCGGCGCGCCCCTGGTACTCGATGCGCGGGATGCGCGGGCCGACAAGGAACGGATGCCCGTAGAAGCCGCCCTCGACATAGTTGTTGAACTCGTCGGGAGGCAGCAGGTCCGTGACGGGTTGTTTGCCGTCGCGGTCCCCGACGGGTTTGCCGAACCAGTCGCTGCCGTGGTCGGCGCCCCACACCTCGTCGGTTCCGGGCCTCAGTCGCAGTTTTTCCGTGTTGCGCAGGCCCGAGGCAAACAGGGCCTTGCCCGTGCCGTCCTTGTTGAAGCGCCAGATTTTCTGGCGCTCGGTGGCCGTCTCGTCCGAAACGTTGCCGCTGTCTCCGATGGAGGTGTAGAGGTGGTCCTTCGTGACGAGGATCGAGCGCCACCAGTGGCCGCCGCCCTTGGGCAGCCGGCCTTCCGGAATCACCGTGACCACCTCGTCCGCCGCGCCGTCCCCGTTGGTGTCGCGCGCCTTGTGGATGGCGCCGCTCTGGGTGAACCAGAGCCAGCCGTCGGCAAAACACATCCCGTGGGCCGTGGGGCGGCCCGACACGAAGGTGCCGGCCTGCCGCCACGCGCCGTCCTTTTCGCGGAGGGTCAGGATGTCCCCGCGTCCGGGGCGGCTGAGGTACAGCGCGGCGCCTTCGCCAAACTCGAGGAAGCGCGCCTCGCCGAGGTCCTTCGCGGCGAGTGTGACGCGGTAGCCGGGGCGCACCCAGAACTCCGGCACGCCCGGTCCGCGCTCGCCCTGGGCGGCGCCGGTCCGCCACTCGTTCTGCAGGAAACGGGGAGTCTCCGGGGCTGCCGGCGGCACCTCGGCGCGGCAGGCGGTGGCGGCGAGCAGGATGGCGACGGCAAGGGCGGTTGGGGCGGCGGGTCGGTTCGGGTTCATGCGGAACGATACCTCCGGGGAGATTGCGGCGGTCCTGCCCGGCATTGGAGCGAACAGCGGACCAAGGCGACAAGGGGAAAAACCGTGCGAAGGCGCCGGTGCCAGCACGACGGCCGTGCCGCAAGCCGCCCTTGCGCACGGGGAAGCGGGCCGCTAGGCGTGGAGACCTACGATGACCACCGACGATCCATCCGGCGTTCCATCCACGCCGCCGCCGCGCTCGCGGATCCGCCGCGGGGCGCGGCCCGCCGTGCTGATCGCGGTGGGCACGGCGCTCTATTTCCTGACCCTGGCCCTGGCCCTCTACGAACTCGACCGCCAGCATTACACCGGGGAGAAGGCGCAGGTCGTCCGCGACAATTTCCGCGAGATTTTCAACCTGCCGGAAAACTTCGAGGAACTGGCGCGGCCGGTTTTCGCGTCGCCGACCCCGGAGGGGCGCGCCGAGGCCGAGCGCCGCCTGCGCCTGGTGCTGCGGGAGATCGTGGACGGGCCCACCAGCATGTACTGGCTGAAACTCAAGGACCGCGACGGCCTGGACATCATGGAGGAGGTCAACCGCGACAAGCCCCGCCGGATGAACACGTTCGACAACAACCTGTTCATCCGCGATTTCGACCGGACCACCGACCTCCTGATCAAGGGCGCGGGCCGCATCGTGGGCCACTACACCTCGCCGCCCGGCGTGGGCGACATCCGGCGGCTCACCGAGCGCTACCGGTGGATCTCGGCCGCCATGGCCGCCGTGTGGGTGCTCGTCTACTACTTCCTCTACAAGTACCTGCTGCGCCCGCTGCAGCGGGTGACCTGGTACCTCGAGCGGTCGCGCGCCGCCACCCCGGAACTGATGCGCAGCCCCAGGGGGTTCCTGGAGCATTCCTACAACGACATTGCGCGCCAGGCGCTGCTGCAGCAGCTCCAGGGGCGCCTCGGCGCGCTGATGCACTCGCCCGGTCCCGACGAGCGGCGCCGGGTGGTGCAGGATGCGCTGGCTTTCGCGGCGACCTCGTTCGGGCTGGAAGAGTTCACCGCCGCGGAGCTTGCCGGCACGGCCCCGGCCTTCACGGTGGCCGACACCTACCGCCATCCCGCCGACGGCACCAAACCCGACGGGACTGTGCTGGTCCGCGATGCGGCGGATTTGTCCGGTCACGAAACGCCCGCCGACCAGCCGCGGTTCCGCGCATCGGGGAACGACTTCGTGTTCCTGGAGCGGGCGGGAATCCAGATGTTCCTTGCGGCGGGAAAGCTGGCCCCCGGACCCGACGCCGCCTTCCGCCTGACCTGCGCCCGCCAGGCCTGCGAGACACTGCGCGCGGGGTTCGTCACCCTGCGGGCCTACCAGCAGGACATGGCGCGCCAGCGCAGCGAGGCCAACATCATCCTGTCGCGCAACCTCGGCCACGACCTCACCAACATCATCGCCACGGGGAAGCTGGACCTGATGGCGGTCCGGCAGATGCTGTCCCAGCCGCTGCACCAGATTCCCGCGGCGCGCGCCGAACTGCTGCGCCAGAGCGTGGAGGGGCTGCTGGAGACCACGCGTTTTCTCCAGGAGATCGTGAACCTGTACCGCTCGTTCAGCTACGTGAAGCGGCCGCAGTACGAGCGCCACGACCTCAACGAACTGGTGGCGGGTTTCCTCGCCATGTTCCAGCCCACGGTCAGCAAGCGGCTCACGCTCCACCGGCAGCTGCAGGAGGGAATCCCGACGCTGATCCTCGAGCCGCGCCTGCTGAAACTGGCGCTGTTCAACGTGCTGCAGAACGCGCTCGACGCCATCAAGCGCGACACCCGCGCATCGGCCGAGGGCGCCCGGATCACCGTTTCCACCAGCCACGACCCCGCCGCCGCGACCTTCACCATCACCATCAGCGACAACGGTCCCGGCATCCGCGACCGCGCCGGGCGCCTGCTCGGCCCGGGTGAAACCGGTGCGATTTTCCAGTACGGTTACAGCACCAAGGCCGAGGCCTCGGAGGGGCTGGGGCTGAACTGGGTGCGCACCATCGTCGAGGATTTCCACCACGGGCGAACCGCGGCGGAAAACAACCCGGGGGGAGGGGCCCGTTTCCTGCTGACCATCCGGAGCATGGAGCAGAACGAGGCCCGGATCGGCGCGGCGGGGGGCTGAGGACGGCGGCGCCGCCCGCCGCGCATTTTCCCCCGGGCCGAATAACGCCGGAAGTCCCGCCTACATTTTCCCGTGGCGTGAATGGGGGCATCGCGCGTTGCCCCGGTAGCGCGCCGCACAGGTTTTATACCAGCAGTCCCCAAGGAGCGCATCCCCGGTGAGCGAGAACCCGACAGCCCAGGCCGCGGCCGCAGCGCGCGTCCTGATCGTGGACGACAACAAGATCTACCGCGATGCGTTCCGGCGCAACCTGCAGCTGCAGAACTTTGAGGTGGCCGAGGCCGAGGACACGGAGTCGGCGCTGGCGGCCATCCGCGAGAGCGCGCCGGATGTCGTGATCACGGACCTGCAGATGCGCACGGAAACCGAGGGGCTCGACCTGATCCGGCAGGTCAAATCGTCGAACCCGCTGCTCCCGGTGATCATGATCAGCGCCGTGGGCACCTTCGAGGAGGGCGCGCTGGCCCAGAAATACGGCGCCTCCAGCGTGATCAGCAAGAGCCGCATCGAGGAGGAGATCGAGCGGCTTTACCGGGCGATCAGCGAGGCCCGCGACGAGCTGGCCCGCGCCCGCGCCCAGGAGGCCCAGCTGGGCGAGGCGCGCGCCTCGGCCGCCGACCAGGAACCGTCGCCCCAGGCGCTGGCCGCGGCCGACGCCGCCCTGCGCGCCATGCTGGCCGACCCGGCGACGAATCCCTATCTGCGCGGCGAGGCCTTTGACCTGTTCACCCAGATCACCGCGCGCACCCTGCGCGAGGAGGCCGCGCGCAGCGCCGAAACCGCCGCCGCCCTCTCCCCGCGCAACATCGATTCCATCGAGAACATCCTGCGGGCCGAGATGGCGGAATACGACGCGTTCAGCGACGACTCCAAGGAGAGCCTCCGCATCGCCGAGTTCCTCTACACCCAGCAGCAGGGCACGCCCGGCACCATCGATTTCTCGCGCAACATCGGCTTCTCGTTCTGCTTCGCCGTGGAAAACGAGGCGAAGCGCAACATGGCAAAGCGGCTGCAGAAGTTCCTCGCCACGGACACGACCTACCTCATGGTCAGCGACATGATGGAGCAGAACAACCAGCACCTCTCGGTCTTCTACCACCAGTACCTGCTGCTGCTGACCCGGGGGCGCGACATGGACTTCACCATCGACAACGTGCGGCAGACCTTCCGCCGCATCCTGGAGCACCAGAGCCGCTACAAGCCCGACGGCCTCAAGGCGCTGGGCATCATGATCCTCTGCTTCGGGCGCTCCTACGCGTGGACCAAGAACGGCCGACCCATGAAGGTGAACAACCCCCTGGGCATGAAGGGCCTGGAGAACGACGAGGAGGTCATCCACTTCGCCGACAACCTGATCAGCCTCCAGCACTACCGCAACCCGTACATCCACCCCGAGATCAGCGACATGGAGAAACTCTCGAAGATCCGCGCAACGGCCTTCGAATGCCTGAACATGGCGGGGAAGTTGTGTTGAGGCGGGATTCGGGCGCGTTGGGACAAATGGGACCCATGCGACCCACGGGACCCCATGGGAAACGGGGGACATATGGGGTCGGCCGGTGGCGCAGGATCCCGTTGACCATCAGCCCGTGATTATCCCATTAATCCCACAAGTCCCATTCGTCCCATGTGTCCCATCCACCCCGATACCCAGGAGTCCCCGACCATGACGCCCGCCAGGATCACCCATGTCGCCGCGTTGTTGTTTTCCACCGTTCTGCTGACCGGTATCGCCGGAACCGCCCGCGGCGAATGCAGTCCGCCCGGAAGTCCGCGCGTGGCCGGGGGGCGCACCTACTACGCCACGGACTATTGCTGCCACGCCGCGGTGTGGCAGGACGGCTGCGGCAACTGGGTCACCTGGGCACCCGAGAAACCGGCCATGCGTCCCAAGGTTCACCGTCGATCCGCCCGGCAGGCCGCCGTGGCCCGCGACGAAGCACCCATCGAGAAGTAGGGAGTCCGGAATGCCCCTGGAAACCATGGAACTTCGCATCACGGGCATGAGTTGCGACCATTGCGTGCGCGCCGTGCGCGGGGCCCTTGCCGGGGTTCCTGGCGTGAGGAGTGCGGAGGTGGATCTCGCGACGGGCCTCGCCACCGTTATCTGGGAGGCGGCCCTCCCGGACGCAGCCAAACTGTTGGCGGCCGTGGAAGGAGAGGGATTCCAGGCGGTCCTGATCTAGGCGGCCGTTTTCCGCGCGACCGTTCTTACTCGACGATGGTCACGCGGGCCAGGGCATCGCGGAACTGGTCGATGGTCTGGAAGCGGTCGGCGGGTTCCTTGGCGAGGCACTTTTGGATCGCGTCGGCCAGGGCCGGGGGCACATCCGCGGGCAGGGGCGACGGCGGCGTGTGCAGGTGGTGGTACTCGATGTTCCCCTCGAAGAAGGGGGGGCGCCCGCCGGCCATCTCGTAAAGCGTGGCGCCCAGCGAGTAGATGTCCGCGCGCGCATCCACCCGGTCGCCGCGGATCTGCTCGGGGGACATGTAGAGCGGGGTGCCGAGTATCTGGGATCCGGAGCGGGTGACCTCGGGGCCGGCCAGGAGGAACTTGGCGATGCCGAAGTCCGTGACCTTCACCTGGTTGGCGGTGGTGATCATGATGTTGGCCGGCTTGATGTCCCGGTGCACGATGCCGATCTGGTGGGCGTAGGCCAGTGCGTCGCAGGCGCTCATCGCGATGGCGACCACTTCCGCCCCGGGAAGGCGCTTGCGGTCGAGGAGGATCTTCTTCAGGTCGCGCCCCTCGATGAATTCCATCGAGAGCAGGCGCTTGGTGCCGATCTCGAACATGTCGTGGATGCGGACGATGTTGGGGTGGCTGAGTTTCTTGGCGGCGCGGGCCTCGCGCTTGAAGCGCTCGACGGCCTGGGGGTCGCCCGTCATGTAGTCGTTGAGCACCTTGAGGGCCACGATCTCCTCGAGCACCTTGTCCTTGGCCCGGTACACGATGCCCATCGATCCGCGGTTGACCTCCTCGAGGATCACGAACCTCGAGTTCTTGAAGCTGGAGAGGACGCCCGGCGCCTGCTCGGTCTTGAAACTCTCGGACTGGGCCTTCATCAGGGTGTCGACCTTCTTCATGCGCTGGGCCACGTCGCGGTAGGTCGGGTCGGCTTCGTCCAGGTGCTGCCAGACGCTCTTGGCATTGAGCAGCTGCTCGGTGTCCTCCATGTCGGCCGCGAGGCGATAGAGGATGTCCTTGATCTCCTCGGTGAGGGTGAGGTGCTGGAACTTCTGCCAGGCGAGGTAGTGCATTCCCTTCTGCCAGAAGCACAGGCCGAGGATCTGGAGCGCGCGGGAGCGGTAGCTGTCCAGGAGGGAAAGCTGCTGCAGGATGTTCACGGCGTCGTCGATGCGGTTCCGGCGCACGAGCAGCTTGACCAGCTTGAACTGGGTGTCGGGGTCGTCGCGCTCGGCCAGGCGGCTGTTGTACAGCTCGATGAGGCGGTCCACCTGGGCGTCCGTGCCGCGGTTTTCGCTGCAGATCCGCTCGAAGTCCGTGATTGCGACTTCGAGGAGTTTCATGCGGGCGAGCAGTTCGGCGCGCCCGGCGATGGCCTCCTCGTCCTCCGGGAATTTGTCGAGGTACAGGTCAAAGAGCGAGGCGAGGCGCTCGGGCTTGGCGGCGCCTCCGGCGGCGGCCAGCAGCATGGCGCACGCCTTGTCGGGTTCCCCCGTGAACAGGAGAACCTTCAGGGCCGCCTCGAGCATCTCGTCGTCGTCGGGGTCGGTCTCCGCCCGCCGGCGGATCTCGTCCGCCGCCTTGACGTACACCGTGAGGGCGGAGGCGTTGGAGGCTCCCTGGCTGAGAAACTTGAGGGCGAGGCTGGCCGATTCGCTCAGCGGGGCGGGGGGGGCCCCCCGGCCCCCCCCCCGGGCGGGCCCCCCGGCCCGCCCCCCCCCGGGGGGGGGGGGGCGCCCCGCACGGGACGGCCCTGCGCCCCGGCGCCCCGGTTTGGGAGTCAAATCCTCGCTCATGGGCTGGGTTTCGGTGGTGAGGCTGGAGTTCTGTTCGGATGCCGGGGCGGGCGGCGGGGCAAAGGCGCTTTGTGGGGGCGGGGCCTGGGGCTCCAGGCGCACCGGCTGCATCTCCACGCTGTGGCCGGGGGGGAGTGGCTGGAACGCCGGCGTGTCGGCGGCGCCGTGGACGGCAATCTGCGACGCCTGGCGGGCCTGCGTCTGGCTTGCGGCCGGTGCCGTGATGACCTCCGGCGCGCCGCCCTGGGCGGTTTCGCGGGCGGGCCGGCGGGCGCGGCGCCGTCGCTCGACGCGCCGCCGGGCCGGACTGGCCGTGTCCTCGCTGCTGATGGTGAGGACCATCGCTTTCTGCTGGCGCGTGTTCATGTCCTCGGCCAGCACCTCCACCATCCCGTCGGCGTTGATGTGGAAGACAACCTGGATGCGGGGCGTTCCGGCCTTGGCCGCCTCGATTCCGGCGAGCGAGAATTTTCCCAGCGAGCGGTTTTCGGTGGCCTTCTCATGCTCGCCCTGCACCACGTGCACCATCACCAGTTCCTGGTTGTCCTCGGCGGTGGTGAAAAGTTTGGCGGCCTTGATGGGGATGGTGGAGTTCTTCTCGATCACGCGCGAGACGCGGTTGTCGGCCACCTCGATGCCCAGCGAGTGGGGCGTGACATCCAGGAGGAGCACCTCCTTGAGCTTCCCGCCCAGCACGCCGGCCTGGGTGGCCGCCCCCATCGCCACGATCTCGTCGGGGTTGATGCCCTTGAAAGGCGGCATGCCGAAGAAATCCTCGACCAGTTCCTGCACCAGGGGGATGCGGGTGGACCCGCCCACGAGGATGACCTTGTTGATGTCCTGGGGGGAGAGCCCGCAGTCGCGCAGGGCCTCGCGGCACAGGTCGATGGTGCGCTCGGCCAGCGGGCAGATCAGTTCCTCCAGCTGGGCGCGGGTGAGCACGGTTTCGAAATGCACCGGGGTCGTTTCCTTGTAGGCAAGGAAGGGGAGCTGGACGGGGGTCTGCCGGGCGACCGAGAGTTCGCACTTGGCCTTTTCGGCGGCTTCCCGGAGCCGGCGGACCGCCACGGTGTCCGGTTCGAAGGGGGCGCCGATCTGTTCGGCAAAACGCCGGATCAGCAGGTCCATGATCAGGTCGTCGAAGTCGTCGCCGCCCAGGTGGGTGTCGCCGGTGGAGGTGAGCACCTCGAAGGTGTTGGCGGAAATATCGAGAACGGTGATGTCGAAGGTGCCGCCGCCCAGGTCGTAAATCACCACCCGCTCGTCCTCGCCACGGCCGAGGCCGTAGGCCATGGCGGCGGCGGTCGGCTCGTTGACGAGGCGCAGGACGGTGAGTCCGGCAAGACGCCCCGCCTCCATCGTGGCCTGGCGCTGCAGGTCGTCGAAGTAGGCGGGGACCGTGATGAGGGCCTTGTCCACTGTTTCGCCCAGGTAATCCTCGGCGGACTGGCGGAGTTTCTTGAGGATGAAGGCGGAAATCTGGGGGGGCGTGAAGCCGCTGTCGCCCGCGCGGATCACCATCTGGCCGTCGGCCATGGTGACCTGGAAGGGAATGCGCTGGGCCATGGCTTGGACATCATCCACGTTGCGCCCCATGAGCCGTTTCACGCTGGAGATGGTTTTCTGGGGATTGATCGCGCCCTGCCGGCGGGCCAACTCCCCGACCAGGACATCGCCGTTGTCCATGAAGGACACCACGGAAGGCGTCTTGGTGAACCCTTCGCTGTTGGCGATTACCCGGGGCTGCTCGCCTTCCAGCACGGCGACCACCGAGTTCGTGGTGCCGAGATCGATTCCGATGATATGTTCTGATTCGCTCATGGGTGCCGTGCGTGATCCAGAATGCATCCCTTCCGCCCGCCAGGCGCAAAAAACCCGCCACGCGAAAGCATGATACCAGCCTCCCCCGTTTTCCCCCGGCGGTCCGAGTTCTCTGCCGGTTGGGTTGTGCGGTCCACCAACAGGGGTGGCGGCAACATGTGTCTTTTCAAACATTTCAGATTCCCCTGGACGGTGTCAAGGATGCGGTAAGGGCCGCCGGAAACCTGGGCGGGACCCGCAAATGCCAGTATAGTCCGGGCATGGCGGAGAAGGGGCCAACCCGACGATTCCGGTTGAAATGGGTGGGCGGGCGAATGGTATCAAACCGGTCCAACACCTCCCGGCTCGCGACTCCGCGAACGGTCCCGATTTCCGTCACCCATGAACCGGCAAACTGCCATCCGTCGATTCCGCGCACACCTCGCAGCCTCGCTTGCCGTGGTTTGCGCGCTGGCCCTGTTGCCCCCTCCCGGCTCAGCCCAGGCCGGCTTTCCTTCCCCCGCCGACTGGCGCGACGAGACGATTTACCAGCTCATCACCGACCGGTTCGATAACGGCGATGCCACCAACGACGCCCTGGGAACCACCTACAGCCCCTCCGCCGGCGACAAGACCCACGGCGGGGATTTCCGCGGCATCGAGCGCCGCCTCGACTACCTCAAGGGGCTGGGAGTGACCTCCATCTGGATCTCGCCCATCCCGCGCAACGCGAACGGTGAATACCACGGCTACGCCGCGGACGATTTCACCACGCTGGCCGCCCACTGGGGAACCCCGGCGGATCTGGATTCGATGCTGGCGGCCGCCCATCAGCGCGGGATCCGCGTGATCCTCGACGTGGTGTGCAACCACGGCGGCGACCTGATCGGCAACAATTCGTACCGCGCCCCGCCCGCCACCTGGCCCATCGCCTACCGCAGCGCGTCCAAACAGCACGCCGCCCCGTTCACGGCCCTCTCCAACTGGCACGCCCAGGGCAACATCGGCAACTGGACCGACCCGGAGCAGGTGGTCGGCGAACTGTTCGGCCTGGACGACCTGAAAACCGAGGACGCCACCGTCCGCAACCAGCTGGCCACGATCTACGGCGACTGGATCACGCGGTTTGATTTCGACGGGTTCCGCATCGACACCGTGAAGCACGTGGAAATGGGATTCTGGCAGGCTTGGCCCGCCGCGATCCGCACCCGCGCCGCGGCCCGCGGCAAGACGAACTTCCTGCTGTTCGGCGAGGTTTATGACGGAAACGAGGTCAACTGCGGCCGCTTCACCGGCACGAAGGCCGGCGGGGCGTTCGCGCTCGACTCGGTGCTCGACTACCCGATGTATTACCGGACGAACAGCGTGTTTGCCACGGCCTCGGGCGGGGCGCAGGACATCGCCGGGTATTACGGCCTCGCCGCCTCGGCCTACGATCCCGCCGCCCGCGACCGGCTGGTCACGTTCCTCGACAACCACGACAACGCCCGGTTCCTGAGCACTTCGCTCGCCGCGGGCAACGAGGCGCGCCTGTGGGCCGCCCTCGTGTTCCAGTACACATCGCCCGGCGTGCCGTGTGTGTACTACGGGACCGAGCAGGGTTTCGACGGCGGGGGCGACCCTAATTGCCGCGAGGACATGTTCGACGGGCAGTGGGAATTCGGCCCGTCGCTGGGCAACAACTTCGACCAGACCGCGCCGGGCTACCTGCTGATACGCAGGCTGGCCCAGCTCCGCCGCGACCATTCGCCCCTCCGCCGGGGCACGTTCAACTCCCGCCAGGCGGGATCCTCGCCGGGGGTGTTCGCGTACTCGCGCGTGGAGGGCGGCCAGGAGGTGCTGGTCGCGGTCAACACGTCCGATTCCGCGCAAACCGCCCTGGCATGGCCGACCGGATTTGCGTCGGGAACGGTGCTCGTGGATGCGCTGAATCCGACCGTCACCCGGACCGTGGGTTCGGGGGGGACCCTGCCAGCGGGTTTCTCCATGCCTGGCAATGGTTTCCACGTGTTCGTGCCGCAGGCGCGCCTCACGCGTCCCGATCCGGAAGTGATCGGCTGCAGCATTGCGCCCGGCGCGGCCCTGACCACCAACTCCACCCCCCTGATCCTCAACTTCAGCGCCTCCATGTCCCGTTCCGCAGTGGAGGCGGCCACCACCTGCACGCCCCCGGCCGCGCTTGCGTTCACCTGGAACACCCCGTCTGACACGGTGACGATCCTCCCGGTCGCCGGCGCGTGGCCGGGACCCGCGCAGATGCGGGTGCGGGTGGGCGAAGCGGCCGCGGACAGTTTCGGCGCCACGCTGCGCGGAGGTTTCGAGGCCGAGTTCACGACGGCGACCCCTCCGCCGCCCGCGGTGGATTCCGCGGTGGACGGCATCGTTGCGGGCGACCCGCGATGGGGCGCGCCCGTCGCCGTCCAGTCTGTGCGCACGGGTTTCGGCGACAGCAACGCGGGTGGGCCCGACATCAACAGCGGCGGCAGCGAGGCCAACGCCCTCTACCTGGCGTCCGATGCCCAGTCGCTGTTTGTCGCGGTGACCGGGAACCTGGAAATCAACGGCAACGCCCTGAACCTGCTCTTCGACCTCGACGGGGGTTCGGGCGGCGTGACCACGCTGGGCGGCTCCACCACGGCCGCCTTCCTCAGCGGCACGCAGAGCGCCGCGGGAACCCGCATGCCGGGCTGCATGACGTGCGACCTCATCCTGCAGGTTCAACTGCGCGGACCGGGGCAGCAGCTGTCGCTGAACGCGTACCGCTGGAACACCGCGGGGCAACTGGTGTTCGCCGGTCTCGTGGGGTCGCTTCCCGCCTCGTCCGGCGCGCCCACGCGCGGCGTGGTCAGCGGCGCGATCGCGGGCGTGGCGTGCTCTTTCGATGTGGCCTACGACAACCGCAACACGGGTCCGGTGGCGGCGGGTTCCACGGCGGCCAGCCCGGACGGGTCGGCCGCGCAGACCGGCCTGGAGATTCGCATCCCGCGCACCCTGCTGGGCGCGGGCCCGTGGCGGGTGATGGCGGGCATTTCCGGTTCCACGGGCTACTGGTCCAACCAGTTCCTCCCGCCGGTCACGCCGCAGGCAAACCTGGCATGGGCGCCCAACCTGGCCACGGCCGGCGGCTCGTGCGTCCAGTTCGTCCCCGGCCCGGCGTCCGCCGTCGAGGATTGGCGCACGCTTTGGTAGCGGGACCCTACACCCACCCGCGCGCGGCCTGTCCGAGCGCGCGGCGGGTTTCCGGCGTTCCGGCGGGGCTGTTCGAGGAAATGATGCCGCAGGCGAGTTCGGCGGCGTGCCCGCGGATCCATCCGTGGCGTTCTTCGGCGTGCTCTCCCGCGGGCATGGGCACGATGACCATGCCCGCCATCTCCAGCACCCCGACGCCCTCGGCCTTGAAGGCGCACAGATCCTCGCGGGTGCGGTGGCCGCTGTGGCGGAACATCAGGTGCACGGCCAGGGAATCCGCTCCGTCGCCCCCCCGGCGCATCACCAGGTTGGCGGTCGCCTTGCCGGGATCGGTGGCCTTCCATGCCATCAGGATGCGGCCCGCGGCCGCGAGTGCCGCCCGCGGCGGCCCCTCCACCCGCATCACCCCCGCGGGATAGTGCAGCATGGCCGCTCGGACGCCGCCCGGCGCGGCGAACGCGGTGGACGCGTCAACCGGGGCGCGCATCACGGGCATCACCCAGCCTGGAAAAACCTGGTAGTGGTGGTGGGCCAGGATGCTGGCCCCCGCCCACATGATGTCGCTGTTGGAGCAGGCCGTGAAAGAGGGGGCGAGGCCGAGAAAGGCGGACAGGTCTCCCAGCGAACCCTCATCCATCCGCATGGGGCTGTGTAGCCGGTCCATCAGCACATAATGCCCGCGATAGAAGGGAAAAGGCGTGTGCTGGATGAAAAACGGGCGTCCGCCCAGCCCAAACTCGTAAACCCGGAGCAGTTCCTTGCCGGGCATTCCGACGTTGGTGATGCACAGGGGGCAATCAACGGCTGCCTGGTCGCGCGAGAAGCCCGCGGCGGGGCTCCTGTAGCGCGCCCGACTACGGTTGACCTGCAGCAACAGCGGCGTGCCGGAGGCCGGATCGGGCACGTCCAGCAATTCGTCCGTCTCGAAAATCCCCCCGGGCAAATACCCCGACGCATTGCACCAGTCGAAGAGCGCGCGCAGCGCGGCTTCCAGTCCCGCTTCGGCATGCACGCGGGCCAGGGCGGCCTGAACGGCAGGCTGCGTGTCGCGGGCAGTGCCCGTCAGTTGGCCGGAGGCCGAAGCGGTCGGCGAGGAATCCATAACTGGGATTTATTACGGTTTTGAATAATATGTTCGGGTTTTTGCGATTTTCCTGTCTCTTTCGCGACCGGCGTCGGGGGGCAATTGTGCGGGCCGGCCGCGAAATTCCATTGACCCCGAAAGTCGCCACGCCTGTCATACTGCGCGAGATGATCCCTACCCATTTGGTGCGAACGGTTTTCGCAGCCCTGGTTGGCGCCGCGCTTGTTTCCGGCTGTTCCGAGAAGGCCACCCATCCGGGCGGAAGGGGACCGACTCCCGGCGTTGCGGTCTCCCCCCGCAGCCCCTTTGCGTGGGCCGGCGACACGCTCGAGTCGGCGGGAACGGGCAGCGCGCCCCGCTCGATCGCCACCGAACCGCAGCGCTCGATGGCCGGAAAACTGAAGGCCAAGCGCGCGGCCATTGCCTCGCTGCGTCAGCGGGTGGCCCAGCTTCCCGTGACGCCCGACCAGACCCTTGGCACGGTCATGAACTCCAACATCGGCATCCGCCGCTCGGTGGAGGCCGCGCTCGACAAGGCCCAGATCGTCTGGGAGCAGGAAGTTTCGCCCGGCGTTTTCGAGGTTCGAGTGCGCACGCCGCTGAACCCCGTGGCGGACATTCTGGAGCAGAACTTCGTCACGCCGGAGAATGCGCCCGCCGCACCGGCGCCGCGGACGGAAGGCGAACCGGCCCCGATCACCTAGCGCGGGCCGCATTTTGCGGCCAACCCGCAACGGGGTTGCGTTTGTCCGTCCGGGGCTGCAAAAGCGCGCCATGAGAATCCGCCTGATCCCGGCCGCCCTGGTCGCGGCGATGTTCGCCCTTCCGCCGGCCCCGCTGATGGCCCAGAAGGCCAAGCCCGCGGCAACCCCGAAGCCCACCGCCACCGCCGCGCCTTCCACGACGTCCACCGCGCACGGGGCCCAGGACGCGAGCGACGACGCGATCCAGGCCCGGATCAAGTCCGTCCAGGAGAACAAGTCGCTTTCCGAGGATGCGAAGAAGCGGGTTCTCGACATCCTGCAGCCGGCCCAGGATTTGGCGCGCGCCACTGCCGACTGGAACCAGCGTGCCGCGTCCAACGAGGCGGCGGCCGCTTCGGCGCCCGCAAGGGCGGCGGCACTCAGGAAGGATTCCGGAACCACTCCGACGCTGGACCTGCCATCCGACATCCCCACGACGGCAACTGCCTCCCAGGCCGACCAGGTCGCCGCCCACGCCGAGGCCGCCGTGGACGCGGCGCAGAAGCGGCTCGCGGAACTGAAGGCCGAGCAGACCCGCCGCGCCACCCGCCGCTCCGAACTGCCCCGCCTGGCAACCGCGGCCCGGCAGAAACTGTCCGATCTGGGCCGGGACAGGCCGTCCGCCGCCCAGCCCGACGACACGGCCGAGATCACGTCGGCACGCGCCCTGCTTGACGAAGCGCAGCGCCTCGCCCTGGAGGCCGAGGCCCGCAGTTACGAGCGGGAGCTGGCGTTTTATGAGGCCGGCGCGGAACTGCTGACCCTGGAAACCGACGCGGCCGCCATGCGGGTGGCCGCGTCGGACGCCGCAGCCCGGCATCTCCGCAGTCAGGCGAACGAGCGGCGCAAGCAGGAGGCCGTGGCGGCCGTCCGCGAAGCCCAGCGGGCGAAGGCTGACGCGGCGAGTGCGGCTGCCCCGATCAAGGCCCTTGCCGAGGAAAACGAGCAGCTCGCCCAGGAGCGCGCCGGGCTGAACGGGCTGACATCGCGCATCGAGGCCACGGCGCGCGACCTGAAGGACATCAGCAGCACCCGCGCCCGCATCCGCGAGCAATTTGACGGGGCCCGCAAGCGCGTGGCCGCGGCGGGAAACAGCAACGTGGTGGGAAGGCTGCTGCGCCGCCTGCTCGAGAACCTGCCCGACCCCACCGTTCACGAGCGCAACATCGCCGCACGCGCCGACACGCTTGCCGGGGTGCAGATCCGCCTGCTGGACCTGGATGAGCAGCGCCAAGAAATGGCCGACCTCGAGACCCGCCTTCGCTCGGTCCTGGAGGGACAGTTGGGCGTGAAGTGGGAGGACGCCGAAAGCCTGACGCGCGAGCTTCTCAAGAAGCGGCGCGACCTGCTCGAAGCGCTCACCGCGGACAACAACACCTATTTCGGCAACCTGGTGGAGCTCGACACGAACGAGCGCCTGCTCGTCAGCGAGGTGAACCGTTTCTCCGTGTTCCTCGAGGAGCGGGTGCTGTGGATTCCCAACACCCAGCCGATCGGCCTTGCCGACATCCCGCGCCTGGCGGAGGCCGCCCGGTGGCTGGTGGACCCGGCGGCGTGGGCTGACCTCCTGGGGGCCGTGTGGAGGGACGCGGTTCGAAACCCGGGCCTGACCGTCCCCGTCCTTCTTCTCCTGGTTGCCCTGCGTCCGTATCGCCGCAACATGAGGGCCCGGCTTCGGGTGAACGGCGCCCAGCGCCTGGCCGGGCTCCCGGCAACCTTCAGCGCCACGCTGCGTTCGCTCGCCCTGACGCTGGCGCTTGCCGTGCCCCTCCCCGCGCTTATCTGGTACCTGGGCTGGCGCCTAGGTGTCGCGCCGTCCACGACCGACCTGGCCCCGGCGCTTGGGCGCGGGATGCGGCGGGTGGCCGCGATGTACCTGCCCCTCGAACTGATCCGGGTCTCGTTCCTGTCGCACGGGTTGGCGGAGGCCCATATCGGCTGGTCCGCCCGGGCGCTGGCGATCGTGCGGCGCAACCTGAGGTGGGCCATTCCCGTGCTGCTTACCGCCGGGCTGGTCCGCGTGACGCTGGAGTATCAGGGGGCCGAGGCAAGGCGCGACTCCCTGGGCCGGCTGATTTTTGCGATCGGAATGCTGGCGGCGGTGGCGCTGTTCAACGCGCGCGTGTTCCACCCGCGACGCGGCGCCGTGGCCGGATGGCTGGCGGCGCGGCCGGGCAGCGTGCTCGACCGCCTTTCCCCCGTCTGGTACATGCTTCTCGTGGGTGCCCCGGTGTGCCTCGGCGCGGCCTCGATGCTCGGTTACAGCTACACGGCCTTCCGCCTGGGGCTCCGCTTTCTCTGGAGCCTTTATGCTCTGTTCGTGGTGATGCTGGGGGGATCCCTGCTGAGGTTGTGGTTCATGATCGCCGGCCGGAACCTGGCCATGCGCGAGGCGCGCAGGATGGCCGGGCGGAAGCGCGCGGCGGAGCCTGAGCCCGACGGCGTGGCCGAGGCGGCGCCCGTGACACACCAGGAAGACGAACCGGACATGACCGCGATGGCGGCCCAGTTGAACCGCGTCGCCAGCGGCCTGACCGGCATCGTTCTCATCGTCAGCCTGTGGATGATCTGGTCGGACCTGCTGCCGGCGCTGGAGATTCTTCGCAGCGTGGAGTTGTGGCGCCAGACCGTGAAGGTGGCCGAGACGATCACGCTGGCCGACGGGACCATCCGGAGCCAGCTGGTGGACAAGGCGGTGCCGGTGACGCTTCTGAACATCCTTTACGCCCTGCTGGCGGGCGCCTTCACCTTCGCGGCGGCGCGAAATCTGCCCGTCGTTCTCGAGGTGTCCTTCCTGCGCCGCCTCAACCTCGATTCAGGCCTGCGCTACGCCATCACCTCGCTCTCGCGCTACGCGATCGTGCTGGCGGGCATCATGGTGGTCTTCTCGATGCTGGGCGTCGGCTGGTCCAACGTGCAGTGGCTGGCCGCCGCCGCTTCCGTCGGCCTCGGTTTCGGGCTTCAGGAGATCCTGGCCAATTTCGTTTCCGGGGTCATCATCCTGTTCGAACAGCCGGTGCGCGTGGGCGACCTGGTCACCATCGGCAAGACGACGGGCACGGTGACCCAGGTGCGCATCCGCGCCACCACCGTCCGCGACTGGGACGGCCGCGACCTGCTGGTGCCGAACAAGCAGCTGATCACCAACGAGGTGGTGAACTGGACCCTCGCCGACACGCTGAGCCGCGTGACGTTCACCGTGACGACCGAGAACGGGGCGGATCCGGGCAAGGTGCGCGCCCTGCTGCTGGAGATTGCCACCGGCCACCCTCTCGTTCTCTCCGACCCGGCGCCGTTCGCCCTCTTCGAGGGGTTCGGCGACAACGGGCTGAACTTCAAGCTTTTCGCCTTCGTCGCGAAGCTGGGTGACCGCGGGCAGGTGACCAACGACCTCAACGCACGGATCCGGGATGGATTTGAGCGCGGGGGGATCCGCATCCCCGTCCCGGGGCGCGAACTGAAGCTCACCTACCTGCCGCCGGCCAGGCCCGATGACAGGGGCTGACGCGCCCGCCGGGACGGGACGCCGGATCGACCTCGGGATCGCCGTGGTGGCGGCCGCCACCGCCGCCTATTTCCTGTGGAACCTGGTGCAGTTCCGCTACGGGCGGGACCAGGGGATCTATTCCCTCGTGGCGGATGCCATGCTGCGGGGCGGCGCGCCCTACCGCGACGCGTGGGACTTCAAGCCCCCGGGCATCTATTTCGTGTACGCGCCGGCCCGTTTTCTTTTCGGGGACACCCAATGGGCCGTCCGCGTCCTGGAGCTCGCCGCATACCTGTCCCTGTTTCTTGCCATGCCCGCCCTGTCGCGGCGCTTTGCGGGGGGGGCCATGCCCGGCGTGGTCGGGGCCGCGATCGCGGTCACCTGCCTGTGCAGGCTGGAGTTCTGGCACACGGCCCAGCCCGAGAGTTTCGGCGCGGTCCTGGTCGCGTGGGGAATGCTTGCCGGGACCGCCGCCGCAACGCGGCGACGGCGGACCCGGCTTGCCTGCCGGCTCGCCGCGGGCGCGCTGTTTTCCGCGGCCGGACTCCTCAAGCCGCCCATGGCGGGGTGCGCGGTGGCCGCCTGGGCGGTCGGCTCGTGGCTAGCGGCAGAGGCGGATCCGCCCCGCCGCGCGCGGCACTTCGTGGCCGCGGGCTTCGCGTTCGCGCTGGGGGCCGTGCTGCCGGTGCTCGCCGTCGTGGCGTGGTTTGTCGCGAAGGGCGCGTGGACGGACCTCTCCTACACGCTGTTCCGCTGGACACCCGGATACACGCGCATCAGCTGGCGGGATCCAAACCTGGCCGGCATGGCGTGGCTCGCGTTCCGGGCCTGGTTCTTCGGCAACGGAATGCCCTACACGGCCCCCGGCATCGTGCTTTGGGCCGCGCTGCCACCCCTTGCGTCCCGCGAGCGCGCCGGGGCCTGGCTGGCGTGGGGAACGATCCTGCCGCTCCTCGCCGGCGTCGTGATGCAGGCGAAATTCTACCAGTACCATTTCGCGCCGATCCTGGTGCCGGGGGCCATGCTGGCCGGGTGGGGATTCTGGAAGGCGCGGCGCGCCATGGGCGACCGGCCGTGGGCCGCGTTCGCCTCGGGCTGCCTGCTGTGGCTGTTCCTTTACCCCGACCCGTTTATGGGCAACGCGGAACTGCGCCTCGCCGGGTGGATGAACGATGCCGGCGTGCGCCAGCGCATCACGGACGCCCTGGGCAGCGCGGCCGACAGCAGCGCCTCCGAGAACCGCCGCGCCGCGGAGTGGGTGCGCGCGCGGACGGCGCCGGGTTCGCGCCTCTACATCTGGGGATTCGAGCCCGTGGTGTACGACCTGGCGGACCGCGTTCCCGCGAGTCGCTATATTTACAACGTGCCCCAGCGCACGCCGTGGGACCGCGACCGGAACCGCGACGCGCTGATGCGCGACCTGGAGGCCGCGCCACCCGCGGCGGTCCTCGTCCTGGAGGGGGACCGCATGCCCGACGTGACCGGCGACGATTCGGACAGTTCCGCTTCGCTGCGCTCGTTCCCCGCGCTTCGCCGCTACCTCGACGACTCCTACACGACCGCCGCAAAGATCGGCGACTTCACCGGTTTCCTCCGGCGGTCGGGCGAGTAATTTGCGCCGCCGGCGGTTACCCCGACCATGATGAGGGATCCGCGCCCGTTTGGGGTGGCCCTGCTGTTCCTGCTCGGGGTCACCGGTCACGCCGAACCCGACGGCGGCCGCCGCCGTGCGGAGATCATCCCGCTGCGCCACCAGGATGCCGGGGAGGTCGCCGGCCTGCTGGACCGCCTGCGACCGATCCCCGACGGGCAGCCCGTGCAGGTTGCACAGGCCGGCAATCGGACCCCCGCGGCGCGCTCGGAAATCCTGCGCCCCGGCAAATCCGTCCACCTGCGCGACGCCGTGGTCGTGCTGGAGCGCATCACAACCGGCACCTCCGGCCGATCCGCCGCCGTGCTGTCCGTCCGCACCGCCACCACGACCCGCACCGTCACCGTGCAGGCCGGGGAGACGGTGAACGTTGACGGTTATGACATCCGGCCCGCCTGGGTCGTGCCGGGGCGGTAGCCGCCCGGCCGCCCGGCAAGAAAGCCGGCGCCGCGCGGTAGGTCATCCCAAGATGACAGCCCCCCAACCCGCCCACCGCATCCGCCTGATCGTGGCGGACGTGGACGGCTGCCTGTCCAAGGGCAGCCAGAACCCCATCCCGCTCGTCCTCGTGCGCAAGCTGATCGAGACGAACGAGCAGTCCAAGACCGACCCGAACGTGCCCGCGGTCACCTTCTGCACGGGGCGCCCCCAGCCCTATGTGGAGTGCCTGATCCAGGTGACGCACGGCTACATGCCGGCGCTGTGCGAGGCCGGTTCGGTGTTCTTCGACCCGGTGACCCACGAGGTGGCCCTGCATCCCGGTTTCGGCACGGATGAGAGGAAGACCGTGGCGCGCCTTCACGAAATCCTGGAGCGCGAGATGCTCGGGCCGCAGATCGTGCCCGAGCCGGGCAAGGTGACCCACGTGACGCTGCTGCTCACGCCCCCCCTGCGCCCGCTGGACCTGCAGGCGAAGGCCGAATCCATCGCGCGGCGTTTCGGGGACACCTTCGACATCGAGTACACGCGCTCCTGCATCCACTACCTCTTCCGCCACCTGAACAAGGGGACGGGGGTGGAGTGGCTGGCGGCCCACACGGGGATCCCCCTTTGCGGGATGGCCGGCGTGGGCGACGCGTCCCCCGACATCCCGTTCCTCGCGATGGTGGGGCGCAGCTGCGCCCCGGCCAACGCGTTCGACAGCGTGAAGCGCATCTGCACCTTCGTCAGCGACAGGGACGACGCCGATGCGACCATCGAGTTCATCGACCGCGTGATCGCGGAGAACCGGACGCTGCCGGCGCCGCGGCGCGAAACGCTGGGGGCCGCGCGGTGAGCGGGCTGACCGCCGCCACGCGGCTCGCGGGGGTGATCGGCTGGCCCGTGGCCCATTCGCTCAGCCCCGCCATGCACAACGCCGAGATGCGGCGCCTCGGCCTGGACTGGGCCTATGTCGCCTGGGCCGTGCGGCCGGAGCGACTGGAGGCCGCCGTGCGGGGTCTCGCCGCGCTCGGCGTGGCCGGCGTCAACGTCACGGTTCCCCACAAGCAGGCCGTGATGGCCCTGATGGACGAGGTCTCGCCCGAGGCGCGCCTCGTGGGAGCGGTCAACACCGTGCGGTTCGACGACGGACGCATGACCGGCCACAACACCGATGCCGCCGGCTGGATGGCCGACGTGGCGCGCGACGTGGACCTGCGGGGCAAGGCGGTGTTCCTGCTCGGCGCGGGAGGGGCGGCCCGGGCCGTGGCCGTCGGCGCATGCCAGGCGGGCGCGCGCGAACTCGTGATCGGCGCCCGGCGCATGCACGCGGCCGAGGAGGTCGCCGAGGCCGTGCAGCCCGCCTTCCCACACACGCGCGTTCTGTTCACGGCGCTCGCCGACGCCGCGTCCCTGCCGCTTCTCGAGGGGTGTGAGGTCGTGGTCAACGCCACTCCCGTTGGGATGCAGCATTCACCGGGAATCCCGGTTCCCGCGGATTGGCTGCTTCCGGACCAGTTCGTGTACGACACGATCTACGCGCCCGCGGAAACGGCGCTCCTCGCCGCAGCACGCGAACGCGGCTGCCAAACCCGCAACGGCCTGGGCATGCTCGCCCGCCAGGGCGCCGCCGCGCTGGAAATCTGGACGGGCTCCCAGCCCGACCCCGCCAGCATGGAAGAAACGCTGGTGCGGCTCACAAGCCTGCCGAGGTGACGCTACAAACGCGTGACCACCGTGGTCCATGTGTGAACGACGCCGAATCTCTTGACAATTCCGATGTCTGCTTCCGAACTATTTTGCATGTCCCCATATTTGGCTGCGCAATCCTAAAAGGGACCATGGGGTGGGTGAATGCGGGCAATACTCCTTACTTGTATATTGAATTGGCTTCTTCTAGCACCGCCCTGCGCGGCGGAAGTCCTTGAACTGGTGAACGGGCGGACACTAACAGGCCAAATTACCGCCAAGAACAGCACGGGAATAACCGTGGTGACGCCCGCAGGTGCGATCGTTGTGCCCCATGCTAAGATCAAGGCGATAAAGGACGACAGCGTTCTTGCCAAGCGGGAGGCAATGTTCCGTTTTCAGTTGGGTCAAGGTTTGGATTACGCCCGCAGGTATGTGGATAATTTGCAGTGAGGCAACAAACAGGAACAAGAACAGGTGGAGGGATTCCGAAAAGAACTCGCCGGCCGGTTCACCGCGTTCAACAATCAGAGGTTTGCCAAGGCAAAGGAAGGGATCGAGAAGAAACTGGCCCAGAATCTTCAACAGGCCGACGAGGAAATTGACGCTATACTGTCGGGCTCGCTGACCTTGGATGCCGACCAACGGCAAATATTGGAGAAACTGCACGAGCAAGTGTGGCTGGAAAGGGCGGAAGAAGCTGGCCGGAAATGCGACTATCCCTTTCAGCGGGACCTGCTGACCCTGTACTTGCGCAAGCACCCAGACAACAAAGATATCGGATGGCAGCTGGCAAACGTGTCGGCCCCCCGCACAGATGCGACATGGGAAGTGCTTACCCGGGCCCTCGGAATCGAGGGGGTAAGGGCGATTCGCCAAAGGGAGAAATCGACAAATGTTTCAGCCACGGGCGTTTTTCTACGGCCCATCACCCTTCCGGAGTATGTCGTGGCGAGGGTTAAATGGCCAGACTACGTTTTTGGCGGCTATGTGAACAGCCTGCGCGAGGTGATCTCAAGCGAGATCGAGAACCACGAAAAATACCACACGGTGCAGGATCCAAAGACCGGAGAGCATTACGGCTATGTGTGTTGGAAAGCACACGATTGTGTTCGCTGCAACCCTACACTCCGGGAAAAAGCGAACGGAATCGTCGAAATGATGGACAGCACGGTGCAATCCCAGGCGGACCGAGTGCTGAGTGCAGCCTTTTGTGAAACCCTTGCCGGATTGTTGGCCGATTACAGCACCGCGGAATCGGCCAACATTCATGATAACAACACATTCAATTACGATCGGGTTGAAGTGATCGGTGAGAGTTCGGAGTTCCCGGTAAAGCGCGACCCATACACCACCGTCAGTACTGTGAGGACAAAGGGAACGGTTTACGTCCAAACCGGGGAAGAGCGGCGTGCGACGGCGCTTGCCGCCGGGTATTCGGCGGCCAAGGAACATTTCACCTCTGAGAAGATCCGTAGTCTCGGAAGCATTCGCGGCCTTTTTGAGCGGTACAATCAGATAGCTCAAAAGGATATCGAAACGCCGTCGCGCGAGGCGGTCGTCGTCCGCAGGTAGAATTACCCTCCAACTCAGCCATTAGAGCGGTTGTGATTTAATTCTTTACATTCCTCCGCGCGGTCAGGTTGTTTGGGTGTAGGAGGTAACAAGATGCAGGCCTACTCCCAGGATTTGCGCGACCGT
>JADHEF010000319.1_pt1 | contig 55926 bp, 49 predicted proteins | sample 8952391 | NCBI WGS metagenome assembly JADHEF01 (sample SAMN16124439, study PRJNA663245) | bioreactor sludge metagenome | isolation source: sludge (nitrite) | place: India:Bengaluru | collected 2019-02-28 | reverse complement strand
GCGATCTGGATGCCGCTCACGTTCCTCGCCGGCGTCTACGGGATGAACTTCGAGTACCTCCCCGAGCTGAAGCTCTGGTGGTTCTACCCGGCGCTCTGGGGCGTCTGGATCGTTCTCGCCGCCGGGATGCTCGCGGTCTTCCGCTGGCGGCGCTGGATCTAGCCGTCCGGGCGGTTCGCGTCGGCGTCGGGCCGGCTCGCCGAGCGCATAATTTTCGCCAGGCGTCGGAGGTAACTCGTGCGGCTCGGAGTCTCCCGGTCGTGAGCGGCCCATCCGGAAGCGGACGGCGGAAGGGCCGGACGAGCCCGACGGCCTTCTGCTGCACCGGCCTCGCGCTCGCCCTCCTGTGCGCGCCTCCTGCCCGCGCGCAGGAGAAGAGTCTCGACGAGCTGCTCCGCCTCAGCCTCCAGGACCTCGCCGCGATCGAGGTCGTCTCGGCCGCGAAGGTCCCCGCCACCGCCGCCCGGGTCCCGGCCACAGTTCGGGTGATCACGGCCGAGGCGATCGCCGAGAACGGCTACCTCACCCTGGAGGACGCCCTCGCCGACCTGCCGGGGTTCCAGCTCCGGAACATCCTCGGCTTCAACGCCTACACGTTCCTGCGGGGCGTACCGAGCCAGAACAGCGCGATCCTCCTCCTCGTCGACGGCATTCAGGTCAACGAGCTGAACTCGGGCGGCTTCTACGCCGGAGGGCAGCTGAACCTCGCGAACGTCGAGCGGATCGAGGTCGTCTACGGCCCGGCCTCGGCGCTCTACGGTACGAACGCGCTCTCGGGCATCGTGAACGTGATCCGGAAGGACCCCGGGAAAGGGACCGGCGGGAAGCTGAACGCCTCCCTCGGCAGTCTCGACACCTCCCTCTTCGACGTTCGGTACGCCTGGTCCTCGCCCGGAGACGACCTCGCCGTCTCGGTCGCCGGGATGCGGAAGAGGACCGACAAGGCCGACCTGCGCGGCGACCGGGGAGACGGGAACTGGACCGACGCGGCCGACAACTTCGAGAACGACCTCTCGCTCGACGGCCTCGTCCGTTGGAAGGGGCTGAGCGTCGGCTTCCTCGTCCAGGACAAGGAGGCCTCCCGCGCGAGCGTCCAGAAGACGCTCGGCGAGCCGCTCCGGGACGACGGCGTCGGCTGGCACATCCGGTTCCTGAACGCCTGGGCCGCCTACGTCTTCGAGCTGCCCGACCCCTGGTCGGCGCGTTCGACCGTCTACGTCCGGAGCAGCACGGTCGAGGACGACACGGTGCCGGTGATCGAGAGGGCCACGGCCACCTCCCCCGGAAGCCAGCAGCGCTGGTACCGGCCGGGAGAGCTGGTCGGCGCCGAGACGCAGGCGACCTGGGCTCCGACGAAGCGCTTCACAGTCTCGGCCGGGCTCGTCCTCGAGCGGGAACGGCTCTCGAGGAGCTACTCGGTCACGACGAGCGGCTCGGAGCTGGAGCCGGCTCCGACTCCGCCGGAGCCGGAACGCGTCACGAACGACCTCGCCAGCCTCTACGCCGAGGCGCAGGTCGGCCTCACGGAGCAGATCCGCCTCTTCGCCGGGCTCCGACACGACGACGCGACGAGCTACGGCACGGTCGACACGCCCCGGGCCGGGCTCGTCCTGAACCGCAGCCGCTTCTCGGCCAAGCTCCTCTACATGGAGGCGTTCCGGGCGCCGAAGCCGTGGGACCTGACCGACGGGCTCGGGAACCCCGATCTCCGTCCGGAAGAGATGCGGATGATCGAAGCGTCGGCCGCGTACTCGTTCTCGCCCCACCTGCAGGCGGACGTCTCCGTCTACCGCAGCCGGCTGGACGAGAGGCTGACGCGGTCGGGCGAGGGGACCGAGTGGCGCTGGGTGAACGCCGGAGAGCTCGAGACGCGGGGCGTCGAGGTCTCCGTCGAGCTCCGGAAGGGGCGGACGACGGCCTGGGCGAACGCCTCGCTCTGCGCGTCGGAGGACGAGACGGGTCGCCAGGTCGCGGAGATCGCCCGGACCGGCGCGAACGCCGGCATCCGGTACGCCGTGACGCGCGGAGCGACGCTCGGCCTGCGGGCGAGCTACGTCGGCTCCCGCAGGAACCCGAAGGTCATTCCGGAGACCGGCGACGACCGGATCGAGGACGCCCTCGTCCTCCGCGCGTCGGCCGCCCTGACGCTGCCTCACGGGCTCGAGGCCCGGCTCTTCGTCGACAACCTCGGCGGAACGACCTGGTTCCACCCCTCCAACCTGCCGCCGAGCCGCTACCGCCAGCCGGGGCGGACGTTCCGCGTCCAGGCGGGATGGAGCTTCTGATGCGCGGCACCGCCCGGACGGCGGGGCCCCCCTCCACGCGCCGGTCCGCCCGTCGTCCCGCGCGGTCGCGGTGGGCGGCGCTCGCGCTCGCTCTCCTCGCGGCGACGGCCTCCGCGGCGGCCCAGGACCCGGGGCTGGAGACGCGCGTCAAGGCCGCGTACGTCTACAACTTCCTGACGTTCGTCGAGCGGGAGAAGGCCGAGCCGGAGCCGGAGGGCGCCCCGGTGCGCGTCTGCGTCCTCGGAGACGAGGCGCTCCTCGCGCAGCTGAAGGGACTGTCGGGCCGCCAGGTTCGCGGCCGGCCGCTCGAGGTCTTCTCCGGGCCGGAAGCCGGGACGCCCTCTTCCTGCCACCTCCTCGTCATCGGCCGCTCCGAAGCGGCCCGGCTCCCGGAGATCCTCCGGACGGTCTCGGGCACGAGCGTCCTGACCGTCAGCGACATCCCCCGCTTCTCCCGCAGCGGCGGGATGATCGGCTTCCTGACGGAGGGAGGACGCGTGCGGATCGAGGTCAACCCGGGCGCGGCCGCCGCGGCCGGGCTCAGGGTGAGCGCGAAGCTCCTCGAGGTCGCGCGCGTCGTCCCGCGGGAGGACCGGTGAGCGCCCTCGGCACCGGCTCCATCCGCGCGAAGCTGGTGCTCATCGGTACGGCGACGAGCCTCTGCTCCCTCCTCCTCGCCGCCACCGCCTTCGTCCTCGCGGACCGGCACCGCGACCGCCGGGGCCTCGTCCAGGACGTCTCCACGATCGCCCGTCTCGTCGCGGACCGGAGCACGGCCGCCCTCGCCTTCGACGACCCCGGACTGGCCGCGGAGAACCTCGCCGCACTGCGCATCAAGCCCACCGTCACGGCGGCCTGCATCTACGCCGCCGACGGCTCCGTCTTCGCCGAGTACCGCTCCCTCCGGGGACCGGAGTACCGCTTCCCCGCTGCCGAGGACGGACCGTCGCACCGCTTCGAGGAAGGGCACCTCTCCCTCTTCGAGCCGGTCGTCCTCGACGGGAAACGGATCGGAACGGTCCACGTCCGTGCGAGCCTTCGGGAGCTCGCCGTCCTCCGGCGGGAGTACCTCCTCTCCGCGGCGGCGATCGTCGCGTTCGCTTCGCTCGTCGCCTTCGCCCTCTCGACGCGCCTGCAACGCCTCGTCTCCGGTCCGCTCGCCCGGCTCACCCAGACGGCCCAGCGCATCGCGACCCAGAAGGACTACTCCGTCCGCGCGCCCGCGGAGGGGAAAGACGAGATCGCCGCGCTCGCGCGGACGTTCAACGAGATGGTCGGTGTCGTCGAGGCGGAGAGCGCCGCCAGCAACCGTGCCCAGGCCGCCCTGCGCGCGTCCGAGGCCCGGCTCCGGGAGATCGTCGATCTCGTCCCCCACATGATCTTCGTCAAGGACCGCGACGGCCGGTTCCTCCTGGCCAACCGGACCGTCGCCGAGGCGTACGGAACGACGGTCCCGGAGCTGCTCGGCCGGCCACAGGTCGAGCTCGGGCTCGACCGCGAGCAGGCCCGCGGCTGGCACGAGAAGGACCTGAGGGTCCTCGACGAGGGGCTCGAGCTTTTCGCTGCCGAGGAGCCGTTCCGGGATGCGTCGGGCGCTCTCCGCTTCCTCCAGACGACGAAGATCCCGCTCCTCCTCGAGGACGGCGTCACCCGGGCGGTGCTCGGGGTCGGAATCGACGTGACGGAGAGGAAGAAGGCCGACGACGAGCTGAAGAGGTACCGCGACCACCTCGAGGACCTCGTGAAGGAGCGGACCGCCGAGCTCGCCGTGGCCAAGGAGAAGGCGGAGGAGTCCGACCGCCTGAAATCGGCGTTCCTCGCCACCATGTCCCACGAGCTCCGCACCCCGCTGAACTCGATCATCGGCTTCTCGGGCGTCCTGCTGCAGGGGCTCGCCGGCCCGCTGAACGAGGAGCAGCGGAAGCAGATGGGGATGGTCTGTGGCAGCGCCGGGCACCTGCTCGCGTTGATCAACGACGTCCTCGACATCTCCAAGATCGAAGCCGGGCAGCTCACGCTCGCGACCGAGACCTTCGACCTCGGGGCCTCGCTCGCGAACCTGGTCCGCTCCGCGGCGCCCCTGGCGGAGCAGAAGGGGCTCTCGCTCGAGCACGAGGTCGGTCCCGAGGTCGGGGAGATGACGAGCGACCGCCGCCGCGTGGAGCAGATCGTCCTCAACCTCCTCTCGAACGCGGTGAAGTTCACGGACCACGGGTCGGTGACGCTCTCGTGCGACGCCGACGACGAGCACGCCACGATCCGCGTCGTCGACACCGGGATCGGGATCCGCGCCGAGGACCTCGACAAGCTCTTCCGGCCGTTCCGGCAGGTCGACTCCGGCACGTCCCGCCACTACGACGGGACCGGCCTCGGCCTCTCGATCAGCCGGAAGCTGGCCGAGCTGCTCGGGGGTAGCATCGCCGTCGAGAGCGAGCCGGGCCGGGGAAGCACGTTCACGGTCGTCCTCCCGCTGATAAGGAAGGCCCCATGAAGGCGAAGATCCTTTACATCGAGGACAACACCCAGAATTTCTACCTCGTGAACTTCATCCTGACCGCCGCGGGGTTCGAGGTGGTCTGGGCGAAGGATGGTCCCGAAGGGGTCGAGCAGGCCGCCCGGGGCTGGGCCGACCTGATCCTCCTCGACATCCAGCTCCCCGGCATGGACGGCTACGCCGTGGCGCAGGCCCTCCGCGGAAATCCCGCCCTCTCCAGCACCCCGATCGTCGCCCTCACGTCCTACGCGATGGCCGGCGACCGCGAGAAGGCCCTCGCCGCCGGCTGCACCGGCTACATCGAGAAACCGATCGACCCGGCGGCCTTCGCCGCCCAGGTCGAGCAGCACCTCCTCGCGGCGAAGTCGAAGGACGAGGCCCCGTGAGCCGCGTCCTGATCGTCGACGACATCGTCGAGAACCGGTACCTCCTCGAGACGATCCTGAAGGCGGGGGGCTACGAAGTCGTCTCGGCCGTGAACGGGGCCGAGGCGCTCGCGGCGGCGCAGGCCGCTCCTCCCGACCTCCTCGTCACCGACATCCTGATGCCGGTGATGGACGGCTTCGAGCTCTGCCGCAGGTGGAAGGCGGACGCAGAGCTCTGCCGAATCCCGCTCGTCTTCTACACCGCCACCTACACCGATGCCCGGGACGAGGCCCTCGCGAAGACGCTCGGGGCCGACCGGTTCCTCGTGAAGCCTCTCGCGCCCGACGTGCTCCTCGAGGCGATCCGCGCGGTACTCGAGGCGCCTCGCACGCAGACGCCGACGGCGGACGCCGGGGAGGTGCTTCAGGGGCACAGCGAAGCCCTGTTCCGCAAGCTCCAGAGGAAGGTCGCCCAGCTGGAGGCGGAGGCCGCCACGCGAAAGAGGGCCGAGGAGGAGGTCCGGGCGCTGAACGCCGAGCTCGAGGAGAGGGTCCGGATGCGGACGGCCGAGCTCGAGACGAGCATCCGCGAGATGGAGGCGTTCTCGTACTCCGTCTCGCACGACCTGCGCGCCCCCCTCCGCGCCATCGACGGGTACGCCGCGCTCCTCGACTCCGAGGCGTCGGCCGCTCTCGACGCGGAGGCCCGCGAGCTGCTCCGGAAGATCCGGGCGAGCGCCCGGACGATGTCGACGCTCATCGACGAGCTCCTCGAGTTCTCGCGGACCGGCCGCTCCGAGCTCCGCCGCACCCGCCTCGACATGGGCGAGATCGTCCGCTCCGCCTTCGAGCAGCTGACGACGCCCGCGGAGCGGGAGCGGGTGGAGCTGCGCGTCGGTGCCCTCCCGCCCGCCGACGGCGACGCGGCGCTCGTCCGCCACGTCGTGACGAACCTCCTCTCGAACGCCCTGAAGTTCTCGTCCCGCCGCGAGCGCGCCGTGATCGAGGTCGGGAGCCGGGAGGAGGGGAGCCGCGCCGTCTACTTCGTGAAGGACAACGGGGCCGGCTTCGACATGAAATACGTCGAAAAGCTCTTCGGCGTCTTCCAGCGCCTCCACAGCTCGTCCGAGTTCCCGGGCGTCGGGGTCGGGCTCGCGATCGTCCAGCGCATCGTGACGCGACACGGCGGGACCGTCTCCGCCACGGGCCGGGTCGGCGAGGGAGCCGAGTTCACGTTCACGCTCTGAGCTGTACGGGGCCCGCTACTCCTCGCCCGCCGCGACCGGCCCGAACGTCCCGAGCTCGGCCCGGATCGCCGCGGCGTCGCCGACGGCGACGATCCGTGCGGAGCCGGTCCCGAAGACGCGTCCCGAGACGCGCCGGACGTCGCCCTTCGTCACCGCCGCGAGGCCCGGGACGAACCGGGCGATCTCGTCGGGGGGGAGGCCGAGGACCCAGAGCCGGGCCAGCTCGTCGGCGACTCCGGCCGCGGTCTGCAGCGCGATCGCGAGGGAGCCCGCCTCGCGGCGGAACGCCCGCTCCATCTCCTCGTCGGTCGCCTCGGTCGTCGCCATCCGCTCCATCTCGTAGAGGATCTCGTTGAGAGCGGCGCCCGTCACCTCGGTCCGGACCGCCGCGAAGGAGCGGACCGTGCCGCACCCGTCGAGCCAGCTCGCGGCGGCCCCGGGCGAGTACGTGTAGCCCTTTGCCTCGCGGAGGTTCTGGACGAGGCGCGACGTGAAGGAGCCGCCGTAGATCGTCATCGCGAGCTCGAGGGCCCGGGCGTCCGGGTCGGTCCTCGGGAAGCCGAGGTTCCCGACCATGAGGTTCGTCTGGACGGAGCCGGGGCGGTCGAGGACGAGGAGGCGTCGCGGCCCGTCCGTCGCGGCCGGCGCCGCGACGGACGGGGGCGCCGAGCCGCCGGCGTTCCATTCGCCGAACGCGCTCCCGGCCGCCGCGATCGCCTCCTTCGCGTCCACGTCCCCCGCGACGAGGAGGAGTGCGCGCTCGGGCCGGAGGCGGCGCGCCGCCTCGGCCGCGAGGAGCCCGGGGGTGACGGCGTCGATCGACGCCGCCGTCGGCGCGATCGTCGCGTACGGGTGCGCGCCGTAGACCTCGCGCGCGAACGCCCGGACGGCCAGGAACGAGGGCTCCGACTCGCTCGTCTCGAGCTCCTCGTGCGCGAGGTGCCGCGCGCGCGCGACGCCGTCCGGCGGGAAAGCGGGCCGGCGGACGACGTCGGCGACGAGGTCGAGGAGCAGCGGCAGGCGCGCGGCGAGGCCGTAGGCGCCGATCGTGAGCGAGTCGGGTCCCGCGCCGGCCGAGAGGTCTCCCCCGGCCTCCTGCGCGAGATCCGCGAGGTCGGCCCCGCTGCGCGAGGCGGTCCCCTCGCGGAGGGCCGCGGCGAGAAGGCGCGCCAGGCCGGGCCGGCCCGGCGGGTCGTCCGAGAGGCCCCCGCGCACGACGAGTCGGGCGCTCGCGAGCGGGACCCCTCTCCAGGGAACGACCTGGACCGCGAGGCCGTTCGGCAGGACCGTCGCGGCGACGGCCGGCATCGGGACGGGGCGCTCCCCTCCGAGCGGCGGGAGGCCGTCGGGCGCGTTCACCTCTCCCCCTTCGGCGGGACCTTCGCGATCGCCGCCCGCCCCTCCGGCGCGAGCCACGCCGCCGCGCGGCGCAGGTCGCTCGAGGAGACCGCCTCGACGAGGGGCGGGAGGCCGAGGAGCGCCTCCGGCGCCCCGGCGATCGCCGTCGCCTGCGCGAGCTCGATCGCGAGACCGAGGCGTGGCTCGAGGCCGGCCCAGGTGTCGGCGAGGACCTTCGTCTTCACGCGCGCGAGCTCGGCCTCCTCGACCCCGTCGCGGGCGATCCGGGCGACCTCTTCGTCGAACGCGGCGAGGACCTCGCTCCCGGAGACCTCGCGCCGGTAGCCGACGCGCGAGAGGAAGAGCGTCGTCCCGTCGTACCAGGCGCCCCCCTGGAACGGGTTGAAGCCGCCCGAGAGGTCCGTCGCGATCTCGCGTCCCTCGACGAGGCCGCGGTAGAGGCGCGACGCGCGCCCGTTGTGAAGGAGCTCGCCGAGGACGAGGAGCGGGACGGCGTCGGGGTGCGTCCGTCCGGGCATCCGCCACCCCATCGCGAGGGCGGGGGTCCGGGCGAGCGGAGCCTCCTGCACGAGGAGGACGGGGGCGGTGCGGGGCGGCTCGTGGAGGTCGGGTCGCGGGACGGACCCTCCGCGCGGGATCGCTCCGAAGTGCCGTTCGGCGAGCGCGAAGACCTCGTCGGCCCCCACGTCCCCGGCGACCGCGAGGACGGCGTTGTCGGGGCGGTAGAACGCCTCGAAGAAGCTCTCGACGTCCTCGAGCGTCGCCGCGTCGAGGTCGTGGAAGTCGCCGTAGCCGTCGTGCGCGTTCTCCCACTTCTCGAAGAGCGCCTGCGGGAGCTCGCCGAACTCGAACAGGCCGTACGGGTCGTTCCGGACGTTGACGAGGATCTCCTCCTTGACGACGTCCCGCTGGTTGTCGAGCGAATCCTGGCCGAACGCCAGGCCCGACATCCGGTCGGCCTCCAGGAAGAGGATCCGCTCGAGGGCGGACGACGGGGCGTCGACGACGTAGATCGTCACGTCGGGGCGCGTCTGGCCGTTGTTGCTGCCGCCCGAGGTCTCGCAGACCCGGTCGAAGACCCCTTTCGGGGCGTTCGGCGTTCCCTCGAACATGAGGTGCTCGAAGAGGTGGGCGAAGCCCGAGCGCCCGCGCGGCTCGAGGCGCGAGCCGATCCGGTAGAGGACGCAGAGCCCGAAGACGGGCGCCGAGCGGTTCTCCGAGACGACGACGGTCAGGCCGTTCGGGAGGACGAGGGTCTCGATCGGGATCTGCAGCGTCAGGCCTTCAGGAGCTGCCGCGCGATGACCATCCGCTGGATCTCGGAGGTCCCCTCGCCGATCGTGCAGAGCTTGACGTCCCGGTAGAACTTCTCGGCCTTGAAGTCCTTCGTGAAGCCGTAGCCGCCGTGGATCTGGACGGCGAGGTTCGCGACGCGGACCGAGACCTCGCCCGCGTAGAGCTTGCACATCGCCGACTCCTTCGTCACCTTCATCCCGCGGTCCTTCATCCACCCGGCGCGCCAGGTGAGGAGGCGGGCGGCGTCGATCTCGGTCGCCATGTCGGAGAGGTAGTTCTGGATCGACTGGAACTCGGAGATCGGCTTGCCGAACTGGACGCGCTGGCGGGAGTAGTCGAGGGCGCAGTCGAAGGCCCCCTGCGCCATCCCGAGCGCGAGGGCCGCGATGGAGATCCGCCCGCCGTCGAGGACCTGCATCGCCTGGCTGAACCCCGTGCCGAGGGGTCCGAGGAGGTTCTCCTTCGGGATGCGGCAGTCCTCCATGACGAGCGTCGCCGTGTCGGAGGCCCGGAGCCCCAGCTTGTTCTCCTTCTTCCCGGCCCGGATGCCGGGCTGGTGGAGGTCGACGACGAAGGCCGAGATCCCGTGCGTGCCGGCGGCCCGGTCGGTGACGGCCATCAGGACCGCGACGTCGCCGACGGAGCCGTGCGTGATGAAGTTCTTCGAGCCGTTCAGGACCCACTCGTTCCCGTCGAGGACGGCCGTCGTCTTCGTCCCCTTCGAGTCGCTCCCGGCCTCGGACTCCGTCAGCCCCCAGGCGCCGATCGCCCGGCCCTGGGCGAGCGGCGTGACCCAGCGCCGCTTCTGCTCCTCCGTGCCGAACATGAAGATGTGGTTCGTGCAGAGGCTGTTGTGCGCCGCGATCGAGATGCCGACCGAGCCGTCGACGCGGGAGAGCTCCTCGATGACGCCGACGTAGTCGATGTAGGAGAGCCCCGCCCCGCCGTATTCCTCCGGGATGATCACGCCGAGCATCCCGAGCTCTCCGAGGCGCGCGATCGCCTCGCGCGGGAAGACCTGCGCCTCGTCCCATTCCATGACGTGCGGCTGAAGCTCGCTCTCGGCGAACTCGCGGACCATCTTTCGTACGGCGAGCTGGTCGTCGGAGAGCTGGAAGCCGAACGGGGCGGATGCGGCGGCACCGACGGCCGCGGGGCTGTCGAGGAGCGTGGTCATCGCGGGACTCCTTGGGCTCGTCGCCCGTGTGGCCGGATTCTAGCCGCCGCGCGGGCGGCGCCGCGTCAGCGCGGCGCGCCGGGCGGGGCCGCCGGGTCGCTCGCGGGCGGGGGCCAGGAGCCGAGCGACGTTCCCGGGTAGTACGCCGCGAGGATCTCGGCGTGGCTGCGCCCCGCGAGCGCCATCCCGAACGTCCCGTTCTGGCAGAGCCCGACGCCGTGCCCCCAGCCGCGGCCGTAGAACGTGTGGACGGGCGCTCCGCGACCGTCCGTCCCGGTGACGAGGGTGAAGAGCGACTCGGGAAGCGCGAGCGCGAAGCGGATCTCGAGCCCGGAGAGGTCGAACGCCTCCTGGTCCGTCGTCACGCGCACCTTCGCCGCGCGCCCCGAGACGCCGCGAGAGAGGACGTCGACCCGCCGGACCGCGCTCCCCTTCCGCGACGCGTCGCGCTCGAGGAGCTTCCCCATCAGCTCGGCGCCGGTGAAGCGGCGGATCCAGTGGATCCAGGACGACTCGCGCTCGAAGAGCCCGTCGACCGCCGGGACGACCGCGAGGACGGCGAGGATCCTGCCGTCCCGCGACAGGAGCCGGACCCGGTCTCCGGGCGCGACGTCGAGCGAGCCGGCCGGCGTCCACGCCTCCCCGCCTCCCCGGAAGAGGAGCGCGTCGGGAGGGAGAGTCCGCTCCTCCCTTCCCTTCGACGTCTTCACGACGAGCTTCCCCGCGGGCGCTCCGACGAGCCGCCCCTCCAGCTCCTCGAGCCCCGCCATCCGCAGGAGGAGCGACGCCCAGAGGCCGGCCGCCTCGTGCGGCGTGAAGGCCCGCCGGGTCGGGAGCGGCGTCGGACCCGCGACCTGGAATCGGGCGAGCGCGGTGTGGACGATCCGGGCCGGCTCGCTCCAGCCCTTCGGGGCCGCGCCCCGCTCGGCCTCTTCCGTCAGGAGGCGCGTGTCGCCGAGGAGCCCCGAGAGGTTCGCGTAGACGGCCTCGGCCGCGAGCGTTCCCAGCGGCGCCCCGGCCGGGAGGCCGAGGCGGTCGGTCAGGAGGGTGCGCGCGGCCTTCAGGTCGGCCCAGGAGGCGCCCGTTCGTCCCGCGGCGTGGAGGAGCGCGGCACCGCGAACGGCGAGCGCGCCGAGGTCGTGGCCCGAGACGGGGGTCGTCGACGAGAGCGCGATCCGTTCCTCGCCCCGGCACGGGACCGACCGGAGATAGGGGAAAGCCGCCGGCGCGTAGGACGGGAAGACGACGACGGCGTCCTCCGTCCGCCCCCCGCACGTGGAGGTGAAGAGCGCGTCGGCCGGGGCGCCGTTCCAGAGGAGGACCTGCCCGGCGGTCGCGCGGACCGCTTCGCTCGAGAGAGGCTGCTCCGCGCTCGCGCCGCCGTAGACCTGGCAGCGCGCGGTCGCGCAGAGGTCGTATCCCTCGGCCGCGAAGTCGCCCCGCCGCTTCACGGCGTAGGTGCGCGCCGCGACGGCCTGCGCCTTCAGCGCCTCGAGCTCGTCGTAGACGCGCGGCCCCATCTCCAGCGGGACGACGCCGAGGAGATAGTCCTCGAGGCCGACCCGGTTGACGACGTGGAGCGTCGCGCGGGGCGTCGCGACGAGGAGGAGCGTCCCCCGGTAGAGGGCTCCGTTCACCGGCAGGAGGGAGCCGTCCGCGGCGGAGAGCTCGACCGGCGAGGGCGCCTCGCGCCGCCCGTCCGGACCATCGATCACGAGTGTCCGGATCGGCCTCGCCGGATCGGCCAGGCCGACGAGGAACGCCTCGGGGACGGCGTCACGACGGACCCGGTAGAGGAGCGGATCGAGCGCGGCGCGATCGCCCGGCGGTCCCAGCCGTACGGCGAACCGGCCTCCCGCCTCCGTCACGGAGGCCGGCAGGCCGAGGAGCGCGGCGAGACGTGCGCCCTCGGCTTCCGCCGCCGCGCGCACTGCGAAAGCGCCGGCCTGGACCTGGAACCGCGGGGCCGCGTCGCCCGCGGCGGCCGCGGGCCGCAGCTCGAGCGCCCCGACGACGCGGCGGACCTCGCCCCCCGCGCGGACGAGCCACTCCCCCGGGGGGAGGCGGAACGCGGCGCGGTCCACGGCGACTCCGACGTCGAGCCTCGGCTCGGCGACTTCCGGGAACGCGGCCGTCGCCGCCGCTGCCGGTGGAGGCGGTGCGGGCGTCGGGGAAGGGGTCGGCGGCGGCGGGAGGGGCGTCACCGGAGCCGGCCGGGGGGTGCAGGCGGAGAGGAGGAGCGCCGTCACGAGGGCGGCTGCGCGGCACGGAATGCGCGTCATCGGGTCAGGTGAACGCGCGGGCGCCGTGCGCTTTCCGGAAGTCGTCGGCGCTGATCGAGACGAGCTGCGTCATCTCCCAGAGGCGGCTCCGCACGGGCGCGCCGACGCGCATCTCGAGCGTCTCGCCGCCGCGGGCGTCCGGCTCGTCGGCGAAGTTCGTCGTCAGGATCGTCAGCCGCCTGCGGTTGTAGCGCGTGTTCAGGAGGCCGTAGAGGATCTCGCGGACCCAGTCGGACGGGCGGCGCGCGCCGAGCTCGTCGAGGACGAGGAGGTCCGCGTCGCGGTACGGGGCCACGATGTCGTCCTGGCTCTCGTCGTTCCCCTTCCCGAAGCTCGCCTGGATCCGGTCGAGAAGGTCGGAGAAGTCGCAGAAGAGGGCCGAGGCCCCCTTCGTGTCGACGAGCTCGTTCAGGATCGCGACGGCCAGGTGCGTCTTGCCGACCCCGACCGGTCCCGTGATCAGGAGCCCGGCGTCGACGGCCGGCCACTCCTCGACCCACCGCTTCGCGACCACCTTCGCCTTCTTCAGCGACTCGTTGCGGAGGTCCTTGAAGTTCTGCAGGCGGCAGTTGCGGTAGCGCTCGGGGATCCGCGCTCCCGCGCGGCGGGCCCTCGAGATCTCCTCCGCCCGGCACTCGCACGGGACGGTCGAGCCGTCGGCGCGCTCGAGCCTCCCGAAACCACGGCAGAGGGGACACGGAACGGAAACGGCGGGCTCGTCCACGGGGACGATTGTAGGGGGCCTCTCTCCCGGCGTCAGCGGAGGACGGAGAGGAGCCGGCGCGCCTTCACGCCGCGGCGCAGGCGCTGGAGGGCCTGGGCCTCGATCTGGCGGACCCGCTCGCGGGAGAGGTCGAGCTCGAGCCCGATCTCCTGGAGCGTCATCGGCTCGCGCTCTCCCTCGCTCCCGTCCTCCGGGATCCCGAAGCGCCGGCAGAGGACCGCCCTCTCCTTCGGCTTCAGCTCGCCGAGGAACTCGCGCGCCTGTTCCGCCGACGCCCGGCGCAGCATGTCGTCGTCCGCGGAGGAGACCATCGTCTGCTCGAGGACGTCCTCGAGCGTCCGGTCCTGCTCGTCGCTGCCGACTCCCTGGGAGAGCGACTCCGTGTTCCGGGTCACCGCCAGGAGCATCTCGACGGTCGCGGGGTCGAGGCCCGTACGCTCCCCGATCTCCTCGTGCGTCGGCTCCCGACCCAGCTCCCGCTGCAGCTCGTCCCGGGCTCGCACGGCGCGGAACTGGTGGGTCGCCTGCTTGTGGGGGATCCGGATCGTGCCGGCCTGCTCGGCGAGCGCGTGGGAGATCGCCTGCCTCACCCACCAGACCGCGTAGGTGATGAACTTGACGTTTCGATTCGCGTCGAAACGGCGGGCCGCCTGGATCAGCCCGATGTTCCCTTCGTTGATCAGGTCGATGAAGGGGACGTTCGCGGAGTGGAACCCCTTGGCGTGGTAGACGACGAAGCGGAGGTTCGCGCGGACGAGCTCGTCGATCGCGTCCTTCCGGCGCTCCTCGGGCACGAGGTGGTCCTGGATGACGCGCGCCAGCTCCTTTTCCCGCTCGGCGGAGAGGGGAGGGTACTTCGAGATCTCCTGGAGATACCTTCGCAGGAGACCCGAGTCGTCGTCGGTCCGCCTTTGGTTCAAGGTGCGCACATCGTATCCTGCCGGCCTCCGTGAAGGGAGAGGCCGCCCGGCGTCAGGACGTGCGGCGTGCCAGGGGCGCCCGCGGGCGCAGGGCGAGCGCGTTCTGGGGCGGGTTCGGCCGCCCCGCGGCGCGCGAGGCGTGCTCGGCCGCGACGGAGCGGAACGCCTCCATGAGGCGTTCGACCTCGCCCTCCATCCGGGAGAGCCGGGCGCGGAGGTCCAGGACGACCTCCACGCCCGCCAGGTTCACGCCGAGGTCGCGCGTGAGCGTCAGGATCATCTCCAGCCGCTCCACGGTCTCGCGGTCGTAGAGGCGCGTGTTTCCCGACGAGCGGGGGGGACAGATGAGCCCCTCCCGCTCGTAGAGCCGGAGCGTCTGGGGATGGACCCGGAAACGTTCCGCGACGACGCCGATCAGGACGTAGTCGTCGCGGCGCGTCCTCCCGCGGCCGGACCCCTCTCGCGAGCCCGCCACGGCGTCACTTCTTCTCGTCGACGACCTCGGCATCGATCACGTCGTCCGCGCTCTTTCCGGAGCCCGCGGACGACGCGCCGGCCGGGGCGCCCGGGTCCGGGGCCGGAGCGCTCTTGTAGAGGGCCTCGGCGACCTTGTAGCTCGCCTTCTGGACGTCCTGCGCCGCCTTCCGAAGCGCCTCGGCGTCGTCGGCCTGCGTCTCGAGGACCTTCTTCGCGTCGGCGACGGCCGCCTCGATGGCGGTCTTGTCCTCCGCCGGGACCTTGTCGGCGTTCTCGGCGAGCAGCTTCTCCGTCGCGTAGACGAGCGAGTCGAGCTGGTTCTTCGCCTCGACGGCCTCGCGCCGCTTCCTGTCCTCGCTGGAGTGCGCCTGGGCTTCCTTCACGGCCTTCTCGACCTCGTCCTTCGCGAGGCCCGAGGAGGAGGTGATCGTGATCTTCTGCTCCTTGCCGGTGCCGCGGTCCTTCGCGGTGACGTGGAGGATTCCGTTCGCGTCGATGTCGAACGTCACCTCGATCTGCGGCATGCCGCGCGGGGCAGGGGGGATCCCGACGAGGGAGAAGACCCCGAGCATCTTGTTGTCCCCCGCCATCTCGCGCTCGCCCTGGAGGACCTTGATCTCGACCGACGTCTGCCCGTCGGCCGCCGTGGAGAAGACCTCGCTCTTCTTGACCGGGATGGTCGTGTTCCGCTCGATGAGCCGGGTCATGACGCCGCCGAGCGTCTCGACGCCGAGGGAGAGCGGCGTGACGTCGAGGAGGAGGAGGTCTTTCACGTCGCCCGCGAGGACGCCGCCCTGGAGCGCCGCGCCGACCGCGACGACCTCGTCGGGGTTGACGCCCTTGTGGGGCTCCTTGCCGAAGAAGTCCTTCACGATCTGCTGGATCTTCGGCATGCGCGTCTGGCCGCCGACGAGGACGACCTCGTCGATCTGCTTCGCCTCGAGTCCCGCGTCCTTCAGCGCCTGCCGGCAGGGGCCGATGGAGCGCTGGAGGAGGTCGTCGACCATCTGCTCGAGCTTCGCGCGCGTCAGCTTGAGGCTCAGGTGCTTCGGGCCGGAGGCGTCGGCCGTGATGAACGGCAGGTTGATCTCCGACTCGATCGTCGACGAGAGCTCGATCTTCGCCTTCTCGGCGCCTTCCTTGAGGCGCTGCACCGCCATCGGGTCCTTCCCGAGGTCGATCCCCTGGTCCTTCTTGAACTCGGCGAGGAGCCAGTCGACGATGCGCTGGTCGATGTTGTCGCCGCCGAGGTGCGTGTCGCCGTTCGTCGACTTGACCTCGACGACCCCCTCGCCCACCTCGAGGATCGAGATGTCGAACGTGCCGCCGCCGAAGTCGTAGACGGCGATCGTCTCGTTGTGCTTCTTGTCGAGTCCGTAGGCGAGCGCCGCGGCCGTCGGCTCGTTGACGAGGCGCTCGACCTTCAGGCCGGCGATCTGGCCGGCGTCTTTCGTCGCCTGACGCTGGGCGTCGTTGAAGTAGGCCGGGACGGTGATGACCGCCCGATCGACCTTCTCGCCGAGGTGGGCCTCCGCGGCCTCCTTCAGCTTCGTCAGGATCTGGGCGGAGATCTCCGGCGGCGACATCTCCTTGCCGCCGACCGTCACCCGGGCGTCCCCGTTGGCCGACCGGACGACCTTGTAGGGGACCATCTTCATCTCTTCGTTGACCTCGTCGAAGCGGCGGCCCATGAACCGCTTGATCGAGTAGACGGTGTTCTCCGGGTTCGTGACGGCCTGCCTCTTGGCGACCTGCCCGACGAGCCGCTCGCCCGACTTCGTGACGGCCACGACGGACGGGGTCGTCCGCCCTCCTTCGGAGTTCGCGATGACCTCCGCGGAGCCCCCCTCGAGGACGGCCACGACGCTGTTCGTCGTTCCGAGGTCGATGCCGATGATCTTGCTCATCCTGATTCCCTCCGGACCCCGTGCGGGCCCAGGACGGAATCTAAGATATTAGCGCAATACTGTCAAGTTCAAAGCTACAGAAATCTTCAGCGACGCCGAAGAAATTGCGCAAACTACTGAATTAGAATGATTTCCTTCTTACTACCCGAGTAGCTCTCGGATCCGGCCCCCCCGCCGACGGCCGCGTGCGCGAAGAAGAGATCGGTGTCGGTCTTCCCTTCGGGGCCGAATCCCACGAGGTAGTACTTCCCGGTCTCGCCCTGGAGGATGTACCGATACGCTCGTCCCCAGGGGTCCAGGATTTCCGCCGGTCCCAGGAGGCCCGCCTCGACGATCGCTTCCGGCGAGTCCGGGAAGCGTCCCTGAGTCAGGTAGTAGGCGTCGATCGCCTCCGAGAGCCTCCTCAGCCGGGAGAGAGAGAGCGCCTTCTGGAACCCCGCAACGGCCGCGACCCGGCGTCCGGGGACGGTAAACGCATTCAGCGCGTTCCGGTGCTGGATCAGGGACGCCGCCCCGAGGAGGGCGACGAGGACCGCGGCGAGCACCGCCGGCACGAGGCGGCTCGGCCGGACGATCGGGACCTCGACCGACGAGACGCCCCTCTCATCGACGACCCCCGTCCGCCTCGCCTCCTCCACGAGCCCACGGCTGAGGAGGTCGAAGAAGGCCTTCGACCCCTCGAACTCCGAGAGGAACGTCCGGTCGACGATGTCCCCGACGGTGCGACGTCCATCGACGAGCTCGTAGACCGCCCACTCGGCCCGGGAGACGCGGATCGGGCCGTCCCGCCTCTCGCGCGCCCGGGAGCCTGCCGGCTCTCCGATCTCCTCGACGTCGTCGCGGTCTTCCGCCGGCTCGACCCGCTGCCCGACCGGGACCCTCTGGAAGACGAGCTCGGGCGAGCGGACGACCTTCTGGATGATCGGCCACTCGTCGATCATCCGGGCGCCCTCCATCAGGAGGCTCTCGACCTGGATCGGGTGGACGTACTCCCGGTCGTAGTCGATCTTCTCCTGCGGGTCGAAGACGTAGTCGCCGTCGGTCCAGCGGAAGAGACCGTAGGCGATCTTCCGGACCTGGGCGTCGAGGCCGGCCTGGAGCTGGTCGGCGTCGCAGAAGCCGTTCTTCAGGAGGATGAAGCCGAGGCGCTGCAGGGTCTGCCCCTGGATCTCGAGCGCCTTCGCGAGCGACTCGGGCGAGAGGCTGCGCGTCTTGACGAGAAGCGTCCCGAGACGCGTGTCGATCCGCCGCGCCTGCGATTCCGCCGAGACGAGGAGTCCTCCGTCGAATCCCAGGATGACCGTGTCGGCCGGACCGCGCAGGGTCAGGAGGCCCGTCTTCTTCTGCAGCGCGATGAGCTGGAGGATGTCGGCCAGGGCGAAGTCGTGCAGGGTCCCTTCGAGCGCCACGTCGTCACCCCTTCCGCGCCGCGATCTGACCCGCGACCCACGCCCCGGCCGCGACGAGGCCCCAGACGAGCGTCCCCGCCGCGAGCCGCTCCGCACCCGGGCGCGGCGAGAGGGCGAGGTGCTCGCGGAAGAGGGCCGCGAGGAGGGCGAGGAAGAAGACGGCGAGGATCACGCCGGCCTTCACGATCTTCCCGTCCAGGAACGGCTCCCCGCCCGGCAGGAGGAGGTTCAGGACGCGTCGGAGCCGATCCTCGATCCCCTGCCTCCGCTTCACCTCCTCGACCTTCTGGAGCTTCGTCTCGATGGAGACTCCGTCCTTCTTCAGGTAGACGTGGACGCACTGCGAGCAGAGGAGCGGGCTTTCCCCCGGCGGCTTGCAGAGCCGGCAGAAGGTCCGGCCGCACTTCTGGCAGGCGAGGGCGTAGCCGTGCCCCTTCCGGCGGAACGAGTCGAACAGGAAGGCCGCGACGAAAGCGAAGGGGATGGCGACGGCGAGGGGGACGGCCCACGTCGCGACGACGCTCCCGACGTGGAAATGGCCCAGGACCCGCCGGCTCCTCGGGTCGCGCTGCAGGAGCGCGATCTTCGACCGCGCCTCGTCCGGCGTGAAGCCGAGGGAGACGACCTTCACGAGCGTCGGGCTGTCGAGGAAACGCGTGACGAGCCCGTTGTCGAGGGCCCGGGCCTCGCTCAGCTTCTCCTGCGCCTCCACGGTCCGGAACGTCTCGCCGTAGACGAGGGAGAGGTTGTACCGGGCGCGCACGTCGCGCGGGTCGCGCCGGAGGGCCTCCTGGAAGTCCTCCTGCGCCGCGCCGAAGTCACCGTCGACGAACCGGATGTCGCCCCGGTTGATCAGCGCGCGCACCTCGGCCGTCGAGACCTGGGAGGCGACGGTGTACTCGGCCACGGCCCGGTCGTTCTGTCCGAGCTGCTGGTAGAGGCAGCCGAGGAGGAAACGGATGTCGGCGTCCTCGGGGAAGAGCGCCTTGACGGCCTCGAGGTCGTCGAGGACCCGCTGGTCGTAGCGCTTCTCCTGGAGCGCCTCGGCGCCCCGGAGAACCGGCGAGGCGGAGACCGAAAGGGAGACCGCCGCGCGGTCGAGCGCCGGGGCGACGAAGAGGAGCGGCACGAGACCCGCGACGGCCGCCCATTTCACGTTTCGCTCGGCGTAGCCGAGGGAGAGGACGAACAGCCAGAGGAGGAGCCAGCCGACGTCGAGCGCGAGAAGAAGGGGGAGCAGGAAGATGGCGAGCGCCACGACCGGCTCGGCGGACCTCGGCACCCATCGTCCGGACAGCTCGCTTAGGTCGTGGAAGAGGCGCCGCGACGTGCCCGCGACGAGCAGCACGACGAACGAGAGGCCGACCGCGGCGAGCGTCAGGACGAGGAGGAGCGCGATTCGGACGTAGAGGACCCTCCTCCCCTCGAGGTCGACGACCGTGGCGCGAATCGCCCCCAGGAGCTCACGCGGCACGGCCAGGTGGTCCGCTTTCAGCACGAGCCCGACGCGTGCCCAGCGGGCCTCCGGGAGGTCCGGGTCGAGCCGGACGGCGGCGTCGAGCGCCCAGCGGGCCTTCTCGGGGCTCCCCTGAGTCGCCTCGCGGCGCGCGAGGAGCGTCGCGGCGAGGGACAGGTCCGTGAGCCTTTCCAGCCCGATCTTCCGGGCGTGCTTGACGATCTCCTCGACCTTCTGCGCCGCGAGGAGAGGGTCTCCCTCTTCGTGAGCGGCGAGCCACGCGAACCACTGCCCGCGCACCTCGCGTCGGAACGTCGACTCCGTCGCCTCGCCCGGCGCCTGGAGGACCTGGGCGCTCGCGCAAAGGCTCGACAGGAGCGGCAGGAGGAGCAGCGCGAGAGCCGCCCGCGGCGGCCTCGGGCGTGGCGGGCCGAGCCCCGTCTGGCGGCGCATCGGCTCCCGCAGGGTCAGCCTTTCGGCCTCGGCGGAGGCGGCATGGCGCCCCCTCCTCGGGCCTGGGTCGCGAGGCGGGTGTAGACGAGCTGGAGCTCTCCGAGGAGCCCTTCGAGCGCGTCCGTCTCCTCGAAGGAGAGCCGGCCGCGGGTCTTCTCCCGGAGGGCCAGGAGCGTGTCGATGATCTCGCGCGAGGCGTTCAGGTCGACCGCCCGCCGCCCCGTGGCCGGGTCGGGGACGCCCTGGAGGTAGAGCGACGCCGTCTGCGCGAGCATGTCGAGGAGCCTGAGGAACGCCGGGCTCGTGGGAGTCGCTTCCTCGGGCGCGGGGGGAGCGGCCGTCTCGGGTGCGGCGGGAGCAGGCTCCGGAGCGGGCGGCGTCGCCGCCAGCTCCTCCTTCACGTCGTCCCGCAGGTCCCCGTCGGCGGTGAACATCCTGCGGTCCACGACCTTGATCGTCTTGGGTGCTTCTGACATAAGGCCTCGTTCGGGCGCTTCATTCTAGGGGATGTTTCCGCCGGCGCCCGCCCGAGGAGGTCCTCCGTGCCGCCCGAGCCGAGAGCCCTGCGTCCCGAAGCCGCCGGCGAGGCCGCCGCCGCCCTCGTCCGGCTCATGTCCCGCCTGCGGGCCGAGTGTCCCTGGGACCGCAAGCAGACCTTCGCGGACCTCTCCGGATACCTCCTCGAGGAGTCCTACGAGGCGCTCGACGCCCTCGCCCGGGGCAACCTCCACGACCTCGAAGGAGAGCTCGGCGACCTCTACTTCCAGATCGTCTTCCTCGCCGAGCTGGGACGGGAATCGAACGCCTTCGACCTCGCCTCGGTCGCCGAGCGCATCCACGCAAAGATGGTCTCCCGCCACCCTCACGTCTTCGGCGAGGCCGAGGTCGCGGACGCGGAGGCGGTCAAGGTCCAGTGGGAGAAGCTGAAGGAGAAGGAGCGCTCCGGGCAGGCCGGAGACGAGGAGCCCCCGTCCCCGTTCGCCGGCGTCCCGCGCGCCCTCCCCGCCCTCCTCAAGGCGGTCCGCGTCACGTCCCGCGCGGCCGACCTGGGATTCGACTGGCAGCGCGACGCCGACGTCCTCGCGAAGCTCGACGAGGAAGTGGCCGAGTTCAAGGCCGAGCTCCTCGCGGAAGGGGCGACGCGCGATTCGGTCGCCCGTGAGATCGGAGACATCCTCTTCACCGTCGTGAACGTCGCGCGGCGGCACGGCATCGACCCCGAGGCCGCCCTCCAGACGACGAACGCGAAGTTCGTGAGGCGCTTCGAGGAGGTCTCCCGCCGCGTGAGAGCCTCCGGGCGCGAGGTGGGCGACGTCCCGCTCGAAGAGCTCGACCGGACCTGGGACGAGGTGAAGCGGGACGAGGCGCCCTGACGGGACGGCCGGTTCAGGCCGGAAGGCGCGTCCCGGCGCGCGCCGTCTCGCGCGCGGCCTGCAGGACCGTCGCGAAGACGAGGTCCTCCTCGTGCGTGGCTCCGCCCACGCGGAGCTTCACGGGAGAAGGCAGCGGACCGGAGCCGTCGCGCCACGGGCGGAAGAAGGCGTCGAGCTGGCTCACCTTCAGCGCGCAGGCCTCGGCGTCGGCGTTGAAGAGGAGCAGGAGGAACTCGTCCTCCTCCCACCGGAAGAGGTGGTCCGTCTCCCGGACGTTGGCCTGCAGTGCCCGCGCCGCCTCGACGACGGCGGCGAGCGCCGTCTCCTCCCCGGCCTCCGACAGCTCGGCCAGGTTCGCGAGGACGACGGAGAGGACGGAGAGGCGGATTCCGTGGCGGCGGGACCGCTCGAGCTCCCGCGCGATGACGTCGTCGAAGTACTCCCGTACGTAGAGGCCCGTCACGACGTCCCGGATCCCCGTGTCGCCGCCCATCGAGCGGCGATCTTATCAGCGCGATCCGCGCCTCAGCGGTAGCGGACCTCGGCGGGAGACGTCGGCCTTTCCGGCCCGCGCGCCTCGAGCGTCGTCCGGTCCCGCCCCTCGGCCTTGCTCCGGTAGAGGGCGGCGTCGGCCCGCCGGATCAGGTCGGCCACCCCGCAACGGTCGAACGCGCCGTGGTGGAGCGCGACGCCCGCCGAGGCCGTCACCGCATCGGGGACGTGCGGGAGCCGGACCTGGGCGATCGCCGCCCGAACCCTCTCGACGGCGGCCGTGGCCGCCTCCGCATCGACGTCGACGAGGAGCAGGACGAGCTCCTCGCCCCCGTACCGGCCGGCGAGGTCGATCCCGCGGACGGCGCCGGCGACGGCGCGCCCCGCGTCCTTGAGGACCCGGTCGCCGGCCGGGTGCCCGTACCGGTCGTTGAACCGCTTGAAGTGATCGATGTCGAGCATCGCGAGCGCGAGCGAGCTCCCGTTCCGCTGGGCGCGCTCGAGCTCCCGGCGGGCCCTCTCGAGGAACGTCGCGCGGTTCGGAAGCCCCGTGAGCGCGTCGATCGTCGCCTTCTCGACGAGACGCCTCCCCTGGTCCGCCACCGCGACGAGGAGGAGCGCCGTGAAGAGGAGGAACGCCGGCCCGAGGAGAGGCGGGAGCCGCTCTCCGGGAAGGAGGACGCCCTTCGCGGCGGCCGCGTCGAAGAGCGCGGCCAGGAGGAGGAACGCCGTCGCCGCGAAGAGGAGGGCCGCGTCGGGCCGCCGGAGCCGGACGAGGTCGAGCAGCGCCGCCCCGCCGAAGACGACGAGCCCGACCGCCGCCGCGGGGGCCGCGAGCGCCCGGGCCGCGGGGACGACCACGACGAGCGGGAGCGCCACGGCCGGGAGGGCGAGGAGCGTGAGCCGTCCGCGCCGGAGCGGGAGGTCGAGGAAGCGGACGAGGAGGAGCCACGCGAGCCCGGGGAGGAGGAGGCCGAGCGCGGCTCGCGAGACTCCGGTCGCCCCCGACCGGAGTCCGAGGACCAGGAACGTCGAGAGCCCCGAGGCGAGGATCGTGTAGAGGAGGAGGTCCGTCCGGCTCCGGTCCCGCGCCCAGAAGAGGAGGGCGACGAGGCCGAGCGTCGCGATCGCGACGGCCGAGGCGCCCGGAACGAGGAGCTCCGCCGGGAGCTGGAGCCGGGACGGGAACCCCGGGATCGGCTCCGCGAGACCGGCAGCGGCCGGCGGCGCGAGGAGGAGGTGCGGGAGCAACGGACCCGATGATAGGCGCCGCCCCGCCCCCGGCGGAACGAGCGGGAGCGCCGGTCCCGGCTGCGCCCGGGATACGATTCCCCCGTGGCGCTGTTCGAGAGCCGGCCGGCGGGCGACGCGCGCCTCAGGGAGGCCGTGGAGGAGTGCCGAAAGCGGCTCCAGGCCGACCCCGCCGACGGCGCCGCGGCGCTGCGGCTCACCGACCTTCTCTCCGGGTCGAACGGGCGGGAGGAGGCGGTCCGGACGCTCAATCGCGTCGGCGCCCGGCTCCGGAAGGCCGGCCGCCTCGTCGAGGCGATCGCCGTCTTCAAGAAGGTCGAGGCCCTCGATCCCCGAGCCGAGATCACGTCGAGCTACCTCTCGATCCTCGAGCTGAAGAAGCTCCAGGAGGCGGACGAGCGGAGCCGGCCGCCCGCGATCCCCGTCGCGGAAGGCGCGGCTGGCGACCCGGCCGCGGCCGGACGGCGGAAGAAGTCCGAGCGGGTCCACTCCCTGCGCAAGGAGGTCCCCCTCCTCCGCGACGTCCCCGCGTTCCTCTTCGAGCTCGTCCTCGAGAAGATCCACCTGACCGCGCTCGAGGCCGGGGCCACGCTCTTCACCGAAGGGGAGTCCGGCGGCACGCTCTTCTTCGTGGCGACCGGGGAGGTCGAGACGGTCGTTCGCGGCGACGCGGGAAAGCCCGTGCCTCTCGAGCGGCACCGGACCGGCGACGTTCTCGGCGTCGTCCCGTTCCTGAGCGGCGTCCCGCACCCGGACACCGCCGTCGCACGCTCGCACGTCGATCTCCTCGGCCTCGACCGCGCCGCGCTCACTCCCCTCGTGAAGAAGCACCGCGAGATCGCGGACGCCCTCTCGCGGCTTTTCACCGAGCGCGTCCTCGACGGGGCGCTCGCCCGCTCCCGCCTCTTCGGCCTCCTGCCGCGGCGCGACCGGGAGGCCGTCGCCCGCCGCATGCGCCCGCTGACGGTGAAGGCGGGAGCGGTCGTCCTTCGCGAGGGGGAGCCCGGCGGCGACGCCTTCCTCGTCCGGAGCGGCGCGCTCCGCGTCACGACGCGCCACGCCGGGCGCGAGCTCGCCCTCGCGCTCCTGACGCCCCACGAGCTCTTCGGAGACGTCGCGAGCCTCCGCCACGGGCCGCGCACCGCCACCGTGACGGCGGTGACGGAGTGCGAGCTCCTGCGCCTCGCGGCGTCCGACCTCCTCGCCGTCCTCGCGGCTCACCCGGAGCTCGCCCCCGCGCTCGAGGAGATCCAGCTCGACCGTTTCACGAGGAACGCCGAGAAGCTGGCGAAGGGGACCTGAGAGCGACGGGCGCGGGCGGATCGGCGATCATGCGCCGCCGTGCCCGCCCCCTTCCCCTTCGCCGACCGGCCGCGCCTGTTCGGCGTCGCCGTCTCCCACTACCAGGTCGAGGGGGACGACCCGTGTGACTGGACCGACTGGGAGGCCGCCGGACGGACCCGCGGCGGCGCATGCGGCCGGGCGGCCGGCTCCTGGGAACGCTACGAGGACGACGCGGCGGCGGCGGTCGCGCTCGGGGCGAACGCGTTCCGCTTCTCCGTCTCCTGGAGCCGCGTCGAGCCGCGCCACGGGACGTTCGACGAGGCGGCGCTCGAGCGCTACGCGCGGCTCGTCGCGCGGCTCGCCGCCCTCGGCCTCGAGCCGGTCGTCACGCTCCTCCACTACACCCACCCGCGCTGGTTCCACACGGAGACGCCCTGGACCTCTCCCGCCTCCGTCGACGCCTTCGCGCGCTTCGCCGGCCGCGTCGCACGCGCGCTCGGTCCGGCCGCCCGCTGCTGGACGGTCCTGAACGAGCCGTTCGTCCTCGTTCTCGGCGGCTACCTCGACGGCCAGGTACCTCCGGGCCTCGCCTCCGGCCGGGACGCGGCCCGGGCCTTCGACAACCTCCTCGCCGCGCACGAGGCCGCCGCCGCGGCGATCCGGGAGGCCTCTCCCGGCGCGGCGATCGGCGTCGCGCACAACATGATGGGCTTCGCTCCCGCGAGGCCGCGAAACCCCTTCGACCGGCTCCTCGCCGCGGCCGCCGGCCGTTTCTACAACCGCCCCCTCCTCGACGCCTTCGGCGAGGGGCGCTGGAGCGCGTTCCTCCCTCCGTTCACGCACCTCGCGGGACGACGCCCCTCTCTCCCCGCCTCCCTCGACTTCTTCGGCGTGAACTTCTACTCCCGCCTCCACCTCCGTTTCGGGGCGGGCGGCCGCCGGATCGGATCCTTCGACTACCGCGACGCCACGGGGCGCGGCCTCACCGACAACGGCTGGGAGATCGTCCCGGAGGCGTTCCTCCCGCTCCTGCGGGAAGCGGCCTCGATCGGAAGGCCGCTCCTCGTCACGGAGAACGGCCTCGCCGACGCCGCCGACGCCCGCCGCGCGGCGTTCCTCGAGGAGCACGTCGCAGTCGTGGCGCGGGCCGAGGCGGAGGGGGTCCCGGTCCACGGCTACCTCCACTGGTCCCTCGTCGACAACTACGAGTGGCTCGACGGCTTCGAGCCCCGCTTCGGCCTTCTCGCGCTCGACCGCGAGACGCTCGCACGGCGCGAGCGACCCTCGGCGGAAACGTTCCGCCGCCTCGCGGCGGAGTATCTCGGCCGGCCCGCGGCCCCGCGCCGCGGCTGATCTTTACCCGGTCCTCATCGTCTCCTCACCCCGTCCTCCCGCGCCGCGCCGATCTTCGGGGCGCGAGAAAGGAGGGTGCGGGATGCTCCTCGGAGACTTCCACATTCACACGACGTGGTCGGACGGCCGGCATGCCCTCCCCGAGGTCGTCGACCTCTTCGGTCGCTCCGGGCACGACGTCATCGCGATCACCGACCACGTCGTGAACGCCGACTCGCTCCTCGGGAAGGCGGCCCACGGCTTCCGTCTCTCCGTCTCGCGCGCGTCGTGGCCCGCCTACCGCGCCGAGATCGAGCGGGAAAGCCGGCGCGCCTGGGACACCTACCGGATGCTCGTCCTGCCGGGCGCCGAGCTGACGCGGAACGGCCTCACCGGGCGGAGCTCGGCCCACGCGCTCGCCCTCGGCCTCGACGACTTCGTCTCCGCCGACGGGCCCGTCGAGGAGATGCTGGCGCGCGCCCGCGACGCCGGCGCCGTCACGGTCGCCTGCCATCCGAACGAGCAGTCCGAGTGGTTCGCGAACACCTTCTACCTCTGGAACCGGAAGGACGCGATGAAGGAGCTCGTCCACCTCTGGGAGCTCGCCTGCCGCTGGGACCTCTTCCCCGAGGTCGGCCGTTCGGGCTTCGCGTTCCTCGGCAACAGCGACTTCCACCGCGCTCCGCACCTCTGGTCCTGGAAGACGCTCCTCGACTGCGAGAAGACGCCGGGGGCGATCCTCGCCGCGCTCCGGAAGGGACGCGGACTCGGGCTCACGCGGCTCCACGCTCCGGCTCCGGCCCCCGCGCTCGGGCCCGAGCCGTGCGAGGGGCTCTCCGCGCTCGCGAGGACCTCCGCGTGACGCCCGCCGCCCTCCTCCTCGCGGCGCTCGCCCTCGCGGGCCTGGCGATCACGTCCCTGCCGGTGGCCCTGCTCTACCGTCTCCGTCGGCGCCCTTTCTCCCGCGGCCCGCTCGGGCGGGCTTCCGATGGTTCCCCGCGGGCCGCTTCCACGCCGGGCCGTCCGCGGATCTCGATCCTCAAGCCGCTGAAGGGTCTCGATGACGGGCTCGAGGAGAACCTCGCGTCGTTCGCCGCGCTCCGGGGAGTCGACTACGAGGTCGTCCTCTCGGTGGCCGACGCCGCCGACCCTGCGATCGACGTCGTCGACCGCGTCCGCGCGCGGCACCCGGACGCCCCGTTCGTCCTGGTCGTCGGAGGTGTCCCGGAGGGGCGAATCGGAAACCCCAAGGTCGAGCGCCTCGTCGCCGCCGCGCGCGTCGCCCGCGGCGACCTCTTCCTCGTCTCCGACTCGAACGTCCGCGTCACCCCCGACGCCGTCGCCGACACCGTCACCCTCTTCGACGACCCGTCCGTCGGCTGCGTCTCCAACCTCTTCGTCGGGTCCGGGGCGCGCGACCTGGGCGCCGTCGTGGAGAGCCTTCACCTCCTGACGTTCGTCGTCCCCGGGAACGTCCTCGCGGCCTGGCGCGGCATCCCCTGCGTCGTCGGGAAGTCGATGGCGCTCCCGCGGAGCGTCCACGACGCGATCGGCGGGTTCGCGGCCTTCGGGGACGTCCTCGCCGAGGACCAGGCGATCGGCCTCGCGGTGAGGGAGGCCGGCTTCCGCGTGATCCTCTCCCCCGTCGTCGTCGAGAACGTCGTCGAGCGGCGCACCCTGAAGCGCGCGCTCGAGCGCCAGGTCCGCTGGGGGAAGATCCGCTTCGCGTTCTCGAAGGGCCTCTTCGCGGGCGAGGTCCTGATGAACCCTCTCCCCCTCGCCCTCCTCGCCGAGCTCGTCGCGCTCGCCGGGTCCTCGACGTGGTCCGGGCCCCTCGCCTCCCTCGCCTTCGTCGCGATCCTCGTCCGTCTCCTCCAGGCGAGCCTCCTCGGCCGGCTCTGCGGAGCTCCGCTCCCCCTCGCCGCGCTCCTCGCCCTGCCGCTGAAGGACCTCCTCCAGCTCGCGACGCAGACGGTCCCCTTCGCCTCGCGGGAGGTCGTCTGGCACGGCCACCGGGCGCGCATCGGGCGAGGGACGCTCCTCGTCGCCGTCGAGCGTCCGGTCCGGCTCGCCGGAGCGTGAGGCGGCCCGGCGGGGCGGCCCGGGGACTAGAATTCCCCTCGTACCCGCCCACCTTCGGAGGTGACGGCATGAGCGCGCCGCACCACACCGAGACACTCCGAGCGCCCGCGAACGGGCCGGCCGGGGCGTGCCCCGTCCGGCCGGAAAGGAGGACCCCATGCCCGTCCGGAAGCTGAAGGAATTCCTCGACCAGAATGGCGTCCGCTGGGTGTCGATCATCCACTCCCCGGCCTATACGGCCCAGGAAGTCGCCGCCTCCGCGCACGTCCGGGGCAGGGACCTGGCCAAGACCGTCATGGTGAAGGTCGACGGCAAGCCGGTGATGGTCGTCCTCCCGGCGTCGCAGCGCGTCGACTTCCAGGTCCTCCGGGAGGTGACGGGCGGGCAGAACGTCGTCCTCGCCAGCGAGGCGGAGTTCCGCGAGCTCTTCCCCGACTGCGAGGCGGGCGCGATGCCGCCGTTCGGGAACCTCTACGGCATGGACGTCTACGTCGCGCCGAAGCTCGCCGAGGACGAGGAGATCGCGTTCAACGCCGGCTCGCACACGGAGCTGATGAAGCTCCGCTACGCGGACTTCGAGCGCCTCGTGAAGCCGAAGGTCGCCGCCTTCGCGCAGCGGTAGCGACGCTCCCGGTCGGCCCTGCCGGGGACGTGCTCAGGCGTCTGCCACGAACGGACGGTCCCCCTCCAGCCGCTTCGTGGCGCGGACGAGGTCTTCGTGCGCCCCGACGAGGAGGAGCGTGTCGCCCGGCTCGATCGGCAGGTCCCGGGGAGGCGGCGCCAGCGGCGCGCCGTCCCGGAGGAGGGCCGGGACCGCCACGTGCTCCGACTCGAGGTCCAGCTCGCCGAGCGTCCTTCCGGACGCCGCCATCCCCGGCAGGACGAGGACCAGGTCCGACGTCCCCGCGGCCATGAGCGCCGAGAGGCGACGCCCCGCCTCGGGCCGCGCGAGCGGGTCGCGGAGCTTGCGGTAGGTCTCGTCGCGCAGGATGCGGACCTGCGTGGCGATGAGGTTCCCCGGGACGTGGAGCGAGCGCAGGACGCGCGCCACGATCTCGATCGACGTCTCGAACTCCTCCGGGATCACCTCGTCGGCGCCGGCCCGGCGCAACTCCTCGACCTCCCGGATGTAGCGCGTCCTCACGACGATCCTCACGTCTTGGTTGCGCGACCGGCAGAGCCTCACCACCTTCCGGCTCGCCGCCGGGTCGGGGATCGTGACGACGACGGCCCGCGCCCGCACGACGCCCGCCATCAGGAGCCCCTCGACGCCGGTCGCGTCGGCGAGGAGGACCGGCACCCCGTCGCGACGGGCGTTGTCGGCCCGGTCGGCGTCCGCCTCGACGACCACGGTCTTCAGGCCCGTCTCCCCGAGGACGCGCGCCACGTTGCTCCCGTTCAACCCGTAGCCGACGACGACGACATGCCCGCGGCGCAGCTCCGAGGTCGCCGGCTCGCCGTCGGTCGCGACGTCCGGGAGCCGGGCCGCGAGCGCCGGCCCGGCGGAGATGACGAACGGGACGAAGAGAATCGTCACGACGGCGACGGCCACGAAGAGCTGCTGCCCCTCGCCCGCGAGCAGCGCGAGCTTGCCGCCCGCAAGGGCGATGACGAACGAGAACTCGCCCACGTTCGCAAGGGAGAGCGCGGCCCGTGCGGCGGTCTTCGGCACGGCTCGCGCGATCCGGAGCGCGGGATAGGCCGTCAGACCCTTCGCGGCGACGACGAACGCCGCGCCGGCGAGGACGAGGAGCGGGTGCTTCGCGAGGAACCCGAGGTCGAACAGCATCCCGACCGAGACGAAGAAGAGGCTCGAGAGGACGTCGCGGAACGGGGCGAACGTCGAGGAGACGTCCGCGATCGACTCGCTCTCCGCCAGGACGATCCCCGCCGCGAAGGCGCCCATCGCCGCCGAGGCGCCTGCGGTCTCCACCAGCGCGACGATCCCGAGGACGACGACGAGCGCGGCGGCGGTGAACGTCTCGGGCCCCGCAACGCGGACGAAGCGGTCGAGGATCCTCGGCACGACGAACCGGGCGACGGCGACGAGGAGCGCCGACCCGAGCACGGCGACGCCGACTTTCGTCAGGACCTCTCCCGTCCCCGGGGCCCCGGCCCTCTGAAGCGCGAGAGCGGGGAGGAGGAGGATGAGGGGAATGACGGCGAGGTCCTGGAAGAGGGCCACGCCGAGGAACTGCTTGCCGGACGGCGACCCGAGCTCGTCCCGCGACGCGAGGACGGGCAGGACGACGGCCGTGGACGAGACCGAGACGAGGAGGCCCGCGAAGAGCGCTTCCCTGGGTCCGACCACCCGGAAGGCGAGGAGGGCCGCCGTCGTCACCCCGGCGGCGAAGACCATCTGGAGCGCCCCCCCGACGAGCGCCGTCCGACCCAGCGTCTTGAGCCTCGCGAGCGGGAACTCCAGCCCGACGAAGAAGAGGATCAGCGCGACGCCGAGCTCGGCGATCCCGCTGACGCGGGCGGGGTCCTCCACCAGGGCGAGCGCGTGCGGCCCGATGAGCATCCCCGTCACGAGGAACGCGGCGATGGACGGGGCCTTCAGCTTCCGGAAGACGAAAAGGACCGGCAGCGAGGCGGCGAGGACCCACGCCAGGTCGCGCAGGAAGACCGAGCCGTGCACCTCAGAACCTCACCGCCGCGCCGAGGCCGACGCGCGTCGTCGTCTCGTCGACGCGCTGGTACGTCGACCCGCCGGGCGGCGAGACCGACTCGGCCTCCGACCGGGAAGCGGCGAAGGAGACGGCGACACTCTCCGTCGCGTGCCAGCGCGCCGCAAGGCCGAACGTCCTCGTCGTCTCCTCGCTCGAAGGCCTGAGCGTCCGGGCCGATCCGGACGAGGCGTCCCGCGTCTCGTACTCGAAGCCCGCTCCCACTGCGAGCCGGCGGGTGGGGAACCAGGTCGCCTCGAGCGCCGCCCGGCGCCCGATCGCCCGCCCTTTCGCGTAGGGACCGGAGAGCGTCGTGTCGAGGTCCGAGGAGGAGGTGGCGAGGGCGTACTCCCCGGAGACGTCGACGCCGATCCGTCGCCGGAGGAGGAGGAGCCGGGCGGCGACGCGCCCCCGGCGGGTCACGCCGTCGGTCGTCAGGCGGGAGAAGAGCGGCAGGGAGCCGCCGGTGAAGACCGTCGCGTCCTCGCGGCTCCGGTCGGAGGCGCCGTAGGCCCCCGAGACGCTCACCTCGTGCTCGCCGAGCCGGAGCGCGACGCCGAGCGTCCCGGTCGTGACCTTCGCGCGCGTCGTCGCGGTCGCGACCTCCGCGCGCCCCGACGGGCTCTCGATCGACGTCGAGGCCGCCGTCTCCCGCTCTCTCCCGTGCTCGAGGCCGCCCCTCAGCGCGAGGCTCCGGCCGACGAACCACTCTCCCGAGAGCTCCGCCTCGCGAAGGGAGCCGTCGCCGGCGTACCAGACCTCGTACGTCGCGAGCTGCCCCGAGGCCCTCCCGAACGAGTCACGGCTCGCCCCGGAGACCGCGGCGCGGGCCGAGGCGCTCGAGGCCCGTGCGACGTACGGGAGAAGGGCGAGCGGCGTCGTCCCGTCGTCGGGGACGGCGCCGAACCAGCGTATCGCCGCAACCTCCAGCCCGCGGACCTCCTCGTCGGCCGAGTAGTCGTAGCCGACCGCGGGCGTCCCGTCGAGGACGACGAGCGGCCGATCCGTCGCGATCGCGTCCCGGACGAAGCCGATCGAGAGCTCCGTCCGGAAGGGCGCCTCCGCGGCCGCCGCAGTCGCGGCCAGCAGGAGGAGCGGCACGAAGAGCGCGGCGCGGATCGGCATTTCGTCGGAGGTTAGCCGATGTGGAGCACCCCGGCGGCCGGGCCGTGGGCGGCGCGTTCAGCGGAGGATCGCGGCGGGATCGATCTCGACGTGGAAGAGGTCCGGCACGTGGGAGTAACGCGCGAGGGCGTCGGCCGTCGCGGGAGAGACCGTCCGGAGAAGCGCGCCGAGCGGCCCCTTCACGTCCTCGCCGATCGTCGTCTTCGAGACGACCTCGACCGTGACCGCCGTCTCCGGGTATCGCCGCTCGCCGCCCGTGCGCAGCACGTGGTCCGTCATCAGGGGGTTCGGGTCGAGCACGGTGACGTCCCCGAACCCGAGCGCCTCGAAGGACCTCTCCCAGAGCGGTCGCGCGTACCCGAAGTGGGTGCAGTTGAGGCTTGCCACGACCGGCCCGGAGCGCTCGCCGAGCCGGCCGACCGCCTCCTTCACGAAGCCCTCGATCCGGGAGGCGGTCGCCGCGTCGTGGGCGCCCCGCTCGATCGCGCCGGTGAGGCGCGGGCAGGCCTGCCCGACGACCCGGTCGACGGCGATTCCCCGCTGCTCGAGGAGCCGCCGGTGCGCGCCCGAGTCGATCGTCCCCTTCGTCGCGAAGAGGATGGCTCGCGCCTCCGGCCTCTCGCGGAGAGCCTTCTCGACGAGGTCGACGCCCATCGGGACGATGCTGACGGTCTCCGTCGTCCCGCGCTTCGCGTGGAGGGTCCGCTCGTAGAAGACGGAGAGCGTGTTGCAGGCGACGAGGACGAGGTCGGGGGCGTAGCGCCGCTCCATCGCCTCGAGCGCGGCGTCGAAGACGCGGACCTTGTCGGCCTCGTCGCGCAGGTCGTTGTAGCCGATGGCGTCGTCGAGGAGGGCGTTCACGAAGACGATCCGCGCCGACCGGACGATCCCGCTCGCGGGGAGACGGCTCGCGAGGTCGGCGACGACGGAGAGGCCGCCGAGCCCCGAATCGGTCACGACGATCGTCACGTCGGCCTTCTCGCGCGCCGCCTCGGCGAACGTCGCCGGCCTCCGGCCCGAGACGGAGCAGCCGGCGGCGGCGAGGAGGGCGAGAGCGAGCGCTGCGAGGACCCCTCCGGACTGAGTCATCAACCCCTCCCGCGGCCGGCCGCCGCCCCGCGGATTCTGGACCCGGCCGAGGCCCCGCGCGACCGGATCCGAGCTCCCGCCGTTCGATCTCCCGCTCGCCTGCGAGACGTTCCTGCCGTATCGTCCGTCAGATTTCCCATCGCCATTGCCGTCGGCCTCGTCCTCGCGCCACCGTGCGCGGAACGGGACCGGCCGACGAAGGAGGCCCCATGTCGAGCGGAGGAGCGGACCGCGTGCGGCCCGGAAGACCGGAGGACGTCCCGGCGAGCTACCTCGACTCCACCGGCCGCGCCGATCTCCTCGCCGGAGGCGTCCGGATGATCCCCGTCGAGACGCCCGCCGGGACGTTCCGCGTCTGGACGAAGCGCGTCGGCAACAACCCGCGCGTGAAGCTCCTCCTCCTCCACGGGGGTCCGGGGTTCACGCACGAGACCTTCGAGGCGTGCGACGGGTGGCTTCCGGCGGCCGGCGTCGAGTACTACTACTACGACCAGCTCGGGTCGTATTACAGCGACCAGCCGGACCGGCCGGAGCTCTGGGAGCTGCCGCGGTTCGTCGACGAGGTGGAGCAGGTCCGCCGCGCCCTCGGACTCGGGAAGGAGTCGTTCTTCCTCCTCGGGCAGTCGTGGGGCGGGATCCTCGCCCTCGAGTACGCCCTCCGCCACCAGGAGCACCTGAAGGGCCTCGTCATCTCGAACATGATGTCGAGCATCCCGGCGTACAACGCCTACGCGCGCGACGTCCTGGCGCCGCGGATGGAGCCGGCGGCGCTCGCCGAGATCCGGCGGCTCGAAGCGGAGGGCCGGACCGACGACCCGCGCTACATGGAGCTCCTCGGCCCCCACTATTACGAGAGGCACGTCCTTCGGATCTCGAGGGACGGCTGGCCCGAGCCGCTGGTCCGCTCGTTCCGCCACATGAACCCGAAGGTCTACGTCCCGATGCAGGGGCCGAGCGAGCTCGGCGCCTCCGGGAAGCTCGAACGGTGGGACCGCTCCGCGGACCTCGGCACGATCCGCGTCCCGACGCTCGTCCTCGGCGCGGCGCACGACACGATGGACCCGGAGCACCTCCGCTGGATGGCGGGGGCCGTCGCCCGCGGCCGGTATCACCACTGCCCCGAGGGGAGCCACCTCGCGATCTACGACGACCAGGAGCGCTACTTCGACGGGCTGATCCGGTTCCTCCGCGACGTCGACGACGGCGTCTTCTAGCCCGCCGCTTCTTCGCGTCCGCTCTCCGGCGCACGTCCGAGGGCGACCGCGACGGCGAGGGCGACCGCGACGGCGAGCCCGACGCCGAGGAGAGCGGCGACGAGCCCGACGACGCCGCCCCACCCGGAGCGGGAGAGGACGACCCCGCCGAGCGTCCCGACGGCGCTCGACCCGGCGTAGTACGCGAGGAGGTAGTGCGCCGAGGCCGCGGCCTTCTCCGCTCCGCCGCGCCGGGCGACGCCGGTCGAGGCGACGGCGTGGGCCGTGAAGAACCCGAGCGTGAAGAGGGCGAGGGCGAGGAGCTTCGGCACGAGCGGGACGAGGAGCGTCCCGACCGCCCCGGCCAGCTGGCAGGCGACCCCGGCGAGGAGGACGCGCGGCCGCCCCACCCGGTCCGAGAGGCGCCCGGCGATCGGCGAGGCCGCGACGCCCACGGTGTAGAGGAGGAAGACCCAGGAGACGGCCGACGGGGCGAGGGACCAGGGCGGGCCCTGCAGGGAGAACGCGAGGTAGTTGTAGACGGTGACGAAGCTCCCCATCACGAGGAACGCCGTGGCGTAGAGGCCGAGGAGCACCGGATCGCGGGCGCTCGCGGCGAGGCCGCGACGAAGGGCCGATCGCGTGAGCGGCCTCGGATGGAAGCGGCGCGACGGCGGAACCGTTCGCGCGAACCAGGCCGCGAGGAGGAGGTCGACGAGGCCGAGGACGAGGAGCCCGCCGCGCCAGCCGAGGCGGGCGGAGAGAAGCCCGACGAGGATCCGTCCGACCATTCCCCCGACGGCGTTCCCGGCGATGAAGAGGCCCATCGCGGCTCCGGAGCGCCGCGGCTCGACCTCCTCCGAGAGGTAGGCCATCGCGACGGCCGGCACGCCGGCCAGGGCGAGCCCCTGCGCTCCGCGCAGCGCGACGAGGAGCGGGAACGACGGAGCGAACGGGACCGCGAGAGCGAGGAGCGCCGCCAGCAGGATCGCGACCCGGAGGACCCCGACCCGCCCCTTCGCGTCGGAGAGCGGCGCCCACGCGAGCATCCCGAGCGCGAGCGCGAGCGTCGCCGCGGAGAGGGAGAGGCTCGCCGCGGCCGGCGACAGGCCGAAGTCCGACGCGAGGAGCGGCAGGACCGGCTGCGTCTCGTAGAGGAGCGAGAAGGTGACGAACCCGGCCGCGAAGAGCTCGCGCCCCGTGGCGGCGGGAGGCCCCTCGGGGCCGGCTCCGTTCCTCGGGAGCGGAGGCTGCTCCTCACGCCATCGCGGACATCGTCCGCACGACGATCTCCCCCGCTTCCGCGACGTCGGCGTCGTCGACGTCGAGGTGCGTCACGAAGCGGAGGAGCCAGGGCGACTCGTCGAGCGCCAGGACCCCCGCCTCGGCGAGCCGCCGCGCGACCTCGGCGGCCCTCGTCCCCGTGAGCCGCGTCGAGGCGAAGACCATGTTCGTCTCCACGCGCGCGAGGTCGACGGAGAGTCCGGGCGCCTTCGCGATCGCCTCCGCGAGCGTCCGGCAGCGGCGGTGGTCGTCGGCGAGGCGCGCGACGTTCTCCTTCAGCGCGAAGAGCCCCGCGGCCGCGAGGATCCCCGCCTGGCGCATCCCGCCGCCGAGGAGCTTCCGGGCGCGCCGGGCCCTCTTCACGAAGTCCGCGGGGCCGACGAGGACCGACCCGACCGGCGCGCCGAGCCCCTTCGAGAGGCAGACGCTCACCGAGTCGAACGGGGCCGCGAGCTCCGGGAGCGGCCGCCCGCTCGCGACCGCCGCGTTGCAGACGCGCGCCCCGTCGAGGTGGAGGACGAGGCCGTGCCGGTCGCAGAAGGCCCGGACCGCGAGGACCCCGCGCGGGTCGAGGACCCGGCCGCCGCAGTGGTTGTGCGCGTTCTCGAGGGCGACGAGGCGCGTCCGCGCGTTGTGCGGGTCCTCCCCGCTGTGGACGAAGTCTTCCATCGTCTCCGGGTCGAGCATCCCGTCGTCGGACGCGAAGCTCCGCGTCTGGAGCGAGCCGAGGACCGCCGCGCCCCCCTGCTCGTAGAGGAGGACGTGGCTCTGCTCGTGGACGAAGACCTCGTCGCCGCGCTCGGTCCAGGCGAGGAGCGCCGCCTGGTTCGACATCGTCCCCGAGGGGACGAAGAGCCCCGCGGCCTTCCCGAAGAGCGTCGCGGCGTGCTCCTCGAGCGCCTTCACCGTCGGGTCGTCGCCGAAGACGTCGTCGCCGACCACGGCTTCCGCCATCGCTCGGCGCATCGCGGCCGAGGGCCGCGTCACCGTGTCGCTCCGCAGGTCGATCGTCCGCATCGCCGGGGCCCTCCGCTCCGGGCGACGGTACACCCGTCCGCCGCCCGGGCGGGCCGCGGGCTCAGGCGCCTTCGGGCATCGCCGCCATCGCGATGACGGAGAAGTGCGCCCCGAGCGGGTCCCGGAGGACGGCGAACGTCCCGACCTGCGGGATCCGGGTCGTCGGCACCGCCGCGCCGCCGCCCAGGGCCGCGGCCTTCCGGACCGCCGCCTCGCAGTCGGGAACGAGGAAGTAGGGCATCCAGTGCGGCGGGACGTCGCCCCACCCCTCCCCCTTCATCGGGAGGAGGCCGCCGATCGGCTGGTCGTCGCGGTGCGTCTCCCAGTACTCGGCCTCCGACGTCTCGGAAGCCTTCCACGTCCAGCCGAACAGGCCGCCGTAGAACGCCTTCGCGCCGGCGGGGTCCTTCGTCACGAGCTCCGTCCAGCAGAGCGTGTGGTCCTCGCCCACGAGCTGCGCGCCGATGTGCCCGCGCGCCTCCCAGAGCGCGAAGACGACCCCCTCCGGGTCGGCGACGACCGCCATCCGGCCGACCCCTTCCACGTCGAACGGCCCGTGGCAGACCTTCCCGCCGAGCTCCGTCGCCCTCGCGGCCGACGCGTCGGACGAGGCCGTCGAGACGTAGGTCATGAAGTGGGACGGCACCTTCTGCTCGAGCTCGGGCCCGCTCAGCGTCCGGAGGGCGGCGACGTCCTTGCCGCGCAGCTTCAGGAGCGTGTAGGCGCCGCCCGCCGTCGGGACGTCGACGGCCTCCCAGCCGAAGAGGCCGGCGTAGAACGCCTTCGCCTTCGCAGCGTCGGGGGTGGCGAGCTCGGGCCAGCAGAACGAACCGGGCAGCAGCTCCGTGCGCTCGGACATGGGGGACCCTCCTTTCGAAGTGCGCGAATGCTAGACGAACGGGCGCCGGAAGTCGCCCCGTCCGCGCCCGCGCTCTCCGGACGACGCCCCGGGGTCGGTTTCCTCCGACGCCCCCTCTCGTTCTACGCTTGCCGCCGGAGGCTCCCATGGCCGAAGGCAAGCTCCCCCTCGCCGCGTTCGTCGACGCCGCCCGCGGGACCGTTCCCGCGGACCTCGTCTTCCGGAACGCGCGCGTCGTCAACGTCCTGACGGGCGAGATCCACGAGGAGACGGTCGGCGTCTCCGGCGACCGCGTCCTCGGTTTCGGTCCGTACCGCGCGGCCGACCCGGCGAACGAGATCGACCTCCGGGGCGCGTTCCTCGCGCCGGCCTTCTGGGACGCTCACATCCACGTCGAGTCGACGATGACGACGCCCCCCGTCTTCGCGCGGCTCGCGGCGGCGCACGGCACGGCCGCCGTCGTCACCGACCCGCACGAGATCGCGAACGTGCGCGGCGCCGAGGGGCTCGAGTCCTTCCTCGCGTCGGCCGAGGGGCTTCCCGTGGAGTTCCACGTCATGCTCCCCTCGTGTGTCCCGGCGACGCACCTGGAGACCGCCGGCGCGGCCCTCGGGGCGGAGGAGCTCGCCGCCTTCTACGGGAGGAAGTACGTCCTCGGCCTCGCCGAGATGATGAACGTCCCCGGCTTCCTCTTCGGCGACCCGGGCGTCCGGGCGAAGGTGGAGGACGCCGCCTCCCGGGGCCTCCCGATCGACGGCCACTCGCCGCTCCTGACGGGCCTCGACCTGAACGCCTACGTCGGCGCCGGCATTCGGACCGACCACGAGTGCCTCGGCCGCGAGGAGGCGGCGGAGAAGTCCCGGCGCGGGATGTCGATCTGGATCCGCGAGGGAACGGCCGCGAAGAACCTCGACGACCTCCTCCCGCTCGTGACTGCCGCCAGTTCCGAGCGCTTCGCGTTCGCGACGGACGACCGCCACCCGTGGGACCTCCTCGCCCACGGCCACGTCGACCACCACGTGAGGCGGGCCATCGCCCTCGGCCTCGACCCGGTCCTCGCGTTCCGTCTCGCTTCTCTCTCGGCCGCGCGGCACTACGGCTTCCGCGACCGCGGCGCGATCGCCCCCGGCTACCGCGCCGACCTGATCACGTTCGAGAGCCTCGACGACGTCCGCCCCGACCTCGTCGTCCTCGGCGGCCGGCGCGTCGCCCGGGGCGGGCGGCTCCTCGTCGAGGTCCCGTCGCGCGGAATCTCCGAAGGGCCGTCGTTCCGCGTGGACGGGTTCGACGCGTCGCGCCTCCGCCTGCCCGCGACCCCCGGCGCGCACGTCCGCGTCATCGAGGTCCACCCCGGCTCCCTCGCGACCGGCTCCGGCAGCGCCGCCGCGCTCGTCGTCGACGGCTCGGCCGCCGCCGACCCCTCGCGCGACCTCGCGAAGCTCGCCGTCGTCGAGAGGCACCGCGGCACCGGAAACGTCGGCGTCTCCTTCGCGCGCGGATTCGGCCTCGCGCGCGGGGCGATCGCCTCCTCCGTCGCTCACGACTCGCACAACGTCGTCGTCGCCGGCTGCGACGACGCCTCCATGGAGACCGCGGTCCGCCGCGCCGCCGAGATCGGCGGCGGCATCGTCGTCGCGCACGGGGCCCGGGTCCTCGCCGAGGTTCCGCTCCCCGTCGCCGGCCTCATGTCGAACGCCTCCCTCGAGGAGGTCGACGCCGCCGAGAGGAGGGCGAACGAGGCGACGCGCGCGCTCGGCACCGCCGTCGACCACCCCTTCATGACGCTCGCCTTCCTCGCCCTCCCCGTGATCCCCGAGCTGAAGCTCACGGACAGGGGGCTCGTCAACGTGGCGCAGTTCCGTCACGTGTCGCCGCTCGCGTGAGGCGCGGGGAAGGCCCCGGGTCCGAGGCCGCTCCGGCCGGAGGCCGACCCCGACCCGGGGTCACCCGACTCGGTGTCAGGCGTGAAATCGTGTATTTCTGCGAAATACACGATTTCACGCCTGGCACCGGTGATGACCCCGTGGACCGATTCGAGACGGGCCGCGCCGGCGGGGCCCCCCGCGGAGCCTTCGCGTGACGGCCGTCGGCGTCCTCGCGTTCCTCTCGGTCAAGCTCGTCGCCTACGCGGCGTGGTGCCGGCTGGGCCTCGCCCTCCTCGCGCCGGACCGCCCCGCGTCGCCGCTGCGACGCGCGGGATTCCTCGCCGTCGTCCGCCTGGCGCTCGGCTTTCTCCTCGGGTGGCTCTTCCTCTTCGGCCTCGCCGTGGTCGCCCCGGCGCAGAACCGCCTCGGAGTCCCGCCCGTCGCCCTTCTCGCCGGCTCCGCCCTCCTCCGCTTCCTGGAGTGGTCGTTCGTCGGCGCGCTCGCCGCCGGGCGCGCACGCTCGGCGCGGGCCGTCCTGCTCGGCCGGAGCGGGAAGGAGCACCTCTGGCGCGTCGGCGGCGTCGCCCTCTCGTTCGCAACCGACCTCGCAGGGCTCCTCGGCGCAGGCGCCCTCGGACTCGTCCCGTGCTGACGTCCGCCCCGCGCGACGCGGGCGATTCACGAAGGAGGCTCCCATGAAAACCGTCCGTCACTCGATCACCATCCGCGCGCCCCGCGAGGCCGTCTGGGACGCGATGCTCGGGCCGGAGACCTACAGGGCCTGGACCGCTCCGTTCTGCGAGGGCTCGTACTACGAGGGCTCCTGGAACACGGGAGACCGGATCCGCTTCCTCGGACCGGGCGGCGCGGGGGGGATGACCTCGGTCATCGCGGAGAGCCGCCGTCCCGAGTTCGTCTCGATCAAGCACCTCGGGATCGTCAAGGACGGCGTCGAGGACACGACGAGCCCCGCGGCCACCGCGTGGGCCCCGGCGTTCGAGAACTACACCTTCGTCGACGAGTTCGGCGCCACGGCGCTGACCGTCGAGGTGGAGACCCCCGAGGACTTCGAAGCGTTCATGAACGAGGCCTGGCCGAAGGCGCTCGCGAAGCTGAAGGAGATCTGCGAGGAAGCCGCCTCCCGCTGACCTTCGGCTCGGAGCTATCCTCGCCCGGATGCAGGCCCCTCGAATGGACATCCTCGACGCCGTCGGCAAGACCTCTCTCGTTCGCCTCCGGAGCGTCGTCCCGGCGGGCTCCGCGGACGTCCTCGTCAAGCTCGAGGGAGAGAACCCCACCGGGAGCATGAAGGACCGGATGGCGCTCGCCGTGATCTCGCGCGCCGAGGCGGACGGGCGCCTTCCCCCCGGCGGCACGGTCGTCGAGTACACCGGCGGAAGCACCGGGACGTCGCTCGCGTTCGTCTGCGCCGCGAAGGGCCACCGGATCCGGATCGTCACCTCCGACGCCTTCAGCCGCGAGAAGCGGGACCACATGGCCGCGCTCGGCGCCGAGCTGACGCTCGTCCCGAGCGAGGGGGGCCTCACCACGAAGAAGCTGATCCTCGACATGATCGAGGCGGCCCGCGCCATCAGCCGCGAGCCGGGGTCGTACTTCACGAACCAGCTCGAGAACGCCGACGCCATCGCGGGCTACTACCCCCTGGCCGAGGAGATCCGGAGCCAGGCCGGCGGGGACGTCGACGCCTTCGTCCACTCCGTCGGGACCGCGGCGTCGCTGCGCGGCGTCGCGACGGTCCTCAGGCGCGAGGCTCCCCGCGTGCGGATCGTCGCCGTCGAGCCCGCGGAATCGTCCGTCCTCCTCGGAGGCCCGGCCGGCCCGCACAAGATCGAGGGGGTCGGAATCGGCTACCGGCCGCCGCTCTGGGAGCCCTCCCTCGTCGACGAGGTCCTCGCCGTCACGACGGAGGAGGCAAAGGAGATGACGCGGCGCCTCGCGCGGGAGGAGGCGCTCTTCGCGGGGACCTCCACCGGCGCAAACGTCGTCGCGTCGCTCCGCGTCGCCGCGCGCCTGGGGTCCGGCGCGAAGGTCGCGACGCTCGCGTGCGATTCCGGTCTCAAGTACCTCAGCACGGACGTCTACCGGAGGGCCTGATCCCGGGCCTCGAGCAGCCGCCGGCGTCCCGGGGGGCCGGCCGCTAAGATCGAGCGCGTGATCTCCTTCTTCACGCCTCTCCACGAAGGCCACGCCCCCCGGTACGAGAATTTCCGCGGCGAGCGCGTTCCCTGCTTCGAGTCGCCCGTCCGGGCGGCGTTCGTTCGCGACGCGCTCGTGGCGCGGGGACACGAGCTCCGGACACCGACGATCGACGCCGCTCCCCTCCTCGCGCGCGTCCACTCCCCGCGCTACCTCGCGTTCCTCGAGTCCGCCTGGAGCCAGTGGATCGCCCGCGACGCGGGGAACGCCGAGGTCCAGCCGTTCCCGTCGGTCTGGCCGGTCCGGACGCTCCGGAGCGACGTCGAGCCGGACGACTTCGTGGCCCGCCTCGGTCTCTACTCGATGGACAACGGGACGCCGCTCGCGGCCGGCACCTGGGCCGCCGTGAAGGCGGCGGCCGACGCCGCCGCGAGCGCGGCCGAGCTCGTCGCCTCCGGCGAGAGGTGCGCCTTCTCCGCGACGCGTCCGCCCGGCCACCACGCCGGAGCCGACTTCATGGGAGGCTACTGCTTCCTGAACAACGCCGCGGTCGCCGCCGAGGCGCTGCTCCTGCGGGGCTCGCGGCGCGTCGCGCTTCTCGACGTCGACTACCACCACGGCAACGGGACGCAGAGCCTCTTCTACGGCCGCGCCGACGTCCTGTTCGCGAGCCTCCACGCCGACCCTCGCTTCGAATACCCGTTCTACCTCGGCCACGCCGACGAGACGGGCGAGGGCGGCGGCGAGGGCTTCAACCTGAACCTCCCGCTGCCGGCGGGCACGCGCGGCGCGGAGTGGCTCGCCGCGCTCGAGACGGCCTGCGCCCGGTTCGCGGAGACCGGCGCCGACGCGCTCGTCGTCTCCCTCGGCCTCGACACCTACGCCGGCGACCCCCTCACGAAGTTCGCGCTCGAGCCGGAGGACTTCCGGCGCCTCGGCGCGCGCCTCTCGCGCCTCGGCCTCCCGACGGTCCTCGTCCTCGAGGGGGGCTACGCCGCCTCGGAGCTCGGCACGAACGCGACGAACGTCCTCGACGGTTTCGAGAACGCCTGACACGCACGGACCGGCGGCGAGGGCAGCGAGGGGTCGGGCAGTGAGGGGTCAGGCGTGAAATCGTGTATTGTCGGCGACAATACACGATTTCACGCCTGACCCCGACTTCGGCTTCCCCGATGCGTGATACGCGACACCTCGGCGCGGCGGCGGCGCTCGACCGGTGATGCAAAGCACCTGTTCCTCCTCCCGCGGGTGCTATGAACGGCGCACCAAGCACCAAGGAGAACGAACCATGCAGACCCGGATCGACGTGCGCGCCGTGCCCATCCCGCAGGGAGTCGCCGATCTCGCCGGCGCCCACCACCTCTTCATCGTCTGGACGGGGGAGGACGGCAAGGAGCTCTTCCTCCGCGGAGGGCCGGGCAACCCGAAGCTCGGCCCCGTCGATCAGGACTCGATGGGCTTCGGGGCGATCCAGTGCACGTGGGGCCCCTACGTCCCGGGCTCGATCGACTACAACCCGGGGGCGAAGTCCGTCCGGGTCGGCGTCGGCTACCGGAAGGAGAGCTACGACAGGATGGTCCGCGTCTGCCAGACGATCAACTTCATGGGGATCGGCTACCGCGCCACCGGGCCGAACAGCAACTCGGTCGCCCGGACGCTCCTCACGGTGCTCGGCATCCCGCCGAAGAAGCCGGACGTCCTCACGCCGGGCTGGGATCACCCGCCGCTGGCGCGCTGACGCCCGCCGGGGCCGCGCCCCGGGTTCCGCTCTCCGAGCGCCCCGGGGTCAGGCGTGAAAACCAGTATTTACCCGGGCAAAAAACCAATTAAACCCGGGCCCCCCCCCGAGTGTTTTGAAGCCAGTCCCCCCACCCGGTCGTCCTTCAGACTTAGGATTGCGGTCCATGAGCAGCGTCCGTCCGGTGTCCGGGACCTACAGTCTCCACTTCGCTCCCTACATCGCGCTCGTGACCGAGCCCGACGTCCTCGCCGTCCTCGAGACGCAGGGGGTAGCTTTCGAGACGGCCCTGCGCCGCCTCCCGGCGGCGACGGCGCGCTCGCGTTACGCCGAGGGGAAGTGGAGCGTCGCCCAGGTCGTCGGGCACGTCGTCGACTCCGAGCGGGTGTTCGGCTACCGGGCGCTCGCCACCGCACGCGGCGAGAAGGCGACGCTCCCGAGCTTCGACGAGGACGCCTACGCGGCCGCCGCCGGACACGACGACTGCCCCCTGGACGAGCTCCTCGACGAGCTCGCTGCCCTCCGGCGGAGCCACGTCCTCATGTTCCGCCACCTCGACGGCGCCGCCTGGGACCGCCTCGGGCTCGTCGGGGGACACCCGAACGCCGCCCGCGCCTGGGCCTTCGTCATGGCGGGGCATCTTCGCCACCACGCGAACGTCCTCCGGGAGCGCTACGGAATCCCGGTCGAGGCGTGACCGGCTGCGCGAGCGAGGCCCGCAGGGGCTCTGCCGCCCCGCGATGAGCGTCGTCTCCGAGATCCGTCCCTCGACCGCCCCGGCCCGATGACGGAGGTCGTCGAACGCATGAAGCACCTGCCCCAGCTCTTCGAGAACAACCGCTCCTGGGCCGAGGGCCTGCGCCGCACCGACCCCGAGTTCTTCTCGCGGCTCTGCCGCCAGCAGGCGCCCCCCTACTTCTGGATCGGCTGCTCCGACAGCCGCGTCCCCGCCAACGAGATCGTCGGGCTCCTGCCGGGCGAGCTCTTCGTCCACAGGAACGTCGCGAACCTGGTCGTCCAGAGCGACCTGAACGCCCTGTCCGCCCTCCAGTTCGCCGTCGACGTCCTCCGCGTCCGGCACGTCATCGTCTGCGGGCATTACGGCTGCGGGGGCGTCCTCGCGGCGCTGCAGGACGAGCGGCACGGCCTCGTCGACAACTGGCTCCGGCACGTCGGCGACGTGCGGGAGAAGCACGGCGCGCAGCTCGGCAGGCTCGACTCCGCGAGGGCGGTCCGGGACCGCCTCTGCGAGCTGAACGTCATCGAGCAGGTCCGGAGCGTCGCCTGCACGACGATCGTCCGCGACGCCTGGGCGCGCGGGCAGGAGCTCTCGCTCCACGGCTGGGTCTACGCGCTCGAGGACGGCCTCCTCCGGGACCTCGGCGTCTCGGCCCGGACCGGGGCCGAGCTCGCCGAGGCCTACGTCCGCGCCGTCGCCGAGCGCCCCGCCGGCGTGGCGCCCCCAGTCGGCGAGAGAGGACCCTGAGCGTCCGTCAGTAGTACTCGGCCAGGACGAGCGTCCGCTCCGTCCCGTCGGCGAGGGTGAAGCGCACCTTCGTCCCCGCTTCGGCCTCGGCCCAGCGGAGCTCCTTTCTCCACGAATCCGGACCCGCCGGCTCTCCGTCGAGCGCCGTGACCCGCTCGCCCGCCTTCCAGCCCGCCGCCGCGGCCGGGCTTCCGGGAGCGACGAATTCGACGACGAGGGCGCCGTCCACCCAGTCGAGGTCGAGGCCCGTCTTGTCCTTCGAGAAGGGGGCGGCGAGGCCCGGTCCCGGCTCGAGCCAGAGAGCGGAGCGCGAGTAGTCGAAGAGGACCCGGAACCGCGCGAGGATCCCCGCGCCCAGGTTCCCTTCCTGGCGCTTCGTGTCGAAGGCGCCGCCGACGTCGGTCGTCTGGAACGAGGCCGGGACGTTCCGCAGCTCGTAGCCGGCGATCGAGACGGAGCGGAGCGTCGCGAGCTTCGAGATCGTGGCGCCGCCGACGCCTCCGCCACGGCTCTCCGAGACGGGCCGCCCCTCGAGGAGCCGTCGCGCGTCTGCGTAATGGCGGAAGACGGAGAGGGCGCCCCCCTGGCCGGTGTCGAGCCCGACGACGACCGGCTCGTCCCCCTCGATCGAGATCCGGAGGCTCTTGTGCCCGTCCTCGGCCGGGAGGAGGTCGACGCGCCGGCCCGGTCCTTCGTAGCGGAACGCGGCCGCGTCGTGGAGCCGGAGGCGCGAGCCGGGATAGTCGAGGTCTACGACGAGGGCGTGGAAGAGCTCCTTGCCGAGGATGACGGGGAGCGGCCGGCCGAGCCTCCGCCCCACGTCGGAGAGGTCGATGACCGCCGCCGAGATCGGGCCGATCTCGACGCCGGCCACCTTCAGCGTGAGCCCGGAGACGAGTCCGGCGCCGACGTTCCCGCCGGTGCCGCGCGCCTCGAGCTCCCCTTCGGGGCGGAGCTTCAGCCTCTCGGCGAGCCCGCGGTCGAGGACGGTCATGCCGGCGCCGGAGTCGAGGACGACGTCGGTCGGGACGCCGTTCAGCTCGCCCGCGAGGAAGACGTACCTCTTCCGGAAGAGCTCGACCGGGACCCAGTCGGTCGTCTTCCGCCCCGCCGGGAGACGGACGAGCGAACCCGTCGGGACCGGCGCGGCGAAAAGGGCGTCCTCGAGCCCCCGGTTCAGGGCCACTTCTTCCCACGCCAGGCTCTGCGCCTGGCGGGCGGTCTCCCCCTCGATCTCCTGTCGGGCGGCGATGCGGACGCCGTTCACGAGCCGGACGTCCGCGAAGGTCGTCCAGGTCGTCCGGCCGTCCTGGACGTTTCTCTCGTACCGCGACTCCCCCGTCGCCGGGTCGACCAGGAGATCGCAGGTGTCGCCGTCGGGGTACGTGAAGCGGAGGACCGACCACGAGCGGCCACCGCGCGCCTCGGAGCCGGCCACGCTCGTGACGACCCCGTCCCCGCGAAGGTGCCGACCGAACGTCCTGTCGAGCGCGCGTCGCTGGAGCCGGACCTTGTCGAGCCCCATCGGCTCGATCTGACCGCTCGCGTTCCGCTCCCACCCCTCGCTTCCCGCGAGGACCTCGACGCTCCGGAGGACCTTCAGGTCGACCTCGGTTCGCTGGCGGCCATCCCGCCGGGCTCGAACCGAGAGACGGCCGGAGAGACCGGCGACGCGGATCGTCCCGTCGAGGCTGAGGTCCTTCATCGCGTCGAGAGCCGGCCAGCCTCCGAGCCACGCCACGTGCTTCTCGACGAGCGTCGCGGCGTCCGCCGCGACGGGTTCCGCGGCCGGGGCCTCCGGGCGCGCCGCGAGCCGCCCCGCGCCGAGGAGCGGAGCGAGGAGGAGGGCGAGGGTCACGAAGAGTCGTCGTGCGCGGGAGGTCATTCGTCTTCTCCGTTCTCCGCCGCATCGGCGCCCCGTCCGATCGCCTCCTGGAGCCGCCGAAGGCCGGCGGGGCGGCTCGAGAGGAGGGAGATCCCGACGAGGGCGTCGGAGTCGGCGAGCGAGTCGCGCCCCTTCCACGCGGTGTGGAGGAGCTCCATGGCGACGTGGTTGTGGTGGAGGCACGACAGGAACGTGCTTCGGCTCCAGACCGCCTGGTGAACGGCCTCGAGCGCGGGGTCGAACAGGGCGAGGAGGTGCTCCTCCGCGTCGACGACGAGGGAGAGCTGCTGGCCCGGCCACTCCGTCAGCGCCCTCCGGGAGTCGGGCTCGACGACCTCCGCGACGCCGCTCAGGTCCCGGCGGCCGTACGTCTTCACGACCACCCGGACGCCGCGGGAGACGGCCCCCTCGAGGTCGCCGGCCAGGAGGTCGAGCGGACCCGGGAAGAGGTCGGCGAGGACGATCTCGCGGGCCCGCCCGAGCATCGCGCGAGCGCGCTCGAAGACCTGGTCGCGTGCGCGGAGGGCGTAGACCCTCTCGTCGGCCGTCGTCGAGGAGCGCCGGGCGAGGGCCGCCCGGGCCGCTTCCCGCTTCTCCCGCGACCGCCGCTCCAGGCCGGCCAGGAGCTCGTCGGGCGGCACCGCCCGAATCAGGCGGTTCTCCCCCTCGTCGACCTGGACCGCTCCCTGCTGCACGAGGGACGCGATCGCCTTGTAGGTATTCGCCGTCGGCTTCCCGATCGCGTGGCTTATCCGGTAGCCCGTGGCCGCCTCGCCCTGGACGAGGAACGCATAGACGAGAGCCTCGATCTCGGAGAAGCCAAGCTCCTGGAGTGATTTGGAGACGTCTTCGTCGATACTAGTAGTCATAGCAACTAATAATCTGGAACGAAGAAGCCCGGTTGTCAAGGACCCGCCGACGAAATCGCGCCCGGGCGGCTCGCCGTCCGCCCTCTGGTCGGACGACGTGCGGGGTCCGGCGTCCGTAGAAATCGTCGACTTCTCAGATCGAGGTACTCCGCATGCGGCTCCGAACGATCACGCTCGCCCTGACGCTCCTTCCCTTCTGCGCGTCCCCGCTCGCGGCCCAGGAACGCCTCGACCCCGCGGAGGTCTACCGCGACACCCGCGGTGACCTCGCCCGGGTCCGGGACGTGGCGTTGATGAAGCTGGCCGAGCTGTCGAAGACGTCCCGGGTCCTCGGGGGCCTCCTCGCGACGGCCGATTCGCTCTCCGCCGGGACGCCGTCGATGTCGCTCGCGGAGGCCTTCCGGCGGCTCGAGGAGGTCGAGGCGCTCCTCGAGAAGGAGCCCGTCCTGCCCGAGCCGGTGCCCTCGACCGTTCGGCGGGCCCGGCTCCTGCTGACACGGCCGGGGACGGAGCTCGCGCCGGCGCGAGCACGAGCCGAGCTCTTCCTCGTCCTGAACCCGCTCGAGGAGCACCTCGTCCAGCTCTCCGAGTTGGCGATCCAGGACGCGTCGATCCTCGAGTCGTTCGCCTCGTCGCTCCACCAGAGCTCGGCCGGCCTCCGGACGGGCGCCCTTCCGGCGGTCCGGACGCTCGTCCAGGCGCGTCGCCTCGCGCTGGAGTGAGCTCGGGCGCCTGCGGCGCCGTCAGCGCAGGACCAGCGGGACGAGGAGGAGGACGCCGGCCGGGATGACGACGCAGGCGAGGAGGTTGAGCCGGAAGCCGGCCCGGACCATCTGCGTGATCGGAACCAGCCCCGAGCCGTAGACGATCGCGTTCGGCGGGGTGGCGACAGGCAGCATGAACGCCATGCTGCATCCGAGCGCGCATCCGAGCGACGGCTCGAGCGGCGAGACGCCGGCCGCCTGCGCGCTCGCGATCGCGAGGGGAATCAGCATCGTCGCGGCGGCGGTGTTCGACGTCACCTCGGTGAAGAAGATCGAGAAGACGGAGAAGACGATCGTCAGCCCTGCCAGCGTCGAGACGCCCGTCGCCCCCACGAGGCCGTGCCCGAGCGCCTCGGAGAGCCCCGTCCGGAACATGGCGGCGCCGAGGGAAAGGCCCCCGCCGAAGAGGAGGAGCGTCCCCCAGTCGATCTTCGTCGCCTCTCCCCAGCTCATCGCCCGGCTGCCGCCGGCGCCCCCCGGCAGGAGGAAGAGGAGGCTCGCTCCGAGCACGGCGACTGCTCCCTCGGGGAGAGCGCGTCCGAGAGAGAGCGCGACCGGGTGCTCCGCGCCGAGGAGGAGTGCGAGGAGCCCCGGTCCGACCCAGCAGGAGACGGTGGCGAGGACGGCCACGGCCACGCTCCGCTCCCCCGTCGTCCAGGGACGCGTTCCTCCGGACTCTGCCGCGACGGGGCGCACCGGCGCCGCACCTCCTCCGTTCCAGCCCAGGACGAGGGCCGTCGCCGCGACCATCGCGAGGAGTATCGGCAGCGCGACGAGGAGCCAGGGGACGAAGCCGACGCGAATCCCGGCGAGCGCCGAGAGCTGCCCGATCGAGACGAGGTTCGGCGGCGAGCCGACGGGCGTCCCGACGCCGCCGACGGACGCGCCGTAGGCGCAGGCGAGGAGAAGGGCGCGCGCGAGCGGCGAGCGGCCCGACCCCTCCGAGAGGGTCCCGAGCGTCCCGAGCGCGATCGGGTAGAGCATCGCCGTCGTCGCGGAGTTCGAGAGCCACATCGAGAGCGCCGCCGAAAGGGCGAGGAACGTGACGACGACGCGTCGCGGGGAAGAGCTCGCCGCCGGGATCGCCAGGATCGCCCGCGCGATCCTTCGATCCAGCCCGTGGGCGCTCATCGCGCCCGCGAGGAGGAACGACCCGAGGAAGAGAAAGATGATCGGGTCTCCGAACGCCGCGAACGCCTCCTTCGCGGGCGCCACCCCGAGGACGACGGTCAGCGCCGGGCCGAGGATCGCCGTCGCGGGGAGCGGCACCGCCTCGGTGATCCACCAGACGAGGACCCACGCGACGACGGCGAGGAGCTTCGCCGCCGCGACCGGCAGCGCGGCCGGAGGGAACGCGAGGAGGACGAAGAAGGCGAGCGGGCCGAGGACGAGGCCGACGCTCCTCCGCATCCTCTCGAAGCGTTCTTCCGCCTCGGAGAGGCGCCCCTCCGGGGGAGACGTGTCGGGAAGGGAAGCGTGGGGCTGCACCGCGGCCCCTCAGTCTAGGCCCGGCCGCGGCTCGTGTCTCGCGAAGAGGCGCTATCGTTCTTCCATGCACGCCTCGTCCTTCGCTCCCGCCCGCTACGCGCGCCACCGAGAGCTCCACCGGACCGACCGGATCGGCTGGCTTCGGGCGTCCGTCCTCGGAGCCAACGACGGCCTCATCTCCACCGCGAGCCTCGTCGTGGGCGTCGCCTCGACCGGAGCCACCCCGGGCTCCGTCGCCGTCTCCGCGGCGGCCGGCCTCCTCGCCGGGGCGATGTCGATGGCCGCCGGGGAATACGTCTCCGTCAGCTCGCAGGCGGACACCGAGCGGGCCGACCTCGAGAAGGAGCGCCACGAGCTGGCCACGGACGAGCCCGGAGAGCTCGCGGAGCTCGCCAGCATCTACGTTTCCCGCGGGCTCGACCGCGACCTCGCGGACCGGGTCGCCGAGCAGCTCATGGCGCACGACGCCCTCGGCGCCCACGCCCGCGACGAGCTCGGGATGTACGAATCAACCGCCGCCCGGCCGATCCAGGCGGCCCTCTCGTCGGCCGCCAGCTTCGCCGTCGGCGCCGCCCTTCCCGCCCTCGCCGCCGCCCTCGTCCCGGGCCGGCTCCTCGTTCCGCTCGTCGCGGCCTCGACGCTCGTCCTCCTCGCCGGGCTCGGCGGGCTGGCCGCCCGGATCGGCGGCGCTCCGATGTGGACCGGTGCGGGCCGCGTGACGTTCTGGGGAGCGCTCGCGATGGGCGTCACCGCTGCAGCGGGAGCGTTCTTCGGAGCCGTCGGCTGAGCGCCCTCCGCGCGGCGCCGCCCGGGAGAATCGAGACCTGACCCCTATAATCGACCCATGCCCCGCTACGTCGGATTCCTCCGGGCCGTGAACGTCGGCGGGCGGATCGTGAAGATGGACCGCCTCCGGCAGCTCTTCGAGGAGACCGGCTTCACGGGGGTCTCCACCCACCTGGCGAGCGGGAACGTCCTCTTCACGGCGGGACGCGGCCGGAGCACGACCCACGAGGCGAAGATTGAAAAGGCGCTCGCGACCGGGCTGGGATGGGAGGTCGCCACCTTCCTCCGGACCCCGGCCGAGATGGCCGCGGTCGTCGACCGGCTCCCCTTCGCCGCCGAAGACGTCGCGACGGCGCACGCGGTCTACGTCGGCTTCCTCAAGTCGCCTCCCGCTCCGGAAGCGCACGCCCTCCTGCACGGACTCCGGACCCCGACGGACGCCCTCGAGGTCCACGGCCGTGAGGTCTACTGGCTCTGCCGCGTCCGGACGGCCGCCTCGGAGCTCTCGGGGGCCAGCCTCGAGAAGGCCCTGAAGCTCGCCGCCACGTTCCGGAACATGACCACCGTGCGCGCCGTCGCGGCGAAGCTCGCCCTCTGAGGCCCCGTCCCGGGCAGTCGCCGACCCGACGGTCGGAGCGGCGGGCTCCGGCTCGACCCTGCCGCAGCTCCCGTGACGCCGATCACACCCGGCCGGCGAAAGGTCTCTCCCCGACGCGACACTTTCCGAGCCAGAGGTGAATCACATGAGAACCGCGAAGGGCCTCGGCGCTCTTGCCATCCTTCTCTCTTCCGCCGTCTCCCCGGCGCACGCGCTCGCTCAATCGCGCGAGGAGACGCAGTGGATCGTGACGACGGCCCGGGGCACGGGTGCTCGCGGCCAGACGTACTACTCGACCGTCCACCTGTTCAATCCGCACACGGTCGACGTCTCGGCGACCTGGACGTTCCTCCCGCAGAGCGCGCTCGACCCGTACGGCCGGGCTCTCGGCGAGAACGTGAACGCCCCCTCCACGACCGTCGTCGTCCCCGCCGGCAAGGCGATCGACCTGACCTCCCTCTGGCCCTCCTCCGGCGCCGGCGCCGCGGGGGCCGTCCGGATCGTCTCGATCCAGCCCGAGACGCAGCCGGAGCCCCTCTCCGTCACGGCTCATTCGGTGACGAGCGTCTACGCGCCCGCCGCGGGCCGGGTCGTCGCCGGGCCGTTCATCCCGGGGCAGGGTGAGGCGTCGCTCCTCCGGGCCGGGGAGATCGGCCGCATCCGCTCCCTTCTGACCGGGTACTCCGAGACCGCCTCGTACCGGAGCAACGTCGTCCTCCTCTCGACGGATCCCGTCGAGGAGACGGAGCTGACGCTGACGCTGTTCGACCACTCCGGAGAGTCGCGCGGGAGCCGGTCGATCACGCTCGGCCGGCTCGCTCAGACCCAGGTCAACGACGTGGCCGACGTCTTCGACTACGTCCTCTGCCTGCACGGCTGCCCTTCGGCGAGCCCGTTCCCCGAGGCGTTCGAGATCGAGGTCCGCGTCCTCAGCGGCGGCCCGGTCGCCGCGGCGGGCATCGTCCTCGAGAACGAGACGGGCTCGACAACCTTCGTTCCGGCGCTCCGAACCGCGGCGCCGTAGCCGACGGGTCGCCGGGAGGGAGCGCGGGCCGACGCTTCCCCCGGCTCGGCGCTCCGCTCCCCGGCCGGGGAGGAGCGATACTCCGGAAAAGCTCCAACCCGGACGAAAGGGAGAAACTCTCATGGAAAGAACCGGAGTCGTCACGTTCCTCGGCAACCCGCTCACGCTCGTCGGCCCGGCCGTCGAGGCGGGCGACAAGGCCCCCGACTTTACCGTCCTCGACAACGGACTCGCCCCGAAGACCCTCGCCGACTTCGCCGGGAAGACGGTCGTCCTCAGCGTCACGCCGTCCCTCGACACGCCCGTCTGCGACGCGCAGCTCCGGAAATTCAACGAGGCGGCGACGAAGCTCGGAGACGACGTCGTCGTCCTGAACGTCTCGATGGACCTCCCGTTCGCGAACAAGCGCTTCTGCTCCGTCGCCGGGATCGAGAAGGCGACGACGCTGAGCGACCACCGCGACGCCTCGTTCGGTCAGGCCTGGGGCGTCCTCGTGAAGGAGCTCCGCCTCCTCGCCCGCGCGATCTTCGTCGTCGGGAAGGACGGGCTCGTGAAGCACGCCGAGGTCGTCCCCGAGATGACCCACCACCCCGACTACGACAAGGCGCTCGCCGCCGCGAAGTAGCGTTCTCTTCGCGGAGACAGCCGCGCCGGGCCGCCGCGACGCGAGGGCGCGGCGGCCCGCTTTCGTCTCCGTCTCCTCTGCGGAACGCGGAGGACGTCCTCGTTTCCGGGGAGGGTCAGGTCCACCGGAACGCGGGCCTAGTCGTCGTCGTGCGGCGGCCTCGCGCGCCTCGGTGTCCTCGTGGGCTCCGGCGTCCTCGTGGGCTTCGGCGTCCTCGTCGGGGCGACCGTGGGCGTCGGTCCGGGTGTCTTCGTCGGCAGGGGCGTTCTCGTCGGTGTCGCGGTCGGCGTCGGCGAGGGCCGCGGCGTCGCGGTCGCACGGGGCGTCGGGGTCGGAGTGGGCGACCCGCCGCCCGGAGGGTCGCCCTCACCGCCCGGCCCGTTGTGGCAGGAGTAGCAGCCGACGGGCGTCCCGGCCGCGAACGTGACGTTCACGTCCTCGACCTCGAACGTCCGCGCCGCGAAAGCCCGGGAGAGGACCGTCCCCCGGTCGTCCGCGCCGTGGCAGGAGCGGCACGAGGCGAGGTCGCCGTGCTCGGCGTACTCGCCGTGCTCCTCGACCCACCACGAGCCGACCGGGTGCATCCCGTGGGGTCCTCCGGCGGCCGTCCGCGGGACGTTCCCGCCGTGGCAGGCCGCGCACTCCCCGAGCGTCCCCGCGTGACCCTGGAGGTCAAGGGACTGGAGGTTGTCGTTCGCGTGGGACGAGGGGTACTCGGCGTGCGTCGAGCCGTGGCAGGCCGAGCACTGGAGCCCGCCGTGCCCCTTCGAGAAGCGGTAGAGCGAGAGGCCCGCGGCGGGCGCGTTCGCGTTCGTCGCGAAGCGCGGGTCGGCGGCGACGCGGGGGTTGCCGGAGGCGTCGAAGACCGAGGTGAAACGGATCTGCCCGGAGTTCCGGGTCGCGGTCCCGGTGTGGCACTGCTGGCAGGTCGGCTCGTCGAGCCAGCCGGTCCGCGTCGCGGCCCCGACGGCGGCCATTCCGCCGTGGCAGTCCTGGCACTGCATCAGCATCGATCCGTCGGCCGCGGTCGCTTTCCCCATCGCGCCGCGCAGGCACTTCGTCTCGGAGCCGGGATGGCAGCGGTAGCAGGAAGAGCGGTTCGCGGAGGCGCCGAGCGTCTGCCCGTTCGTCGGGTCCGTGACGCCCGCGTGGAGGGCGTGGACCGCCCGGGTGAGGGGCGGAACACCCGGCTGCCCGCTCCCGGGCAGCGCCTCCGAGGAGTGGCACGCCGCGCAGAGGACCGCCTTCCCTCGCACCGTCGCCGTGGTGAGGAGCCCCGCGGGGTCGTAGCCGGCGGCGGCGAGGGCCGGGGCCCACGCCGGGCTCGAGGCGGCCGCCTCGTCGTGGAGGCGGAGGACGTTCCGCCGGTAGTCGCGCTCCGGGTCCGGGTCGAAGGCCCAGCCCGCCGCGGGCCGCGCCGACTCGACGGTGCCGGAGCCGTGGCACCCGCGGCAGTCCATCTCGTCCGAGACCGGCAGGACGATCCGGGCCGAGGCGAGGACGTTTCCCGCGCCGTCGCGGGCCGTCACCTTCATGAGCGGGTAGGGGTTCTTCAGCCCCGCGTCGTCGTACGGCGTGATCGGGATCCCCTCGGCGACGAACCAGCTCTGCGCGGCCTGGAACGTCATCGCCTGCGGCGCGTTCGCAGTGCCCGGCATGTCCTGCCCCGCGAGCCCCGCGTCCACCGGGAGCGCCGCCCCGAAGAGCGACCCGGCGTGGTCCCAGAAGTTCGTCTTGCCGCGCGAGGTCGTATTGATCGAGCCCTCGGGGTCGGCGACGGCTTCGTACGTCACCGAGATCGACGAACCGCTCTTCACGAGCTTCCCCGACGGGTCGACGACCTGGGCGTGGATCGTGTTGTAGGGCGGGAGGATCGCGAAGAGCGCGAAGTCCGCGTCCATGCAGTGCATCCCGAGGTTGTTCCAGGCGACGACGGTCCAGCCCGTGGGCGAGACCGCGGCGCCCGGCAGGAGCGCGAGGAGGAGGAGCGCGAGGACCACCCCGAAACCCACGATCAGCTTCAACCGCATGTCGTCCTCCTCGCCGGGACCGAACCTCTCAATACACGTCCGCCCCTTACACCCTGCTACCGGTGCAATGCGGCCCCGTCTGGTCCCGATTGACGTGGAGTGACGGTAAGCCCGGAATCCCACGTCGTGACCGAACGGTGGCCGAACCGATCGCGCCACGCGAAGGCAGCGCCGAGGCGACCGTGGCTGGCCTCTCCGGGGGCGCTCGACGATTCCCTCGTGGACGAGCGAGGGGCCCGACAGGTCCGGCCGGCGCCGCGTCCCTCGGCACGGAGAATGCTGTCTCCGTCGAAGACATGTCGAAACTGCCGGCCGGGTGATCCTCACGGCTGCCCGGCCCCGGAGGACCCTCATGCGCAGAACCGCTCTCCTCGTCGCCGTCGCGCTCGCCGCCCTGCCCTTCGCCGCCCCCGTCGCCGGCGCGAAGCCGCCGAAAGAGAAGCCGGCGAAGTCCTCGACCTCGAAGGCCGGAGGCGCGGAGCGCACGCGCGGGACGCCGCCCGGCCTCGCGAAGAAGGGGGGCCTGCCGCCGGGCCTCGCGAAGAAGCTCGGAGCTGCGCCCCCCGCGAAGGTCTACGTCGCCTTCGACCGGAGGCACGACGACCGGGCGTGGTTCCTCATCGAGGGCGAGTGGATCCTGAAGTCGGGGTTCGAGCCTTCGGTCCGGTCCGAGGTCCGGGCGTCCCTTTCCCTTCCGCCGCTCCCGGCCCCGCCTCCCGTCCCGCTCCCGCGGATCGGGGCCGAGCTGCACGTCGTCCTCTTCCCGTAGGCCGGGCCCGGCGCCGCCCGCGACCCGGCCGAAGCGGCCCCTTCGGGTAGAGTGGCCGCACACCGAACGCCGTGGCCGGGGGGAGATCGATGAGCGCTCATCGCGACGAAGGGTCCGCGGCCGCGGAGGCGGCGGACCCGAGGCAGGACGGCCCCTACCTCCTCTTCATGCTCGCCCTGAGCCTCCTCGCGCTCGGGCTGCTCGGAGCCGGCGTCTTCCTCCCGCTCGATGCCGACGCGTCCCGGCTCCTCTCCTACGCGGACAACGCCGTCTGCGTCCTCTTCCTTCTCGACTTCTTCGTCACGCTCGCCCGCGCGGAGAACCGCTGGAAGTACTTCGTCACGTGGGGCTGGATCGACCTCCTTTCGAGCATCCCGGCCGTCGACGCGCTTCGCGTCGGCCGGACGGCCCGAGTCCTCCGGATCCTCCGCGTCCTGCGCGGCGTCCGCTCCGCGAAGATCCTCGCCGAGGTGCTCCTGCGGCGCCGGGCGGAAGGCGCGTTCCTCGCGGTCTGCCTCGTCTCCATCCTCCTCGTCTTCACCGGGAGCGTCGCGATCCTCCACTTCGAGACGGCCCCGGAGTCGAACATCAAGGGACCCGAGGACGCGCTCTGGTGGGCCGTCGTCACGCTCACGACCGTGGGATACGGCGACCGGTTCCCCGTGACGACCGAGGGGCGCGTCCTCGCGGCGCTCCTGATGACGGCCGGCGTCGGCCTCTTCGGGACCCTCTCGGGCTTCGTCGCCTCCTGGTTCCTGAAAGCGCCGGCCGCCCCGGAGAGCTCCTCCGACCCCGACGTCGCGGCGCTCCGGGCCGAGGTCGAGCGCCTCCGGGCCGAGCTCGCCACGGCGCGCGAGGGAGACGGCTCGCCTCCCGCCGCCTCGCGCTAGTGTTGTGTACCGTAAATCATGTTAATATAGCCATGGGCGTTACTCTGAGGA